>Ga0164243_10015685_pt1 | contig 10451 bp, 10 predicted proteins | sample OricompcompostOP_FD_108781 | JGI IMG/M metagenome (GOLD analysis project Ga0164243, IMG submission 108781) | Organic Plus compost microbial communities from Emeryville, California, USA - Original compost - Organic plus compost (OP) | ecosystem: Engineered > Solid waste > Mixed feedstock >... | reverse complement strand
GGGTCGCCCGCCTCGTCGTTCCCGGATGCCGCGCTCGGATGCGCGCTCCTGGGCGTCGCGCGGCGCCCGCTCTGTCGATTCGTGGCGCCCCTGTCGCCGACAGCGGCAGAGACGACACGAATCGACAGTCATGACGGATTCGACAGTGGGATGGATCACTCTCCGAAGGTGCTGTGCCACGCGGCGGCAGCCGGTTCGAAGTCGAGCCGTCGTGCCACCTGCAGGGCGTCCCGGGCGCCGTGCTCCCGGTCCATGCCGTTGTCCTCCCACTCGACGGAAAGCGGGCCGGTATAGCCGATCTCGTTCAGCTTCCGCACGATCTGCTCGAACGGGATGTCCCCGTGGCCGAGCGACACGAAGTCCCAACCGCGGTGCATGTTACCGTCCAGGAGGTGACCGTTCAGGATCCCGTTGCGCCCGTCGAGGTTGACGTGAGTGTCCTTGAGGTGCACGTGGTAGATCCGGTCGCGGAACTGATCGAGGAAGGCCACCGAATCGATCCCCTGCCACTGCAGATGGCTGGGGTCGAAGTTGAGTCCGAAACCTTCCCGATGGCCGATGGCGTCGAGAGCACGGGCCGTCGACCAGAAGTCGAACGCGATCTCACCGGGATGCACCTCGAAGGCGAACTTCACGCCCTCCTGGTCGAACACGTCGATAATGCGGTTCCACCGCTCAGCGAAGTCGTCGAAGCCGCGGTCGATCATCTCCTCCGACACGGGCGGCCACCCGGCGAACAGGTGGAAGATGCTGGAACCGGTGAATCCCACCACCGTGTCCACGCCATACAGGGCGGCGGCTCGGGCAGTTCGCTTGACCTCTTCCTCGGCACGCTGCTGGACACCGCTCGTCTCGCCGTCGCCCCAGATCGCGGCCGGCAGCACACCCTTGTGCCGCTCGTCGACGATGTCGCACACCGCCTGCGAGACCAGGTGTGTGCTGACGGTGTGCACCTGCAGGCCGTTCGCCTCCAGGATGCGCCGGTTCTCCTTGACATAGGCGGGATCGGTGAGGACGCGATCCACGTCGAAGTGGTCGCCCCAGCACGCCAGTTCAAGTCCGTCGTATCCCCATTCGGCGGCCTTCTCCGCCATGCGAGTCAGCGGCAGGTCCGTGAACTGCGCAGTGAAGAGGGTGATCGGTCGGTTCATGTCGGGTTTCCTTTCTGGGCGGTGCCCAGTTCGATGGTCTTGCCGCCGGACTTGGCGGATTCCACGGCGGCGAGGACGAGCGAGATACTCGCGAGGTTGTCCTCGACGGATGTCTCGGCGGCAATGCCGTCCACGATCGCTCGGCGGAACGCGTCCAGAGTGCCGGCGCGCTCCTCGTGCTCGAGGTGGTCGAGGTCGACCTCCATCACCCCGTCGCGCTCCAGCGCTCCGGGCATGAACACGGTGTCGAACGCCGATGGGAAGTGCACCGTCACACGGTTCTGGTCCCAAACGATCCCGCCGCGCTCGCCCTCGATCTGCCAGGCTCCGTCCCACGACGTGTGCGCCCCGTGACTCGACCAGCTGCCGGTATACAGGACCTGCTCGCCCCCGGTGCCCTCGATCTCGACGAGCGCGGCGGAGTTGCTCGTGAAGATCGACCAGGACGGATTCCAGGACCGCGCGCGCACCGTCGCCGGCTCCACCCCGACGATTCCACGCAGAGCGTCGAGGTGGTGGATGGACATGTCGATGAGGAGCGGCTCGTCCATCTCCGCACGGAATCCGAAGAAAGGCGGGTTCTTCCGATAAGCGATGGTCACCTGCTCGACGTGCCCTATCACTCCGGAACGGATGAGGCGCTGCACCGTACGGGGCCCGCGCTTGAACCGGTAGTTCTGTGACACCATCGCCTGCACGCTGGCCGACCTGGCCGCCGCCACCACCTTGCGTGCGTCCTCGACGCTTTCCGCGAGCGGCTTCTCGATCAGAACGTGCTTCCCCGCGTCGATCGCCTCGAGCGCCAGGGGTGTGTGCGTCGGGGGCGGTGAGACGATGATCACCGCATCCGCGTCGGTCGCGTCGAGAGCTTCACCGAGGGCGGCGAAGGCTCGGGATGCGTCGAGCCCCGACGCCGAGGCGATCTTGCGCGCGGCATCGAGCTGCACATCGACGACCGCCTCGAGGCTGAGGCCGGGCATCGCGACGATCTTGTCCGCCCAGCTGGTGCCCCACACGCCCGCGCCGACCTGAATCAGTCGGATATTTTCCACATTGACTCCCTTCCGAGGTGGAGGTGCGCCCAGGACGCACCCCCACCCGAGCGATGGTCAGTCCATCGGCTTGTTGCCCCAGAGCTGGATGTCGTCGACGTTGCCCGAGGTGACCAGCGTCGGCGGAAGGAGCATGTCGCTGCCCTTCCCACCTTCGAGCACCTTGGCGATCATCTTGGCCGCCTCGCACCCCATGGCGATGGGGTCCGCAGAGACGGTGGCGGCCACAGAGCCCTGGCGGATCAGGTCGAGCGCTTCCGGTGTTCCATCGAGACCGACGACGATGATGTCCTTGCCGGGGGTCTTGCCGAGCTGTTCGAGGGCCGACAGCACACCGCGGAGCATGCCGTCCGTGTGGACGAAGACAGCCTGATAATCCGGGTCGTCGGTCAGCACGTCGACCGTGATGGCCAGCGCCTCGTCAGCGCTGAAGTGCGCGTCGCGGGTCTCGACCTTGATATCGGGGTACGTGCCGATCTGGTCGATGAACCCCTTGTGGCGCAGTTCCGCGTGGAACGCTCCCTGCGGGCCGGTGAGCTCGAGTACCTTGCCTTTGTTGTCGAGCGTCTCGGCGATGAAGTCGGCCGCGACGCCGCCACCGGCGACATTGTCGAATGTCACGCTGCCCGCGAGCTCGCCGTCGGCAACGAGCGAGTCCACGGTCACGACGGGCACGTTGGCCTCGTTCGCGGACTCGACGGCCGGCACGAGCTCCGCGGAGACATTCGGACTGAAGACGATCCCCTTGGCGCCCGCGGCGAGCTGGTCCTGGAACTGGCCGAGCTGAGTGTCCGAGTTAGCCTGCGCGCTGAGGATGGTGACCTTGTTGAAGGGCAGTTCGGCCGCGCACTGCTCCGTGCCCTCCTGGATACCTACCATGAACTCGAATTCGAGCGTGTGGTAGAGGAATGCGACGTCGCCGAGGTTGTCGGATGTCCCTCCCGACGAGTCCGGGTTTGCTCCGCCGCTGCTCGCGCAGCCGACGAGGGTCAGTGCGGCAACAGCGCCAAGAGCCAGCACCTTTGCTGTGTTTTTCATGAGCTTGCCTTCTTTCGTGTTTCTCGGGTGTTCGACCCCGTGCGGGGTCAGGTTGCCTTCCGGCTGGTCCACCGCTCGTGGAGGCGGAGCCGGAAGACGTCGATGAGGGCGGCGATGAGGATGACGACACCGAGCAGGACGCGGTCCCAGGCAGTCGGGACGCCGAGGAGGTTGATCGCGTTCGTGACCATGGTGATCAGCACCGCGCCGAGCAGCGTGCCGAGGACATTGCCCCGACCGCCGAATAGGCTCGTGCCGCCGATGACGACGGCGGCGATGACGGTGAGCTCGATGCCCGAGGCCGTCTGCGGCGATCCTGCGCCGAGACGCGCCGTGAACAGGACCCCGGCGAGTGCGGCGGCGGCGGCGCTGATCACGTACGTGAAGAAGATGATGCGCTTCACCCGGATGCCGGCCATCTCGGCTGCCTGGGGGTTCCCACCCACCGCGTAGAGGCTGCGACCGAACGCCGTCCGCGTGAGGACCAGGTGTGCCACGATCGCCAGCACGACGAGGAGGATGATGTTGATCGGAATGCCGAAGACCTCCGCGCGCCGGAGCGCCTTGTAGAACTCCGGCACCGGCACGATGCTCGTCCCGCCCGAATAGGCAAAGGCCAGCCCGATCGCTATGGACAGGGTGCCCAGCGTGGCGATCAGGGGCGCGATCCCCATTCGCGTGATCGCGACGCCGTTCACGCACCCCACAGCGACGCCGACCAGAAGCGCGATGACGATGGCGGCCCAGACGGGCAGCTCCTGACGCACGACCAATCCGATCGTGAGGACGGACACGATGGCCGGGATGCCCCCGACCGAGAGGTCGATGCCCGCTCCGATGATGACGAACGTCATTCCGAGCGCCATGATGCCCAGGATGGAGGCCTGCAGAAGCAGGTTCATCAGGTTCGTCGGTGTGAGGAAGGTCGGGCTGAGCGACGCCATGATGATCCCGAAGATCAGAACGACGATGATCAGCCCCTGATCCTGCAGAAGCCGTGTCGGGTCGAACCGTCGCCGCGTCTTAGGTGTCGAAGTTTCGGTCTCGGTCGGCGGGGCTCCAGTCATCTGGTTCACGTCACGCTCCTTTCGTGATCGCCGGTCGCGATCGCGATGATCGTTTCCTTGGTCACGTCGCCGCGGTCCAGCACGGTGACCAGTTCCCCGGAGCGCATCACGCCGAAGCGGTTCGCCACGGGAAGGCATTCGTCGAGATCGCTCGAGATGAGGATGATGGCCGAGCCGCGCTCCGCGATCTGCTTGATCAGTGCGTAGATCTCCGCCTTCGCCCCGACGTCGACGCCCTTCGTCGGCTCGTCGAGGATCAACACCGAGCAGCCGCGGTTGATCCACCGCGCGAGGATCGCCTTCTGCTGGTTCCCGCCCGACAGGGTGCCGATTTCAGAATCCGTCGATCCTGCACGGATGTCGAGCGCCTCGAACGATTCACGTGCCATCGTCCGGTCCTTCCGCAGGCTCAGCACGCCGAACCTCACGATGCGATCGAGTAGCGAGATCGAGATGTTCTCGCGAACGGTGAGGATCGGGAAGATCCCGTCGCGCTTGCGCTCCTCCGGGACGAGTCCGATGCCGGCCGCGATGCCCGATGCGGCGCTCTTCAGCTCCACCTTCTTCCCGTCGACCCAGACCTCACCGGAGTCCAGTCGGTCGACCCCGAAGATGCAGCGCGCGACTTCCGTCCGCCCCGAACCCTCGAGGCCGACCAGAGCGAAGATCTCGCCCGCGCGCACTTCGAAGCTCACGTCACGGACGCGGCGGCCTCGACTGATCCCCCTGACCGAGATCACCGTCTCGCCGAGGTTCTCGTTCACCGACGGCAGCGCACGCACGTCCCGGCCGACCATCGACCGAACCATCCGCTGGACGGTGAAGTCATCAGCGAGCCCGGTCTCGACGGTGCGGCCGTTCCGCATGACCGTGATCCGGTCGGCGAGGCGCTGCACCTCCTCGAGGTTGTGCGACACATAGAGTATGGCGAGTCCGGCGTCTCGGAGCCGGGCGATCGTCTCGAAGAGCCTCTCGCGCTCGGAGAGGGAGAGCGCCGTCGTGGGCTCATCGAAGATGAGTACGCGTGCGTTCTGCGCGAGACCGCGCGCGATCTCGACGAGTTGGCCCACGCCGGGAGAGAGCATTCTGGCGGGTTGGCGAAGATCGACGTCCTCGATCAGTTCGTCGAGTGTCTTCGCGGCCCGCTTCTGCAGCTCCCGGCGCCGCACCCACACTCCGCTCGGTGCCCATTCCGGCAGAACGACGTTCTCGGCCACGGTCAGGTCGGGGATGAGCTGCCTCTCCTGATGGATGGTCGCGACCCCCTGGCGCCGGGCCCCCACCACCGAGTGATGCAACGCTTCACCGTCGATCTCGACCAGGCCGGCGTCCGGCGTGTAGTACCCGGACAGCACCTTGATCAGAGACGACTTCCCCGCACCGTTCTCGCCGACCAGCGCGTGCACCTCTCCCGCGTACAGATGGAGGTCTGCCTCGGCGAGCGCCACGACTCCCGGAAAGCGCTTGACGACGCCCTCCATGTGGACGACCGGGCGCGTGGTCGTTTCGGTCACCTGGCCCACGATGATCGCCAGCCCTGCAGGAAGGCGAGGCCATCCCGCGCCAGCGCGTCGGGAGAGGGGGCGAGCTGGCGCCAGATCGATGCGGCCGTCGCGATGATCTCGTTGTCGGGCGTGAAGGTTTCGATCGACATCGCCCCCTCGTAGTTGATATCGCGCAGAACCGCGCCGTACGCCTCCCAGTCGATGTGGTCCTCGCCGGGAGTGCCTCGATCGTTCGCGCACACCTGCATCGCGCGCAGACGCGGAGCGGCCATCCGCAGCGCCGCGGCGGGATCCTTCTCCTCGATGTTCGCGTGGTAGGTGTCGAACAGAAGGCCCACCGATTCAGCGGGCAGCGGATCGATGGCCTCCAGAAGTTGCTCGGTGGTGTTGATGAACGAGGTCTCGTACCTGTTCAGCGCCTCCACTGCGAGGACGATGCCGGCATCGCCCGCCGCATCCGCCACCGGCTTCATGTTCTCGACGTACTCACGAAGAAGCGTCCGGCGCTCATCGGCGCTGACGCGCCACGTCCTTCCGACAGCCGTGTACATCGGCCCGCCGACGATGCGGGCGCCGACGATGCCGGCGACGTCGACGCAGTGGCGGTAGAAGTCCTGGGTGCGAGCGATCTCCTCGTCGCCCGCCGCCACGATGTTCCGGCCGGGCGGCACGACTGCCGAGACGGCGGGCTGGATGCCGTGCTCCCGCACGAGGTCGCGCGCGAGCTCCGGCGACCAGTCCCCGGGGTTCTCCAGGACGAGTTCAATGGTCTCGAAGCCCCACTCCGCGACCTTCGGGATCACGACGCGCAGGTTGTCGTCGGTGAGCGGGGAGTACCAGACGAATGTGTTGACTCCGATTGTTGCGGGCATTGCCGGTCCTCTCATTCAGTGATGGGCTCAAGCACGTCGCGGACATAGGCGCGATTCGCCTGGGCCGTGGCGTGGGGGTCGCGTTCGGCTTCGGGAGACTCGTCCTCGACGACCACCCAGCCGGCGTAGCCGGTCTCGGCGAGAAGCTGGACAGCACCGGCCATGTCGATGACCCCCGTGCCGTTGGGCACCCAGTGGCCGTCCGCGTCCGCATCCTTCAGGTGGATGTGATCGACGAGATCGCGGAAGCGCCGGATGGTCTCGACGCAGTCCATGCCCCCCATGTAGATGTGACCGGTGTCCGGCGTCCACCCGAGTCCGGACGGGAGAAGGGGCAGCACGCGCTCGTAGTCGTTGATGTCGCGGACGATCGACCCTCCCGGCGAGTTCGGGTGGTAGGTCGGAGAGACGCCGGCATCGAGCGCCCGTTGCGTGACGGCTCGGAGGCAGGCCAGAAGCCGGTCCTGCGCGCTGGCGCGGTCCGCGGGAGCCGCGTCGAACGGAACCTGCACCAGGGCGAGCTTCGCGCCCGGAAAATGCCGGACGACTTCGATGACCCGGTCGGCTTCCGCCCTCTCCTCGCTGGCCTCCTCTGCATGTCTCCACGGGAGCACGAGCGTGATGGCGGCCAGGGAGAGGCCCGTCTCGTCGAGCAGCCGAGACACCTCGTCCGCAGTGGCGTAGCCGTCGGCCATGACGACCTCGAACTCGATCCCCTCGAAACCGCTGCGGCCGACGACCTGGGCGATCTCCCCGAGCCGTCCGAACCAGTTGCCGCTCATCTGCCAGCTATATGTCTGTGATGCGAAACGAATCGTCATTGCAGGAACTCCTCGCAAAGTCGGTTGAAGCGATCGAGCTCTTCCCAGTGGTGGGCGTGGCCGCCCGCGAACATCTCGGTCGTCGAGTTCGGGAGCAGCCGGGACAGCTCTTCGCTTGCGGCGATGGGGGTGAAGACGTCTGCCGCGCCACAGGTGATGAGCACCGGCGCGACGACCTGCGGCAGAGCGGCACGGACATCGTGGGCCAGGCAGGCGTGCACCTGCGCGGCAAAGGCGTCGTCCGAAACACTCAGCGCCGGGTCGGCCCGATCGGCCCGGAGCTGGGCCGCGCGCTCCGCGTATGCGGAAGGACTCCAGATCAGCAATTGCAGGCGCCGCACGAAGTCCGTCGCCGAGAACAGCTCCCTCGCCGCGAGGAGCTCGGCGAAGACGTCCTCACTCACGGGATTCATGCCTGCCCAGCTCGCCGTGAGCACCAGGCGGTCGACGAGTTCAGGGTGCCGCAGTCCCATCTGCTGGGCGATGGCGCCGCCCATGGAGATGCCGACGACGCTCGCCCGGTCGACGTCGAGGGCGCGAAGGACCTCCGCGGCGTCATCCGCCATCCGGGCGGTGGTGTAAGGACCAGCCGGCGCATCGCTCGCACCCGCGCCGCGATTGTCGACGAGGATGCAGCGGAAGGAACGCTCCCAGTCGTCGACGTGCGGACTCCAGGCGGTGCGGTCGGCACCCAACCCCATGAGAAGCAGGAGCGGCTTGCCTGAACCGCGCTCTTCCCAGGCGATTCTGACCCCATCGGTGGCGCGGATCTCAGGCATCGCGATGCCGTTCAATGAGTTCATGCACGAACGGCGCGCCGTCGGCGCCGTCACGCTCCGTGTTCGGCCAGAAGCAGTAGTCGACCGTCCACCACTCCAAGTCGTAGGCGGCGCTGCCGAGGGTCTCCATCACGAGGTCGAAATCGATCTGACCTGTACCGAACGGGAGGTGCTCGCTGGTCTCATCGTCGTGCAACTCGCCGACGGAGTCGATGAGATGCAGGTGCCGGACATAGGGCTTGAGCAGGCGCGCGTACTCGACCGCGCCGCCCTCGAGCAGTTCGAGCGGCCCTGTCTGTCGACGCCCCATCGCGCTGGTCAGCGCGTGGCTGGTGTCGAAGAGCACCCCGAAGTTGGCGCTGTCGACGGAGGTCAACAGGCGCATGACCTCGCTGGGGCTGTTGAGCCAGAACCCGGGTTCGAACTCCCACACCAGCTGGACTCCCGATCGCGCGAGACGCTCGGCCGCTGCAGTGAAGTTGCTGCTGATCCTCGAGAACTGTGCCTCGTACTCCGCGGGTGGCAGTTGCACGGGCGGAGACACGGAATCGACGCGTAGCGTCGTGATCCCCATCCGCTCGCAGAAGGCGCGAGCCGCGTCGATGAGTCGCAGGTAGGCCGCTTCCGATGTCACCGTCGGGGGCGCCGGCGTCATGTCCGGCGCGAAGCCGGAGATGCCCAGCCCGAAGGACTCGATCTGAGCTCGGAGCTTTTCGCATTTCACGTCGGAGTTGAAGTCATCCTGATGTGGATGAGGGCGAAATCCGTTGATCTCAATGCCGTCGTACCCGGCCTCTGCGACATATTGACACACGCGTTGGAAAGACCAGGGATCGGCCGAGTATGGGCCAAATGCAAATGCCCAGCTCCCGAAAGACGCCTTCGGCGACTTCTTTTCCTGGAGGGTAGCGGGCGCGCCAATAGTATCCGCGGAATTCCGGGTCACTTCTGGTCTCCTCGTCATTGAGTCGTACCTTAATGTATGAAGTCACCCTACGATTCTTTGGAAATTTCAGCCTTGGACTTGGCATGCAAACAATTGGAAAAAATCCGCGTAAGCGACCGCGGTCTGTCCCGCCGAACCCGTACCGGACCCGGCTCCGCGACTTCGAGCCGTGGGAGAGCATGCGAGAGAACATCTCTGTGCAGCCGGGGCTTGAGGCATTCCGATGGATCCCCGATGTGTACCTGTTCATCAAGGATCGGGACCGCAGGTTTGTGTATTTCAGCCCCAACTTCCCGGCGCTCCTCGACCGGACCGCGCGAGAGCTCATCGGCGCACGCGACGAGGACATCTCACCGGAGCACCTGGTCGAGCACTATCGATCCGACGACAACGCGGTCCTCACCTCCGGCATCGAGTTGACGAGCATCGTCGAGCTCGTGAGCGAGCCCGGCGGCGGTTACGCGTGGAACATCACGTCCAAGTGGCCGCTGCACGATCGTTCTTCGGGGGAGATCGTCGCGGTCGCCGCCGTCTCACGCCGGTTGCAAAGACACCGGGACAGCGAGGATCGGTACCTCATGCTGCAGCCGGCCGCGGAGCTCATGGTGAAGAATCTGGGGCGGAATGTCACCCTGCAGGAACTCGCGGCTTCCGTGGCGCTTTCCCCGAGTCAGTTCGGAAGGGTATTCCAGGAGAGGTTCGGCATGACCCCCCATCAGTATCTGCGGGGATTGAGAATGGATGCCGCCGCGGATCTTCTCACCTCGACGGACTTATCCTTGAAGGAGATTGCGCATCGGTGCGGTTATTACGACCAAAGTCACATGAGCAACGAATTCCGAAAAGTGAAACATATGCCTCCCGGCGCGTATCGCGAGAGATATCGGTCGACAATTCGGCCGGCCGCTTCCACTGAGTGATCGTCGCAAATCGGATGCGCGTTCCCGGACGCCGTACTCGGATGCGCGCTCCCGGGCGCCGCGCGGCGCCCGCTCTGTCGATTCGTGGCGCCCCTGTTGCCGACAGCGGCAGAGACGACACGAATCCGCAGAGTCGGGCGTGACACGGGTCTCGGCGGTGCCGCGGCGGCCGCCGGCGCGGCGGCGCAGCGACGGCCGCCGGTCGCGCGGGAGGAGACCGCCTCCTATGCTCGGCACAAGCGGTCTCGAGCGGGCGGAGGCCGGAACCGACCGGAAGGAAGGGATCCGCGTGGTCGATGC
>Ga0164243_10015683_pt1 | contig 10452 bp, 8 predicted proteins | sample OricompcompostOP_FD_108781 | JGI IMG/M metagenome (GOLD analysis project Ga0164243, IMG submission 108781) | Organic Plus compost microbial communities from Emeryville, California, USA - Original compost - Organic plus compost (OP) | ecosystem: Engineered > Solid waste > Mixed feedstock >... | reverse complement strand
GGCCCGGATGAACAGCGTGGCCAGCGCCGCCAGCAGCAGCAGCGCAGCAAAGACGCCGATGGCCACCCCCAGGCCGCGCGCCACCACATAGCCCAGCAAAGACGGGGCCAGCAGCCCGCCCACCCGGGCCACGGCGCTGGCGGTGCCCATGCCGGTGCCGCGCAGGCCGGTCGGGTAAAGTTCGGGCGTAAAGGCGTAAAGCGCCCCCCAGGTGCCCAGGAGCGCAAAACTCATCAGCAACAGCGCCATGGCGACCAGCCAGGGGCTGCCTGCGACAGTGAACAGGAAACATCCCGCCGCGCTGAGGATCAGGAATATCTGCAGGGTCGGTTTCCTGCCCCAGCTTTCCACGCCATGCGCTGCCAGGGCATAGCCCGGCAGCTGCGCCAGCGCCATCAACACCAGAAAACCATAGCCGCGCAGAAAGCCCAGGCCGCCCTTGGCCAGTTCCGCCGGCAGCCAGACGAAGACGCCGTAATAGGACAGCGAAACCAGGAACCAGGCGGCGAAGATGCCGATGCTGCGGTCTCGCAGTTCCGGTCCGAAAAGCCGCGCCTCGGCGGCGACGGGCGGCGCGGTCAGGCGGCTGTCCTGGGGCAGCGCGCGGGCGCCGTTCGCGGTCAGCACCCGGTCGATGACCGCGCGCGCGCCGGGCTCGTCACCCTTGCGCAACAGATACATGGGCGATTCCGGCACCCAGAGCCGCAGCCAGATGCCGACCAGCGCCGGCAGCGCGGCGACGGCAAAGATCCAGCGCCAGGGCTCGGCCGCGCCGGCCAGATGGGCGATCCAGGCGGTCAGGGCGATGAGGATGGTGCCGATGGCCCAGAACCCCTCCAGCCAGACCAGCCAGCGGCCGCGATTGCGGGGCGGCAGGAACTCGGCCATCATGGCGTAATCCACCGGCAGCGTGCCGCCCACCGCCATGCCGGTCAGAAAGCGCAGCAGCATCAGCGACCAGATATCGGGTGCAAAGACCGAGGCCAGGCCGAAAACCGCATCGCAGCCCACCGTCAGCAAAAGCACGTTGCGCCGGCCGATCCGGTCGGCGACGCGGCCGAACAGCGTCGCGCCCGCGAACATGCCCAGAAAGAACAGCGTCCCGGTCTGCAGCGCCTGCGGCACGGTCAAGCCGAAACTGACCGCGATCGAGGCAGCGGTGAAGCCGATGGCGATGACCTGCATCGCATCTGCCGCCCAGACCAGGCCGAAGATGCCCAGCAATCGGCGCTGGAAACGCCCTGCGCCGCCCTGCGCCAGCGCCTCGTCGATAGTATGGGTCGTCATGGGCTTTCTCCGCTTGTCCGTCTGTGGCGCAGTTTTGCGAGGTTTCGCGCCATGTCCACCGCAAAATCTCCCCGCGATCCGCGGCCTGCGGCAGGCGGGTCGCGACCGGGGCAGCAGCGGAGCCGGCAGCGGGACCGGGGCGGGCGCAGCAGAAAGGCCGCCCTGGGGGCGGCCTCTTGCGGCAGGTGCCAAGCCCGAGCCGGCGCTCAGCCGCGCAGGAAATCCTCGATCACCTGCTCGAAGCTTGCGGCAAAGCCGCCACCGACCGGCCTGGTGAACAACGCCGCGCGCTTCAGCGTGCCATGCACCGCCTGGCCGATGCGCACGGTGGCGAAATCCACCCCCGGCACGCCAAGCGGGTGTTCCGTCGCGACAGAACCCGAAAGCGTATAGGTGCGCACGGTTTGCAGCACCGTGTCGATTTCCAGTCCAGCGACGAAATCCGGACCATAGGGAGTGTTTCCCAACGAGATGTTGCGCGCCGTCCCGTCGTTATAGCGTGCTTGCAGCGCGCCGTTGTTGTCGTTGAGGGCCAGGTGGCCGCCGGCGGGATTGGCGGCGAAAAGCTGCGCCACCGCCGACCCGTAATGTTCCAGCGCCATGCGCAGGACGATGAACACCCCGTCGATGCCGCTGGTCGCCAACCCCGATGCCTGCAAGAAGCGCCCGCCGTCGAACCTGACCCCTGCCGCGGTCATGGTGACGGCCTCGCCGGAACTGACCTGCGTCAGGTTCCAGCCGCCATTGCCGTCATTGGTCAGCCCCGTCACCGCCGCGGCCTCGCCGGCATAGGCCGAGCCGGCATGGAAATAGCCGGCCGCCTGTGCATAGTCGATGGCCGGCGCCACCGGGCGCGTAACCGTCAGCAGCGCCGGGCTGGCCACGGCCGTCCCGGCGATATTGCTCCAATCGACCGACAGCGCATAATCGCCCGGCTCGGACAGCTCCATGCTCAGGTCTTCGGGGGCGATCCGGTGGCGGACAGAGCCGCCGTCGCGCGTCAGGTCCCAGTTCGCGGCGGGCGGCGGGCTGCCTTCGGCATGGCCCAGCTCCAGCGTGATCCTGTCGCCCAGCCCGGCCGCCGGAGGCAGGATCGCGGGCTGGCGGGTGATGGTCGGCGGCGCGGTGGCGGGCTGCGCCTCGATCAGCACCGCGCCGCCGGCATCCAGCAGACGCGCGGGCAGGCCGGCATGCGAAACCTGCGAAACCCCGGCGAAAAGGCTGGTTCGGACGGGTTCCAGGATGGTCAGCGGCGCCTCCTGCCCATCGGTCAGCACCAGATCGTTCGGCTGCCTGTCGCGCTCGGGCAGGGCAAGATAGCGGTCGTAATCCGAGGCCAGGATCAGCCGCGCCCCGCCCCCGTCGCGCACCGCCCGCAGATTCTGCGCGCTGCTGCGTTCCAGCTCGCCCAGCGTGATTTCCTGAGCCGAGGCAAGAAACAGCGATTTCACCTCGAACAGCCTGGCCGCAAACTGGTCGTAGCCCTCGATGGTCCAGGTCGTGCCGCCGGTCTCGCCCTCGCCGTTCACGACCAGTTCCAGCGCCCAGGCGCCCTGCGCATCCGTCGTCGCCTCGACCCTTTGCGTCACGACCTGCACGCCCCCGTCGAAGATATCCGCGCCCTGAAGCGTCGCGACGATCTTGCCCGCTGCAACCGGCGCGAGCGTGGCATCGACCAGGACGCCCCGGACTATGGCTTGGTTCGGCATGGTTCCCTCTCATCATCCCCAATGGCCGCGCCATTATCCGGGAGCGGCCGGGACGTTGCATGATCGGGCCATGCAACGGACGGAAAAGGGGCCGGCCCGCGACGGGACCGCGGGGCCGACAAGTCCGGAACCAAGGGGGACGGCCGGGCCGGCAAGTGGTATGGGAAACAAAAAACCCCAGGGAAATCAGCGCAATGCACGGATTTCCCTGGGGTTTCTGGTGCCGGTGAAGGGACTCGAACCCCCGACCCCATCATTACGAATGACGTGCTCTACCAGCTGAGCTACACCGGCCTCTCATGTGCCGCGCCGGATAGCAGGTTCCGGCGCGGGCGAAAAGGGGGGATCAGCGATTTTTCCCCGCAAACTTGGCGGCATCCTCCTCGGGCGGCTCGACATCGGGCCGCACCGGCAAGAGATCACCGCCCCCCGTCCTGGCCGGCCCGGCACCGGCTGCCGTTGCCGGCGCGGCCGGTTCGGGTCCGGGCTCGGGGTCCGTGACGGTCATCGCCGGTTCGGCCGCATTGCCGGCGGCAGCGCCCGCGGATTTGTCCAGGCGGCGATAATCGGATTCGCGCGGCACCATGCCCGGCGAGACATCGGCAATCTCGACCGCCGGCCCGGCCGCGACCTCGGGCATCGCCCGGGGCTCGGGCCGCGGACCGGCCATGCCGGGCGGCGTGCCGTCCGCCCCCGATGCGCCGGCGCCTGCTGCGGGCCGGGCCGGGTCGTTCCCTGCCGTTTCCTTGCCATGCGGCGCGCCGACCAGCAGCGGCAGCATCTCGACCCCGTTCGAGGCCGTCGCCCCCCAGGCCGGGGTATCGGGCTCGCGCCAGGTCAGGGTGTCGAAACCGCCGCAGCTGTCGCAGACCGGCGACCAATCCGCCATGACGTTGTGGCATTTGTCGCAGACCCATTGCGGACCGCGGCTGGCGACCAGCGCCCGCGCCAGGATGCCGCGCACCACCGCGTCGTCCGAACCCTCGCCCCGCTCGATCGCGGCCAGGATCGACAGCGAGCGCACCGTCGGATGCTTCTCGGCCAGATCGCCGAGGGCGCGGCGGGCGCCGGGGAAATCCTCGGCCGCCAGCAACAGTTCGGCGCGCAGCAGCCGGGTTTCCTCGTGATCGGGATTCTGCCGCATCAGATCCTCGAAGCGACGCAGCCGCGCGACCGGCTTTTCGTCCGGCACGATGTCGGCATAGGCGGCGGCGACCGAGGGATGCGGGCGCACGCTCCAGGTCTTTTGCAGCACCCGGCTGGCATTGCGGGCATCGTTTTGGGCGATATAGCTGCGCGCGGCCAGCACCGCGGCCGGAATCAGGTCGGGACTGGCCCGGTTGGCCGAGATCGCCGCCTCGCGGGCGCTGATCGAATTGCCATGCGCCAGCACCTCGGCCGCCTCCTTCAGCGCCAGAACGGCATCGCGGCGGATATGGACGTCCTTGGGCAGCTGGCCCTGCCGGCGCTTGTCCTTGAGCACGGCGCGCGCGCCCTTCCAGTCGCCCTGCCGGGTCTGCAATTGCAAGAGCGTGTCCTGCACCTCGGCATGTTTCGGCTTCAGCGCATAGGCTTTTTCGGCCAGTTTCAGCGCGGTGGCCGTGTCGCCCTCGTCCAGTTTCTGCCGCATCAGCCCGCGGACGCCCACGAAGCGGGTGCGGGGGTCGGAAAGCAGCCGGCGATAGACCTCGCCCGCCTTTTGGCGGTCGCCCGCGACCTCGGCGGCCTGGGCGGCCAGCAGGTCGGTGACATGCGGCTTGTCCAGAAGCCTGGCCGCCTTGGCCGCCTTGTCCTGGGCCAGTTTGCCCTCGCCCGAAGCGACGGCCAGCATACCTTCGGACAGGGCATCGTAACCCCTGCGTTCGCGCGAGCGGGCGAAATAGCGGTTGATCGCCGTCTCGTCGCCCAGAAGAAAGCGCAGGAAGGCCACGAACAGCCCCAGCAGGCGCATGGCCGCCCAGCCCAGCAGCACGACCACCAGCGCGGCGATCACCAATTGCACCGGCCCCAGCATGTATTCGGTGCCGCCATAGACCATGCTCAGGCCCTGGCCGGTTTCCGAAAGCTGCATCGCGCCAAGCGCCAGGACCAGAACGATGGCAAAGAAGATCAGGATTTTAAGTGCCGAAAGCAGCATGGCGCGCCCCTTACATGCTGCCCGCGGCCAGAGCGGCCAGCGCGGCATTGGCATCGACCCAGGCCTGGGCCCTGGCGGTCCAGTCGGCCATCGCCGCCTGGCCGGGTTGCGGCAGGCCGGCGATCTCGGCCAGCGCGCCCTGGATATCGCCGGCATTCACCGCGGCATCGGCGCGCGACAGGATGGCGTCGGGATCGCTGCCCTCGCGCGGCTCGACCGAGCGGGCGCCGGTCTGGACCCGCAGGAAATTCCCGATCGCCCCCAGCGCGCCGTCGCTTTCGCGCGCCTCCTTCAACGCGGCGGCCAGGGCCTCGCGCGCGGCGGCGGGAAAGCTGCTGCGCAGCTCGCCCAGCGTCGGCAGGTCGCCAGCCAGCACGGCGGGCGGCTCGACCCCGGCGGCGCGCAGATCGGCCAGCGCCTGCTCGCGCGCGCCCCCGGTTTCCAGCGCCGCCTGCAGCGCGGCCGCGGCCGTGGCGGCACGGGCACGGCGATTCGCCGCCTCGGCGCTTTCCTGCAATTCAGCCGCCTGGGCCTCGGCCGCGGCGATCCGCTGTTCCGCCTCGTCGGCGGCGGCGGCGATCCGGGCCTGCAAGGTCTCGGCCTGCGCGGCCAGTTCCTGGACCTGCGCGGCGGCGGCCGGCTCGACGGCCGGCCGCGCCGCAAGCTCGTCGATGCGGGATTGCTGTGCGGCCAGCCGGGCGGTCAGGTCGCCCAACACCTCCTGCAACTCCTGGCCGCCCTCGCCGGACACCACCGGCGCCGCGACGGGACGGGAGGCCAGTTCGCCCACGGTCTTTTCCAGCCCGGCCAGCTTGTCCTCCAGCGCCTTCAGCGCCTTGGCATCGCCGGCTTGCTGGGTCCCGGCATCGGCCAGCGCCTGGCGGGCGGCATCCGCGCCGGCCTCGGAGGCGCGGCCGGCAAAGGCATCGGCCTGGGTCTGGATCTCTTGGCGCGCCGCGTCGATGGCGGCTTCGCGGGCGGCGGCGATCTGCGCCTCGGTCGGGGCGGGATCGCCGCCGCCGGGCTGCCAGGCGGGCGGCAGATGCGGGATGGCCCACCAGGCCACGGCCGCCCCAAGCCCCGCGGCAACGACACCGCCCAGAAAGGTCGGCATGAAACCGGCCCGGCGCGTTTCGACGACACGGGTTTCGGCGACACGGGTTTCGGCGGCGCGGGTTTCGGGCCCGGCCGATCCGGCGGGGGCCGGGGGCGCCGCTGCGGCCTCTGGCCCGGCCTCGCCCTGGGCGGCCGCAAGGGCGGGCCCGCCCGTCGCGGCTTCCTCCGTCGGCTGCGTCCCGGCGGGGCGGGAGACGGCCGCGGCGGGAACGGCGGCCGGGTCCGGTTTCGGCCCGGGCTTCGATTCGGCGGCGGCCTTGCCGGCCCGCGGCTTGGGGGCGGCGGCGACTCCGTCGCCATTGCCGACCAGCTTCGATTCGACCGGCGGCTTGGGCTCGGCCGTCGCCGGGCCGGCCCCCTCGCCCGCGCTGACCGGACGGCTGTCGATGACGGGACCCGAGACCGCTTTCTTTTTATCGTCTTTCCCGGGGGTTGCCTTGCCTTCGCTGGAATTGGTTTCTGGCTTTTTCACAGTTCTTCCCCGTTCCCTTTCGCATTGCAGCCCGGTTGGGCAAGGACCGTCCCCTGCACCCGCAATCCTGGCCGGATCCCGCCGGCAGTCTAGTCGGCGGTGCGGGACGTCTCAACCCGCCCTCATGCGGATTGTGCAGCGGCCAGCAATTGCCTGACGGCCAGCAGGACGCCCGCGGCGTCGGGCGTCGGCGCCAGGACGCTTCGCGCCGCCGCAATCGGCCAGGCCCGCTGCGCCGCCGCGCTGATCGGCGCCAGCCACAGCGGCGCCCGCGCCCCCGCCGCCTGCCCGGCCAAAAGCCGCGACGAACGGGGCGAGAACAGCGGCAGGATCACCGGCGCCGCGCCCGCCAGCGCCGCCCGCGCCGGCGCGTTCAGCGGCGCGGGCAGCTGGTCATAGACCACCATGCCCGGCACCGGCAGCGTCCTGGCGACATGGGCGCCATGGGGATGCAGCCAGCCCTCGCCCAGCCCCTGGAGCAGGGGCAGCATCCGCGCCGCATCGCCCGGCCCCTCGGTCACGTCGAACCCCGCCGCCCGGGCCGCCCGGGCCGTGGCCGGGCCGACGCAGACCGCCGGCCGGCCGCGGCCCGCCCCCGCCGCCGGCACGGCATTGACCGAGGTAAAGACCAGCCCACGCGCCGCCGCCAGCCGGCCGCCGTCATGGGGCACCGGCCGGATCTCCAGCACCGGCGAGATCACCACCTCCAGCCCCAGCCCCGCCAAGGCTGCGGCAAATCGCCGCGATGCCGGTTCGGGGCGGGTCAGAAGCAGGATGGGCTCGGGGTTCGGCGGCATGGCAATCGGCCTGACAAGGTGCTAATTCCCCTCTGCCTAGGCCCTTGGCGGCGCTGGAACAAGGATGAGCATGGGACCGACCTTTCTGGGCATCGAAAGCAGCTGCGACGACACGGCCGCCGCGGTGGTGCGCGGGGATCGCGCCATCCTGGCCTCGGTCGTCGCCGGCCAGGCGGCGCTGCATGCCGATTTCGGCGGCGTGGTGCCGGAAATCGCCGCCCGCGCCCATGCCGAAAGGCTGGATCTGTGCGTCGAGCAGGCGCTGGCCCAGGCCGGGATGGGGCTGGCCGACCTGGACGGGATCGCCGTCACCGCCGGGCCGGGGCTGATCGGCGGCGTGCTGTCGGGCGTCATGCTGGCCAAGGGGCTGGCGGCGGGCAGCGGGCTGCCGCTGGTCGGCGTGAACCACCTGGCCGGGCACGCGCTGACGCCGCGGCTGACCGACGGCATCGGCTTTCCCTATCTGATGCTGCTGGTTTCGGGCGGGCATTGCCAGTTCCTGCGCGTGGACGGCCCCCAGGATTTCACCCGGCTGGGCGGCACCATTGACGATGCGCCGGGCGAGGCTTTCGACAAGGTGGCCAAGCTTCTGGGCCTGCCCCAGCCCGGCGGCCCCGCGGTCGAGGCAGCGGCGCGGGCGGGCGACGCGCGCCGCTTTGCCCTGCCCCGGCCGTTGCTGGACCGGCCGGGCTGCGACCTTAGCTTTTCGGGGCTCAAGACCGCGGTGCTGCGCCAGCGCGACGACCTGGTGGCGGCGCAGGGCGGCCTGCACGAACGGGACCGCGCCGATCTTTGCGCCGGGTTCCAGGCGGCGGTGGCCGAGGTGCTGGCCGAAAAGACCCGCCGGGCGCTGGCGCTGTCCCCGGTGCCGGTGCTTGCCGTGGCCGGGGGCGTCGCGGCCAACGAAACCCTGCGCGCGGCGCTGCACGCGGTCGCGGCCCAGGCCGGCGCGACCTTCCTGGCGCCGCCGCTGCGGCTTTGCACCGACAATGCCGCGATGATCGCCTGGGCCGGGATCGAGGCTTTCCGGGCCGGCCGGCGCGACGGCATGGACATGGCCGCGCGCCCGCGCTGGCCGCTGGATCAAAAGGCCGCGCCGATGCTGGGCGTCGGCAAAAGGGGGGCCAAGGCATGAGCGTGGCGGTGATCGGCGCGGGCGCCTTCGGCACGGCGCTGGCGGTTTCGCTGGCCAGCAAGGGGGCGGTCACGCTGTGGGGGCGCGACATCGGCTGGGCCGCGGCGCGCGAGAACCCGCGCCTGCCCGGCGTGACCCTGCCGCCGGCGCTGCATGTCACCGACCGGCTGGATCAGATCGCGGCCGAAACCGTGCTGCTGGCCCTGCCGGCGCAGGTGCTGGGCGGGTTCCTGGCCCAGCATGGCGCGCGGCTGGACCGCCGCAACCTGGTCAGTTGCGCCAAGGGCATCGACCTGGCGACGCTGACCGGCCCCTCGGCGCTGATCGCCGCCGCCTGCCCGCAGGCGCGGGTGGCGGTGCTGACCGGACCCAGCTTTGCCGCCGACATCGCCCGCGGCCTGCCCACCGCCCTGACGCTGGCCTGCGCCGATGCCGGCGCGGCCGAGGCGCTGCAGCGCCAGCTTTCCACCGCCACGCTGCGGCTTTACCGCAGCACCGACGTCACCGGGGCGGAACTGGGCGGGGCGCTGAAGAACATCATCGCCATCGCCGCCGGCGCCGCCATCGGCGCGGGCTATGGCGACAGCGCGCGCGCCAGCATCGTGACGCGCGGCTTTGCCGAGATGCTGCGCCTGGCCACCGCGCTGGGTGCCCGCCCCGAGACCTTGCCGGGCCTGTCGGGGCTGGGCGACCTGGTGCTGACCTGCACCTCGGAACAGTCGCGCAACTTCCGTTATGGGCTGGCGCTGGGGACGGGGCGCGATTTTGCCGCCGGCACCACGGTCGAGGGCGCCGCCACCGCCCGCGCCGTCACCGCCCTGGCTGCAAGGCTGGGGATCGAAATGCCGATCTCGAATCTGGTCGCGGGGCTTGCCCAAGGCAGCATCGCCATGGAACATGCGCTGGATTTTCTGCTCAACCGCCCCCTCAAGGAGGAATGATGCCCCTTTACGCCGTCATCTGCCGCGACCATCCCGGCAAGCTGCAAACCCGCCTGGACACCCGCGAAAGCCATCTGGCCTTTCTGGGCGCGCAGCCCGGCGTCAAGCTGGCCGGCCCGCTGATCGAGAACGGCCAGCCCTGCGGCTCGCTGCTGCTGGTCGAGGGCGACGGCTTGACAGAGGTCAAGGAATGGGCGGCGCAGGATCCCTACAAGGCGGCCGGACTGTTCGCCTCGGTCGAGGTGATCGAGTGGAAGAAGGTGATCGGCTGATGGCGTATTGGCTGTTCAAATCCGAGCCGGACGTCTTCAGCTTCGACGACCTGATCAGCCGCGGCGAGACGGGCGAACAATGGGACGGGGTGCGCAACTATCAGGCCCGCAACAATATGCGCGCCATGAAAAAGGGCGAGCGCGGCTTTTTCTATCACTCGAATGTCGGCAAGGAGATCGTCGGCATCTGCGAGGTGGTGGCCGAGGCGCATCCCGACACGACCGCCGCCGACCCGAAATGGGAATGCGTCGATGTCCGCGCCGTCGCCCGCGTCAAGCGCCCGATCTCGCTGGACGGGGCCAAGGCCGAGCCGCGGCTTCAGGACATGGTGCTGGTCAACAATTCGCGCCTGTCGGTGCAGCCGGTTTCGGATGCGGAATGGGAGATCATTCTGGAACTGGCCGGCGGCACCAAACCGCTGTGAACGCGCCAGCAGGCAGCCATCCGGCGACCCAGGGAGGATAAATGGCACGCGGACCCAAACCGATCGTGGATCGGCCGACCACGAAACGCATCGGCGCGCTGAGGGCGCTGTGGCCCTTCATCCGGCCCTATCGGGGGCTGATGGCGGCGGCGCTGGTCGCG
>Ga0164243_10015682_pt1 | contig 10452 bp, 7 predicted proteins | sample OricompcompostOP_FD_108781 | JGI IMG/M metagenome (GOLD analysis project Ga0164243, IMG submission 108781) | Organic Plus compost microbial communities from Emeryville, California, USA - Original compost - Organic plus compost (OP) | ecosystem: Engineered > Solid waste > Mixed feedstock >... | reverse complement strand
GAGATCGTGCCGGCGAATCTGGTGCTGGATCGTCTGCGCAGCACGTTCACGAAGTCGGCGGAAGAAAAGGGCCTCAAGCTGGTCGTACGCCGCTCCCGAGGCGTGCTGTACACCGACCCGACGCTGCTGTTCCGCGTGTTGTCCAATCTGGTCGCGAACGCGATTCGCTACACCGAGAAAGGCGGCGTGATCGTGGCGTGCCGAAAGCGCCGCAACGGCGTGAGCATCGAAGTGTGGGACTCGGGCATCGGCATCCCACACGAACAACACGAGCGCATCTTCGAAGAGTTCTACCAGCTCAACAACCCGGCCCGCGATCGTTCACGCGGCCTGGGATTGGGCCTGGCCACCGTGCGCCGTATCGTCAGCCTGCTCGAACATCCGTTGAACGTGCGCTCGACGCTGGGTCGCGGCTCGCGCTTCAGCATCGAAGTGCCGCTCGCCGATCCGAACAAGATCCACTCGGGCGCCGCGACCATCGAGCAGAAGGTGCCGAACCTGATCGGCGGCAAGCTCATCATGGTCATCGACGACGAAGAGTCGGTGCGCCTCGGCATGCAGAGCCTGCTGGAGAGCTGGGGCTGCAAATGCATCACCGCCATGGATTCGGACGAAGCATTGGCCAGTATCAACGGTCGCGTACCGGACTTCATCATTGCGGACTTGCGCCTGCGCGGCGATCGCAACGGCATCGATGCGATTCGGGAGCTGCGCGCGAAGCTGGGCGACGGCATTCCCGCCGTGCTGATCTCCGGCGACACGGCGACGGAGCAGCTCCGCAAGGTCAGCGCTGCCGGCCTGACCATGATGCACAAGCCGCTCAAGGCGGTGCGCTTGCGCGCCCTGCTCAATCACGAGTTCGCGAAGAAGCAGCGCGTCTGAGCGTCAGCCTGAAGCGTTGCCGAAAGCGGCGTCCATATAGATGAACGGATTCCGGCACGCCACGATCATGCCGCTGTAGACGATCGTGGCCCGCTTCGGGTCGGGCACACGGAAGAAGTTGCTGCCGATCAGATATTCCGTCAGCACATAGCGCTCCAGCCCTTCCAGTCCGTTACGCGCTTTGGAAATGTTCGCGGGCAGCCAGGGCACGAAGCGATCGGCGAACACGGTCACCTTCACTTCTTTACGCTGCATCCGTTCGCTCGCCAGGATGTCTTTGACGAACGCCTGTAGCGACGTCCCATCCAGATCGATCCCCGGCAGGTTGTCTCTGATGACCCGTTCAACCCAGGAAGCACGGTAGCCGGTCAGCTCCCCCCACGAGGCCGCACCGAAGATTCCCAGTGCCACTGTGCCGCAGGCGCCGGCAATGAGCAGCCTGCGCCGGCTGCGTGAGAATTTGCTGGTCTGATTCATCGTCATCTCGTCACGCAATCAAAGCGGCGCTGCGCAGGGACAGCGCAGCCACACTCAAGCTGGGATTCGAATTCGGCCCGGACGGAAACACCGACGAGCCGACCACCACGAGATTGCGCACGTCGTGGTGGATCTGTTTGGCATCGATCACCGACGACGCGCGCTCGGTGCCCATGCGCAGCGAGCCCTGGATGTGAGACTCGGTATCGCGCATGCCTTTGAAATCGATGCGCTCGACCGGCAGCGGTTCGAGCACCTTCTGGATATTCGTCAAGGACTCCTGGATGCCACGCTTGGCGTACTCGGATACATCCGCGTGCAACACCTTCGGCACGCCATCGTCGTCGAGCACGACGCGGTTGGAGTCCTGCGGCAGATCCTCCACCACGACCACCAACGGCGTGAGCTGGCGCCAACGTCCATATTCCTTGCGCAGGCCATGCGGCCAACGATTGTCGAAATAGATCAACGCGCCCGCGTAGTCCTTGCGGAACGGGCCGTCGTACAGCGAGTAGTTCAATGCCGTGGTGATCGTGCCGCCATCGAGGCTGTCCACGCCATCGAGCAGCACTTCGAGGTGGTAGCCCACTTGTTCGTGAATGCCGACACCGGTTAGTGGATGATCGATTCCGGAGCGAAGCAGGATGGCGGGACTGTGGATCGCATTCGCGCCCAGCACGAACAGCTCGCCCGTAACTCGATGCTCCGCGCCGCCTTTCTTATAGACAGCGGCGCTCACACTGCCGTTGGCATGATCGAAGTGCGTCACCTCGCATTCGGTGCGAATTTCGACGTTGGGATGCTCGCGCAGATTGGTGAAGCCATTCTCGAAGGTGAACTTCGCATTCACCGGACACAGATTGCATCGAGCCGAGGCACAGCAGGGCGGGCGCCCCGCGTCCGCGACACTGGCGCGCGCAGTGGCGATGGGAACATGAAACTGCGGCTGAGCCTTGCGCATGATCGCGTCGACCGCGGTCTGCTTGTGCGGCGGCTGAGGAAACGGCGCCGAGCGCGGCAGGATCTCGGCCATATCCGGCGAACCCGCCACCGACATCTTGGTTTCAGCCGCGAGGTAGTAGGGCTCCAGCTCGTCGTAGTCGAGCGGCCAGTCCTGCGCCACGCCATACTTGCTGCGCATCCGGAAATCGCTCGGATGAAAGCGCGGTGTCTGCGCATACCAACAGTTGGTGCCGCCACCGACGCCGATAGTGAAGTTCCAGACCTTTTTCGCAGCGTCGGTGCGGAACGTGGAGCCCGGCAGGATCGGCGAGTTCCTGTTTTGTTCGAGCTGCCAGGCGTGCGAATTGAAAGTACCGCGCTCGAGCATCAGGATCTTCGCCGCCGGTCGCTTGCTCAGGTAACCCTCGACAAAAAACAATGAACCGAACCCCGACCCGACCACGACGACATCGAAATGCTCTTGAACCATCCATCCTCCGAACGCGCATCGGGTTCAAACCGACGCGCCGCCCGGAAGTTCCCTGAGTGGTAACATTTGCGCGGATGCCTGACAGCTTCGCTGGGGATTCCGTGTAAGCTGTCCGCATCCGGCAACACTGAAATTCTTTCATGTCCAAGAGCACAGTTTCCGAACGCGCTTCCAAAGGCGTCCGCTTGCAGAAGGCGATGGCCGATGCCGGGCTCGGCGCGAGGCGCGATTGCGAAGAGATGATTCTCGCCGGACGCGTCCAGGTGAACGGGCGCGTCGTCGACACCCTGCCCTGCTTCGTTGAGCCCGCAACCGACGTGGTCGAGCTCGATGGCGAAGTGATCGAGCTGCCCGTTCCTGAAGACAGCGCGGAGTCGAGCACCACCAAGGCGGCATCGAAAGCGCGCGCACTCATCTACGTGTTGATCAACAAGCCGAAAGGCGTCATCACGACCACGAGCGATCCCGAAGGTCGCCGCAACGTGTTCGACCTGGTGCCCGCCTCGATCCGCCGCGACGAGCGCTTGTTCCCTGTGGGGCGGCTGGACGGCGATTCCACCGGTCTGCTGCTGATCACGAATGATGGCGATCTGGCTTATCAGCTCACGCATCCGAAGTTCGGCATCACCAAGGAATATCGTGTGCTGACCACCGGGCTCGCCACCGATGAGCAGCTCCAGAAGCTGCGCGCCGGCATGTATCTGGTCACTCCGTCCACGGACGGGACGAAGACTTCGAAGCGCGCATCGATGGAGTCCGTGCGCATCATCAAGCGTTTCGTCGATCGTGCGCGCGGCGATCGCACGATGCTCAGCGTGACCTTGCGCGAAGGGCAGAATCGAGAGATCCGTCGGATGCTCGCGCGCGTCGGCTTGAAAGTGCGCGAGCTGGAGCGAGTGGCGATCGGCCCGTTGCGAGCGGGCGATCTCAAGCCAGGTCAGGCCAGGCTGCTCGGCAAGAAGGACGTGGAGAAACTGCGCGCGGCCACGCTCGGCAGCGGTTGATCAGCGCGGCTGTTTATCCAGCAAGCGCATCAACCCTTCCTGCGCGACCGAGGCGACCAGCTTGCGGTCGCGGCTGAACATCTCGGCTCGGGTCAGGCCGCGAGCGCTGCCGGCGAACGGGCTCACCGCCTCGACCAGAATCCACTCGTCGGCGCGCGGCGGATTATGGAACCACATGGCGTGATCGAGGCTCGCCAGCATCACGTCCTTGTTCTGCATCGCTACCGGATGTTTCAGCAGCGCGGTCGAGACCAGGAAGTAGTCCGATAGATACGCCAGCCCGGCGAGCTGCGTGAGCGGATCGTCCGGCAGCGGGGACGCGGAACGAATCCAGTACTGCGCCCGCTGCAACGACTGCTTGCGGAGCATGAACATCTCCGGATTCACCGGCTTCAATTCGATGATGGTCTGTTGGGAGAGCAGCGCGGTTGCCCCTTGCGGCAGCCGATCGCCGAACTTCTCCACCAGCTGGCGCACGTCCATCAGATCTTCGGGATCCGGCACGTCACCGCTGACCGCCACCTCGTGCTGCAGACCCTCCTCGTGCCGGTGGAACGACAGCTCCATGTGGAAGATCGGCCGCGATCGCTGCCGGGCCACGACGCGTCGGGTCGAGAAACTGCCACCATCGCGGGTCAATTCCACATCGTAGATCACGGGAATGTCGCTCGCGCCAGGCAGCAGGAAATAGCCATGCAGCGAGTGGCAGACGCGGTCGGAAGCCACGGTGTGCTGGGCAGCCTTCAGGCCCTGGCCCAGGATCTGCCCGCCGAACAGCGTGCGATTGATGTTGATCTGGTTGACCTGGCTGCGGAACAGATTTGTGTCGAGCTGTTCCAGCTCCAGCACTTCATGCAGAGACTTGGGAGCCGGGGGCGGCGAGATCGGGTTGGCCATGACGCCGAGTGTAGCACCCGCTCGGCGCCGGGCAGGACGGGCCGGCGCTGCCCTTCACCGGTGCCGGGGGGCGACCCGCGGGCACCCAGCCCCGATCTCTACTCGGAATCTGCCAATTTGATCGGGCTTTGCGCAATTTTTTACGGCGTCGAGCCTGAAAAAAACCTCGCAGGGTGCATGTTCAGCCCTCTGGGGAATCTGATCGCAGGCTTCCCGAAGCCCTGCTCCAGCTGCGCAGCGCCGGCGGAACCCGAGTTGAACCGCCGCGTCGAAGTGCAGTGGTCTACGCTGGAGTGAGTATCAAGCCGACGCGACGGTGAAGCCGATCGTCGTGGCGCCGTCCTCGCTCTCCGCGAAGACGGTGCCACCGTGCATGGTGGCCACCGCCCGAACGATGGCGAGTCCCAGCCCGTGATTCTCACGGCTGCCGCTGCGGGAGCTGTCGACGCGGTAGAAGCGGTCGAACAGCCTCGAAAGGTGCTCCCGCGCGATACCGGAGCCGGTGTTCTGCACCGAGACGCGAATCGCGCCTGGCTGCTGCAAAACGAACACGACAATCTCGGCACCGCGCGGGGCGTGCTGGACGGCGTTCTGTAACAGATTGGTTACAGCACGCCGAAACAGAGAAGTCTCGATACTGGCCTGGGCATCGCCTTCGATGCGCACCCTGACGCCAGCTTCTTCGAAGATGAACTCCAGATACTCGACGGCGTGCGCCACTTCCTGCGCAATCGACACCTCGACCCGGTTCGGCGCGCGCTCACCGCGGTCCGCCCGGGCCAGGAACAGCATGTCGTTGACAATGCCACGCAGCCGTTCGAGATCCTCCAGATTAGAGTGCAAAGCTTCTTTTAGTTCCGTGACACTGCGCTCGCGCGACAAAGTGACCTGCGTTTGACCGATCAGGTTGCCCAGCGGCGTGCGCAATTCATGCGCCACGTCCGCGTTGAACGCTTCGAGCTGCTGATACGCGGTCTCGAGTCGCGACAACGCGCCGTTGAAAGAATCGGCAAGCTCGGAAAGTTCCGGCGCCAGCGTGTCGGTCTGCAAGCGTCGCGACAGGTACCCTGGCGACAACTCCCGCGCTTCATTCGACAGCCGATCGAGCGGCCGCATGCCGACCCGCGCGATGTAGTATCCGAGCCCCGCCGCGCCCAATGCGCCCACCACCGTCAAGGCGATCAACCCGACCGTGAACGCCCGCAGCGTTTCCACGAACGGCGTCGAATCGATGCCAACGGTCAGGCGGACGGTCGGGCGCTCGCCGCGGCCTTCGACTTCGTCCGAGTAGGTCTTCAGCGGCGCCTCGTGCCCCGGCAGCATGACGTGCCCGAAGCCGTGGGTGCCCATCATCTGCCGCTGTTCGTCGGTCAACGGCACGCCATAGTGGAAGCGCGAGTCGTTACTCTGCACCCACAGGCTGACCCGATTGTTCTCGGAGATGGAGTTGTCGAACTTGGTACGCACATAGTCCCAGTACGCCACCTCGTCGTTGCGCATGATCATGGGCTTGTACATCGTCCAGCGCGCCTGCAGCTCGTTGCTTTGATGGCGTTCGAGCTCGCGCTTCAGCAATCCATGCATGGCGACGCTCAGCACCGAGAGCATGACGAAGCTGGCAACGGCGAACATCGCCGCCAGACGCTTGCTGATGGACAGCTTCATACGTCCTCGCCCTGCTCGTCGCGCACTTCCAGCACGTAGCCCATGCCACGCACCGTGTGCAGCAAGGTCGGTTTGAACGGATCGTCGAGCTTGCTGCGCAGCCGCTTCACCGCCACTTCCACTACATTGGTGTCGCTATCGAAATTCACGTCCCAGACCAGCTCGGCGATGGTGGTCTTGGACAGGATTTCGCCTTTACGGCGCGCCAGCGCCGCCAGCAGCGCAAATTCTTTCGCGGTCAGATCCAGGCGCTGACCATTGCGCCACGCCTTGCGCGCCAGCAGATCGATCTGCAGATCGGCGATCCGCAACTGCATGGCTTCCTGCCCGCGGCTGCGACGAGTGAGCGCCTGCAGGCGCGCCACCAGCTCGAGGAACGAGAACGGCTTGACCAGATAATCGTCCGCGCCTTCGCGCAAACCGCGCACACGATCGTCGACCCGATCGCGCGCCGTCAGCATGATCACCGGCGTCTGGCGATGCTCGCGCAATGCGTGCAGGACGCTGAACCCGTCGGTGCCCGGTAACATCACGTCGAGCACGATCACGTCGTACTCGTATTCGAGTGCCATGTGCTTGCCATCGAGACCGTCGCGAGCCACGTCCACGACGTAGCCCTGCTCACGCAGACCACGCTCGAGGTAATCGGCCGTCTTGGGCTCGTCTTCTACGATCAGGACTTTCATGGCAGCGTCGCGAGAATGAATTGCTAGCCTCCGGTCGGTGGCACCAGGCCCATGGATTGATAAACATTCACCAGCCGGATGGATACATCCGCGGTGGCTTGCGCCGCATTCAGCTCGACTGCGTAAACGCTACGCTCGGCATCCAGCACTTCGAGCAGCGACAGCGCCCCGGCAGTGTACTGCCGACGAGCCAGTTGGGCAGCACGTCGAGCCGATTCGGCGGCTTGCGACAGCTCCTGCTGTCGAAGTTTACCCTGTGTGTACAGGACTAGTGCCGTCTGCGTTTCCTGGAGCGCCGTGCGTGCGGTCTGCTCGTACGTCAGATACGCCTGCTCCTGAACCGCGTCCGCGGCGTCGATGGCAGCGCGAATTCGCCCGAAATCGATCAAGGGCAGGAGCAGCCCGCCTCCGACCGACCAGGTGCGTCGTCCGGTGTCGAGCAGGTTTTCGACACGGCTGTCCTGCACGCCCAACAGGCCGGCTAGGGTGATTCGTGGGTAACGCAAGGCCGCGGCAACGTTCCGTTGCTCCGCAGCCGCAATCAAGCGGCGTTCGGCCGCCCGTACGTCCGGCCGCCGCGAGATCACATCGGCAAGCGTCAGCAACACGCGCTCGGCATCGCTGTCCGGCAACGCGCCCGGGTCGCTGGTCGGCGCCGGCAGCAGCGAATTCAGCGCTTCTGGGGTCGACGCCGTCAACAGGATCAGGCGATAACGTGCCGCTTCGGCCAGCTCGCGCGATTGCGGAATCTGCGCTCGGGTCGTGCGCAGCGCCGAGACGGTACGTTCCAGATCGAGCCGGCTGGCCAGCCCTTCGTTGAAGCGCGCCTGGGTGATGCGAACCGTTTCCTCCTGTGCCTGTGCATTTCGCAGGGCGAGCTCGGCCTGGACCTGGTACAGCCGGAATTCGAGATAGTTGCGAATGACCTCCGCTATCAACGTCAGCCGCACGCCGTCGCGATCCGCTTGCACGGCCGCCACTTGCGCCTCGGCCGCGCGCGCTTCCGCCCGCAGTCGTCCGAACAAGTCCAATTCCCAACTCACATTGACGGCGGCGCTCGCATTTTCCAGCACGTTGCCAATCGAGTTGCCGGCGAAGCGGCGCCCGCGAGAGCGATCCCCGTCGATGGAGCCATCGACCTGTGGCGACAGGTTCGCCAGCGCCGCACGCCGCTGAGCGCGCACCTCGCGCACACGCGCCTCCGCAACCCGCAGATCGAGATTCCGATGTTGAGCAAGATCGACCAGCTGATCGATGATCGAATCGTCGAACGCCTTCCACCAGGTCAATGCCACGTCGTCGGCCGCTGTCGTTGCGCGCTGCTCGTCGGCCCACGACGACTGGAAATCGTCAGGCAGCTGCTTCACCGGCGCGCTGCAAGCGGTCATGGCCGCCAGCCCGACAGCAGATGTCACTTGGAACAGAACGCGGCGACTCATCGCGCAGGCTCCGGCTGAGGAAGCAGCGCCGCCTCGGACCGCGCCTCACGCTGTTTCCTATGGAACACCCTGTCGAGCGCCAGATAGATCACCGGGGTCGAGAACAGCGTCAGGATCTGGCTGATGACCAGGCCACCGAAGATCGCGACACCGAGCGGCTGACGCAGCTCCGAGCCCGTGCCGAAGCCGAGCATCAGCGGAATCGCGCCGAGCATGGCGGCCAGCGTCGTCATGATGATGGGACGGAAGCGCACCAGACAGGCTTCATGAATGGCCTCGAGCGGCGACAAGCCATGCTTGCGCTGACGCTCCAGCGCGAAGTCCACCATCAGGATGCCGTTCTTCTTCACGATACCGATCAGCAGCACCACGCCGATCAGCGCCATGATGGAAAAGTCCGTCTGCGCCAGCCACAACGCCAGCACCGCACCGACGCCCGCCGATGGCAGCGTCGAGAGAATCGTCAGCGGATGCACGAAGCTTTCGTACAGCACGCCGAGGATGATGTAGACGGCGATCAACGCGCCCAGAATCAGCAGCGGCTGCGTGGCCAGCGACTTCTGGAATTCCTGAGCGGTGCCGCGGAAATTGCCGGTGATGGCGCTCGGCATGCCGATTTCGGCCTGGGTGCGCTCGATCAGCGTTACCGCCTCGCCGAGCGATACACCGGGCGCAAGATTGAAAGAGAGGGTGACCGACGGAAACATGCCATCGTGCGTGATCGTCAACGGTCCGGAGCCCGGCGGCTCCATGCGCGCGACCGAGGACAGCGGCACCATCTGGCCGGTCAATGGCGAGCGCAGATAGAAATGCTGCAGGCTGTCGGCGCGCCCGCGCTGACTCGGATCGATCTCCAGGATGACTTTGTATTGATTGGTCTCGGTCTGGTATTCGCTGATCTGTCGCTGGCCGAAGGCGTCATAGAGCACCTGATCGATATCGGCGGCTCGCAACCCGAAGCGCGCGGCGGCAGCACGATCTATGTTCAAGCGAGTGATCGCGGCGCCGAGTTGCAGATCATCCGAGACGTCGCGCAACTGGGGCGTGCTCTGCAGTTGCCCGGCGAGACGTCGCGCCCATTCGGCGAGCTCGCGACTTTCCGGCCCTTTCAGCACATACAAATATTGAGCACGACCGCCGCCCGCGCCGAGGTTGATGTCCTGCGCGGTGCGCATGAACACTTGAATGCCGGGCACGCCCGACACCTGCGGACGAATCCGCTCGATGAATCCTTCCGAGGACACGTCGCGATCGCCCCGGTCCTTCATCACGATGAAGATGCGGCCGCTCGCCATGTTCGAATTGCCCATCCCGGCGCCGACCACATGCGCCACCGCCTGCACCGCCGGGTCCCGGGCGATGATGTTGGCCACCTCCTGCTGCTTGATCTTCATGTCCTCGAAGGACACGTCGTCGGCCCCTTTGGTGGTCGTGAAAATGAATGCCGTGTCCTGCAGCGGGAAGAAGCCTTTGGGAACGAAGATGTAGCCGACGACGGCGAGTGCAACCGTCGCGCCAAAGCCGACCAGCATGGTGCGCTGGTGCGCCAGTGCCCACTTCAAGCCGCGGTCGTATCTGGCGATCAGGCGCTGCGACAGATTGCCGCCCTCGTGATGTTTCATCGGCTTCATGAAGCGGGACGAGAGCATCGGCGCCAGCGTCAGCGACGCCACCACCGAGATCAGGATCGCGACCGTCATGGTGACCGCGAACTCACGGAACAGACGGCCGACCACTCCGCCCATGAACAACAGCGGCACGAATGCAGCGATCAACGAGAAGCTGATGGACACGACCGTGAAGCCGATTTCCGCCGCTCCCTGGCGCGCCGCGTCCAGCATGGATTCGCCGGCCTCCAGATGTCGATGAATGTTTTCCACGACCACGATCGCATCGTCGACCACGAAACCGACCGCGACCACCAGCGCCACCAGGGTCAGATTGTTCAGGCTGAAGCCAAGCAGGTACAT
>Ga0164243_10015679_pt1 | contig 10457 bp, 4 predicted proteins | sample OricompcompostOP_FD_108781 | JGI IMG/M metagenome (GOLD analysis project Ga0164243, IMG submission 108781) | Organic Plus compost microbial communities from Emeryville, California, USA - Original compost - Organic plus compost (OP) | ecosystem: Engineered > Solid waste > Mixed feedstock >... | reverse complement strand
CAGGGCCAGATCGTCTTCCTCCAGCAGCAGCGCGTCGCCCAGCGCCAGCAGGTCGAGCACGGCGATGTGGGTGCCGACATCGAGCCGGTCGGCGCCGGCCACCGGCACGCCGCGCCGCTTGAGCGCGCGCAGGATAGCGTCGAACAGCGCGTTGCGGGTGCGCACCAGGATCAGCACGTCGCCCGGCGTCACCGCGGGGCAGGGGCCGCTGCAATCGAAGCCCTTGATCCAGCCTTCGACGGCTTCGGCAATGCGCTGCGCCAGCCGGGCGACGGGGCTTTTCAGCGCCAGTTCGTCGAAGGGCGCGTTCCAGGCCTTGTCGGGCAGCAGGGTCGGCTCCGGCGTCACCAGCGGCCATACCTCGACACGGCCCGCCGCGCCGAGCCGCGCGGTCTCGTGCGTCGGCCCGACCGCGTCCACCGACAGCCCGCGATGCGCGATCTCGCGCTCGAACACGGCGTCCACGGCGCCGAGAACATCGGCGGTCGAGCGGAAGCTCTGCGTCAGCGGCACCTTCCTGAAGGCCAGCCGGGCTTGTTGGTGAGCACCCTCGTAGAGGCGGCTCATTGCGTCGAACTGGTCCGGAGCGGCGCCCTGGAAGCCATAGATCGACTGCTTCTCGTCGCCCACGGCAAAGACGGTGCGGTGCCTGGGATGCGCGCCATCGCCCGCCGTGAATTCGGCGGTCAGCGCGCGCACGATGTCCCATTGCTCGGGCGAGGTGTCCTGCGCCTCGTCGACGAGGATGTGGTCGAGCCCGCCGTCGAGCTTGTAGAGCACCCAGGCGGCATCGACATTGCGAAGCAGCGCGCGGGTCTTCTCGATCAGGTCGGTGAAGTCGAGCGCGCCGCGCCGCGCCTTCTGCTCCTCATAGGAGGCCTGCACGGCTTCCGCGAGCGTCATCAGCGCCTGCGTGCGGCGAACGACGAGCGCGGCGCGGCGCTTGTCGAGAAGGGCCGCCAGCCGTGCGAACTCCTCGTCCATCCGGGCGGCGAGGTCGGGCCGGCCCTCGCGCAGCTTCTTGGTGACGAAGTTCTTCCGCAGCTCGCCGTTCCTCGTCAGGCACAGGCCGAGATAGACGGCGCGGCGCTCGGCGGGCGCGGCGGAGGACGCGGCGGCGCGCAGGCAGTCGGCCAGGCCCTGGTCGGTGCTGCCCGAGGCCGACAGCCAGCCGATCAGCTCGTCCAGCACCGCGGGCTCGGGCACTTCGTCGAGAATGCGCGCCTCGATCGCCTCCAGCGTCTCGCCTGGCAGGAGGCCGAGCGCCTTCTGCAGCCGCTCAAGCGCGACGGTGAGGCTGGAGCCGGGGCCGCGCAGCAGCGCCACCAGCTCCTGGCGCCGCCGCAGCATGTCGTCCAGCGCCTTCTGGAAGCCGCCATCGCTCTCCAGCTCGATGACGCAGGCCAGCGCGCAGCCAAGCGCGGAATCCGGATCGCGCCCGGCCTCCGTCAGCACGCGTTCGCGCGCCTTTGCGATGAGTTCGTCCTTGAGACGGTCGTCCACCACGCCGAAGGCGGCCGGGACATTGGCCTCGAAGGGGAACTGGTGCAGCACGCGCTCGCAGAAGGCGTGGATGGTCAGCACCTTCAGTCCGCCCGGCGTGTCCAGCGCGCGGGCGAACAGGCGGCGTGCCTTGCGCCGCCCGGCATCGCTGAAGGCGGGCGCGCCGAGCTTCTGCAATTCCGCGTCGAGCTCGGCGTCGGACAGAGTGGTCCAGGCGGCGAGGCGGTCGAAGACACGGTTCGACATGTTCGCCGCCGCCGCCTTGGTAAAGGTCAGGCAGAGAATGTTGGCGGGCTCGACCCCCTCCAGCAGCAGCCGCACCACGCGATTGGCGAGCACGGTGGTCTTGCCCGAACCGGCATTGGCCGACACCCAGGCCGACAATGTGGGATCGGCCGCCGTGCGCTGGCGCTCGATCGTCGTGTCGCTCGGGCGCAGCACGCGGTTCACGGCTCGCTTCCTTCGGTCTCGGCGGCGATGGCCCATTCGGCAATGCGCGCGAGATGGTCGTAGTCGCCATTGGGACGGCGGCGGAACATGGGGTGGATCAGCGCACGGTAGGGCGTGGCCTCGTCCTCGAAGCGGTCGATCAGCGCCTTCAGCGCGTTCAGCGTGGCCTGCGCCAGCTCCGGCACCGGGGGACCGTCCTTCAGAATGACCGGCTTTTCCTCGCCGGCGGGGTTGCCGCCGCCAAGACGCACATAGAGAAGCCGCTCGGCCGGCGCGGCGTGGGGCAGAGCGGCAAAGCCGTTCCCGGCCAGCATCGCGGCTTCGAGCGGCAGCTGCGGGGCAAGCCCGCTCGCGACCTGCGGGCTGCTCGGCACCGTGCCGGTCTTGTAGTCGACGATGGCCACGCTGCCGTCCGCCAGCACGTCCAGCCGGTCCGCCTTGCCGGTCAGCATGAAGCTGCGCCCTTCGGCGGTGGTCCAGGTCAGGCGGCCATAGAGTTCGGAATGGCTGGAAAGGAGCGCGGCGCGGCGGTTGCGCTCCCAGCCGACGAACCATTCGGCGATGCGGCGGAAGCGCGGCAGCCAGATCGCCTGCACGTCGGGATAGTCGAACAGCGGGGCGAAGGCCTCGTCGCCAAAGGCGACCAGCCGCTCCAGCGCGTCCGGGGCGGCCGGGTCGATCTTCTCCTCGAGAAAACGCTGCAGCACGCCATGCACGATGGTGCCGCGGTCGGCGGCACCGGGCGGCGCGGCCAGCGGCTCCAGGGGCCGCAGGTTGAGCACGTGGCGGGCATAGATCGTGTAGGGATCGCGGATCAGGGTCTCGACTTCCGTCACCGAGAGCCGCTTCGGGCGCAGATGGCGCGGCGGGGTCGGGCGCGGTTCGGTGAGCGGCGGCTGCGGCGCGGCGCGGTCGAGCTGGCGGGCAAGGACAAGCCAGCGTTCGCCGCGCGTCTCGCTTGCCGCCCAGGCGGCGCCGGAAACCGCCTTCAGGCGCTGCAGCCAGCGGCTCGGCACGGTCGGCGCACCGCCGGCCTTGAGCGCGTGGGTGAGGAAGACTTCGCCATTGCCGAGCGCGCTTTCGAAGTCGTGCGCGGCAAGGCCGGTGCGCCATTCCGGCGGCGGCAGGCCGAGCGCGGCGCGCATCGGGCGCGACAGCCAGGGGTCGTTGCGGGTTTCGGCCGGCCAGGTGCCCTCGATCAGGCCGCCGAGCACGACGCGGTCGAAGCCGAGGAGGCGCGCTTCCAGGCTGCCGAGGATGGAGAGGCGCGGATGCGGCTCGCCCTGCGGGCGCACCACGCGCCAGCCGAACATCACGTCGACCAGCGCCGGATAATCCGCGCCACGGATGGTCATGCCGCCATTCTCGGCGGCTTCCGTCTCGTCGAAGAAGGCGCGCAGCTCGCCGCCGCCATGCGCCGCGAAGAGAGCGTCCGAGCTTTCCGCCGTGACGCCGACCGCGATGGCCGCGCGGCGGTGCGCGGCGAGGAGATCGGAGAAGGCCACGCTCTGTTCGCGCATCAGCGCGCAGAGCGGGGCGGTCGCGGAATCCAGGCGCTGCAGCAGGCGCTCGGCGGTGTCGAAATCGGCTTCGGAAAGATGCCGCCGCGCCGGATGGGCGTGGTCGGAGACTTCTTCCGTGCGCGCCTTCGCCAAGGCCTTGCGCAGCGCGGCGCAGCCCGCCGGAAGCTTCGGCCCGCGCAAAGCGGCGATTTCCAGAACCTCGCGGCCGCGGTGCAGGGTCTCGGCGTCCAGGCCGAGCGTGCACAGCGGGTGCGCCAGCAGCGCCAGCAGGTCGGCCGCGCCGAAATCGCTGGCGCACAGCGCGAGCAGGAGGCGCGACAGCACGCCGGCCGGGGTGTTGGAGAGGTTGCGGCCCGAACTGTCCTCAGCCGCGACGCCCCAGCGCTTCAGCTCGTCGGAGACGCGCCGCGCCAGTTCGCGGTCGGGCGTGATCAGCGCCACGGTCTTGTCCGGCGTCTCCAGTGCCTCGCGCAGGATCAGCGCCACGGCGGCCGCTTCCTCGCGCTCATTGGCGGCGGCGACCACCTCGACCCTCTTCAGCGCGGCATCGAGCACCTGGTCGCGCGGGCGTTCGGCCCAGAGATCGGTTGTCTCGGCCGGGCGCAGCGCCTCGGCGACGAGCTTGCGCCGCATCGCCGCCTCTACCGAGGGCGTGCCCAGCATGGCCACCTCGCCGCGCTCAACGCCGAGGCTGTTGAGCAGGCGGCGCAGGCCGTGCTGCGGGTGCGTCCAGTTGCGCGCCTGGTCTCCGGCGAGGTTATCCCAGGAAGCGGCGTCGAGATCGCCATAGTCGAGCGCGGGCAGCACCACGGCGCCGAGCCGGGCACGGGCGATGGCGTGCATCAGGATCGCGGTCGCCGGATTGGAGCCGGTCGAGCCCGCGACGATCAGCGGTCCCCTTGGCGGCTGGAAACGGAAGCGCTCGGCCAGAGCCACGATCTGCCGCCGCCGCCGCTCGGCCGGGCCGATCTGGCCTGCGGTCCGCAGATGCTCGGTCCACCATCCGGCGGCGATGGTCAGGAAGTCGCGGATCAGGCTCCAGCTCTCGTCGTGCTCGTTGGGCACGAGGCCGATCAGCTCGGTCCAGGGGACGTTCTCGGTCTCGAAGCTGTCGATGAGCTGCGCCAGCTTCATCGCCAAAGCCGCCGCGTCGGCGGGCGAGGAGGGGATCAGCAGCGGCTCGCCCGGCGCGCGCGGAACGCTGGTTTCACCAACCTGCCGCGCCCAGGCGCGGATCAGCTCGGTCAGGATCAGCCGCCGCTCCGTCTCGTCGGCTGCCTCGGGCAGGGGCACGCCGAGCTCGTCCTGGCGGAAGGCGAAGTCGTCGTCGCTTTCGGGATCGCCGAGCGGGGCGATGCGCGGCAGCAGCGTGGCGCCGCCGAGCCGGCGCATCAGGATGGCCTCGAAACCCTGCGCGGCGCGCTGGGTCGGCAGGAAGACCGTGGTGTCGGCCAAGAGCAGCGGGTCGCGCCCCGGCGCCACGCCCTCGATCAGGCCGCCGTCGAGAAGCGCCTCCACCAGCGTGTCGAGGAAGGGCACGCCGGGCGGGATGGACAGCACATTGGGGCGGCGCACCGGGGGCGGCTCAGGCCGCGCTGCGCACATAGCAGGCCTCGGCCTCGGCAATCGCCTCGGGCGTGCCGACATGCATCCACAGCCCTTCCAGGCGGATGCCGAACAGGCGCTCCGCGTTCGCGGCCCTGTCGAAGATGCGGTTCAGCGAGAAGGCGCCCTCGGGCGCGTCCGCAAAGAGTTCGGGCTTCAGCACGCAGGCGCCGGCATAGACGAAGGGCGCCGTCTCGCGCTCGGGGCGGCGGGTCAGCTTGCCGGTCGGGTCGAGCAGGAAATCGCCCATGCCGTTGTAGCCGACGCTGCTGGCGGTCGCGGCCAGCAGCAGCAGCGCGTCCATGCGCTCGGGGTCGAACTGCTCGCCGAGCCGCCGCAGATTGGGGCGAATGCCCTCGATCCAGATCGTGTCGGCGTTGACGACGAAGAACGGGTCCGGCCCCAGCTCCGGCAGAGCCTTGCGCACGCCGCCGCCGGAATCGAGCAGCGCGTCGCGCTCGTCGGAAATGACGATGCGGGGCGTGTTGCGTGCGCCGAGATGCCTTTCCAGCATGTCGGCGTGGTGGTGCACGTTGACCACGACCTCGCCGACGCCGGCCTCGGCGAGGCGGCCGAGCACGTGGTCGATCAGCGGGGCGCCGCACACCTCGACCAGCGCCTTGGGCCTGGCCTCGGTCAGCGGGCGCATTCTCGTGCCCAGCCCGGCGGCCAGGATCATCGCCGAGTGCGGCGCCATCAGCGCGCCTCCTGCAACTCGGGCATGGTCTCGTCGTACCAGGCCTTGAGCTCGGCAAGCGCGGGGTGGAGGAGGTTGCGGCGCAGATAATGCCGCAGGCGGGGAAGATGCTTCATGTAGCCGTTCTTGCCGTCGCGCGATGACAACCGCACGAAGATGCCGAGAATCTTGGTGGCGCGCTGCGCCCCCAGGACGGCATAGGCCCGTGCGAAGGCGGCGGGGTCGAAATCCGGCCGCACGGCCCGCCTGGCTCCGACATAATGCGTCAGCGTACCCAGTTCCAGTTCCTGGGCTATGTCCACCCGCGCATCCTGCAGCAGCGAAACGACGTCATAGGCCGGGTGACCCATCACGGCGTCCTGGAAGTCGAGCACGCCGACCCGGCGCACGCCGTCGCGCTCGGGCAGCCACATCAGGTTGGGCGAGTGGTAGTCGCGCAAGGTCCAGGTGCGCTCACCGGTGGTGATGGGGATCAGCACCTTGCTCCACAGCGCCCGGAAATCCTCGCGCGCCTTGGCGTCGGCCTTGCGGCCGTGGTGGGGCAGGTACCAGTCGAGCAGCAGTTCCGCCTCGATCAGGAGCGCGGAGAGGTCGTAGTCCGGGATGTGGTGGACATGGCGGTCGAAATGCAGCGTGTCGGGCCGGTGCAGCAGGTGGAGGTGCAGCAGGGCGTCGGCCGCGGCGGTGATGCGCTCGGCCGTGTAGGCGCCGTCCACCAGGAGCGGCGTGGTGCCGAAATCCTCGATCAGCAGCAGCCCGCGGTCGAGGTCGGAGGCGATGATGGCGGGCGCGGAAAGCCCGGCCTCGATCAGCGCCTCGGCCATGGCCGCGAAGGGCAGGACGTCCTCGGCCAGATGCGCGATCTGGCTGTAGGGCTTGCCGTCGCGCACCGGCGGGCCGTCGGGGCGGCGCGGCGCGTCCATCAGCACGGCGGTGCGGTCTTCCAGCACGAGCCGCTCATAGCGCCGCGTCGAGGCGTCGCCCTGGATGTGCTGGCGCTCGGCCCGCACCCAGCCGGCCGTCATGGTGAAGGCGCCGATGTCGATAAGGCGCTTGAGCCGCGCGGCCCAGGAGCCGTGGCCCTCCAGCACCGCCTGCCGCGACTGGCCGCTGTTCGCGATCTTCAGCTCCAGCGCCAGGCGGTCGTGGGACAGTTCCTCGCCGGCGCGCTCGGGCCATTCCACCAGCACGATCGGCTCGCCGCCGATCTCGTCCCAGCCGATCTCGGCCAGCTCGCTCGGATCGCCCAGCCGGTAGAGGTCGGCGTGGACGACGTGGCCGCGCGGGGTCTCGTAGTTCTGCACGAGCGTGAAGGTCGGGCTCGGCACCTCAAGCTCGGCATTGCCCGAAAGCGTGCGGATGAGATGGCGGGCAAAGGTCGTCTTGCCGGAGCCGAGATCGCCCTGCAGCGTGACGAGGTCGCCGGGGCGCAGCGCGCCGGAGACGGATTCCGCAAGGCTGTTGGTGGCGGCTTCGTCCGCGAGATCGAGAACCGCCTGAAAGGGTGAGTTGTGCACGGGAGCCGCCGTCACTCCGCGGCCACCCGGGCCGCATGTCCTTCGAGCGGAAACAGGCAGGACACCCGGGTTCCGCCTTCTTCGGGTGTCTCAAGAACCACCTTGCCGCCGTGCAGTTCGACGAAGGAGCGCACGATGGAAAGCCCAAGCCCGACCCCGCGCTGGCCGCTGACATCGGTGCCGCTCTCGAAGCGCTCGAAGGCGCGCGCGGCGTCTTCCTCGGGGATGCCCGGGCCCTGGTCCTGGACGTGGAAGGCCACGCAATCGGCCCGCCGCTCCGCCGAGATGCGTACGAGCCCGCCCTGCGGGCTGAAGCGGATGGCGTTGGAGAGCAGGTTGAACAGAACCTGGCGCACGCGCTTCTCGTCGGCGACGAAGCTGCCGATGCGCGGCGGCACCGAGATGTCGAGCGTCAGGCGCGCTTCGGCCAGGCGGTCGCGGACCCCCTCCGCCGAGGCGCGGATGGTGGTGCGGATGTCCACGGTGCCGAGGTCCAGCTCCATGGCGCCGGCGTCGATGGTGGCGAGGTCGAGGATGTCGTTGACGATGGCGTAGAGCGCCGCCGAGGAATCCTCGATGTGGCGCAGATATTCGTGCTGGCGCTCGGACAGGCCGCCGCTGGAATCGTCGCCGAGCAGCTGCGAGAAGCCGATGATGTGGGTCAGCGGCGAGCGCAGCTCGTAGGAGACGTGCTTGACGAAGTCGCTCTTGATCTGGGCCGCGGCTTCCAGCGCCTCGTTGTGCTCGGTCAGCGTGCGCTCCATGGCGACGCTCGCGGTGACGTCGGAGAAGCTCACCAGCGTGGCGCCGTCGGGCAGGGGCGCGGTGGCGATGTCGATCACCGGGCCATCGCTGCGCTCGACGCGGCAGGCGACCGGCATCCGACCCTCGGGGATGGCGGTGACGACGGTGCGCAGCGCGTCCCAGGGCTCGTCGTGGTCGTGCAGGGTGCGGGCATGGGCGAAGATCTGCTCGGCGTGCGGGTTCTCGCCGAGCATTTCGGGCGCGAACTTCCACATCCTCTGGAAGGCCGGGTTGTGCAGCTTCAGCCGCCCGTCCGAGCCGAACACGGCGACGCCGTCGCGCAGATTGTCGAGGGTTTCGCGCTGGACGCGGTTGAGCGCGTTATAGCTGGATTCCAGCGCCACGCGCTCGGAGACGTCGTCGAACAGATAGGTCACGCCGCCTTCGGGATTGGGCGCCTGCACCACGCGCACGGTGCGCCCGTCGGGCAGGTACCACCAGCGCTCGCGTGGCTCGACCATGCGGTAGGCCTCGTGGAGCTGCGCCTTCCAGGTGCGGAAATCGGCTTCCTCGGGCAGTTCGCGGGCGGCACGCAGCTTGTCGAGGATGTCGCTGTCGCTCGGCTCGGAATCGAGGAAGGCCTCGGGCAGGTTCCACAGCGCGCGATAGGCCTGGTTGTGGAAGACGAGGCGGCCATTGGCGCCGAAGATGGCGACCGCGGTGGCCAGTTCGTCGAGCGTCTTGCGGTGGGCCTCCATGCGGCGCTCGAGATCGCTGCGCATGTTCTCGAGGTCGGAAATGTCGGTGGCCATGCCGGCGCTGCCGCCGGTGCAGGCGACGTCGACCACGTCGAAGGCGTGGCGCTGGCCGGCGACGATGGCCGGGATGTTGCGGCGGAACGGCGCGCCATCCTCGGAGCGCGTGCGGGCGATCTCGTCGCGCACCGAGCGGTCGAGCAGCTCCATGCCGCCGGCAACCGCGATCTCGCCGCTCTTGGCCTCGACGGCCGAGGCGAAGGCGTCGTTGACCCAGACCAGCCGCCCGGCCTCGTCGCGCAGCCAGACCGGCTGGGGCAGGGCCTGCAGCAGGGCGCGGATGCGGCTGAACTCGTGCTCGGCCTGGGCCAGCTTCTCGCGGGTCTGGCTCAGGGCCAGCTTGTCGCCGGAGACGTCGCGCAGGCGCAGCACGGCGCGGCCGCCGACCGCGCGACCCTCGACGGTGATGAATTCGCCGTGGCGGGTGCGGACTTCGAGGTCGAAGGCCTCGCCGCTCTGGCGCAGGCGCTCGATCTTTTCCTCGACCTGCCAGACCCGGTTGGGCACCACCCAGCTGCCGAGCGCCAGGACGCGGCGGCCCGAGGGCAGGCTGGTGGTGGCGGAAAGGTCGCCGGTGATGTCGGGCTCCTCGCCATCGGCGCCGAACACGACGACGACCTGCGGTTCGGCGGTGAGCAGCGCCTCCGAGCGGTCAAGCCGGGCGCGCAGATCGGCGATCTCGCCACGCAGCGCGGCTTCGTTGCGGCTGGAACGGCCACGGGCCAGAGCGAACAGGGAGCCGGTGACGACGGTGACGCAGAGCAGGCCGACCGAGATCGCCATCACGCCGATATTGGTGTGGTCGCTGCGGGCCAGCGCGTCCATGCCGAAGGGCGCCGCCTGAGCGGTGGTTGCGAAAAGAGCTGCGCCCGCGGGTGCTACCCCCAGCGGCAGAGTCCTCCCGACGCGACCGGCCTTTTTCCGCATACCGGCGTGCCCTCGTTTGCATCCGGGAGCCGCATTGCCGGCGCGGCTCCTCCCCCCGAATCACTTCACAATAACCCCAACGGGACTCAGCCCCAACCGTCCATTGAGTCCGCGAGTCAACAAAAAGAATCGGGACCCCAAAGGGTCCCGATAGTGTGGTTAACGAGTCACATCTGTCCGCGCCGGGCGGCGCGGCCGGAGGCGCCGCTCAGTAGCGGTAGTGCTCGGGCTTGAAGGGGCCTTCCGCCGGCACGTTGATGTATTTCGACTGCTTGTCGGAGAGCACGGTCAGCTTGGCGCCGACCTTGTCGAGATGCAGCGCCGCGACCTTCTCGTCGAGGTGCTTGGGCAGCGTGTAGACGGCGCGCTCGTACTTGCCGGGATTGGTGAAGATCTCGATCTGCGCCAAAGTCTGGTTGGTGAAGGAGGCCGACATCACGAAGCTCGGATGGCCCGTGGCGTTGCCGAGATTCACCAGGCGGCCCTCGGAGAGCAGGATGATGCGGTGGCCGTCGGCGAACTCGATCTCGTCCACCTGCGGCTTCACATTGTGCCATTTCAGGTTCTTCAGGCCGGCGACCTGGATCTCCGAGTCGAAGTGGCCGATGTTGCAGACGATGGCGCGGTCCTTCATGGCGCGCATGTGCTCGACGGTGATGACGTCGAGATTGCCCGT
>Ga0164243_10015677_pt1 | contig 10458 bp, 9 predicted proteins | sample OricompcompostOP_FD_108781 | JGI IMG/M metagenome (GOLD analysis project Ga0164243, IMG submission 108781) | Organic Plus compost microbial communities from Emeryville, California, USA - Original compost - Organic plus compost (OP) | ecosystem: Engineered > Solid waste > Mixed feedstock >... | reverse complement strand
GGCCAGCTCGACGCCATCGAGCGGTCGGCCTGCCCCACCTGCGGCTCCTGCTCGGGCATGTTCACCGCCAACTCGATGAACTGCCTCACCGAGGCCATCGGGCTCGCGCTGCCCGGCAACGGCTCGACGCTGGCCACCCACGCGGCGCGCCGGCAGCTCTTCGTGGAGGCCGGGCACACCGTCGTGGACCTGGCCCGACGCTGGTACGACCAGGACGACGCCACCGTGCTGCCCCGGTCGATCGCCTCGCGGGCGGCGTTCGAGAACGCGATCGCGCTCGACGTGGCGATGGGCGGCTCCACGAACACGGTGCTGCACCTGCTCGCCGCCGCCCGCGAGGCCGAGCTGGACTTCGGCGTTGCCGACATCGACGAGATCTCCCGCCGGGTGCCCTGCCTGGCCAAGGTCGCCCCGAACTCGCCGCAGTACCACATGGAGGACGTGCACCGCGCCGGCGGCATCCCGGCCATCCTCGGCGAGCTGGACCGCGCCGGGCTGCTCCACCGCGACGTGCACTCCGTGCACTCCCCCTCGCTGGAGCGCTGGCTGGCCGACTGGGACGTGCGGGGCGGCTCGGCGACGCCGGAGGCCGTCGAGCTGTTCCACGCCGCGCCGGGCGGGGTGCGCACGACCGAGCCGTTCTCGACCACCAACCGCTGGTCGTCGCTGGACACGGACGCGGCGGGCGGCTGCGTGCGCGACGTGGCCCACGCCTACACGGCCGACGGCGGGCTGGCCATCCTGCACGGGAACCTCGCCCCGGACGGGTGCGTGGTGAAGACCGCCGGGGTGCCCGAGGAGTGCCTGACGTTCCGCGGGCCGGCCCGGGTCTTCGAGTCCCAGGAGGCCGCCGTCGAGGGCATCCTCAACAAGTCGGTCACCGCGGGCGACGTCGTGGTGATCCGGTACGAGGGGCCGAAGGGCGGCCCGGGCATGCAGGAGATGCTCTACCCCACCTCGTTCCTCAAGGGCCGGGGGCTGGGGAGGGCCTGCGCGCTGCTCACCGACGGGCGGTTCTCCGGCGGCACGTCCGGGCTCTCGATCGGGCACGTCTCGCCCGAGGCGGCGTCCGGGGGGCTCATCGCGCTGGTGCGCGACGGCGACGAGATCGTCATCGACATCCCGGCGCGTTCGATCGCGCTGAACGTGCCGGACGACGAGCTCCAGGCCCGCCGGGTCGCCGAGGAGAAGCGCGACCGTCCGTACACCCCGACCGACCGGCAGCGCCCGGTCTCGGCGGCGCTGCGGGCGTACGCCTCGATGGCGACCTCGGCCAGCGACGGCGCCTACCGCCGCGTCCCCGAGTGACCGGAGGGGGTCCCCCGCCGACGCGTCCGGTGCGGCAGGGGACCCCGCTCGGCACGCCGGACCGGGCGTCGACGCCGCCGGCGGGGCCGGTGCGCGGCGTCAGGCGGGCTCGACGACCCGGTCGATGACCAGGTGCGCCGCGCCCATGATGCCGACGTCCGGGCCGGCGACGACCCGCTCGATGAGCAGCGCCTGGGTGGCCAGCGGCAGGCACCGCTCGTACAGGGTGGCGCGCATGCTGGCCAGCAGCGGCTCGCAGTCGGCGAGGCGGCCGCCGATCGCGACGACCTGCGGGTTGAAGAAGTTGACCACCACGGCGAGGATCTCGCCGATCGACCGGCCGGCGCGGCGGGCCAGGGCCGTGGCGTGCCGGTCACCGTCGTCGATGAGCCGCATGACGCCCGTCAGGTCGTCGACCGGTACGCCCTGCTCGCGCAGCGCGGTGACCAGGGCCGCGCCGCTGGCCACCGCCTCCAGGCAGCCGGTGTTGCCGCAGCTGCACAGCGGGCCGGGATCGGCGAGCACCCGGCAGTGGCTGATGTCACCGGCGGAGCCCTGTGCGCCGCGGTGCAGCCGCCCGCCGGAGATGACCCCGGCGCCGATGCCGGTGCCCGCCTTCACGTAGACGGCGTGCTCCAACTCGGGATGGGTGGCGTGGTGCTCGCCGAGCGCCATGAGGTTCGCGTCGTTGTCGACGACGACGGGCACGTCCGTCCGCTCGGCGCAGAAGGCGCGTACGTCGAAGCCGTTCCAGCCCGGCATCCGGGACGGGCTGACGATCCGGCCGGTCTCGAACTGCACGGGGCCGGGGATGCCGATGCCGATCCCGCGCAGGCCGCGGGCGGCGACATCACCCCGCTGCCCGGGCACCGGGGCCGCTGAGCCGGGCACCAGGGCGGCGATCTCGTCGAGGAGCGCCCCGAGCACGGCCTCCGGCCCGTCCTCGATACGCACGGGCAGCAGGCGCGACTCGACGACGCGCCCGGACAGGTCGAGGGTGCCGAGGCGGGCGTGGTGCGCCCCGAGGTCGATGGCGCCGACGAGCGCGCCGCCCGTGGGCACGGCGAGCTGTCGGGGACGCCGCCCGCCCCGGGACTTCCCGGCGCCCGTCTCCTGGAGCAGGCCCTCGCTGATGAGGGCCTCGACCCGCTGGGAGACGGTCGACGGCGACAGCCCGGAGAGCCGGGCGAGATCGGCCCGGCTGGCCGCCGCTCCGCTGGCCACCAACCGGAGCAGCTCACGTGGACCGCCGCGCAGACCGTCACGCGGGGCGTCGCCAATCGTCACGCCAGGTTCTTAGCATCCGAACTTGGTTCCAGCAAGCTGTTGACTTCGTTCGGCATCTCGCATTAGATGTCGGCGTTGATTCGAGGTAGACATATCTTTATTCGATCGTCGTAGAAAGTGAGGCGAGCTGTGGCACCGACGGCGGCATCCGACCTCGCGGGCCGGACCGAGCCGACCCGCCCGGACCGACCGATGGTGTCCGTGCGTGGCCTGCAGAAGTGGTTCGGCCCGTTGCACGTGCTCAAGGACGTCGACCTGACGGTCGCCGCCGGCGAGGTCGTCGTGGTGATCGGCCCGTCCGGCTCCGGCAAGTCGACGCTCTGCCGCTGCCTCAACCGCCTCGAGGTCGCCGGCGCCGGCACCATCGAGATCGACGGCGAGCCGCTGCCGGCCGAGGGCCGCAAGCTCGCCCGGCTGCGCGCCGACGTCGGGATGGTCTTCCAGTCGTTCAACCTGTTCGGTCACCGGACGGTGCTCGACAACGTCACGCTCGGACCCGTCCGGGTACGCCGCGTGCCGAAGGCCGAGGCCCGCGAGCAGGCGCTGGCCCTGCTCGACCGGGTCGGCATCGCCGACAAGGCCGACCACTACCCGGCGCAGCTCTCCGGCGGCCAGCAGCAGCGGGCGGCCATCGCCCGCGCCCTGGCCATGCGGCCCAAGGTGCTCCTCTTCGACGAACCGACCTCGGCCCTCGACCCGGAGATGGTCAACGAGGTCCTGGACGTGATGGTCTCCCTCGCCGCGGAAGGGATGACCATGATCGTGGTCACCCACGAGATGGGCTTCGCCCGGCGCGCCGCGGACCGCGTCGTCTTCATGGACGACGGCCGGATCGTCGAGTCCGGCACCCCCGACGAGTTCTTCGCCGCTCCCCGTACCGACCGGGCGAGGGACTTCCTCTCCAAGATCCTCCAGCACTGACCCCCGAGGAGGGTGGCATGTCGATTCTCTCCAGGAACGTCACGCGTCGCCGCGCGCTGACGATCGCCGCCACGGCCGTGACGGTCGCGCTCGCCGCGACCGGTTGCGGCGACGGCGGCTCCGCCCCCGCCCTGCCCGGCGCGGCGGGCGGCGACAAGGCGGCCCAGTCCGTCTTCGACGCCGCGCCGGTGGCCTCCGACGCGGAGATCCCGGCCGGCTCCACGATGGACAAGATCCGCAAGCGCGGCTACCTGACGGTCGGCGGCTCGCTGGACGCGCCGCTGCTGTCCCAGCAGAACCCCGTCACCGGCGAGATCGAGGGCTTCGACGCCGACATGGCCAAGCTGCTGGCCAAGTACATCATCGGCAAGCCCGAGGTGAAGACCGTCACCATCGGCACCCAGACGCGCGAGGCGATGCTCCAGGCCAAGGAGGTCGACGCGGTCTTCCAGACCTACACGATCACCCCGCAGCGGGCCACCCAGGTCGCGTTCGCCGGGCCGTACCTCACCTCCGGCCTCGCCGTCGCCGTCCGCAAGGACGAGACGAGCATCAAGAGCGTCAAGGACCTGGCCGGCAAGACCGTCATCGTGGGCGCCAACACCCCCGCGGTCACCGCGCTGCCCGAGGCCGCCCCCGGCTCGAAGCAGGTCGCCTTCGCCACCGACCCGCAGGCCGTGCAGGCCCTGCTCCAGAAGCGCGGCGACGCGTACGTGCAGGACTTCACCCTGCTCGCGTCCAACGCCAAGTCGAACCCGGGCATGAAGGTGGTCGGCGAGCCGTTCACCACCGAGGCGTACGGCATCGGCCTCAACCACGAGGACACCGAGTTCAAGGAGTTCGTCAACAACTGGCTCCGGAAGATCCAGGCCGACGGCACCTGGGCCAAGGTGTGGCAGAACACCCTGGGCAGCGTCGTGGAGGGCGGCACGCCCACCCCGCCGGCCATCGGGTCCGTCGAGGGCTCCTGAGGATCGCACCTCCGCCATGGACGCCCTCACCGGTCATCTCGGCGAATTCGGCCACGGGCTGGTCACGACGGTCCACATGACCGTCGTGACCACCATCGGCGCGCTGCTGCTCGGCGTGATCGTGGCGACGCTGCGGATCTGCCCCGTGCCGCTGCTGCGCGGCGTCGGCACGGTCTACGTCGAGGTGCTCCAGAACCTGCCGCTGCTGGCCCTGCTGGTGCTCTTCGTCTTCGCGCTGCCCACCATCGGCATCACGTTCCCGCTGTTCACCTCGGCGGCCATCGTGATCTCCGCGTACGAGGGGGCGTACCTGGCCGAGGCGATCCGCGCCGGGATCAACACGGTGGGCGTGGGGCAGGCCGAGGCCGCACGCGCCATCGGGCTCACCTTCAGCCAGTCCCTGCGGTACGTCATCCTGCCGCAGGGACTGCGCGCGGTGATCCAGCCGATGGGCACCATCTGCATCGCGCTGCTGATGAACACCTCGCTGGCCGCCGCGGTCGGGGTCGTCGAGCTGACCCAGGCCGCCAACAACGTCAACCTCGTCGAGGCCCAGCCGATCGCCGTCTTCACCGGCGCCGGCCTCGCGTACATGCTGCTGGCGCTGCTGATCAGCCGGATCACCGGCGCGCTCGAACGAAGGTTTGCGATCGTGCGATGAACCCGAACCAGCAGATCCTCTTCGACGTACCGGGCCCGCGGGCGCAGCGCCGCATCCGGATCGCCACCGTCCTCGGCGCGCTCGCCATCCTCGGCGGGATCGCCTGGGCGGTCCACCAGTTCGCGAGCCACGGCGAACTGGCGGCCGAGCGGTGGCAGCCCTTCACGACGTGGCCCATCTGGCGCTACCTGCTCGACGCGCTCTGGGCCACCCTGCTCGCCGCCGCGGCGACCGCCGTCCTCAGCGGCGCGCTGGGGCTGCTGCTCGCGCTCGGCCGGCTGTCCGCGCACCGGCCCCTACGCTGGCTGGCCGGCGCGTACGTGGAGGTCTTCCGGACCGTACCGGCGCTGCTGCTGGTCTACATCACGCTGTTCGCGCTGCCGAAGTACGGGCTGAACTTCCCGCTGTTCTGGAAGCTCGTGGTGCCGCTCGTGGTCTCCAACGCGGCGGCGTTCGCCGAGATCTTCCGCGCCGGCATCAAGGCCCTCGACCGGGGCCAGACCGAGGCGGGTCTCGCCATCGGGCTCCGCCGCGGGCAGGTCATGCGGCTGGTCGTCCTGCCGCAGGCCCTGCTCCGGCTCACCCCGTCGCTGGTCAGCCAGCTGGTCGGGCTGCTCAAGGACACCTCGCTCGGCTTCGTGGTGAGCTACACCGAACTCCTCTACAGCGGACAGGTGCTCGCCTCGTACACCCACCTGCTGATCCAGACGTTCCTCGTGGTGGCGCTGATCTACCTCGTCGTCAACGCGTCGCTGTCGAAACTCGCCCGCGTCCTGCAGGCCCGCAACGGGCGGCTCACCACGCGCGGCCGGTCGGCCGCCCGGGAGCCCGCGGCGACGCCACTCACCCCTGGGAGTACCGCCCGATGACCACCGCCCCGTACGCCGAACTGGCCCGGGTGACGCGCAACGGCGTCGTCGAGAGCCGGCACTTCGGCAGCGTCGTGGTGCTCGACCCGTCCGGCGCCGTGGCGCTCCGGGCCGGCGTACCCGACGAGCCGGTGCTGCCGCGCTCCACCCTCAAGCCGGTGCAGGCCCTGGCCTGCCTGGCCGCCGTGGAGGCCGCCGGCGACGCGTCGCCGCTGGCCGGCGTGCTCGCCGGCCCCGCGTTGGCGATCGCCGCCGGCAGCCACACCGGCGACGACCGGCACGTGGCGGTCGTACGCGACCTGCTGACCGCCGCCGGGCTGACCGAGGAGGCGCTCGGCTGCCCCGCCGACTGGCCGGAGGACGAGGCGACCCGCGAACGGCTGATCCGCGACGGCGAGCAGCGCAGCCGGATCCGGATGAACTGCTCGGGCAAGCATGCCGCCATGCTGGTCGCCGCGGTCGCCCGGGGCTGGTCGACCGACGACTACCTCGCCCCGGGCCACCCGTTGCAGCGGGAGATCGCGGCGGCCGTCGAACGGCTGGCCGGCGTACCCGTGAGCGCCGTCGCGGTGGACGGCTGCGGCGCACCGCTGTTCGGCCTGCCGCTCACCGGGCTGGCCCGCACGTTCCAGGCGCTCGCGACCGCCGCGCCCGGCAGCCACGAGGCGCGGGTGGCCGAGGCGATGCGCACCCACCCGGAGTACGTCGGGGGCTGGCACGGCCACCCGAACACCGACCTCATGCGGGCGCTGCCGGGCATCCTCGCCAAGGGCGGCGCCGAGGGTGTGCTGGGGGTGGCGACCCCCGATGGCTACGCGGTGGCCGTCAAGGCGATCGACGGCAGCCCCCGGGCCACCACGGTGATCGCCCTGGCCGCGCTGGCCGAGGCGGGCGCGGACGTCCACGGCGCACCGGAGCTGCGCCGCGTGCCGGTGCTCGGCGGGGGCGAGCCGGTGGGTGCCGTCACCGCCGCCATCGACCGCTCGTCGCCCGACGCCGCCACGACCTCCTGACCACGCCGCAGCGCCGCCCGGTGCGGCGACCGCGGCCGCCCGCCAGGGAGACGACCGCACCGACCGGCACGGCGACGACCACCGCCCGGCACGAACACGACAGCGGGACCGCCCCGCACGGAGAGGGAAGACTGATGACGACATTCGAGATCTGCATCGACAGCGTCGAGGGGGCGATCGCCGCCGAGGCGGCCGGCGCCGATCGGGTGGAGCTGTGCTCCGCGCTCTTCGACGGCGGGCTGACCCCGAGCATCGGCACGATCGAGACGGCCCTACGCAGCGTGGACCGGATCCGGGTGCACGTCATCGTCCGGCCGCGCGCCGGCGACTTCATCTACTCCCCCGTCGAGATCGAGTCGATGGTGCGGGACGTGCAGGCGGCGGTGGCCGCGGGGGCGCACGGCGTGGTCATCGGCGCGCTCACTCCCGAGGGCGACGTGGACGTGCCCACCACCCGGAAGCTCATCGAGGCGGCGGGCGGCGCGAGCGTCACCTTCCACCGGGCCTTCGACATGGTCCGCGACCCGTACGAGGCGCTGGAGCAGCTCGTCGAACTCGGCGTGGACCGGGTGCTGACCTCCGGCCAGGAGGTGAGCGTGCTGGAGGGCGCGCCGCTCATCGCCGACCTGGTCCGCCGGGCCGGCGACCGCATCATCGTCATGCCCGGGGGCGGCATCACGCCGCGCAACATCGCCCGGATCATCGAGGCCACCGGCGCCCGGGAGTACCACTTCGCGGCACTGGTCACGTCGGACAGCCCGGCCGTCCACCGCAACCCGCGGCCGCTGATGGGCGGCACCCTGCACCGGCCCGAGTACGAGCGCTCCGGCACCTCGGCCGACCTGGTGGGCCAGGTGATCGCCGCCGCCCGGGCCTGACCGCCCGGACACCGCAGACCAACACCCACCGGCCGCGTCCAGCGGCCCGGACACGATCCGGCGGGGAGGCGCCCCCGCCGGATCGTGCCGTTCAGGGGCCGGCGACGGCGGGCGCGCCGCGGCGGGCGTCACCGTGACCGGCGGGATCGGCCGGCCGGGCGCCGCCCAGCGCCACCGTCCGGGCGTACCGGATCGCGCTGGGCGTGTCCGGAAAGACCAGGCCGTCGCGGCGGAGCTGCCCGGCGACACCGAGCGCGGACAGCACCTGGTCGTGGCCGGGGGCGACGCCGGAGAGCAGCACGGTGATGCCCCGCCGCTGGAGCCGCAGGACGGCGTCGCCGAGGACCTGTGCGCCCGTCGCGTCGATGGTGGACACCCGCGACATCCGCAGGATGACCACCCGCACGTCGGCCACGTCGGAGAGCTGGAGCAGGAAGGTGTGCGCCGCGGCGAAGAACAGCGGGCCGTCCAGTCGGTACGCCACGATGTGGTCGGCGAGCAGCGCGTGCTCCTCGGCGCTGTGCTCGCCCCGGTCCAGGGGCACCCGCTCCAGGCGGGCCGTACGGGCCACCGCCCGCAGCGCGATGACGACGGCCACGCCGACCCCGACCGCGACGGCGGTGACCAGGTCGAGGGCCACGGTGACGGCGAACGTGAGCACGAGCACGAGAGCGTCGCCGCGGGTCGCCCGCACGAGGGCCCGCAGCGAGCCGGCCTCAACCATCCGCACGGTGGTGGCGAGCAGGACGCCGGCCAGCGCGGCGAGCGGGATCCGGCCCACAAGCGGGGCGGCGACCAGCACGATCCCGGCGAGCGCCACGGCGTGCGTCAACGCGGCGAGCTTCGAGGACGCGCCGGCGCGCACGTTCACGGCCGTACGGGCGATGGCGGCGGTGGCCGGGATGCCGCCGAAGACCGGTGCGGCGAGGTTCGCGAGGCCCTGCCCGAACAGCTCCCGGTCGGGGTCGTGGCGTTCGCCGACGGTCATCCCGTCGGCCACCGTCGCGCTGAGCAGACTCTCCAGCGCGGCCAGCGCCGCCACCGCCAGCGCCGACGGCAGCAGCACGCCGACGGCGCCCGGGTCGAGGAAGCCCAGCGACGGGGCGGGCAGCCCGGCGGGGAGCGCGCCGATGCGGGCCAGGTCGACGGGGGCGAGTTCGGCCACGGCGGTGGCGGCGGCGACCGCGACGAGGGAGAACGGCCATCCGGGCCGCCAGCGGGCGCCGACGAGCATGACCGCGGCGACGGCGACCGCCATCGCGAGGGGAGCCGGGTGGGGGCGGGCCACGAACCGGGCCACCGCGTCGGCGGCGACGGCCCACACCCGCTCGCCGTGCGCGTCCGCCACGCCGAGCGCCGCCGGCACCTGTTGGAGCGCGATGACCACGGCGATGCCGGCGGTGAACCCCTCGATCACCGGTACGGGAAGGTAGCGGACGTACCGGCCGAGGCGGGCGACCGAAAGGACGATCAGCACGAGCCCGGCCATCGCGCCGACCATGAGCACACCGGTCGCGCCGAAGCGCTGCACGACCGGCACCAGCACCACGGTCATCGCTCCGGTGGGGCCCGAGACCTGGAGGTTGGAGCCACCGAAGACCGCGGCTACCGCGCCGGCGACCACGGCCGTGACCAGGCCGGCCTCGGCCCCGAGCCCGGACGTGACACCGAAGGCCAGCGCGAGTGGCAGGGCGACCACCGCCACGGTCAGCCCGGCGATCAGGTCGCGGCCGGGTGACCGGCGTACGGCTGCCCAGTCGGCACGCTGCGGCAGGAGGCCCAGGACGCGGTCGCGGATCGCCGCGGGGCTCACCGGGTGGATCCGTCGGTACGCAGCTCGTCGAGCAGGGCGTCCCGGTCGGTGAGGACGGCACCGAGGATGCGCCGGCCGGCGGCGAGCAGGTCGGCCACGTCCGGCGTGCTCAGCGCGTACATGACGAGAGGGCCGTCCCGCCAGGTGCTGACCATGCCGGCCCGGCGCAGCACGGCGAGCTGCTGGGAGAGGTTGGACGCCTCGACGTCGATGGCGGCCAGCAGGTCCCGTACGGGCTTCGGCCCGTCCTGGAGCAGTTCGAGCACCCGGATCCGCACCGGGTGCCCGAGCGTGCGGAACAGTTCCGCCTTGGCCTGGTACAGCGGTACCGACATCCCACCCCTCCCCGGAACAACCCTGAAGACTTTAGCACTTGCGAAAATCTTCAAGTCATGGGATCGCGGCACGGAACACCGGCGATCAGGCGGACGTTGCCCTCGGCGGCCCGGCACGACGGACGCGCGTGACGGTCAGCGGGGCGTGGAGGGGAACTCCTCGAAGTACGCCTCGACCCGCTCCGCCGTGGCCGGCCGGGCCAGGGCGAAGCCCTGCCCGTACCGGCAGCCGGCCCGCCGCGCCCCCTCGACCTGCGCCGGGGACTCCAGGTCCTCGGCCACCACCTCCACGCCGAGCCGGTCGCCGACGCTCACCACCACGTCGATGAGCGCGTCCTGCGTCTCCGTGGCCGAGTCGACCAGGCGACCGTTGACCTTGAGCAGGTCGATCGGCAGTCGCCG
>Ga0164243_10015676_pt1 | contig 10458 bp, 11 predicted proteins | sample OricompcompostOP_FD_108781 | JGI IMG/M metagenome (GOLD analysis project Ga0164243, IMG submission 108781) | Organic Plus compost microbial communities from Emeryville, California, USA - Original compost - Organic plus compost (OP) | ecosystem: Engineered > Solid waste > Mixed feedstock >... | reverse complement strand
GGCGTTCGGGCCGATCACCGCGCCGAACTCGGACGGTGTGGTGACCACGCACTTCCGCGTCGATCTGAGCGGGGTGGCGCAGGCGCCGTGGTTCGGGCTGCCGCCGGTGCACGCGCCGGCGTTCGAGCTGTCGGCGATCGTGGTGGTGCTGCCCGCGGTGATCGCCCTGCTGGCGGAGAACACCGGGCACGTCAAGGCGGTCGAGGAGATGACCGGGGCGCGGCTGGAGGGCGGCCTCGGCCGCGCGGTGTTCGCCGACGGGCTGGCCACGACGCTGTCCAGCGCGCTCGGTGGCCCGCCCACCACGACCTACGCGGAGAACATCGGGGTGATGGCCGCGACCCGGGTGTACTCGACGGCGGCCTACTGGGTCGCCGCGGTGGTGGCGCTGGCGTTCGGCCTGTGCCCGAAGTTCGGCGCGGTGATCGCGGCGGTGCCGGGCGGGGTGCTCGGCGGGATCACGGTGGTGCTCTACGGCATGGTGGGGCTGCTGGGCGCGAAGATCTGGGTGCAGAACCGGGTGGACTTCGCGGACCCGGTGAACCTGCTGCCGGTGGCGGCCGGGTTGATCGCCGGGATCGGCGGGGTGTCGCTGCAGTTCTCGCCGAGCTTCGAGCTGGGCGGGATCGCGCTGGGCACGCTCGTGATCGTGGTGGGCTACCACGTGCTGCGGCCGTTCGCGGCGAAGTGATCAGCCGAGCAGCCGCCGGACCCGGGTGACCGCCTCCCGCCCGGCCCGGGTGGCGCCGACGGTGCTGGCCGAGGGCCCGTAGCCGACGAGCTGCAGCCGCGGCTCGGCCACGACCTGCGTGCCGTCCATCCGGATGCCGCCGCCGGGTTCGCGCAGCCCGAGCGGGGCGAGGTGGTCGAGCGCGGCGCGGAACCCGGTGGCCCACAGGATCACGTCGGCGGGCCGCTCGCGGCCGTCGGCGTCGACGAATCCGCGCGGGGTCAGGGCGCGGAACACGGGTTCCCGGTGCAGCACTCCGCGCTCGCGGGCGCGGTGCACGCCGGCGGTGTCCGGCAGCCCGGTCAGGCTCACCACGCTGCCGGGCGGCTGCCCGGCGCGGACCCGGCGGTCGGCTTCGGCGACCGCGGCCCGCCCGTCGTCGGGGCCGAACTCGCCGGTGAACACCGGCGGCCGCCGGGTCATCCAGGTCGTGTCGGCGACCTCGGCGATCTCGGTGAGCAGCTCGACCGCGGAGATCCCGCCGCCGACGACGACCACCCGCGATCCGCGGAACGGCTCCGGCCCGCGGTAGTCGGCGGTGTGCAGCTGCCGGCCGCGGAAGCGGTCCTGCCCGGGGTAGCGCGGCACGAACGGCCGGGTCCAGGTGCCGGTCGCGTTGATCACCGCCCGGGCGGACCACGTCTCGTCGCCCGCCACGAGCAGCCGCTCGCCGGAGCGGCGGACCGCGCGCACCTGCACCGGCCGGTGCACCGGCAGCGCGAAGGCCCGCTCGTAGCGGTCGAAGTACTCGCTGATCACCTGCGCCGCGGGCCGCTGCCCGTCCTGCTCCTCCAGCCGCAGCCCCGGCAGGTCGTGGACGCCGTGCACCCCGCCGAGCCGCAGCGAGGGCCAGCGGTGCTGCCACGCCCCGCCCGGCGCGGCGTCAGCGTCGAGCACCGCGAACCGGCCGTCGAAGCCGGTGCGCCGCAGGTGGTGGGCACTGCTGAGCCCGGCCTGCCCGGCCCCGATCACCAGCACGTCCACGTCGCGTTCCGCCACGCCCGGGCCAACGCCGTTACGCCCGCGCGGAGTCCCGTACCCGCTGTGTCGTCGAGCACCGGGGAATGCCACTCGTATGGATGCGACGCACGCCACTTCGAGTCGACTTTAACGGGGTCGAAACAAGCGCCTAGTATTGGATCGCAACGGGTTTTCGCCCAAACCTCTTCCGATCCCATGCCTGCGGGCCGTGCCCGCGCGCGTCCACCGCAGCGTGCCCGGAAGACGGGGAGGTAAGCAGAAGGGAGGCAACGAAGTGGCAATGGTGTGGCTGGCTCTCGCGGTGGAGGCGATCGTGCTCTTCGCGGCGGCTGTCGCGGCGGTGAAGTGGGTGAACAGGCGCACCCCGGCGGAGCCCGCTGAGCAGGCGCCGGTGCTCGAGCCGACCGGTGGCGCGGTCGAGCAACCCGCCTGAGGCGCACATCGGGCTTGCCCCGCGGCGGGGCAAGCCCGCCAGTTCCCCGGATGGGAGCAGTATCGCCGGCTGCCCCGAATCCGTTACACATTTTCGGCGTGCATTCTCGAACCGTTCCGAAAGCGTTCGCCGCCGTTGCGCGGACGCGGTTCCGGAGCGGTTTCCCGCGCACTCCGGACGCATTTCCGAGCGTCGCCACGGCGCGTCGTCGCGGTCTCCCCGGAGCGTGCCCGCCCGCACCGATATGGTGAGGTGGTCCCGCTCGACGACCGCGGAAGGCAGCCGTGACCACTTCACAGCAGCGGGCCCGGACCGGCGCTTCGGCCGGCGCGGTGCTCGCCGACTACCGGAAGTTCGCCGCCCGCGCCGTGCGCCACCCCGGGCAGGTCGGCGCCGTGGCCCCGAGCTCGCCGCACCTGGCCCGCGAGATGGCCGCGATCGTGCCGAGCTCCGGCACCGAGCCCGTCGTGGTCGAGCTCGGCCCCGGCACCGGGGCGCTCAGCCGCGGGGTGCGCGAGCGGCTGCCCTCCGGTGGGCGGCACCTGGCCGTCGAGATCGACGACGGCATGGTCGAGCACCTGCGCACCGAGCTGCCGTGGCTGCAGGTGGTGCAGGGCGACGCCGCCGAGCTCCGCACGCTGCTGTCCGATGCGGGCATCGAGTCGGTGGACGCGGTGATCAGCGGCCTGCCCTGGTCGATCTTCCCGGGCGAGCAGCAGCGCGCGATCCTCGGCGAGATCGGCCAGGTCCTCGCCCCCGGCGGCGCGTTCACGACGTTCGCCTACGTGCACGCCTTGGGCATGTCCGGCGCCCGGCAGTTCCGGCAGCGCCTGGACGACGCGTTCGACGAGGTGCTCACCAGCCGCACGGTGTGGCGCAACGTGCCGCCGGCGCGGGTGTACACCTGCCGTCGGCCGAAGGGCTGAACTGCCACCGGAACAGCGCACGCGCACCGGCTCGCGCTCGGTCTACGGTCGCGGTGTGGGGACCTCGCTGCGGCTGAGACCGGTGTGCCAGGACGATCTCGACGAGCTGGAGCGGATGCTGAGCTCCCCCGAGGTGGCCGGGCCCTACAACTGGTTCGGCTACGTGGGCGCGCACCACTTCCGCAGGCGGTGGGAGGGCACCGGTCTGCTGTCCGGCGACGAGGGCGTGCTGCTGGTGGTGGAGCAGGCGGACACCGCCGCGAGCGTGCCGGAGGCCGGTGGCGCGGAGCAGCGGCACGGGTTCGTGTCGTGGGCGCGCAGCCCGACCGGCCAGAACTGCCACTGCTGGAGCATCGGGATCAACCTGCTGCCGGAGGCGCGCGGCAAGGGCCTCGGCACCGAGGCGCAGCGCCAGCTGGCGCGCTACCTGTTCGCGCACACCCAGGTGAACCGGGTGGAGGCGGAGACCGAAGTGGACAACGTGGCCGAGCAGCGGGCGCTGGACAAGGCCGGGTTCACCCGCGAAGGCGTGCTGCGCGGCTGGTTGTTCCGGGACGGGCGGTGGCGCGACTGCGTGCGCTACAGCGTGCTGCGCGAGGAGATCATCGGACGCTGAGCGTCCACTTCGGACTCATCCGCGCTCTTCGAGCCACGTGGTGTGCACCGGCCCGGCCAGCAGGTCCGGGTCCTCGACCAGCCTCCGGTGCAGCGGGATCGTGCTGGCGATGCCTTCGATCCGCAGCTCGCGCAACGCCTGCCGCGCCCGCGCGAACGCCTGCTCCCGGTCGGCGCCCCAGCAGATCAGCTTGGCGATCAGGGAGTCGTAGAACGGCGTGATCCGGTCGCCGCGCACCAGCCCGGTGTCCACCCGCACGCCCGGGCCGCCGGGCAGGTCGAGCTCGGTGATCTCGCCGGGGCAGGGCGCGAAGTCCCGGTCCGGGTCCTCGGCGTTGATGCGCAGTTCCACGGCCGCTCCGGTGCGGGTCAGCTCGTCCTGGCGGAACGAGATCGGCTCGCCCGCGGCGATGCGCAGCTGCTCGGCGACCAGGTCGACGCCGGTGATCGCCTCGCTGATCGGGTGCTCGACCTGGATGCGCGTGTTCATCTCCATGAAGTGGACGTTCTCGTCGGCGTCGACGAGGAACTCCACGGTGCCCGCGCCGCGGTAGCCGACGTGCCGGGCCAGCCGGACCGCGGAGTCGGCCAGCAGCTCGCGGGTCCGCTCGCGCAGGCCGGGCGCGGGGGCCTCTTCGAGGAGCTTCTGCCTGCGCCGCTGCACCGAGCAGTCCCGCTCGTGCACGTGCACCACGTCGCCGTGGTCGTCGGCGAGGACCTGCACCTCCACGTGCCGCGGCCTGGTCAGCGAGCGCTCCAGGTAGGCGGTGTCGTCGCCGAACGCCGACCGCGCCTCGGCCTGCGCCGCGGGCAGCACCTCGGCCAGCTCCTCCGGCGAGGACACCGGGCGGATGCCGCGCCCGCCGCCGCCCGCCGCGGCCTTCACCAGCACCGGGTAGCCGATCTCGGCCGCGGCGGCCTGCGCGAAGTCCAGGTCGGCGACCGGCTCGCTGCCGGGGATCACCGGCACCCCGGCTTCGCGGGCGGTGGCGCGGGCGGTGGCCTTGTCGCCCATCAGCTCGATCGCCTCGGCCGGCGGGCCGACGAGCGCGAGGCCCGCTTCCCGGACCGCGCGGGCGAATTCCGCGTTCTCGGACAGGAAGCCGTAGCCGGGGTGCACCGCGTCGACCCGGGCTTCGCGGGCCGCCGACAGCAGCGCCGCACTGTCCAAGTAGGACTTCGCGGCGGGCGAGGGCCCGATCCGCACCGCGTGGTCGGCCAGCCGCACCCACCGGGCGTGCTCGTCGGCGTCGGAGTGCACGGCCACCGCCTCCAGCCCGGCCTCGTGGCAGGCGCGCACGATCCGCACCGCGATCTCGCCGCGGTTGGCGACCAGCACCCGGCGCAGGCCGCTCACGGTTCCTCGACCTCGGCCAGGCCCTGCCCGGCCTCGACCTCGTCGCCCTCGGACAGCAGGAACCGCTGCACGGTGCCCGCGGTCTCGGCCTTGACCTCGGTGAACGTCTTCATCACCTCGATCAGCCCGATCGTCTGGCCCTCGCTGACCGCCGAGCCCTCCTCGACGAACGGGTCCTTGTCCGGGGCGGGGCGGCGGTAGAACACCCCGGGCAGCGCTGCGTTGACCGTCGACATGGGACCTCCTCGTGTGGTGGTGGATCAGCCGGCCACGGCCGCGCGGACCTGCTCCAGCCGCGCGGCCCGCTCCCGCCGGGCGGCCATCGCCGCCTCGACGTCGACGGGGACGAACTGCACGCGATCACCGGTGCGGGCCTGCGCGATGCGATCCCTGTCCACCGAGATCACCGTGCCCACGGTGGCGTAGCCGCCGCCGGTGACCGCGTCGCCGAGCAGCACGATCGGCTCGTTGCCGCCGGGCACCTGCACCGAGCCGATGGGGTAGCCGAGGTCGACCACGTTGGCCGGGTCGCTGCCCGCGCCGAACGGCTGCGCGCGCTCGACGAACTCGATGGTGCCGCCGCGCAGCCGGTAGCCGACGCGGTCCGCGTCCTTGGTGACCTTCCACGGCGTGTCCAGGAACTCCTGCAGCGCCGACTCGGTCAGCCGGTACGAGCACAGGCCCACGACCAGCCGCAGCTCGGGCGCCCCGGTCAGCGCGGGGCGCAGGTCCTCCGGCACCCGGGTGCCCGGTCGCGGCCCGCCGCTGCCGAGCTCGCCGAGCGGCACCCGGTCGCCCTCGCTCAGCGCGCGGCCCTCGAACCCGCCGATGCCGGTGAGCGTGTAGGTCGAGCGCGAGCCGAGGTACTCGGGCACGTCGACACCGCCGCTGATCGCCACGTACGGCCGCGCGCCCGCGCGCAGCATCTCGAAACCGAGCACGTCACCGGAGCGGACCTGGACGGTCTCCCACAGCGGCACCGGTTCGCCGTTGAGTCTGACCGGGGCGTCGGCGCCGGTGATCGCGATCCGGCGCTCGTCGGTGAACTCCAGCTCCGGGCCGATGTAGGTGGCCTCCAGCGTCGCCGCGCCGACCGGGTTGCCCACCAGCATGTTCGCGGCCCGGTGGGAGAACTGGTCCAGCGCGCCCGACGGGGGCATCCCGATCGCGTACTGCCCGTCCCGGCCCAGGTCCTGCACCGTCGTCGACAGGCCCCCGGACCGCACCACGACCTCGCCGCTCATCCCAGCACCTCCAGCAGCCTGCGGTTCACCGCGTCCGGGTCGGCCAGGAACTCCGCGGGCCGGAACTTCACCGGCCGGGAGCGGTAGCGGAACGTGCCGGCCTCCACTTCGCCGCGCAGCCGGTCGTACTCGGCCCGGTCGATCGCCCGGTAGCGCAGCACGTCGCTGGGTTTCGGGAACGCGATGTGCTCGGCGAAGTCCGGCAGCCGCTGGGACAGGTCGAACACCGGCGCCGGGGCGATCCCGAACAGCTGGTAGCCGCCCGCGCCGCGCACCGGGTAAACGACCGCGAACGCCCCGCCGTAGCCGAACGCCCGCTCCGGGGTGTCGGTGCGCGGGCGCACGTACTTCGGCACCTCGATCTGCCGCTCCCGCGGGACCATCTGGTAGCAGAACGGCAGGCCGGGCACGAAGCCGAGCATGGTGACGATGAACGGTGCCCCGGTGATCGCCTCGATCAGCGAACCCACGTCGGAGAAGCCGTTGATCCGGGCCGCGTACTCCAGGTCGGTCACCGACGGGTCCTGGTGGTTGTCCCGGAAGCGCAGCAGCGTCTCCCGCGTCCACGGGTCGGCGAACAGCACCGGCACGTCCACGATCCGGGTCCGCACGGTGAAGTCGGCGGGCAGCTCGCCGGCGGAGTGCTCCAGCCGGCGCAGCTCGTCGGCCAGTTCCACCGGGTGCAGCCGGTCCGGGTCGAGCCGGACCATGTAGGAGGCGTTGGACGGGCAGATGTCCACCACGCCGTCGATGTTCTCGGCGCGCAGCGCGCTGGTGATGGCCATGGCCTTGAAGTTCGCCTGCAGGCTCATCTCCTGGTCGAGCTCGACGAAGACGAACTCGTCCCCGCCGAACTCGTAGCGGGCGGGCGGCAGATCGGTGCTGGGAGCGGCCACGTCGACCTCCAACGGGTTGGGCGGAGGCGAGCTGCTGTGCGTTCGAGGATGCGCCGAAGGCATCGGCACCGCAGGCGCGCGGGCGCGGGCTCGGAGGGCGCCCGCGGCGAAATCGCACGGTCGGGCCACCGTAGCGCCGCCCGCCGACATCCGGGTACGGGCGAACGGGTGGTCGCGGGCGCGGGGAGTGGACGCGCGGTGATCGCTCGTTGCCCCGGGCGTGCCGCGGCCAGCCGAACGGAGCACTGTGCTCATCGGGGCGCTGCGGGACCATGTGGCCCTGCCGCAGCGCTTCGGGAGGTGGGTCCGGATGCAGGTGCTCGTCGATCTCAACGCGGACGCGGGGGAAAGCTTCGGCCGCTGGCGGCTGGGCGCGGACGAAGCGCTGATCCCGCTGGTCAGCTCGGTCAACATCGCCTGCGGCTGGCACGCCGGCGACCCCGCCACCATGCGCCGCTCGCTGCGCATCGCCGCCGAGGCCGGGGTCGCGGCCGGGGCGCACCCGGGATTCCCGGACCTGGCCGGGTTCGGGCGGCGCGCGATCGCGATGAGCCCGCGGGAGGCCGCCGACACCTGCCTGTACCAGTTCGGGGCGCTGCGGGCGCTGGCCGACGAGCAGGGCGTGGAGATCACGCACGTCAAACCGCACGGCGCGCTCTACGGGCTCACGCTGCGCGATCCGGAGGCCGCGCAGGCGGTCGGGGAGGCGGTGGCCGCCGCCGCGCCGGGCGTGCCGGTGGTGCTGCTGGCCGGGCCGACCGCGGACGGGGTCGCCGAGCGCGGGATCCCGGTGGTGCGCGAGGCCTTCGCCGACCTCGACTACGACGACGAGGGGCGCATCATCATCGAGCCCGACCCGGCCGCGAAGGATCCCCGCCGCTGCGCCGAGCAGGCGCTGGCGGTGCTGCGCGGCGAGGTCACCTCGGTCAACGGCAACGCGCTGCCGGTGCGCGCGGACACGATCTGCCTGCACGGCGACCGGCCGAACGCGGTCGAGGTGGCGCAGGCGGTGCGGGCGGCGTTCGCCGACGAGGGCGTCGAGCTCGCCACGATGCGCGAGGTCGTGCGGCGGGGTGCGGCCCCCTCGGCGGGGAGTGCGGGGGCCGCGCCCGCCTGATCACCTCCTCTCAGCTCGGCAGCAGTTCCTCGCGCAGCGCGACCCGGTTGTCGCGGAAGTGGTCTCCCTCCGGGCTGAACGGCGCGACGTGGTCCGGCACGCAGTCGGCGATCAGCAGCGCGTCGTCGGCCCGCTCGTCCGGCCCGGCCGCGAGCATCGCCGTCCCGTCCGGCGCCCAGATCCCGGAGTTGCCGCGGTACTGGAACTGCCCGCGCGCGGAGTCCTCCCAGCCGCGCCGGTTGCAGTGCGCCACGAACACCCGCCACACGGCGGCCATCGCGGGCACGATGTGCTCGGTCGCGTCCGGGTAGGGCACCTGCGTCGGATGTCCGTCGTGCCGCACGAAGTGGTGGTCGGCCGCGGTCGGTCCGACGATCAGCCGCGCGCCGCGGCCGGCGAGGCTCTGGTACAGCGGCGGGAACTCGCACTCGTAGTTGTTCAGCAGCCCCACCGGGAACTGGTTGACCTTGACCACCGGCGGCAGCTCGGTGCCCGCGGTGAAGTTGGCGCGCTCGGCCGCGCCGTAGAGGTGGGTCTTCCGGTAGTTCGCCACCAGGTGTCCACTGAGGACCAGGCCGATGGAGTCGTGCACCGTGCCGGCCTCGCGGTCGAGCTCCACGTACGGCACGACCAGCGCCATGCCGAGGCGCTGCGACAGCGCTTCGGCGCCCTTGATCGCCGGGCCGTCCTCCGGCTGCGCGAGATCGCGGGCCTGGTCCGGGGTGAGCGCGTAGCCGGTGGTGAAGCACTCCGGGAAGGCGCACAGCTGGGCGCGGTAGCGGGCGGCGATCTCGGCGACCTCGTGCAGCCGGGCCAGGTTGGCCGCGACGGCCTCCGGGGTGCCCACCGGGTTCTCGCCCTGGAAGAGGGCGACGCGCACGCCGGTGCCGGGCTGCGGGGGTTCGGAGCGGGGTAGCTTGCTGGCGATGCGGATCGGGTGCATCGAACTCTCCTTTCGCGAGGGCGGTTGCGCGGTGCCTGCCCGCGGCGGGATCCCGGCCGCCGCGGCGGCGTGCGGGAGGTCGGGCAGGACTCGCGAATCCGCCGGAGCACGGGAGCTCCCCGAGATCACCGACGCCCACCGAAGTTAGGCCGTGCAGCTCCTATCGCGACATGGGAAGAAAGTGCTGCTCCGCGGGTACCGGGCCGGAGGTGCTGCGCCGAACGGACCGATCACTGCGACATCCGGGCGAAATCGGTGGCCGGTCGGTCACCTCCGGCGGACGACGTGACGACATAGCTGGTGGGTGCAGCGACCGGTCCGGTGCAGGTGGGAAGGCCATGCCCGGTGGGGAAGTGTCGTCACTCGAACGGTGCGGAGATCGGCTCCGGACACGGCGGAGGTGCGCCGCGGTGCCCGGGGACGCGCACCGGGAACGAGGCCGCTCGGCGGCGCGGGCAGCACGACCGCGCCCGGCCGGGCGGGCGATGCCACCGAACCTGTGGGAGTCACCTGATGGCCAATTCGTACCGCAGAGCCCTGGACACCGCGATCACCGCGATGCTGCGCGAGGCCGTCGAGCACTCGGCCGCCCTGGAACTGGTGCTGGGGCAGGTGGACCAGCTGGTGATGCTGCGGGTCCGGCTCGGCGAGGCGGGGCTGGTGGCCGGGCAGGACCACCGGGACGCGCTGCAGCGGGCCGCCGGGGCGCTCGGCGGCGACGGCGGGACGCAGGTGGCGCCGCTGCTGCAGCGGCTCACCCCGCGCGAGCACGAGGTGCTCGGCCACCTGGTGCGCGGCAGCTCGAACCGGCAGATCGCGCGGTCGCTGGGGATCTCGGAGCGGACGGTGAAGAACCACCTGCGGGCGATCTTCACCAAGCTGGAGGTCGCCGACCGCACCTCGGCGGCGGTCAAGGCGCTCACCTCGGGGCGCGGGGAGGCCGGTGGTGCCGCGGAGGCCCGCGGTCCCGGTGAGGCCGGCAGTGGTGGTGAGCGCGGCAGCGGTGGTGAGGTCGGCAGCGGTGGTGAGGTCGGCAGGGCCCGCGAGATCAGCAGGGCCGGTGCGGAGAGCAGGGCAGGAGAGGTCAACGGGGCCGGGCAGATCAACGGGGCTGCCGGGATCAACCGCTTCGGCTCCGGCGGTCTCCGGGGCCCGGCCCGCCGCGGCGGCCCGCAGCGGAACTGAGCGCCTCCCGGGTTCCGCGCACCGGGAGATG
>Ga0164243_10015674_pt1 | contig 10458 bp, 7 predicted proteins | sample OricompcompostOP_FD_108781 | JGI IMG/M metagenome (GOLD analysis project Ga0164243, IMG submission 108781) | Organic Plus compost microbial communities from Emeryville, California, USA - Original compost - Organic plus compost (OP) | ecosystem: Engineered > Solid waste > Mixed feedstock >... | reverse complement strand
CTATCCTCCCTCATCCTGATACCCTTTTCACCCGCTATTGCACTGGCTTTTTATTTTGCCTATTTTGTTAGCAAGATATTATTAGCCACTAATGAAAAAGATACTATTTATTGCCCTGTTGGCTGGCGGCTCCACGTACGCGCAACAAAAACTTCCCTTACAGCTCTGGTACAAACAGCCCGCCACCAAATGGATGGAAGCCCTGCCTATAGGCAACGGCCGCCTCGGCGCTATGGTGTACAGCCATCCGCAATCCGAAATCATTCAGGTCAACGAGGAAAGCCTCTGGGCCGGTGTCCATTACAACGATGCCAACCCTAACAGCCTTCGTGTACTCGACTCCGTAAGGCAGCTCCTCTTTGCCGGTAAAAACGCGGAAGCCGTCCAACTCGCCCGGCCGAATATGATCGCCGTCAACGCGGAAAATTCCCATACGCTCCTGCGCAACTTCCGCTCCTATCAAACGTTCATGAACGTGAACCTGCTGCATAGCGTTAAGGAATACACGAACTATAAAAGAGAACTGGACCTCACTACCGGCGTGGTTACGAGCCGTTACAGCAGTAACGGCGTCACCTACACGCAACAGGCTTTCGCATCTGCCCCGGCTAATAAAATATTTATAAAACTCAGTGCCAGCAAAGCTGGCGCCATCAACACCACGGTATTCCTCACCCGCCCGGACGATAGCAAAGGCGCCAACAACCAGTATAAGGACTGCTCCACCCGTACGGACGGTACCCGCCGCATCCTCCTCACCGGGCAAATTGAAGATAAAGACCCGAACCAGGGGCCGGAAGGTAAGCATATGCGATTCGCCGGCGCCGTCACGGTTATCAACGAAGGCGGCCGCATCAACGCCCAGGCGGACAGCCTGAAGATTACCAACGCCACCGCCGTCCTCCTCGTGGTGGATGCCGCTACGAACTACGATTTCCAGCATCTCTCCTTCAACGATGCCGTAAATCCCGCGGACCTGCTGGATAAAGCGCCACTGCCCGCCTACGCCCAACTCCTGGCCGACCATGTAAAGGACCATGCCGCCCTCATGAACCGCGTGCAGTTCCACCTCGCCGGTGATGCGCAAAACCTCCCTACGGACGAGCGCTTGAAAAAAGTACAGGCAGGCGCCTACGATCCATACCTCACCACGCTGCTGTTCCAGTACGGCAGGTACCTGCTCATCGGCTCCTCCCGCGCGCCAGGCAAGCTGCCGGCCAACCTGCAGGGGATCTGGAATAATCATATCAACGCGCCCTGGCAGTCGGACTTCCATACCAACATCAACCTCCAGATGAACTACTGGCAGGCGGAAACCGGCAACCTCCCGGAAACCGTGTCCCCGCTGGTGAACTTCATCAATAACATCATTCCGGAAGGCGCCATCACCGCCGCCAAAATGTACGGCGCCCGCGGCTGGACGCTCCACCACGCCACGGACGCCTTCGGGAAAACCGGCCTGCAAAACGAATTGCACTACGGTACCTTCCCCATGGGCACCACGTGGACGCTCCTGCATTACTGGGACCATTACGATTATAACCGCAGCCTCCCGTTCCTGGCGGATACGGCTTTTCCGGCCATGGCATCCCATGCCCGCTTCATCAAAGATTTCCTCGTGAAAAGCCCGGAAGGCTACCTGGTAACTGCCCCGGCTTATTCCCCGGAAAATTCCTTCATCGACCCCAATACCGGCAAAGGGCAGTCGCTGACCTACGGCCCCACCATGGATAACCAGATCATACGCGAGTTCCTCACCCGCTATATAACGGCCGCACATATACTGAAACGGGACGCCGCCTTTGCGGACACGATGCAGCAGGTCATCCGCCAGCTGCCGCCTACCCGCCTCGGGAAGGACGGCCGCATCATGGAGTGGATCAAAGATTATGAGGAAGCGGAACCCGGCCACCGGCACATCTCCCACCTGTTTGGCCTCTATCCCGGCACGCAGATAAACCCGCATACGCCGGAACTCTACAACGGCGCCCGCAAAACGCTGGAATACCGCCTCTCTCACGGTGGCGGCCACACGGGCTGGTCCCGCGCGTGGATCATTAATTTCTACGCCCGCCTGCACGACGGGGAAAAGGTCTTCGAAAACATCCAGGCCCTGTTCAAAAAATCCATCTACAGCAACCTGTTCGACGATCATCCGCCGTTCCAGATAGATGGCAACTTCGGCAGCGCCGCCGGCATGACGGAAGCCCTCCTCCAAAGCGAAGACGGCAACATCGAGCTCCTGCCCGCCCTGCCCGCCGCCTGGGCTACCGGCAGCATCAGTGGCATAAAGGCCCGCGGAGGTTACGAAATTACCATGGCATGGCAAAACCATCAGTTGAAATCAGCGAGCCTCAGGAGCGCAAACGGCGGCAGGGTAACGGTCACGTATAAAGGAAGATCCGTGACGGTGAATCCCGCCAAAGGCCAGACAGTAGCGCTCAATGGTATCATTCAGTAAATGATATGGGTATCAAATGTTGCATTTTTTGTTAATGACCTTTGATATGTGCGGGAAATTGATAGTTTTGAAGCCGCAAAAAACCGCAGAATTTTTACTGCGGTTTTTACTTTTTAACACGCAGGTAAGGGTAAAATTTACATTTAAATTGCTAAATTGTTCCGCTATTTATTTTAACAACCACGTTTGAACGTTATGAATCACACTCTTCGCGGTATGGACTACCTTGTTTTCCTGGTCTACTTCATCATTGTAGCGGGTTATGGGTATTACATCTACAAAAAGAAAAAGAAAGCCACTACAGACTCGAAAGACTTTTTCCTGGCGGAAGGATCTCTTACCTGGTGGGCAATCGGCGCTTCCCTGATTGCATCTAACATCTCAGCCGAGCAGTTCATCGGTATGTCCGGAAACGGATTCAATATCGGGCTCGCTATTTCTACCTACGAATGGATGGCAGCAGCAACCCTCATTGTGGTGGCTGTATTCTTCCTGCCCATCTACCTCAAGAACAAGATTTACACCATGCCCCAGTTCCTGGAGCAGCGGTATAACCAAACGGTGGCCACCATCATGGCCGTCTTCTGGCTATTGCTGTACGTGGTGGTAAACCTGACGTCTATCCTCTATCTCGGAGCCCTGGCCATTACTACCATCTCCGGTATCAACTTCTACGTCTGCATGGTGTGCCTGGCGGTATTTGCCATCATCATCACGCTGGGCGGTATGAAGGTGATCGGTTATACGGACGTAATCCAGGTGTTCTTCCTCATCCTCGGCGGCCTCGCTACCACTTACCTGGCGCTGCAACTGGTGTCCAAACAGTTTGGCGGGGAAGGCGTACTCAACGGTTTCAAACTGATGACCCAACACGCCAACGATCATTTCCACATGATCATCCGCAAGGATAATCCCAAATACCTCGACCTGCCCGGCCTCAGCGTGCTGGTAGGCGGTATGTGGATCGTAAACCTGAACTATTGGGGTTGTAACCAGTACATCACGCAACGCGCGCTGGGCGCGGACCTGAAAACCGCCCGCAATGGTTTGCTCTTCGCAGGTTTCCTCAAACTCCTCATGCCTATCATCGTGGTATTGCCGGGTATCGCAGCCTACGTGCTGTGGAAGGAAGGCCAGTTCCAGACAGAAATGATGAAAGATGGTTCCCTGAACGCGGATAACGCTTACCCGGTACTGTTAAACCTCCTGCCTACCGGTCTGAAAGGCTTGTCCTTCGCCGCGCTGACAGCCGCTGTGGTGGCCTCCCTGGCAGGTAAAGCCAACAGTATCTCCACCATCTTCACCCTGGATATTTATAAAAAGATCTTCAATAAAGAAGCCGATGAAAAGAAGATTGTAAACGTAGGCCGCGCCGCCGTGGTAATCACCATGCTGATCGCCATCATCATTTCCAACTTCCTCGGTATCGATAAAAAAGGCGGATTCCAGTTCATCCAGGAATACACCGGTTTCGTATCCCCGGGCGTATTCGCGATGTTCGCACTGGGCTTCTTCTGGAAGCGTACTACTTCCGGCGCTGCCCTGTTTGCGATGATCGGCGGTTTGCTGCTGTCCTTCTTCTTCAAATTCCTGCCGAACTTCGCGGACCTCGAGTCCCTCAACAGTATCGGCTGGGCCATCCTGAACCCGGATTCAGGCCGCTTCGAAATGGCATTCCTCGACCGTATGGGCCTCGTGTTTGTCATCTGCGTAATCGGTATGATCATCATTACCCTGGCTGATCCGAAGAGCGCTAACAACCCGAAAGGACTGGCCATCGACGCAAGTATGTTCAAGCCATCCGTTGGCTTTACCGTTGGAGCAGTATTGATCTGCGGTATCCTGATGGCGCTCTACACCGTTTACTGGTAGTAGTTTTTTTTATAGAGAGAGATATAACTTCGCAGGGGTTGTATCAAACGTTACTTCCGAAAAAGTTCAGCGCCACGTGCGATCCGCCCCGTTGCCGCCTTAGGCAGCGGGGCCTCCGGAAAACGCTTTGATACGCCCTCCCGGAAGTCTGTTGCCCATCCCAAATAATAAGATATGTACTTTATAGGCTACGATATTGGATCTTCATCAATTAAAGCCGCATTACTGGATGCCGAAAGTGGTAAATGCCTGGCCAGCGCCATCAGCCCTTCCCGCGAAATGCCCATGCAGGTGCTGCACGCCGGCTGGGCCGAGCAGGACCCTGAAAGCTGGTGGCAGGAAGTGGTCAACGCCACTAAAATCCTTCAACAACAGGCGGCCTTCGAACCCGCTTCCGTAAAAGGCATCGGCATCGCCTACCAGATGCACGGATTGGTATGCGTGGACAGAAACCAGCAGGTATTACGCCCGGCAATTATCTGGTGCGATTCCCGCGCCGTGGAAATCGGCCGCCAGGCGTTCGGCCAGCTGGGAGAGCAATACTGTCTTACCCACCTGCTCAACTCCCCCGGCAACTTCACCGCCTCCAAACTGCGCTGGGTAAAGGAAAACGAACCGCACGTCTACGAACGTATTCATAAAGTAATGCTCCCTGGTGATTTCATCGGCATGAAGCTTACCGGCAACGCCTGTACGACGGCCTCGGGCCTGTCCGAAGGCACCTTCTGGGACTTTACCGCCCAGGGCATCGCCGTCAACCTCCTGGAGCATTATGAGATCGACGCCGCACTGCTGTCCGATGTAGTGCCTACGTTTGGCCACCAGGGCAGCCTGACGCCAACGGCAGCGGCTACGCTGGGCCTGGCCGCCGGCACCCCGGTGACCTACCGCGCCGGCGACCAGCCCAACAACGCTTTCTCCCTCAACGTGCTGCAACCCGGCGAAGCGGCTACCACCGCAGGTACTTCCGGCGTGGTGTACGCCGTAACGGACCAGCATGCCTACGACCACCAGAGCAGGGTCAACACCTTCGTGCATGTCAACAACCAGCCCGGCAACGTACGCAACGGCGTGCTGATGTGCCTCAATGGTACCGGCATCGCCAACAGCTGGCTGAAATCCGTAGTAGGGGAGCTCAGCTACCCGCAGATGAACGAGCTGGCAGCCACCGCGCCCATCGGCTCCGCCGGGTTACAGGTATTCCCCTTCGGCAACGGCGCGGAAAGGATCCTCACCAATATGCGTGTAGGCGCCACCGTGAACCAGCTGGATTTTAACCTTCACAGCCGGGAGCATATGCTGCGCGCCGTGCAGGAAGGCATCGTGTTCGGATTGAATTACGGGATGGACATCATGGCGGAAATGGGTTCCGCCATTCAACGCGTGCGCGCCGGACAGGCAAACATGTTCCTCAGCCCGCTCTTCCGCGAAGCGTTTGCCAATACGGCCAATGTAGTCATAGAATTATACAATACTGACGGCGCCCAGGGCGCCGCCCGCGGCGCAGCCGTAGGAGCAGGCCATCACACGCTGGCCACCGCCTTCCACGGAATGGAATGCCTGGCCGTTATCGAACCGCAGGCCAAACTGCAGGCACAGTACCGCGAAGCTTACGGCCATTGGCTGTATGCCCTTAAACAACGCCTCTCCCTCGGGGAACTGGCGGATAATAAGTAATCCTAAATTTAACATAGTTATGAGCATTACACTTGGAAACCAGGAATACTTCAAAGGGATCGGTAAGATCAAGTTTGAAGGACCTCAGTCAGACAACCCGCTGGCATACCGTTATTACGACGAAAACAGGATAATTGCAGGTAAATCCATGAAGGAATTATTCCGTTTTGCCGTTTCTTACTGGCATACCTTCTGCGGCACTGGCGGGGATCCGTTTGGTCCTGGTACTAAAAACTTCCCATGGCTCGTTGCCTCCGATGCAGTTCAAAGCGCAAAGGATAAAATGGACGCAGCCTTCGAATTCATCACTAAAATGGGCTTGCCTTACTATTGCTTCCACGATGTGGACCTGATAGATGAAGGCGCTAACGTAGCCGAATACGAAAGCCGTATGCAGCAGATCGTGGCATACGCGAAGGAAAAACAGGCGGCCAGCGGCGTGAAACTGCTCTGGGGTACTGCCAACGTATTCAGCAACCCGCGCTATATGAACGGCGCCGCTACCAACCCCGACTTCGCAGTGGTAGCCTACGCCGGCGCACAGGTGAAAAACTCCCTGGATGCCACCATCGCGCTGGGCGGCGAAAACTACGTGTTCTGGGGCGGCCGCGAAGGTTATATGACCCTGCTGAACACCAATATGAAACGCGAACAGGAACACCTGGCGCGCTTCCTGGGCATGGCCCGCGACTATGCGCGTAAACAGGGCTTCAAAGGCACATTCTTCATCGAGCCTAAACCGGCCGAGCCTACCAAGCACCAGTACGATTTCGATAGCGCCACTGTAATCGGTTTCCTCCGCCAGTACGGACTGGATAAGGATTTCAAACTCAATATCGAAGTAAACCACGCCACCCTCGCCGGCCACACCTTCCAGCACGAGCTGCAGGTAGCTGCGGACGCCGGTATGCTGGGCAGCATCGATGCCAACCGCGGCGATGCGCAGAACGGCTGGGATACCGACCAGTTCCCGACCAACCTCAATGAGCTGATCGAAAGTATGCTCATCATCCTCGAAGCCGGCGGCTTTGCAGGCGGCGGCGTTAACTTCGACGCTAAAACACGTCGTAACTCCACCGACCTGGAAGATATCTTCCACGCGCACATCGGCGGTATCGATACCTTCGCAAGAGCGGCCATCATCGCCGAAAAAGTGCTGAACAATACGCCGTATAAACAATTCCGTAAAGACCGTTACGCTTCTTTCGACAGCGGTAAAGGCCAGGAATTTGAAGCCGGTAAACTCACCCTGGAAGACCTGCGCAACTTTGCGGCAGCCAATGGTGAGCCTAAACAGATCAGCGGTCGTCAGGAATGGCTGGAAAATATAATCAATAACGCCATCTGATTTTTTTGACTATTTTGTATGCAAAAAAACAGGAACAATGAGATTTAGTTTGCTTTCATTCCAGGAAGGTGGTTTTGATATTGTGGCATTGACAGACGGAAAAACCGGTACAACCGTGGAAATTATTCCGGCGCACGGCGCTTTATTGCATGCTTTTAAGGTGAAGCAGGGGAATAGTACCCTCAACCTGATCGACAGCTATAAGGATACGGCCGATATGCAGCAGGATCTGAAAAACAGCTTCAAGAATGTAAAACTAAGTCCATACGCCTGCCGGATCAAGGACGCCAGCTATAGCTTTAACGGTAAAGCCTATACGCTGCAGAAAACCATCGCTCCCGGCAACGCTATCCATGGCCTGCTGTACAACGCTCCGTTCAAAGTAACGGCGCAGGAGGCGGACGATACAAAGGCGGCTGTTACCCTTGCATACAGCTATAGCCAGGAAGATGCAGGATACCCGTTCGCGTATGATTGCACGGCCACCTACACCCTGCACCCGGATAATACCCTGCAGATCACCACTACCGTAACCAGTAAAAGCGATACGGTAATGCCCCTGATGGATGGATGGCACCCTTACTTTTCTACCGGCACGCCGGTGGATCAGCTGGTGCTGACCTTCGCTTCCAAACAAATTGTAGAATTTGATGAGAAGCTGATCCCCACAGGGAAAGTCCTGCCTTTTACCGAGTTCAGAACCGGCAAAGGCCTGAAAGGAGTGGAGCTGGATAATTCCTTCGTCCTGGATTTTAGCGCTTCCCAGCCGCTGGCCGTGTTGCGCGATCCGGTGAAGAATATCAGCATCAGCTTCTATCCTTCAGAGCAGTATCCGATCCTGCAGGTGTACATCCCGCCGCATCGCAAAAGTATCGCGATCGAAAACCTGAGCGGCGCGCCCAACGCGTTCAACAACGGTTTGGGCCTCGTAGAGCTGGCCCCTGGCGCATCGCAGCGGTTTGATACCCGCATTAAGGCGACAGTTTAAACGCGCAAATTTACTTGCCATAAAAAATCCTTCCGGTCGGCAGACTGGAAGGATTTTTGTTTTCATAAAACTGTAATATTGTAAAGCGATATGCCTGAACATAAGGAGGAATTGATCTGTTGATTGGAGTAGATAACCGTCAGGATGTAAAAAATAAAAAAGATATGAAGCAAATTGCCCGCATTTTAGCCTTAGGCTGTATGCTGTTATTGACCATGCAGTTCGTGCAGGCGCAGGTAGTGGTAACTGGCGTCGTTTCCGATACGAACAGGCTGGTACTACCGTACGCTACGGTAACCAACCTGACCACCGGCAAGCATTCCATTACCGACCAGGGAGGGTATTACCGGATCAATGCCTCCCGGGGCGACAGGCTGACCGTTACCTTCGTTGGCTATAACTCCGATACCGTGCTGGTAACCGCCGCTTCAGGCACGCAGACCATCAATATACGGATGACCGTTACCGGCAAATTCCTCAAAGGGGTGGACATCAGCGCCCAATATACCCCCTACCAGCTCGATTCCATCGCCCGGCGGGAACAATATGGCTACCTGCTGGACCTGCCAAATAAGCCGCTCGCCGGGGGGAATACGCCAGAGGGCGCCGGGATAGTCTTCAGCCCGATCACCCGCTTCTCCAAAAAAGAAAAACAAAAACGCCAGTTTAAAGAGAACTACGAGAAAATGGAGCAGGAAAAGTATATCGATTCCCGTTATACGCCGGCATTGGTTAGCCGGGTAACCGGTTTGTCAGGCGACTCCCTGCAACACTTTATGCGTGATAACTATCCTTCATATGAAACCATGCGCAGCCTCGGCAACAACGACCTGCTGTACTGGATCACAGATAAATACAAAAACTGGAAAAAGAAATAACGCCACCGGCTACAGGATAAAAAAAGGAAAGGGTGATCAATGGAGAATTGATCACCCTTGTCATTTTTGGGGTTAGACCGTACAATGAGGATTTTTGGGGGTAACAAACTGTGTTAACTAATAGTATTAGTCGGCGGATGAAAGAGGAGGTAAACAGGATTGGTGAAATTTTTTTACGTATATTAGTTTTCTCCAATTCTTTATTTATTAACCTCTATGATACCCATAACCGTAAATAGTAGCAGGGACGCGGAGATCCTTGCAGGCTTACAGATGGGCGGCCCCGCAAGACGTTCTTTTGAAGAACTGCTCTATACTTCATTTTACTACCTCACCCGGGAGGGCGAACGGAAGTACAATCTCAGTACGGACGATAGCGCCAGCGCCTATTCCGATGCCGTGATCGCGGTGATAGACAATGTGGTAGCCGGCCGGTTTGAAAGCCGCGCCTCTCTCAAAACTTATATTTCCCAGATTTTTTATAATAAATGTGTTGACCTCAGGCGAAAAAACACGACCAATAAAGAGCGGGTACATCATACTTCCGACCTGGACGCGATGCTGCTGCTTTTGCCGGACAATGCGCGCAACGCCGTCCAGCAGCTGATAGACAACAACAACCGCGCATTGCTGCGCCGGAAGCTGGCTGAAATCGGCGAAAAATGCAGGGAATTGCTGCTCCTGTTTGAAGATGGTTACCCCGATCGTGAAATAGCTGCCATGCTGCATTATAACTCCGCCGAGGTGGTGAAAGTGAGCAGAAGACGGTGCCTTGATAAATTAAGGGAAAAAATGCCTGGTTATGAATGAGCAATTGCATTATATCGATGATTACTTCACCGGGGCGCTGGGGCCGGAAGAGAAAGCCGCGTTTGAACAGCGCTGCGCTACGGATGAAGATTTTGCCCGGTCGGTAGCGTTTTACCTCACTGCAAGAACGGCCATTAAAGACCAGCTGCGGGAAAATAAAATCGCCGCCTTCAACGCAATAGCCCCACGGATACCGGCTACACGCCCCATCTGGCATTACCTGGCCGTGGCCGCCGCCGTGCTGGTACTGGTGGTAGCAGGATGGTGGTTGTACCAGCGCCCGCCGGCGCCATCCACGCTGGCAGCGGACTACATCCAAACGGAGCTGCACCGGCTCAGTGCAACCATGAGCAGTGAGAGCGACAGCCTCCAAACCGGTATCGCCGCCTATAATAAAGGCGATTACCAAACGGCGGAAAAGATT
>Ga0164243_10015673_pt1 | contig 10458 bp, 10 predicted proteins | sample OricompcompostOP_FD_108781 | JGI IMG/M metagenome (GOLD analysis project Ga0164243, IMG submission 108781) | Organic Plus compost microbial communities from Emeryville, California, USA - Original compost - Organic plus compost (OP) | ecosystem: Engineered > Solid waste > Mixed feedstock >... | reverse complement strand
CTCGTCGTCGACACGCTCACGCCCGAGCAGCTCGCCCAGCTCGGGGACGCCGCGCGCGCCATCGTCGGCGCGACGGACCCCGAGATCGCCGCCGGGCTGTCCGCGGCCCCCTGCGCCGGGCCGGCCGAGCCGCTCTGCTGACCCGGCCCGGGGGCTACGTCAGGAACGGGCTGAGGACGAAGTAGAACAGCGCGGCCACGGCGGCCGCCGCGGGCAGGGTCAGCACCCAGGCCAGCACGATGTTCTTCGCGACGCCCCAGCGCACCGCGCTGAGCCGCTTGGTCGCGCCGACGCCCATGATCGCGGACGTCACGGTGTGCGTCGTCGAGACGGGCGCGTGGAGCGCGAACGCGTTGACGTACAGCACGGTCGCGGACACGGACTCGGCGACGAACCCGCGGGCCGGGTCGACCTCGATGATCTTGCGGCCCAGGGTGCGCATGATGCGCCAGCCGCCCGAGTAGGTGCCGAGCGAGATCGCACCGGCGGCGCAGATCTTGACCCAGAGCGGGATGCCCGCGTCCGGGTCCGCCCAGCCCACCGTGAGCAGCGCGAGGTAGATGACGCCCATGGTCTTCTGCGCGTCCTGGAGGCCGTGGCCGAGCGCCATCGCCGACGCGGAGACCGTCTGCGCCAGGCGGAAGCGCCGGAACGTCTTGGCCGGCGCCGCGTTCCTCAGCAGCCAGAGCACCCCGAGCATCACGGCGAACGCGAGGACGAAGCCGATGAGCGGCGAGAACACCATCGGCAGGACGACCTTGTCGACCACCGAGCTCCAGTAGATCCCCAGGCCGCCGACGATGCCCGCCCCCACGAGCCCGCCGATCAGCGCGTGCGTCGAGGACGAGGGCAGGCCGAACCACCAGGTGATGAGGTTCCAGCAGGTCGCTCCGACCAGGGCGCACACGATCACCGTGAGCGCTTCTCTGTTGGACGCGTCCTTGAGGTCCACGATCGACTTCGCGATGGTCTCGGCGACCGCGGTCCCGAGGAGCGCGCCCACGAAGTTCATGACCGCGGCCATGCTCAGCGCGACGCGGGGCGTCAGGGCCCGGGTCGAGACGGACGTCGCGATCGCGTTCGCCGCGTCGTGGAAGCCGTTGGTGTAGTCGAACCCGAGGGCGAGCGCGACGATGACGACGACGAGTGCCGCTTCCACCGGGGCTCAGGACTCCTTGAGCGCGATGGTCTCGACGGTGTTCGCCACCTTCTCGAAACCGTCGGCCGCAGCCTCGAGGATCTCCACGACCTCCTTGAGCTTCATGAGCTCGATGGGGTCCGACACGTTGTCGAAGAGCTCGGCGAGGAGCTTGCGGTGGGCCTTGTCGGCCTGGTTCTCGAGGCGGTTGACCTCGACCCAGTACTCGGCGAGGTCGTTCATGGAGCGCAGGCGGGGCATCGCCTCGGCGGTCAGCTCCGCGGCGCGCTGCAGCACCTGGACCTGGTCGGAGACGCGCGCGGGAAGCTCGCCGATCCGGTACAGGACGATGAGGTCCGCCGCCTCCTCCATGTAGTCCATGCAGTCGTCGAGCGACGAGGTCAGCTCGTAGATGTCGTCGCGGTCGAACGGCGTCACGAACGTCTGGTTGAGGCGACGCATGATCGAGTGCGTCGACTCGTCGGCGTCGTGCTCGGCCTCGCTGAGCTGCTTGGCGAGCTCCTTGCGCTCGGGGCGGTCGGCTCCGAGCATCTCGGCAAGCAGGTTCGAACCCGTCACGAGGTGCTGGGCCAGCTCGGCCAGCAGGTCGAAGAACGTGGTGTCGCGCGGCGTCAGGCGCAGGGGCACGGTGGGCTCCGGAAGGGGGGTGCGAGGGGCTACGCGCGTGTCGTGGCCCCGCAGGACGGTTCCAATGTAACGGAGCGGTCGGGGCGCCTTGTAACCGTGGCGTGTCGCGCGTGGTGAGACGACACCGGGCCGCAGAGCGCCTGTCGGCGCGAAGGCCGCTCGTAGCGGCTGAGTGTGGAGCCCGGGGCTACCGCGACCCGGTGTCGCGCTCTTATTCTACGGGGCGCTCGGCCGTGCCCGACGACGTCGCGGCCCTCCGCGCGCTGACCTGCGAAGGCGTCCGGGCAGCCACCGCGGGCGCCTACTCGAGCTTGCCCTGGCGCCACAGGGACGCCGCGTGCTCGAGGTCCTCGGCCGTCCGCTGGAGCGATGCGGCGCCCCGGGTGAGGCGCCGCGCCCAGTCGGCGTCGACGTCGTCGCGCGAGTCGGCGTCGTGCGTGGCGCCGATGGCGAGGATGCGGCAGAACGCGGCCGCCCGCTCGAGCGCGACCGCCAGGTCGCCCGTGTAGACGCCGGAGAGGACCTCGTCGGCGACGCGGCGCACCTCGTCGGGACCGGGCGGGCTCGCGACGCCGGCCACGACCTCGGCCACGGGCGCCGCGTGCACGCCGAGCCGGTAGCGCAGCGCCACGACCTCGCCGTCACGACGGACCCACTCGCGCAGCGCGTAGAGCCGCCAGAGCGCGCCCGGGAGGGTGGCGGGCGCGGCGTCGGACCAGAGTCCGGCGACGACGTCGAGCCCTTCGCGCTCGACGAGCCGAACGAGCCGGTCGACGACGGCGGGGTCCTCGGTCTCGCGGGCGCCCCGGACGAGGGCACCGGCCGTCGTGTGCGCGACCTGGTCCCGGAGGGCCGGGTCGAGGTCGCCGGGGATCTCGTCGGCGTCGCGCGGGTCGAGCATCGCGGGCCGCCGGGGTCGCCGGGCTCGCTCGTCGGGGGGCGGTGTCATGCCTCCAGCCTCGCACGCGCGACCCATCTGCCCGGCGCACCACGGAGGCACAGCGACTTCTAGTTGCTTGATGCAAGCAAGCGTCGTATCATTGCTACAAGCAAATTGTTGCGGACGGCAGCAGACCGTCCGGAGAGCAAGGCAGGCAGCATGACCACCCTCACCCCCACGGCACCCCCGGCCGCACCGGCCGACGCCGTGGCCACCACCCTCGAGGCCCGGCGGGGCATCCCCGGGCTCGGCGCCGACGCGGCGACCGTCGACGGGCTGGTCAACGCCCTCGAGGACCTCGGCCGCGCCCAGCGCGAGTCGGCGACCGCGACGGCCCGCGAGCTCGGGTGCGCCCGGTCGAGCCTCGCCGTCCTGCGGATCCTCGAGCGGAACGAGGTCCCGCTCCAGATCGGCGACCTCGCCCACGTGATGCGCATCGACGTCTCGGTCGCGAGCCGCCAGGTCGGCGCGCTCGTCCGGGAGGGATACGTCACTCGCGAGATCGGCGAGGACGACCGCAGGGCACGCACCCTCGCTCTCACCGACAGCGGGCGCGCGCTCGCCGCCGAGGCGTTCGGCGCCTGGCGCGAGCGAGCCCGAGACGTCTTCGGGGACTGGTCCCCGGACGAGCTGCAGGACGCCGTCCTGCAGCTGCGCAAGATCGCGGACAGCGTCGTCCGGCACCACGACACCCCTGACCACCGTGCGACCGGAAAGAGCACCACCGCATGACCACCACCACCGAAGCCGCGGTCTCGGAGGGTTCCCCCTCGACGACCGGGCGGCACTCCGACAAGCCCGCCATGTCGCGGCGCGAGACGCTCGAGGCGATGTCGGGCATCCTGCTCGGGATGTTCGTCGCGCTCCTCGCGACGTCCGTCGTCTCGTCCTCGCTCCCCCGCATCGTCTCCGAGCTCAACGGCTCGGGGAGCTCCTACACGTGGGTCGTCACCGCGACCCTCCTCACCACGACGATCACGACCCCCATCTGGGGCAAGCTCGCCGACATGACCAACCGCAAGCTGCTCATCCAGCTCGCGCTGGTCGTCGCGGTCCTCTCCTCGGCCGCCGCCGGGCTCTCCCAGAACGTGGGCGAGCTCATCCTGTTCCGTGCGTTCCAGGGCATCGGCGCGGGCGGTCTGACCGCCCTCGGCACCGTCCTCATCGCCGACATCGTCTCGCCCCGCGAGCGCGGCAAGTACATGGGCCTCATGGGCGGCGTCATGGCCATCTCGATGGTCGGCGGCCCGATCCTCGGCGGCGTCCTGACGGACTCCGTCGGCTGGCGCTGGGACTTCTTCGTCGGCCTGCCGTTCGCGATCGTCGCGATCGCCGTCCTGCAGAAGACGCTGCACCTGCCCAAGCGGAGCAAGGGTGACGCGAAGATCGACTACTGGGGCGCGACCCTGATCGCGGCGGGCGTCGCCCTGCTGCTCGTGTGGGTCACGTTCGCCGGCAACAACTACGACTGGCTGTCCTGGCAGACCTTCGCGATGGTCGGCGGCTCGCTCGTCCTGCTCGTCGCGGCCGTCCTCGTCGAGAAGCGCCTCGGCACGCAGGCGATCATCCCGATGCACCTGTTCACGAACCGCACGTTCGTCCTCGCGGTCATCGCGAGCATCGCCGTCGGCGTCGCGATGTTCGGCTCGACGGTCTTCCTCAGCCAGTACATCCAGATCGCCAAGGGCCGCACGCCCACCGAGTCCGGGCTCCTCACGATCCCGATGGTCGCGGGCATGCTGCTGTCGTCGATCGTCGTGGGCAACCTCATCGCCCGCACCGGCCGGTACAAGTACTTCATGGTGACCGGCGGCGCGCTGCTCACCGTGGGCCTGCTGCTCATGTCGACGATCGACTACCGGACGAGCTTCGTCACCGTCGGCATCTTCCTCGCCGTGCTCGGCATCGGCGTCGGCATGCTCATGCAGAACCTCGTGCTGGCCGTCCAGAACACGCTCGACGTGCACGAGGTCGGCGCGGGCACCGCGACCGTCGCCTTCTTCCGCACCCTCGGCGGCACCATCGGCGTCTCGGTCCTCGGGGCCGTGCTCACCACGCACGTCACGACGTCGCTGACCGAGGGCCTCGCCAAGCTCGGCGTGACCACCGGCCTGTCGAGCGGCGGCGCGCTGCCCGAGGTGGACAAGCTCCCCGGCCCGATCCGCACCGTGGTCGAGCAGGCGTACGGCGACGGCGTCGCCCACGTCTTCCTCATCGCCGCGCCGCTCGCGCTCGTGACCGTGATCGCGTGCCTCCTGCTCAAGGAGATCCCGCTCGGCACGAAGTCCGGCGTCGAGCTCCTGCAGGAGGAGGCGGCCGGCTCCGGCGAGCTGACCGCGGCCGAGGCCGAGCACCGCGCCGAGCTCGACACCGCCATGTCGGTGGTCGCGCCCGTGAGCTCGGAGGAGGCCGCCGATCGGCCCGCCGAGCAGGCGCGGACCTCCGGTCAGGGCTGACGCACAGCCGGCGCACGAGACGGGGCGGCTCCCACTGTGGTGGGAGCCGCCCCGTTGCCGTCACAATGGTCCGCATGACTACTGGCAGCACCGCCGGTCCCAGCCCGGCCGCGACCGTGGGCACCGCCGCCCCGGCGCCCCTCAACCGAGTCGAGCAGGAGCTCCGGATCGTGCTGCGGCGCGCCGCGGCGGCCCAGTCCGAGCTCGCCCGCCGCATCCACCCGGACCTCGACGCGAGCGCCTACCCCCTGCTCGCGATCATCTCGGCCGAGCCGGGCGTCCACGCCACGGAGCTCGCCCGCCGGTTCGGCATCGGCCGCGCCACCATCTCGCGCCAGCTCAGCCGCCTCGACGAGCTCGGGCTCATCCACCGCGCCGTCGACCCGGAGGACAACCGCGGCCAGCTCCTGACCGCGACCGAGTCGGGCCACGCGCACGTCGAGGCCGCGCGCACCGCGCGCCTCGACTACCTCGCCCAGGTCTTCGCCGACTGGCCCGACGACGACGTCTCCGCCCTCGCGGACCTGCTCGCCCGGTACAGCGCGAGCGTCGACAAGGTGCGGGGCCAGGCCGACTAGCGGGTCACTCCGCGGCCGGCTCGAAGGTCAGCGACACCGAGTTCATGCAGTAGCGGTCGCCGGTCGGGGTCTGGGGCGCGTCGTCGAAGACGTGGCCCAGGTGGGAGCCGCAGCGCGCGCAGCGCACCTCGGTGCGCACCATGCCGTGCGTGCGGTCCTCGATCAGCTCGACCGCGTCCGAGTCCTGCGGCTTGAAGAAGCTCGGCCAGCCGCAGTGCGAGTCGAACTTGGTGTCGGAGCGGAACAGCTCCTGGCCGCACGCGCGACAGCGGTAGACGCCGGTGCGCTTCTCGTCGAGGAGCTCGCCCGTCCAGGGACGCTCGGTCGCCGCGTGGCGCAGCACCGCGTACTCCTGGGGGTCGAGCTGGGCCCGCCACTCGGCGTCGGTCTTGGTGACCTCGTAGCCGTTCGCGGGGCCGGGCTGGGAGAACAGGTCGTTCAGGGACATCAGGCACCTCCGGGTGGTCCAACCCTAGGCCGGGCCGGGCTGTTCCACCGATGGGGACGTCCCGTTCGCCGACGGTGACGCTCTGTTCGCCGACGGTGCCGTCAGAAACGCCGACGGTGACGTCCCGTTCGCCGACGGTGACACTCATCCACAGAATTGCGTCACCATCGGCGAACCCAGCGTCACCATCGGCGAACCCAGCGTCACCATCGGCGAACCCAGCGTCACCATCGGCGAACCCAGCGTCACCGTCGGCGTACGGGGGTCAGCGCGGGGTGGACGTCGAGTAGACCGTCGGGCTGCCGGCGCCGCGCTGGGCGCGGCCGCGGCCGCCCCGACGACGACCGGCACCGGCGGCCGAGCCGCCGCCCGCCGACCCCGAGCCACCGCGCGACGCGGCAGGCTGGGAGGCGGAGCGCTGCGCCTGGGCGGGCTGCGCCGTCGTGCGCTGGCCCTGCGAGCGCTGGCCGCCCTGGCCGCCGCGCGCCGGCTGCTGCTGGCCCTGGCCGGACGCGGACCCGCCGCGACCCCGGCGACGACGCCCGGACGCGTTGCCGCCCGACGACGCCGCGCCGCCCGCCGGCTTCGAGCCGCCCCGCTGCTGGGGCGCGGGCGGAGCGGCGGGCGCCACGTACGCGGCGCGCTCGCCGACGAGCGCCTCGACCTGCGCGTCGCCGACGGCCGTACGGCGCGGCGTCGCCTTGATCCGCGCCTTGCGGAGCAGGTCCTTGACGTCGCCGGCCTGCTCCGGCAGGACGAGCGTCACGACGTCGCCGCCCGAGCCGGCCCGCGCGGTGCGGCCCGACCGGTGCAGGTACGCCTTGTGCTCGGCCGGCGGGTCGACGTGGACGACGAGCTCGACCTCGTCGACGTGGATCCCGCGCGCCGCGATGTCGGTGGCGACGAGGACCTTGACCGTGCCGGTCGTGAACGCCTCGAGGTTGCGCTCGCGGGCGCCCTGACCGAGGTTGCCGTGCAGCTCGACGGCGGGGACGCCGTCGGCGGTGAGCTGCTTGGCGAGCTTCTTGGCCTGGTGCTTGGTGCGCGTGAAGAGCACGCGGCGACCGGTGCCGGACGCGAGGTCGTGGACGAGCTGCTTCTTCACGCCGGCGTCGGCGAGGAGCAGCACGTGGTGGGTCATCTCGGCGACGGGCGCGGCGGCCGGGTCGACCGCGTGCGTCACGGGCTCGCGCAGGTAGCGCTGGACGATCTTGTCCACGCCGTTGTCGAGCGTCGCGGAGAACAGGAGCCGCTGGCCCTGCTTCGGGGTGCGGTCCATGATCCGCTTCACGCCCGGCAGGAAGCCGAGGTCGGCCATGTGGTCGGCCTCGTCGAGCACGGTGATCTCGATGCCGTCGAGCGTGAGCAGGCCCTGGCCGAGCAGGTCCTCGAGGCGGCCGGGGCACGCGACGAGGACGTCGACGCCCGCGTCGAGCGCGGCGACCTGCTTACCCTGCCCGACGCCGCCGAAGACGGTCGTGGTCCGCAGGCCGAGCGCGTTCGCGAGGGGCGCGAGGGTCGCGTCGATCTGGTTCGCGAGCTCGCGCGTCGGGCACAGGACGAGCGCGCGCGGGCGGCGGGCCTGACGACGGTGCGTCTGGGCGGTCGCCGCGAGGCGCGTGACGACCGGCAGGGAGAACGCGAGCGTCTTGCCCGAGCCGGTGCGACCGCGGCCGAGCACGTCACGCCCCGCGAGGGTGTCCGGCAGCGTCGCGGTCTGGATGGGGAACGGGGACTCGATGCCCTGGTCGGCCAGCGCGCGCACGACGGCGGCGGGCAGGGCGAAGTCGCTGAAGAGGGATGTCATGAAAGGGCCTCTCGCGCCCGGCGCACAGGACCGCCGACGGGCCGCGCGCACGCGTCTCGTCGGCCGACGGTCCGGCCGGACGGGTTGGGTAGGTCGTGGGTCGCCGCGCGAGTGTTCGGGGGAATCTCCACGACGTCAGGCGCGCGGGAGTCGCGCTGCCTCGGTCCTAGTCTCCCACACCGGGCTGGGAAGCCCTCAGAGGAGCGCCGACGCGAGCCGCCGCAGGGTCTCCTCCCGGGCCGGCGACGACGTCGCGTCCGTGCCGGTGTGGGCGCCCGCGATCGGGGCGACCATGACCTCGTCGGTGCGCAGCTCGTCGGCCACGGCCCGCAGCCGCGCGACGGCCTCGTCGGGCGAGCCGACGATCCACGTCTGCGCGAGCCGGTCGGCCGCGGCCTGGTCGGCGGCGGCCAGCGGGGCCGCCTCGGCGTCCTCGACGAGCTCCTGCGGGGCGAGCGGGCCGCCGGTCCGCAGGCGCCACATGCTGCGCGCCTGCGGGAGCGCGAGCCGCCGCGCCTCCTCGGTGGTCTCCGCGACCACGGCGTTCACGACGGCGATGGTCCGGGGCTCCGCGAGCCGCTCCGACGGGCGGAACTGCGACCGGTAGGTCGCGAGCGCCTCGAGCGTGCCGCCGCCCCCGAAGTGGTTCGCGAAGACGTAGGGCATCCCGTTCGCCGCGGCGAGCTGCGCCGAGTACATCGAGGAGCCGAGGAGCCAGATCGTGGGCTCGGTCGTCGCCTTGGGCGTGGCGGCGAGGTCGTAGCGCTGCGCGCCGAGGGCGAGCGACACCCCGCCCGGCGAGAGCAGCCCGGCGACCGTGGCGACGTCGTCGGGGAACGCGTCCACGTCGTCGCGCACGCCGCGGCGCAACAGGTGGCTGGTCACGGGGTCGCTGCCGGGGGCGCGGCCGATGCCGAGGTCGACGCGGCCGGGGAAGGCCGCCTCGAGGAGCGCGAGCTGCTCGGCCACGACGAGCGCCGCGTGGTTGGGGAGCATGACGCCACCCGAGCCGACGCGGATGCGGGAGGTCGCCGACCCGACGAGCGCCATCAGGACGGGCGGGTTCGTCGCCGCGACGGCCTGCATGTTGTGGTGCTCGGCCAGCCAGTAGCGCGTGAAGCCGAGGTCGTCGGCGGTCCGGGCGAGCGAGAGGGTGGCGGCGAGCGCGTCGCCGGTCGACTGGTCCGAGCGGACGGGGACGAGGTCGAGCACGGACAGCCGGAGCGCGGGGTCGGTCATGCTCGGGGCAACCTCCGCGTGGCCCGGCGCATTCCGTCCCGACGACGACGCGTGGCCGCCTCAGCGCACAGGGCGGTCACCGCGGCGCATGGTTCGATGGGCGCCGTGACCGACGTCCTCTCCGACATCTGGCATCGCGCCACCACCGCCGCTCCCGCCCCCGACTCACGGGTCGCGTTCACCGCGGCCGCCGTCGCGGCGCTCGTCGTGCTCGTGACCCCCGTCTGGCGGATCGCACGGAACGTCATCACGATCGCGCACGAGGGCGCGCACGGGCTCGTCGCGGTGCTCTGCGGACGGCGCCTCGCCGGCATCCGGCTGCACTCCGACACGTCGGGCCTCACGGTCTCCAAGGGCCGGACGCGCGGGTTCGGGATGGTCGCCACGGGCTTCGCCGGGTACGTCGGCCCGGGCGTGCTCGGCCTCGGCGCCGCGTGGCTCACGAGCCGCGGCTACGGCGTCGGCGTCCTGTGGCTCGTGCTCGTCGCGCTCACGCTCCTGCTGCTGCAGATCCGGAACTGGTACGGCCTGTGGTCGGTCCTCGTGACCGGCGCGCTGCTGTTCGTGGTGACGTGGTGGCTCGACACCCGGTGGCAGGTCGGGATCGCCTGGACGCTGAGCTGGTTCCTGCTGCTGGGCGCCGTCCGACCGGTCGTCGAGCTGCAGGCCGACCGCTCGCGGGGCCGGGCCCGGTCGTCCGACGCCGACCTGCTGGCCCGGCTCACGGGCGTGCCCGGCATCCTCTGGGTCATCGTGTTCGGGCTGGTCACCGTGGCCTGCGCCGTCCTCGGTGGGAGCCTGCTGTGGCCCTGAGCCCGTCGCGCCGCTGAGCGTCGCCCGGCTCGGGACGTGCGAAGGCCCGACGGCGCACCACCGTCGGGCCTTCGCAGCACCCGGTCACGACCCGGGCGCGATGCTCGTCCTCGCTCAGGGCTGAGGCGCGAGCACGAACGCGGTACCGGAGGCCGCCGGGTCGGTGTCGAGGGTCAGGTTGTCGAGCGCCGGAGCGGTCGCGGCCTCGACGAACACGCGGGCGTCGTTCTCGACGACGACCTGGTCGTCCGCCTGAGGAGCCGGGACGACGGCGAGCTCGAGGCTGCCGGCGACGCTCTGCGACTCGGCGATGCGGAGGCCACCGTCGGGACCGACCCCGGCCTGGGAGGCGAGGCCGACGACGGCGGTCCGGGCGTTCTCGGTCAGGGTG
>Ga0164243_10015671_pt1 | contig 10459 bp, 4 predicted proteins | sample OricompcompostOP_FD_108781 | JGI IMG/M metagenome (GOLD analysis project Ga0164243, IMG submission 108781) | Organic Plus compost microbial communities from Emeryville, California, USA - Original compost - Organic plus compost (OP) | ecosystem: Engineered > Solid waste > Mixed feedstock >... | reverse complement strand
CCTGTGAGCGTCATCCAGCAGCCAGTTCACAGCAGCCTGGACGTTCAGACCCGCCCCGCTCTCCGTCAAGCCGCGCCGCGCGTCTTCATCGGTGAATCCATAATCTACTAATTGAGCAACCGCTTTGTCGAATGGATCGACTTCACCTCGGGGGGTTCGAGTTCGGGGAGGTTGAGGAGCATCTACCTCATCTTCAGAATCGGATTCGTCCAGTTCTATCGGCTTTCCAGGCTCTGGTTGCTGCGCCGTCCGCTGCGCTACCTCCTGCCTTTTCCGAATTTCCTCAACAGGCCGGCCGAGGTCACCTAGAAAATCGTCATCTTCGCTGGCAACCGCAACTGGTGCGCTTGCCCGTTCTGCGGGCTTCCGCTTCGGCAAGTTGCTCAGACCGAAGGGATCGTCGTCGTCCTCCGCGAATGCAGCATTGTCGGCGCCAGGGCTCGGGTTCCACGACGCCGGGTTGCTCAAATCGAGGCCAGGTGGGGGTGTGGGCTTGCTGGACTCAGGAGGCGGCGGATAGTGGCTTGCGTTGTCTACTTTCGTATCGGCTCGGAAAGCCGCAAAGAGGTCGTCGTCATCGCCGTTGGGTTTCGATGCGGTGGAAGGTGGAGGAATGGCGGGAGAGGATGTTCGTGACGTGGCGCCCGAGCCTAGGGAATCGAGGAAATGGCTACCGAACTGCGACTCGGCGTTCTTTCGGCGCTCTTCTTCCTTCCTGCGCTTCTCAGCTTCGAGTCGCTCCTGTTGCTCCTTTAGGCTGAGATTCGCGTTGGGTTTCGAGGGGCCGAAACTAAAGAGGTTGCTGAAGCTGTCCTCGGTCGCCTTCGCAGCAGCAGGTTTTGGTCTAGAGGAGCCTGAGCCCTGTGTGGAGAGCGGAGTATTCCTCCCGGAGGCGAAGGGGGAGGGCGAAGGGCGCAGGGATGGATAGGAGCCGATCGGGGGGGTGGGTGTGGGGTTCGCGGGTTTGGAGCTTTGGGTACTGGAGACATTCCAGTTCAGGCCGGCAAGGTCATCCATGGTGTTGTTAATTTAGGAAGAAAGGAAGTACGAGAATCAACTGGTATCCCCCTAGAGTCATTGGATCATTATGAGGGTTTTGCGGCCAGGGAAAAGGAAGAGGATAGAGGAGTTGGTGTTCTTGGTGGATCGATCGATCGATGCCCCAAGCTGTGATGGCGATATTAGAATGCTTTAGCTCCCTGAATATTATCCACCAAACGAGTTTAAGAGGCGCTAATTTGGTAGCAATTGTCAACAGCTGCACATGGAAAATTTTGGCTCAGTCATCATGGGCCTTATGTCACCACCCGTTTATAACGGTATAATTGTCTTGATTCATGCTTGCCTCTGAACTTTTCAAGTTCCCGCAAATAAGAGCCAAGAGCCAAACATGAAATGGATTTTCTAATTCAGAAGACCAACCCGCGAACCCAACTTACAAGAAATCAAATTGATCGCCTTGGGATTCTATCAACAGGTGCACCTCATGGAGGCGAAATCGGCTGCTGCCGGGTGATCACCGTAGCGATCATTGGCTAAGAACTCTTCATTCCGACTTACTGAAGATCTGGTTCCTCTCCCAGCTTCATGCCGAGAAACACAGAATTTGCTGCTCCCCAAATAGTGAAATCTCGTGCTACCTGCATTCCGCATTGCCGACATGGCGGTGACAGTTGAATGACTGGTTTGTTCCCAAGGGACGATTGATCCAATTTCCCCTCGTCCTCTTAGTTTCTCCCGCCGTGTTTCACCTCTTCAGCCAAAAAGATACCTAGTAACCCGCTAACTCACCAGTCAATAATATTCCAACATTGCAGGGGCGATTGAGGGTTTTTGGGCTAGTCCCTCTGAAGAAGCAAAATTATGCGATGGGTGGCAACATGGCGCCTCGAAGGGGGCGGGATTGAATGGCGTGGAAGCTATTCATGACCTCACCAATAAGGAATTTCCTTTATTGGGCCCCAGGAGAAACAGAACCGATGTGCAAGTATTGTCTTCGAAGGATCAATCTCCTCGCATCTGGGGGAGAGATGATATTAAACTCTTGAGATTGTTCATCTCAAGTCCTCGACTTGGTTAGCGCTCCGCATCCCATGATCTGTGGCGTTCTGGGGTCAGGAATGTCTGGCAACTGATTGGTCTTCAGACTGTCCCTTGTCTTTCTGGGACCCTGAAACCCGTTTCAAGTCCACTTCCAAGATGCGTGCCCAGCCCAATCCGCGACGCCCACTTTCCCATTTCAGATTACACTTGACAGTGATTATCAGAGTCGCATACTGTGATCGAGTTGTACCTCAGTACACTCCAAGGCACTAATACCCCTTGCCAGGCATGCCAGGCAAGTAATTTCGCTGGCCTTGGTCGTGGAAACTCGCAGTGGTCTAGCCCATGGATAAGATTAAACCTGCCATCAACATCCTCTCTATAAAGACATAGATTAAGAGTGGATAGAGATCATTGGCACCCCATGGTGGCAAGGAGTGGATAGTCTCCAGGACCCGGGCGTAACCGTCGATTGAGCCTTTCCAGATTCATAGAATCGATGTTGATGTCGTATTTTGTTGGGATTCGATCCTGGGGAGATACATACCTCCTTGTACGAAGTGCCATTGAGGGCTATTTCGGAGGCGAGGAGACCCAAGTGAACGGCATATGACGCCACTGACGACAGAGCCAAGCCATGGATCAATTGATCATGTCCAGTCCACGCCGACACAAAAGGTGCAACATCACCACAACACGACACGACACTACTTGTACAAGTTGAAGCTTTTGGAAGCTCTGCTGTTCAAGGTGTTCAAATTCTGCCCAGCGGGACACTACATATGGTCGAAACACCAATGCGCCACGAATAATCGTGCCGAGTGTGACGAAGAATGTGAGGCCTAAGGCGCCTGGCCAGACTGATCTCAGGAGTTATGTTTTAGCTGCTGGGTAACTCATATCCTTCTAGAGAAACTAATCCGGTCACGCAAAGTATCAAAGAATTGGCGGTTTAAAATGTCTGCTGCTGTATCGTGGTTGCTTTGCCTGGGGATGCAAGTCAAGTCTCGAGCCCGGGTTCCGCCGATGCGAATCCTCGTGCCATCCCACCAGAATGTCGACACACAAAGTCGAGGTCTGACAACTTGGGAGAGTTCGAACTGAGGGGAAGGATCAGCCAGGATCAATGACCCTTGTGACGTGGGTTGGAAAACCTGGGAGAGAGACCCCCTTTCCCGGGATGACTGGATCTGGGCGATCCTAGGGGCGATCTTGGACCGAAGAGAATGTTGACCAGCTTCATATTGCCCTCCAACTTCCCACACCCTTTATGAACTACCTAGTCTGGCGGGCACTCCCCCAGGTTCGTGGTACTAATTCCGTTGAGGTCCTTCAAGTAGCCAATTTGTGCCCATACTATGAAATTCACATGCTAGGGATGGGTCTTTCCCGTTATTACCCTACTGTTTGTTCAACGCTGGGCAGGCGAGTTGTTACTCACGAACGTGTACTACGAGGCATATCTAACTGTACTGCCTGTGGTTAGCCGCTTGCTCCATGATGAGAAGCGACTCATCATTATCCTCATCATCCAGAATCTGGAGCCAAGATGGCATCGGGCGTGCTGTTCGTCTAACCCTTGCGGCCGTTCTGGCCTCTCATTTTCTTTTAGCTCTGCCCTTCGTTTCACGGCGTGTTAGTGAGGTTTCTCGTGAAGCCTTGCAATACCGAAGGTGGAGAAAGGGAAATGAGTCTAAGCCTGTTCCCTGGAATGCCAGGCACGATCTCATCCCGCGCATTCATTTATAGTCTAGCCCCGGGAAGGATCTCTCAAGCGCTTTTTCCAGGGGTTCGCCATCGGCTCCCAATAATCAGACGTGAATGAAGCTGATAGCTGTCCCAAAGAACTATTTTTGTCCTCCGCAGTATCCTCACGGGTATATCAGTCCCTAAGGACGACTTGACTGATTTCCCTCAGTCTACTAGAAGTCAGCGTTGTGACGACAGGCTGGCGATGAAGTCGCGAGACCGTTCTGGTCTAAGTCGAAGCGACCAGGACTCGTGCTCAATTTACCCTGGCCCGGCACCCCTCACTCCCACCCTCGTCAATCGTCAATTGATGGCTTGGACACATTCCCACGCGTTATCAAAGTCCCTGGCTAATTAACAGGCTCGACGTCCCCGCCGTGGATTGGCTAGTTCAATTGCTCCTCGTCGCAGAATCAAGCGCGGCAGGGAAGCCCCGTAAAGCCCCCCAAACTAATTAGAGCGCTGCTCCCACTGTGTATCCGAGGTACCTCCACACAGCGTCTACCTTTGTACTTGGACCCAGCCAAGGCACGATCACACCTCGCCAGTGGCGCCCCTTCCCACTCTCTGGCGCTCTTCATATTATCGTCTCTGGTTCTTCCTTCTTCTTTTTGGTCTTCACCTTTCCTTCCTCACCTCCTTCCTTCGCTGGTGGATTCCTCCCTTCAAGCTTGCGAGCCTCTTCTCAACCTCATCAGTTGATCTTGGGCCGCTTGTCAGTCACTCTTTTGCAAACACTCCTTTTCTAAACGCTCATTTGCTTGCTGTCGCTCTCATTTTTTTGAGGAATTCGACCCTCGTTTCGCTCATTGCTTTGCACAATCAAAATCTTGTGTTGATCACATTCGCTTCTTTGGTCCAGATAGAGGAAGACACGAGAATATCACCGGGATCCGATTTTACTACGTTTTGCGACACTTTGCTCGATATAGAAATCACGGTGCCCCATAGCCGCCGACTTACACGCTGGTCGCCCCGAACCTCGACCCATCCCACATCGGCTCCGATACCAACGCAATCCACTCACGGAGCCCAAGTGACGGACACGACGGAGTTTGCTCCTCATTTCCGATCTCAACTTCATTCTCCTCGAAGGAAGTATATGAATCTGTAGCCACAGAGCCCCAATCACCTTGACAAACGACCAGACTTAGATCTGATCTCGTGTGGAGGAAAGTGAGGTCCAACAAAACCCTAGCTGCACCGGCCCCAGATTTCAAAGTCAACGTCGAATTTCACTCCGACCGACTATTAAAATGCTGAGTAAGGCTGCCCTTGGCGCTGCTCTCCTCGGCGCCGTTGGCGTCGATGCGTTCTGGCGTATGGAATGCCCTCACCGACTTGGTCTCGCTCGAATTGACCCTTTGGTCAACCCGGGCGTTGCTTCCGCGCATGCCCACGCCATCTATGGTTCTAACGGTATGTCGCCAGATCTTGCGCGAGAGCAGCCCTTCAAGTTCGCGTCTAGTTTAATACCAACACTAACACGAACGCCATCGAAGGCTTCGGAGTCAGCTCCGGCTTCCAGGATCTTGCCGCTGGTGATTGTACATCTTGCCGTGTCAAGCAGGACAAGTCCGCATATTGGCACCCTCAACTCTATTTCAAGGATGCTGCCACTGGCGAATATGAGGAGGTGAAGCCTCTCGGAGGCATGCTTGCGTAAGTGGTCTCCCTTCTTCGTCCAAGAAAGAATAAAACGGTTTTAACAAACTGAAGCTACTACTTCCTCAATGGCGAGAATATTCAGCCCTTCCCTCCTGGCTTCAGGATGATTGCTGGTGACAACAACCGACGTGACTTTACCGCCCCTTGGGATTACACCGGTCCCGACCCGGAGAAGTCTACTTGGAGGTCGCAGGGCTATGTTGACCAGTCCATCCTTCGACAGTTGGCCATCGGCGTCAATTGTCTTAACTATAACAAGCCCGGAGAGCCGACTTTGATGCGCCACTACCTCCCCGACAAGGCTTTTCTTGATGCCAACTGCCCCGACGGCATCCGATTCGAACTCATGTTCCCATCCTGCTGGGTTGGCAACGGCGTCCTTGAGAGCGCTAACCACAAGGACCACGTCGCCTACCCCGATACCGTCTTAGACGGCCCTTGTCCTTCTGGCTTCCCCGTCCGTCTCCCAGGCCTGATGTTTGAGAGTTTCTATAATACTCCCGAATTCAAAGACCGCGCTGGTACCTTCGTCATTTCCAATGGCGACACCGAGGGTAACGCCTCCCCCTCCCCCCCCTTCTCTTAGCATTTTTGTTTTCCTGAATGTACTGAGGTAAAGACTAACATTCCCCCCCTTTTTACCTAGGCTTTGGTTACCACGGAGATTTCATCTCTGGTTGGGACGAAGAGACACTGAGACAAGCTGTTAACCAATGTACCAACTTGAGTGGAAGAATTGATGACTGTCCTGTTTTCCAGCTCCAAAGCCAGGATGAGGCTTCGCAGTGCAACCTCAACACCCCTAGCCTCCTTTCGGCTGACAATGTCTTCGGTCCTATGGCATCCCTTCCGGGTCTCGGAGACATCGTTAGTGGGGTTGTTGATGCTCTCGGGGGTGGTGACTCGCAAGACTCGGCCTCCAATGGAGGTATCTTTAAGGAGGATCCCAGCCCGATTAATGCTTCTTCGCAGGAACCCGAGCCCGAGCCTGAGCCCGAGCCTGAACCGGAACCGGAACCCACACCTGAACCCGCACCTGAACCCGCACCTGAACCTGAACCCGAGCCGGAGCCGGAGCCGGAGCCAATTCCCGAGCCTGTCGTCACCCCACCTCCCGTGGCCGTCACCGAGGAAGACAATGATGAGTTTTACAGCACCGATTACATCAGGAATGGCAACATTTTGAGCAAGATTCTCTGGGTCCAGGAGGTCGTCTATGTCACAGAGGTCGCCTCGGACGCCGAAGTTGTCACTGTTACCCCCAGTGCACCCGCGCGAAAGAACAGACGGTCGCATCTTCACATGCATGGACATCTCCGCCACCGCCACTAAACCAGCCAGCGGATCCGATGACATGTCCGGCTATCGATGAGCCAGGTCGCTTGCTTCTTGCTTTCCTGTACTATTAAATTTCATCTCCTTAAGGATTTTATCTTCTCAAGTGCGGGGTTCATACGTGGAGGAAGGATACCCATTGCAGTCCAAACTCTGGACGGGGGTTTTGCATGGCGTTTGATGGTGGGCAACGAAAGAATTTTGTTTAGTTTTTCTAGCTTTAACAAAAAGTAGGATCTTCTTATTTTGAAAATGCCGCTCAAGCGGCGGTGCTAGAACAACATAGACGGCTTCTTTTTCCCGTCCATCAATACCAACCATTTATACATAAACGAATTGCCGATGAAGCAATGCATGACTTCGAAAGGAGACTCTAGGTAGATTCAGGGCAATCCACCAGGTCAGACAAGACCAGTATGAAATGAGAAGTTCGAAGCAGTCTAATTTCTCTTGATGGTTCCGCGTGCTTTCCCGCTCGCTTCTGAAATGATAAAAGGACTCGTTTAACGAAGGGCAAACACCCCGACGACTCGGCAATTCTTGACTTCCTCTTCCCCATTAACATGTAAACCCCCCCGGCTGTCCGCTGACCTTCTTCGCTGCATTGAACGTGACTAGAGGTACGACGAAACAATCAAAAGCATCATGCCCTGAAGGCAACGCATTTCTCGGCTGTTGCAAATCGCCTCAGCAAACAGGGCTGCGCCGGTCGATCCTTTTTTTTCTTCCCCTCCACTCTACGCTTGGAGGAATCTATGCGTCATGTTCTTTTCCTCGCTTGGCCGAGCGCAGCCATGAATATCGCATAAACGAACCTGGACTTGCCCGCTTCTATCACCCCACACACTATTTTTCATCGACCTTCAGAGCTAAAGGGGTCTATTTCATGGTCTATCCTCGATTTTATGTGTTGTAATGTTACTACGTTTTTACCTTGTGGACGTCATCCATGAGGATTAAGTTGGTAGTCAAGGGATGCAGACGGAACCCTCAATTGCTCGAATGTATTGGCAATGAGATAAGGCGCTTCGTCCCACGACAGGAATATATTAATATACGCACATAGTAAGTGCCGTGTCTCCTACGCCGTCCCTTTCCAAAGGATCAACGCCCTGCGGCCCTGGTTCCAGGTTTGGATGGAGGGTGGGCGCAGATTGGAATGTCGCATATATGCAGGTCGGCTAAGTCGTACGCGAGTAACGCATTCCTCGGGAGATGAGGGTCGAGAGCTGTGATCAGATCGTAATGGCCTTCTCGCTCTGCGAATTCCCGGGATGGAGGGTTGGTGTAGAAATGTGAATCGGGTGAGTGCCATTTATATGGAGGCTGGTGTGCATCTCGATGCGGAAGCGAGTTCTTCCGTAGTTTGTTTTTGGGATGAAAAGACTAACACCAACCATCGCTTATGTCTTCTTGCCTCCTCTTTTTCTCTCTCTACCTTCTCGGTTATCGGCCTTTCGCCGTCCTCGCATATCACGATAAGATAGACCTCACTCGCGTCATGGCGTGGTGAAGGGAGGTAGAGATCACCGTTTCTTACTCCGTGGCTTCAAGACTTCGGCAAACAATGTCTCCCCTTCCTAGAGATAACAACGGAGGAAGGAATCTCTCTCCAGAGAGTATACTTGCCATGGCTCTAAGTGGCAGCACGCTCTTGTTCCTCGCAATCGGATTAGTCCTCGTTGGTATTCGGGGCCATCGAGGAAGGAGGACATCGCTACGGCCACATCTTATTCCCAGACGGCTTTCGGATGATGCGAGGACCTCTTCTCCGTGGAGCATAACGTCGGCCAGATATCGGATTAGAAGGCGGAGTGGTGTGGACGACAGCCGTAATGATGAAGACAGGGAGAGTCTCGTCGGAAATGCTTCTCGTGGGACGCAGACCATACCGCAGATGCTGGAGGTCGATGACTTTCAGGATGGGGGCGTATTACGGTCGCCCATGATGGCGGGCGTAGCGGCACTTACGCTCGACCCAAGGAAAACGCGTCCAAATGCCCAAAGTCAGTACCAGCAAGCCTGGGCACAACGGACGCCATCATCTCCACCACACCCATTTCCCGGTCTGCCAGCACATCTAAGCCGTCCGGGACGAGTACCACCGTGGCCACCGCATATGTATGTTCCTAACCAGTCTAATTCCGATTTCGAACACGGCGGCGCCTCCTACTTTCTAAGGGTTCCTCCCCTGGCGCGAACCCGGCGCGACGTTACCGACGCGGAGCTCGATGAGATCCTTGAATCTACCGCCCAACGCCTGGCGACGGGGACTTGTAGTGACAAGCCCCTAGATACTGTACGTCGGCAGAATACCCCGACCAAGTCCAGTGCGCGTCACGCCCTTCGGGCCAAGGATGCTACAACAGGTGTCTCCGGACTCACCACCAGCAACCCCCAGCTACGCTCCTCTTCTCCTCTCCCAACGATATCGACATCTGTATCGCCTCCTGGGATCCAACTATTACTGGAAAATAAACCTAGAGCAAGCACATCAACAGAAAGCGTGGTTTCTTCCCCGCTCACGCCCTGTAGCGAGGAAGGAGAGGAGTATAGCACTCGAACAAGCGCTCAAACTACTCCCGCGAGATCGAACCTAGAAAAGGGGTTTTCTTTCGCAAAAGCAATCCCTCCCTTATTGCCACCAAGAATTATATCTCAGGTGTTGAGGCCGGTGGCCTTGGGTCAACTCCACAGTCGAAGAATATCGTGGCCACCAGGGTCAAGCTCAACGGACCAGAATGAGTCTCTTCAGTATTCGGCCGGCTCGCCGAAGCCTCTTTGGTCGCACCCGGTCGACTCTGCGCTGAGACAGAGTTTGAGGGAGAGATCGCTTTCAGCACCCACGACTTATACACCCTATGGCGAGGATCCAGAATCCCGGCATGTTGACAGAGTCCAGGGGGGTCAATCCGCTCCAAGACCATGAATTTCGCTCCGGGTAACAAGGGCTACTACGGCATGATAAAGCATTAAGAGAAAGTATTTACGGGCCGATGGGAGGCATGCCCTATCCTGCTTGTACACATAATGAGTAAAATAGACCACGGAGTTAGTCAGTTGCCTTACATTTAGTTCGAATTATCTGTGTATTGTACTTCGTAATCGTCTCAGCATTACCACGTGGGCAACTGCATTTTGTTAGTCGCTGTCTCTGTGTACCCAGCCTTATTAAGTCAAGATCGTTGCGACTTACTTATTGTGACGGTTATGGCCCTCCTAGCCGAGGGCCGCACATTCGCCAATTGCCAATTGCCAATTGTATTAGGTACTGTCGTGTAGGTTTTACACGACCCGTGGCCGTTTATTTTCCGAGTCTTCCTCAGCGCCCTGCCCATTGATATTATCGACATCCGCCTCCTCCCGATTCCGAACTCTTCCAGCGCCGTCTCCTAATTCGCCACTAACCCCTTCCTCTCCAATCCAGTTCCCCTCCTCGTCAAAGTACTCGTGGACATTCTCCGCCGTGATCCAGCCCGAACTGCCAGGCATTGGAGGCGGAAGGCCGCCGTTGCTCGTGCCCCTCATAACACCAGTGAAGCCGGCAAGCGCCTCGAACTCGTGGCTGCTCTCAAATACTATACGGTCGTCCTCATCCTCGTCTTCATCGCCTTCTTCGACTGCGTCGGGATGGAGGTTGGAGCAGGCGGAGATGGCCTCGAAT
>Ga0164243_10015669_pt1 | contig 10459 bp, 11 predicted proteins | sample OricompcompostOP_FD_108781 | JGI IMG/M metagenome (GOLD analysis project Ga0164243, IMG submission 108781) | Organic Plus compost microbial communities from Emeryville, California, USA - Original compost - Organic plus compost (OP) | ecosystem: Engineered > Solid waste > Mixed feedstock >... | reverse complement strand
GCCGCGGCGGCGTGCCGGACGTGCACCAGGAACGAGCAGCCGCCGACGCTGGTGCCGTCGTACCAGGACGGCGTGACGCCCAGGTAGTGCGCCACGTCGATGGGCGACTCGGTCGCGGAGGTGATGCCGTCCACGTCGGCCATGGTCAGGCCGGCGTCGGCGAGCGCGCGGCGGGCCGCGTCGGCGCGCAGGTCCAGTTCGGACATGTGCGGCAGCGCGCCGAGGTCGGTCTCGGCGGCGCCGGCGATGGCGACCTCTCCGGGCTTCACTTGGCCTCCACGGGGGTGAACAGCGGCAGCACCTGGTCGCCGCGCTCCTCGTACGTCACGCGCAGCGGCATGTCGAGCCGCAGGTGCTCGGGCTCGGGGGTGACGCCGACGACGTTGCTCAGCATCCGCGGGCCCTCGGCCAGCTTGACGATGGCGATCACGTACGGCGCCTCGAAGCCGGGTGCCGGGTGGTGGCTGATCACGTACGAGTCGAGCGTCGCGTCGCCGCTGGCGGTGACCCAGCTCAGCGCGGTGCTCGCGCAGTACGGGCAGCCGCTGCGCGGGTAGAAGACGTGCTCGCCGCAGTCGTCGCACCGCTGGATGCGCAGCTCGTGCGCCTTGGTGCCGTCCCAGAACGGCTGCGTCACCGGTGTCGGCCTCGGTACGACCTTCTCCGCCATCGGACTCCTAAGTGAATGATTGTTAGGGCCGGATATTCGCAATCTTGTGTATTGCGTGAGCGTGGTGTCAATATGTGAATCACTAGAAGGTTGGTGATGGATGGTGCGTGCGCGGCGGCCGCGGGACCGCAGATCGCACATCACCCGTGCCGCCGTCACCGCGTTCGCCGACCGCGGGTACTACGGCGTGCAGCTCGGTGACATCGCCGAGGCCGTGGGCATCACCGCCCCGGCGATCTACCGGCACTTCCCGAACAAGCGGGCGCTGCTCACCCACGTCGTGCTCGAAGGCGTCGAGGACACCGCCGCCGCGGTGGCCGCCGCGCGCGGCGCGGACGGGCCGGCCGACGCGGTGCTGCGCCGGGTGCTGGGCGCCGTGGTCGGCGCCGCCGTCGGCGACCACCACGGCGTGATCACGCTGTGGAAGCGGGAGTCCCGGTCGATGGACGCCGCGGACCGCGACAAGCTGCGCGAGATCCTGCTGGCCATCAACGCCGACGTGGCCGCCGCGATCGCCGCCGTACGCCCGGGCCTGCCCGAGACCGACGCCGACCTGCTGGCCCGCGCCGCCATCGCCGCGCTGACCAGCCTGTCCCGGCACCGGCTGCCCGAGCCCGCCGAGCGGGCCTGCGCGCTGCTCGGCGAGATGGGCCGGGCGGTCACCGCCGCCGAGCTCCCGGCCGCCACCGCGGACCCGGTCGTACGGGGCGAGCCGTCGCCCGGCCAGCTGTCCCGCCGCGAGGAGCTGCTGGCCGCCGCCGCGCGGCTGTTCCGCGAGCACGGGTACGCCGGGGTCAGCGTCGCCGACCTCGGCGCGGCCGTCCGGGTCACCGGGCCCAGCGTGTACGCGCACTTCGCCAGCAAGCAGGACATCCTCGCCGTGCTGCTCGCCCGTACGGCCGAGACGCTGGCGCTGTCCGCGACCAGCGCGCTGGCCGAGGCCACCGGGCCGCAGGACGCGGTGGACCGGCTGCTGCGCGGCTACACCGGCTTCGCCCTCGCGCACACCGACCTGCTGGCCGTCTCCCTCACCGAGGCCGCGCACCTGCCCGAGGAGGCCCGCCCGGACGTGCACCGCGCCCGCCGCGACTTCCTGTCGGAGTGGATCGGCACGGTACGGCGGCTGCACCCCGGCATGGACGCCACCGCCGCGCGGGTGCGCGTGTACGGCGCCATGGCGGTGATCAACGACCTGGTCCAGGTGCGCGCGCTGCGGGCGCGCGGCGACCTGGCCGGATGCCTGACGGCGGTGAGCCGGTCCGTGCTCACCGCGGAATCCGGCGATCGGAGGAGATGAATGGGGGACCACGGCGCGCTGCGCGCCGAGGTGCGCGACTTCCTGCGCACCTGCCGCGACGACGGCGTCTTCGAACCGGTCTGCGACTCCTGGCTGCGCGGCCACTCGCCGCGATTCAGCAAGATGCTGGGCGACCGCGGCTGGCTGGGCATGACGTGGCCGAAGGAGTACGGCGGGCACGAGCGCACCGCGACGGAACGGTTCGTGGTGATCGAGGAGCTGCTGGCCGCGGGCGCGCCGGTGGCCGCGCACTGGATCGCCGACCGGCAGACCGGCCCGCTGCTGCTGCGGTACGGCACCGAGGAGCAGCGGCGGACCATCCTGCCCGGCATCGCGGGCGGCGAGACGTACTTCGCGATCGGCATGTCCGAGCCGGACTCCGGCTCCGACCTGGCCTCGATCCGCACCCGGGCCGAGCGCGACGGCGCGGGCTGGCGGGTCACCGGGCGCAAGATCTGGACCAGCCACGCGCACCGGAGCCACTACGCGATCACGCTGGTCCGTACGGCACCGCGCGGCGAGGACCGGCACGCCGGGCTCAGCCAGTTCCTCGTCGACCTGACCACGCCCGGCGTGACGATCCGGCCGATCCGCATCCTGACCGGCGAGGAGCACTTCACCGAGGTGGTGCTGGAGGACGTGTACGTGCCGGACGAGATGGTGGTCGGCACGGTCGGCGAGGGCTGGGCGCAGGTCATGGCCGAGCTGGCGTACGAGCGCAGCGGCCCGGAACGGTTCCTGTCCACGTACCCGCTGATCGCCCGGCACGCCGACGAGGCGGCCACGCTGCCCGACGCCGCCCGCGCCGACCTGGGCGACCTGACCGCCCGGCTGTGGGCGCTGCGCACCATGTCGGTCGGCGTGTCCGGCATGCTGCAGCGCGGCGAGTCCCCGAACACCCGGGCCGCGCTGATCAAGGACATGGGCACCGCGCTGGAACGCGAGTCCATCGAGACCGTCCGCCGCGCCTGGACCAACCCGGCCGCGCCGCCGGTCCCCGGCGACCTGGGCCCGCTGCTGGCCGAGACCCAGCTGGGCGCCCCCGCCTTCACCCTGCGCGGCGGCACCAACGAGATCCTGCGCGGCGTCATCGCCCGTGCGCTGGGGGTGCGCTGATGAGTGACCTGCTCGCCGACACCGTCAACGACCTCCTCCGCGACGCGGAGGACGATGTCGCGCCCGGCGCGGACGCCGGCTGGGACCCGCGGCTGTGGGCCCGCCTCGAGGACCTCGGCCTGACCGGCATCGGCATCCCCGAGGACGCCGGGGGCGCGGGCGGCACGCTCGCCGACGCCGCCGTCGTCGCGCGGGCCTGCGGGTACCACGCGGCGGCCGTGCCGTTCGCCGACCACGCGTTCGTCGCCGCCTGGGCGCTGACCCGGGCCGGGCTGCCGCTGCCGGACGGGCCGCTGTCCGTGGCGCTCGGGCCGCCCGCCGGGTTCACCACCGGATCCGGGGACGACGCCACCGTCACCGGCACGCTGCCCGGCGTGCCGTGGGGCCGGCACGCGTCGCGGATCGTCGTCGTGGTCGGGGGAGCGGACTGCGACGAGACGCGCGTCGCGGTGATCGACCCGGCGCACGCGCGCATCACCGAGGGCGTGAACCTGGCCGGCGAGCCGCGCGACGACGTCGCGTTCGACGGCGCGCCGGCGAAGGTGCGGGTCGTACGGGACGGGTCCGTGGACGTGCCCGGCGCGCTGGCCCGCGGCGCGCTGGCCCGGTCCGTGGCGCTCACCGGCGCGGCCCGGCGCGTCCTCGACCTGACCGTGCGGTACGCCGGGGAGCGCGAGCAGTTCGGCCGGCCCATCGGCAGGTTCCAGGCCGTCCAGCAGGAGCTCGCCGAGCTGGCCGGCGCGGTCGAACAGGCCGAGGCGATGGCCGACCAGGCGATCGCCCTGGCCGAGGCGCTCGGCGACGCCGCGGGCGGCTCTGCGGGCGGCTCTGCGGGCGGCTCTGCGGGCGGCGTGCCGGAACCCGGCGTGGCGCGGGCCGCGGCCGCCGCGGCGAAGATCTGCGCCGGGCGGGCCGCCGGGATCGCCAAGACCACCGGCCACCAGCTGCACGGCGCGATCGGCTTCACCCAGGAGCACTCCCTGCACCGCTTCACCCGCCGCCTGCTGGCCTGGCGCGACGAGTACGGCGCGGAGGCGCAGTGGGCCGCCGAGCTGGGCGACGCGGTGGCCGCGGGCGGCGCCGACGGCCTGTGGCGGCTGCTGACCAGCGGAGGTGTCGATGGCTGACTCCGGCCCGCTCGCGGGACTGCGCGTCATCGACCTGTCCACCACGTTCATGGGCCCGTACTGCACGCTGCTGCTCGCGCAGATGGGCGCCGAGGTGATCAAGGTCGAGGCGCCCGGCGGCGACGTGGTGCGCGGCATCGGCCCGGGCGGCGACGCCGGCCTGGGCACGGTGTTCCAGAACGCCGGCCGCGGCAAGCGCAGCATCGTCCTGGACCTCAAGGACCCGGCCGACCACCGTACGCTGCTCGGCCTCGCCGCGAGCGCCGACGTGTTCCTGCACGCCATGCGCCCGCGCGCGGCCGAGCGGCTGGGCATCGGCCCGGACGTGATCGCCGAGGCGAACCCGCGCTGCGTGTACGCCGCGCTGCAGGGCTTCGGCTCCGACGGCCCGTACCGCGACAAGGCCGCGTACGACGACGTCATCCAGGCGGTCTCCGGTCTGGCGCACGTCCAGGGCGGCGACGGCGAGCCCGCGTACGTGAAGTCGGCGATCGGCGACAAGGTCGTCGGCATGATGGCGCTGTCGGCGATCCTGGCCGCGCTGTACGAGCGCAGCGCCTCGGGTGAGGGCCAGGCCATCGAGGTGCCGATGTTCGAGACGATGGCCGGGTTCATGCTGCTGGACCAGCAGGGCGGCTGGGTGTACGACCCGCCCGCCGGGCCGGCCGGCTACTCCCGTACGGCGTCGCCGCACCGCCGGCCGTACCGCACCCGCGACGGCCACATCGGCGTGATGGTCTACACCGACGGGCAGTGGCGGGCGTTCTTCACGCTGATCGGCCGCCCCGAGCTGGCCGACGAGCCGCGGTACCGCACCATCACCGAGCGCACCGTGCACATCGACGAGCTGTACGCCATGGTCGCCGACGCGCTGACGGAGCGGACCACCGAGGAGTGGCTGGCCGAGCTGGACGCCGTGGGCATCCCGGCCGCGCCGATCCGCTCCATCGAGGACCTGTTCGGCGACGAGCACGCCCAGGCCGTGGGCCTGTTCGACCGGCTGGACGCCCCCGGTCTGGGCACGCTCCGCCTGCCGCGGTTCCCGGTGCGCTACTCCCGGACGCCGCCCGCGCCGCTGCCGCCCGCGCCGCGCCTGGACGCGGACGGCCCGGCGCTGCGGTCCGAGCCGCTCAGCGGCCCCGGGTGAACTCCGCCAGCGACTGAGGCGCGCGGCCGCCGTACCGCTCGATCGCCGGGGTGACCTGGTACAGCTCGTGGCCCGAGCCGACCAGCCGGAAGATCTCCCACAGCTTGGTCAGGTGCTCCACGGTGTGCGGGTCGCGGTACAGCGGCAGCGCGCGCTCGCGCCACTCCTCCGGGGTGATCTCGACGTACGGCGAGCCGAACGCCTCGGCGATGTCGCCGATCGCGCGGATCTCCCCGGTGAGCAGCACCACCGGGTCGGCGTCGGGCGCGGGATCGGCCAGCAGCCCGGCGCCCACCCGGGCCACGTCGTCCGCCGCGACCAGCGGCAGCACGGTGTCCGGCGGGCCGAGCGGCAGCGCGAGACCGCGGCCGTCCGGAGCGTCCACCAGGACGGCGAGGTTCTCGTAGAAGACGCCGGCGCGCAGGTGCACCGCGCCCACCCCGGCCCGGTCCAGCACCTGCTCGGACAGCCAGTGCTGGCGCATGTGCGGCGTCGGCGCGTCCGGCCCGGCGGCCAGCTGCGACACGTTGACCACGCGCGTCACGCCCTCCGGCGCGGCCGCGGCGGCCAGCGCGGCGGTCGCGTCGAGCAGGCCGTCGGTGACCGGATAGGTGAAGAACACCTGCCGGACGCCGCGTACGGCGGGCAGCACGTCGGCGATCTCCCGCAGGTCGCCTGCGACCACCTCGGCGCCCTCCTTACGCAGCCGCGCCGCCCAGTCGTCGTCGCGGTGCACGAAGGCGCGCACCTCCCGGCCGCGTTCGCGCAGGATCTGCGTGACCGTACGGCCGGTCGAGCCCTGCGAACCGCCGGCCGCGCCGGTGACCAGGATCGGGGCCATCGCGCTCACCGCCCCGGCCGCAGCGTCAGCGCGAGCGCGCCGAGCTTCTCCAGCTCGCGCAGGAACGGCTCGGCCGGGAACGCCTCGGCCGGGGCGAGCACGCCGCGCCGCCGCGGGCCGGTGCCGTCGGCCAGCCGTACCGCGCCCTCCACCGAGGCCAGCGCGGCCATCCGCCACAGGTCGTGGCCGGACGCGTGGCCGGCGGCGCCGGGCGGGGTGGCCACGGTCTGCACGGCGACGGTGAAGTCCGAGCGGGCGCGCGCGTCGGCGTCGAGGTCCTCGCTGTCGAACATGCCCTCCTCCTCGAACGTCGCCGCGGTGAGCATCAGGTCGAGGTCGCGGACGGGCACGTGACGGGGGATGGTGACGATGTCGCAGGACGGGAACGGCGTGATCATCGTGCGCGGGCCGATCGGCGGCGGGAACGCGAAGACCGCGTTGCGCGGCTCGACGTAGCCGACGTGGTGCGCGCCGCCGCTGAAGGTGATCCGCTCGGACTCGTTGAACAGCTGCGCGGCGGTGTTCTTGGCGCCGGTGGTGAGCCGCCAGCCGCGTACGGAGTAGCCGACGACGATCCGCTCGACGTCGGTCAGGCCGTCGGTGACCGCCGCGGCGAGCAGGTCGCCGAGGCCGCCGTAGAAGCTCAGCCCGGGGACCATCGCGATGCCGGCCGCCTCCGCGCGGTCGGCGTACGCCTCGAACAGGTGGCGGACGTGGAAGGACTCGACGGCGTGGTCGACGTAGTGGCAGCCGGCCTCGACGGCGGCGGTGGCGACCGGGTCGCCGGTGACGGAGAACGGGCCCGCACAGTGGATCAGGACGGCGGCGCGATCGGCCAGCTCCCGCAGCGCGGCCGGGTCGTCCAGCGGGGCGGGGTGCACCTCGGCGGGTCCGGCCAGCTCGCCGGCGAGGGCGCGCAGGGCGGTCTCGTCACGGCCGGACAGGACGACGTCGCGGCCGCGGGCCAGCAGCTCGGCGGCGACCAGGCGGCCGGTGTGACCGGTGGCACCGTAGACGGCGAATAACGGTGTGGGCATAATGCTGCTCACTTTCATACCGAAGGTAGGTAACCTCGGAAGTTACATACCCGGGGTATGCGCGTCAAGGGGGGTCGCCGATGGTCCGCCGTACCCAGGCCGAGCGCTCGGACGAGACGACGTCGGCGCTGATCGCGGCCGCGCAGGACCGGTTTGGCCGGGACGGGTACCGGGCCACCTCGATCGAGGCGATCGCCGAGGCGGCCGGGGTGACCAAGGGCGCGGCCTACCACCACTTCGACGGCAAGGCCGACCTGTTCCGCGCGGTGTTCGTCCGCGAGCAGGAGCAGATCGTCACGGTCCTGGACCGGGTCGCCGCGGACGCGCCGGACGCCTGGGCCGCGCTGCGCGCCGGCTGCCGTACGTTCCTCGAACACTGCCTGGACCGGGCGTTCCGGCAGATCGTGCTGCTCGACGGGCCCGCCGTGCTCGGCTGGGACGGCGTACGGGCCATCGAGTCCGCGCACGTCCTGCGGGTGCTGAGCGGCGGCATGCGGGCGGCCGCCGCGGAGGGCCTGGTGGCGCCGGAGAACCTGGAGGAGCGCGGCCGGATGGTCTTCGGCGCGCTCTGCGAGGCCGGCATGCTGCTGGCCCGGGCCGACGACCCGGACGCCGCGCTGTCCGCCGTGCTGACCGAGGCCGAACGGATGCTCAACGCCGCGCGGATCTGACGCTCAGTCGTCGTCGGCGACGGCCTCCTCGTACGCGCGCAGCGTCTCGACGAACAGGCGCCGCTGCTCAGGCGTCAGCGGTTCCAGCGCGCGCTGCCAGGCCGTCTGGCCGCGCGCCAGCCACGCGCTGATCGCCGGGCGCCCGGACTCGGTGATGCTCACGATGCGCCGCCGCCGGTCGCGCTCGTCCTCGCGCCGCTCCAGCACGCCCTTCCGGCTCAGCTCCGCGACCATCAGGCTGGCCGTCGTCGGTGCCACCTCCAGCCGCGCGGCCAGCTCGTTCACCGTCATCGGGCCGTCGAACAGCAGGTAGGACAGCAGCGACAGGTGCCGCGGCGCCAGTGCGAGCCCGCGCAGCTCCTCGGGCACCGGCATGCGCTTGGCCCGGCCGACCAGCCGCGGCATGAGCAGCAGCAGGGCGCGGATCGACTCGTCCACTTCACTTCCGCGCTGATCTGACATATCTTTACTCTCAAAGCTATTTTGCGATCAAAGGAGAGTGCTCATCATGCCGCATTTCACGGTGCGGATGCGCGAGGCCGACCTCGACGGCACCGTCGAGCCGAAGCTGATCCAGGGGCTGGCCGACGCGGTCGGCGCGGTGTACGGGGATTTCCTCCGGTCGGTGGCGGTGGTGGAGATCTTCGGGGTGCCGGAGGGGCGGTGGGGCGTCGGCGGGAAGCCGGCGACGTCACCGGCGCCGGTGGTGAACCTGAACCTGCGAGCGGCGGCGCTGGAGATCGAGGGCGCCGCGGAGCGGCTGATCAGCGAGATCACGGACGCGGTGGCCGCGGCCGTGGGGGAGGAGGCGCGAAGCGGGGTGACGGTCGGCCTGACGGCGGTACCGCCGGGCCGGTCGGGGACCGGGGGCGCGGTGGACTGAGGCGCTACCCCAGGAGGCCGAGGGGGTCCCGGGTGATGCCGAAGCGCTGGCGCAGGACGCGCTTGGCGGCGTTCAGGCCGCCGAGGCCGTGCACGCCGGGCCCGGGCGGGGTGGCCGCGGAGCACAGGTACAGGCCCTTCACCGGCGTCGCGTACGGGTCCCACGTCGGCGTCGGCCGGGCCACCGCCTGCCACAGCGTCACCGCCCCGGTGCCGATGTCGCCGCCCACGTAGTTGGCGTTGTGCTCCGCCTGGCCCCGCGCGGTGATCACGTGCCGGGCCAGGATCAGGTCGCGGAATCCGGGGGCGAAGCGCTCGATCTGGCCGATCACCGCCTCGCTGACGTCGCGTGGTGATCCGAGGGGCACGTGCGTGTAGGTGTACAGCGTGTGCCGGCCCTCCGGCGCGCGCGTCGGGTCCACCACGCCGGGCTGGATGGCCAGCACGTACGGGCGTTCGGGGTGCCGTCCGGCCGCGGCCTCCGCCTCGGCGCGGATGGCCTCCTCACGGGTGCCGACCACGTGCAGCGTGCCGGCCTGGTCCAGGCCCTCGGCCTTCCAGGGCACCGGGCCGGACAGCGCGAAGTCGACCTTGCAGGCCCCGCCGGCGTACCGGTACCCGCGCAGCCGGCGCCGGTACGCCGCGGGCAGCCGGTCCCCGGCCAGGCGGAGCAGGCCGGCGGGGGACACGTCGAGCACCACCGCGCGCGGCCGCTCGGCGGCGAGCTCGGCGAGGTCGTCGATCCGGCGGCCGGTGTGCACCCGGCCGCCGTGCGCGCACAGGTCGGCGACCAGCGCGTCGGTGATCGCCTGGCTCCCGCCCCGCGGCACCGGCCAGCCCACGGCGTGCCCCAGCACGGCGAGCATCAGCGCCAGACCGGCGGGCGCGAGCCCGCGCGGCGGCAGGATCCCGTGCGCCCCGATGCCGGCGAGCATGGCCGGGGCGGCGTCCTCGCGGAACACCGCGCCCGGCGCCCAGCCGAACCCGGCGGTGGCGAGCCCGAACCTTATGGCGGCCGCGGGCGCGATCCGCGGCGTCCGCCAGTCCGACATGGTCAGGTCGACGACGTCCGGCCACCGCTCGACGAGCGGCCCGAGCAGCCGCCGCCACGCCGCGCCGTCCCGGCCCAGCTCGTCGACCGTACGGTCCAGGTCCCGCCACGCGATCCCGGCCCGCCCGCCGTCCAGCGGCTGCGCGTACGCCGCGGGCGGGTTCAGCATCTCCACCCCGTGACCGGCCAGGTCGAACGCCCGCAGAAACGGCGAGGCCAGCGCCATCGGATGTGCCCCCGAGCACACGTCATGCGCGAACCCCGGCAACGTCAACTCAGCGGTCCGCGCCCCGCCCCCGACCACGTCGGCGTCCTCGAACACCTCCACCCCAAGCCCGGCCCGCGCGAACACCACGGCCGCAGCCAGCCCATTCGGCCCGGACCCGACAACGGCGACGTCCACGAAGCCCCCTCAATTCGGCCGCACACCCACCCTGCCCAGTCTGGCCCTACCCGCCGCGACTCCGTGCCGCCCCCGCACTCTGCATGCGCCGCGTGCTCTGCGCGCTTCCGCGCCACGCGCTCTGCGCGCTTCCGCGCCACGCGCTCTGCGCGCTTCCGCGCCACGCGCTCTGCGCGCTTCCGCGCCACGCGCTCTGCGCGCTTCCGCGCCACGCGCT
>Ga0164243_10015668_pt1 | contig 10459 bp, 6 predicted proteins | sample OricompcompostOP_FD_108781 | JGI IMG/M metagenome (GOLD analysis project Ga0164243, IMG submission 108781) | Organic Plus compost microbial communities from Emeryville, California, USA - Original compost - Organic plus compost (OP) | ecosystem: Engineered > Solid waste > Mixed feedstock >... | reverse complement strand
ATGACCGCCTGGAGGGCGGCGCCGGCAACGATTTTCTCAGCGGCGATTACAGCGAAGGCAGCGGCGAAAGCGACTTCCCCGGCCAGGGCGTCGGCGACGACGTGCTGCTGGGTGGCTCGGGCGACGACACGCTCCATGGCAGCTATGGCAACGACCTCCTGGATGGCGGCGCCGGCAACGACCGCGTGGACTATGTCGAAGCCCACGGCGCGGGGCTGCCCAATGCCGTGGTGGTCGATCTAGCCGCCGGTACCGCCCGCGACCAGTTCGGCGGCACCGACCGGATCATCTCCGTCGGCCATGCCGAGGGCTCGTTCGGCCATGACACGCTCTCGGGCAATGACAACATCAACATTCTCGCCGGCTGGTTCGGCGACGACACGATCACCGGCCGGGGCGGCGCCGACACGATCATCGGCATGAGCGGCAATGATACGCTCGATGGCGGTGTCGATCAGGCGCGCGACGTGTTCCTCTACGATTTCTACACGAGCGGCGACCCCGCGTTCCCGGGCGCGGTCGGCCTAGACGGCAGTGACACCGTCCGCAACCTTCACGGAGGCGAGGACGTGCTTCGCCTCCAGGACGCCAGCGGTCTCACCGATCCGACCGATCCCGCAGCGGCCGACGCCCTGATCGCGGTCCAGGACGACGGCGTAGACACGACGCTGACCTTCGATGACGACGTGCAGATCCGGCTCATTGGCATCACCGCGCCGGGCCCGGAGTCTTACGACAGCGTGTCGGAGCTGATCAGCGCCGGGATCGTCGAGCTGGCGTGAGGTGCGGCGCGCGCAGCAATGGACGGACATGACGGGAGCGCGCAGCTCGATGAGCAGGATTACCTGGAGAGACGCTGAGCCGGACGACCCGATCTTCGACGGACGGGTTCGGCTCTGTGTGTGCGTCGGCGTGGTCGATTTGCGGCGAGATGTAGAACATGGCCGCTCTTGGGGAGATCGAGCCGGGAGCCTGTCCGAGCGGAGGCGAGAGTCACGGTCGACGCCATCCTGAAGGAGACCAGCCCCGGCGGCGCCTATGAAGGCATGGACCCCGGCGAGGTGATCGAGCGGGTGCGGGCCAAGGACTATCCCGACATGCGCCCGCGCGACCTCTACGCCAAGCTCGGCATCGACGTGGAGAGCGGCGTCGATCCGCTGGTGCGCGTCGGCGTCAGCCGCGCGAAGAACACGGCGCCAGAAGATGCGATGCGCGGCCGCAGCGACCGGGTTTGTGCCACCGGAGCTTTGCCAATCGCTTCGGAGCGGCGGATCATCAGCGTCCGGAACCGGCAAATGCCCGGTTGGATTTACAGAAGGGTCAACCTTTTTGCAGGGAGGCGGAACAATGTTTCCCCGTCGGAGTGCGACGGCCGCCCTGGCCCTTGGCTTCGTCCTTGCCTATGTCGGCACCGCGCGTGCCGAGCCGGACCGCGCCACGCCCCAGGAGGTGATCCAGAGGGTGCGACAGGCCGTCCACGACCTCGCCAAGTCGGGCGAGGCTGGCTTGGCTACGTTCTCCAGCAGGAACGCCACCTCCGTCTGGAAAGACAGCTACACCTTCGTGCTGAGCTGCACGGGAGGGACGGCGGTTGCGGCCGCCAATCCGGTCCTCGGGCCGGAGATCAGCGGCAAGCCCATCGCACAAATCGTCACCTTCGGCCCGAAATCGGGCGAGCAGATTGCCGCTGATTTCTGTGCGGCCGGACGGCAGCCGCACGGCGGGTGGGCGGAATACAACTTCCCCAAGCCGGGGGAGACGCAGGCGACGCGCAAGGTGAGCTACCTCCTGGCAGTCCAGGGCACGCCCTACGTGGTCGGCGCCGGGCTTTACGACGAGAAGGCGAAGGTCGAGGATTTGGATCGGCTCTCCGGCGGCCAGCGATAGCCGCTAGTCCCGAACTCGACGTGAAGACGGGAGAGTGCAGATGGGCCGGGCGTTTTCGATGTGGGAAGATGATGGAACTACGCACCACTCGCTTGAGGCTGCGCCCCTGGCGCGACGACGATCTCGCCAGTCTGACGGCTATGAACGCGGAACCGGAAGTCAACACTTGGCTCGGCGGCCCTGGGTTAGCCGAACGCAGCGGCGACGCACTGCGGCTCATGCAGGCGCGTTTGCAGCAGCAGGGCTGGGGCATCTTGCGGGTCGAGGATCTGGCCGGAACGTTTCTCGGGCTCGCCGGCCTGCAGCCGCTCCGCCCGAGCCTCCCAATTGCGCCGGCCATAGAAGCCGTGTGGCGCTTCCGCCGTGCGGCCTGGGGCCATGGCTACGCCTGCGAGGCCATGACCGCACTTCTGCCAGCGGCACGTCAGTGCGGCGCTCCCGAGGACATCGTTGCGCTCATCGCTGTACCCAACCTCCGCTCGGCCAAGACAGCGGAGCGGATCGGCTTTCGCCACGACCCCAGCCTGGATTTCCTGCATCCGGCGCTTGACGAGCACCATCCGCTGCGGCCGCATCGGGTCTTCCGCCTTCGGTGATGCTCAGCGCCATCATCATCGACGATATGGGCCAAAGGGCGCGTCCGCATTCGCGCCTGCGCGCAACGACGAGTTCCGCAACCCGCCGCGCCAGCCTGCGCCCGCCCGTCGCGGCGTCGGGCATACCACGGTAAGGAGATGTTAAGCCCCGAGACGCAATTTTAGGGCGAGCCCATCCCCCTGGGAGCGCCCCATGAGCACGATCACGGGAGTCGGACTGCCGACCATACAATCTTCCGTGTCCGCGTTCGCACCCCTGCCGGGCCCGCGCCCGGGCCAGAAGGGAGAGCTGGTCGAACTCGGCCGGATCATTGGGGACGAGACCGGCAAGTATTCGGACGACGACAAGAACAAGGCGAGCATCCGGTTTCAGGAGATCGCTTATACCAATCTGTTCGATTACAGCCTCGAAGAGCGACAAGAGTATACCGCGCTCACCGAAGGCTCGTCTTATCGCAAGCGGGTCCAGGCGGCTGAGGAGAAGTACGGCCGCTTCCAAGAACAGTACCTGATGAACGGGAAGCGTGGGCCGGGTATAGCAGACGACATTGCAAGGTTGAAGGCACAGGTCGCGTTCTTCGATCAGCTCACCCCGTTCGAAAAGTCGATCCCTTCATTCGATGGGGTCCGAGAGCGGGCTATTGCGCTGATCGGGATGAAGGAGCGGATGCAAGCGCGCGTCGATGCAGGGGCGTTCGTGTACGGAACGCCCAAGAGCGAGACCCGCGACCCGGAGGCGAAGCTCATCCTCGACCTATACGATAACATCATGAGCATCCGCCGTAGGCCCGACGGCACAACGATCATCCCGCCCGAGTTCGCGCCCTACATGCAGCGCGGCTACGAGCTGCTGGGCAAAGGCGGTTTCGGCACGATCCAGGATACGATCAGCCTTTCGCCCCAGGCACGCCGCGCTATGGGCGCATAAGTGCCGGTCGCTTCGGGCGTGAGGGTCGGTGGCGACACCTTGTGCGTCACCTTGCATCGCTCGTCCTGACGGCGGGCGTCCCTGCTTGATCTGTTCTCCTGAGCCGCTGGCGCGCAAACTTTAGCGCCTTTAGCAGCTTTAGCAGCCCAGCCCCCTCGATCTCCGCGCGCATCGGCATGGTCGAGCCGCCGACGCAGGATGTCATTGCGGCTCGCCTGCTGCTGAGCCCGCGCTTCGTCAACTGGATCTCGCACACCCTCCAGCTCAAGCCGACCGACTGGAACGGGCTCGGCGCGAGCCTCGGGCGCCTGTCGTCGATGCGGCTGCTGGAGCCGGCGCTCGCCGACGACCTCCAGGAGCTGACGCTGACCGCGCGCTTCGCACTGGCGCGGCGCGAGAGCGCTGATGTCAATGGACATCAGGGCCGCCGCGCCGGGCCGTGATCGTCGGCGGAGTCGGGCGCGCGCATGCAGATCGACGCGCTAGCCGCCGCCGAAGCGGCCGAAGCCGCCGGCGCGAAACCATCGGCTCCAGACGAGGTCCCATTCTAGCCACGCCCCAATGGCTTGTTTGCCTCAGCCGAGGCTATGCACTGGCGGCGGTGGTTCGTGCCGCATGTAGAGCGTGTATCGGTCCTCGTGGGTGACGCGGAACCCGAGCCGCTCGTAAAGACGGCGGGCTGGATTGATCTTTACGACGCTCAGGACGAGCGGTTTGCACATGCCTGTGCGCTTGGTCAATTAACTTGGTCAGCACAGCACCGCCAATCCCTCGGCCCTGATGGGGTCGCATGACATAGAGCTGCTTGAGGAGAATTTCCGTCGGCTTCTCCTCGATTTGCAGCCAGCCGACCTCGTCGCCATGGACGACGACGACGCGAACCTCATGAGGCACGAATTGCTGCGCGAATTTTGCGGTCTCGCGAGACTCATCCCATCCGAAAAAGCGCTCAATGATCCAGCGCATCGTGTCGAGGTAGATGCGCCGGGCAAAGTCGAGATCGTCCTGGCATCCGGCGCGAAGCAAGATCTCCATCGGCACCTTCCGGAGGGCATCATGCCGCTCCTGATGATAGGGTACCGCTCTCGCCACATCTATCCATTCGCATTCGAGGTCGAGTAGGACGAGAACGGCGGCACCGACATGCTGCCGAACGCGCCCGGACCCAATTCCGCTCGTCTCCGGTCGCTATTGCCCAACGCAGCGCACGAAAGGGATGGACCACGTCCCGTTCTGGGAGATCTCCGGATATCGCGGGCCCACCCGATGGACTAACCAGCCCGCTTCATTGCGCCGGGAACCACAAGTTGCGACGCTCTCTGCAACCATTAGGTAGGCGCGCCGGAAAAATACACGTCGGGGTTCGGCGCGTTTCCAAATGCCCGATCCGCTGCCGAACGGGGGAAATCCATCCATGGCCAAAATTACAGGAACGCTAGGCAACGACACGGCGCTCACGGGGACGATCACCAACGACGAAATCTATGGTCTGGATGGCAATGACACCCTGACCGGCCTCGGCGGCAATGATCGTCTCGATGGCGGAGCCGGGGCCGACTCTCTCTCCGGCGGGGATGGCAACGACTGGTTATTCGGCGGCGCCGGCGGTGACGCGCTGAGCGGCAACGCCGGCGATGACACGCTCTCGGGCGGGAGCGGGAATGACACGCTGAACGGCGGCGACGGCAATGACGTCCTGGAGGGCGGTCCAGGCGCGGACACCATGACTGGCGGCGCGGGCGTGAACTTCGCTACGTACCGGACGTCCTCGGCGGGGGTCTCGATCAACCTCACGAACAACACGCATTCGGGCGGTGATGCCCAAGGCGACAGGCTCAGCTACATCGGAAACATCCACGGCTCGGACTATGCCGACACGCTGATCGGCAACCAATGGGGCAATCAGCTCTACGGCTACGGCGGCGCCGATACCATCACCGGGAATGGCGCGGCCGATATCCTCAATGGCGGTGGCGGGAACGACGTCATCGCTGCGTCTGGCCGATGGTCGAAGCTCTACGGAGAGGACGGTGACGATGTAATCTCGCTGGACGGAACGGACGGCAGGGTCGAGGGCGGCATCGGGGCCGACACGATCACCGTGACGGGATCGGGGAACAAGATCTACGGCGGCACCGGCAACGACACGATCACGGCCAGCGGCGGCGTGAACGAGATCTATGGCGACGACGGCGAGGACCAACTCATCGGCGGCGCGGGCGACCAGAAGCTGTTCGGTGGCAGTGGCAACGACGTACTGCGCGGTGGAGCCGGTGCGGACACACTACGCGGCGGCGATGGTGTCGACCTCCTGACGTACGAAGACGCCGCGAACAACATACTCGTCAATTTGCAGACGGGCGACGGCCACATCAGCGGCGACAATCACGACGCGATTTCGGAAATCGAGAACGTGCGTGGCTCGGCCTACGGCGATCAGCTGAGCGGCGACGCGAACGCCAATGTGCTGGAGGGCGGCGCCGGAAACGACATTCTCTTCGGCGGCGGCGGCAACGACACGTTGGACGGCGGGGCCGGCGACGACACGACGCGCTTCAGCATGAGCCTATCGAACTATACGAGCTCGGCGTCCAACGGCATCACGACGGTGACTCACAAGAACGGCGGCGCTGACGGTATCGATACCGTCGTCAACGTCGAATATTTGCAGTTCTTCGATCAGACCTTGATCCTCAAGGGTCCCGACCAGCCAAGTCCTGGCCACGACACATTGAAGGGCACGGAGGGAAGCGACACCATCGACGGGCTGGGTGGGGACGATGGGCTGAGCGGACTCGGTGGGGACGATGTTCTCGTCGGTGGTGACGGCAACGACACGCTGCTTGGCGGAGCAGGCGCGGATAAGCTCTATGGCGGCGCCGGCTATGACTCTTTGATTGGTGGCGCCGGCGATGACACGCTCGATGGCGGCACCGACATCAATGATTTGGCGCGCTTCAGCGGAAACCTCCTCGACTACACGATATCGACCGTGTCCGGCGTCACGACCGTGACGCACAGAAATGGCGGCAGCGACGGAACGGACACGCTCGTCAATATCGAGAAGCTGGATTTCGCCGATAGAACCATCTGGCTGACCGGCGGCCAAGTGCTGACCGGAAGTTCTGGCAACGATGGTCTCGCCGGTGGGTCCAGCAACGACTTCATCGACGGCGGCGCCGGCACCGACAGCCTGGATGGGGGCGCTGGCAATGATGAGCTTTATGGCGGCGCCGGCAATGATAGCTTGAATGGAGGCGCCGGGTCCGATGCCCTGTACGGCGGCGAGGGCGACGACACGCTGAGTCTGGTTGATCTCGATTATGGCGACCGCGTGGACGGCGGCGCCGGGCAGGACACATTCCGGTTCGTCGCAACGGATCTCGACGAGGATGTAACGGTTTCGTCGGACCCCTATAGTCTGCACCTGACGCTGGGCGTGACGTATACCCTGGGGAGCGTCGAACACATCGTGCTCTTCGGGGAAGCCGGCGACGACCTGCTCGATGCCGAACAGGTCACGAACGCCGCATTCTCTGTTCGGCTGTATGGCGGAGCAGGAAGCGACTTCCTGATCGGTGGGGCTGGGACGGATGTCATCGACGGCGGCGCCGACGGCGACCTGTTGGACGGTGACGCCGGCAACGACCTGATCGTCGGTGGCGGTGGCGACGATCTGATCGAGGGCTGGGACGGCGTCGACACGGCACGGTACAGCGGCAATTTCGCCGACTACACGATCTCGACGGATCAGGACGGCTTCACGACCGTCACGCACAAGAACGGCGGCGCGGACGGGATCGACATGCTCGCGAACGTCGAGTTCCTGCAATTCGCGGATCAGACCGTGAGCCTGGGCGTTTTGCCGCCCCCGCCGACCGGCACTGCGGGCAATGACACATTCACCGGCACCGCGGGCGACGACACGTATGACGGGCTCGGCGGCAACGACATGATCAGCGGGCTGGATGGAGCCGATACGCTGAAAGGCGGCGACGGGAACGATATGCTCGAAGGCGGCGCCGGGGCGGACAATCTCGACGGCGGGGCCGGCGTGGACACGGCCTCCTACGCGGGCTCGTCGGTTGCGGTGACCGTCACCCTGGTGGCGGGCGCAGGGAACTCGGGCGGCGACGCGGCCGGCGACACGCTTACGGGGATCGAACACCTGCGCGGCTCGGCCTTCGCCGACGTCCTCACCGGTGACGCGGGCGCGAACGTCCTCGAAGGCGGTGGCGGCAATGACGCGCTTGCTGGCGGCGCGGGCGACGACACGCTCGCCGGCGGCGCCGGTTCGGACACGATTTGGGGCAGCGACGGCAACGACGTGCTTGAGGGCGGCGCCGGCGCCGATACGCTGAGCGGCGGTGCGGGCGCCAACATCGCGTCTTATCGCGGCTCGGCGGCGGGGGTATCTGTGAACCTGGTCACGCGGGTCAACACGGGTGGTGACGCGGCCGGCGATACGCTTGAAGGCATCGCCCATATCTACGGCTCGGAGCACGCGGATATACTGACCGGCACGCTGTGGCATAACCAGTTCTACGGCTACGGCGGCGATGACACGCTGGTGGGTGGTGGGGCCGGCGACATCCTCAAGGGCGGCGCGGGGAACGACACCATCACAGCGTCAGGGCAGTGGGCCTCGGCTTTTGGTGAAGACGGCGACGACACCATCACAATCACAGGCGGGCTGAGCTGCAAGGTCGAGGGTGGCGCCGGCAACGACACCATCAACTTCTCGGGCGCGACCACCCGGATCTATGGCGAGGCCGGAAATGACAAAATCACGGCCGGCGACGGGTACAACGAGCTGTTCGGCGGCGACGGCGACGACACGCTCGATGGCGGCGCGGACAAACAGAAGCTGATCGGCGGTGCCGGCAACGACGTGCTGTCGGGCGGCGCTGGCGGTGATACCTTCGTCTTCGCCGACGGTGCTAGTCGCGACACCATCAAGGACTTCGCCGCGGGCAGCGGCGATTTGATTGACCTCACTGGCGTGGGGAGCCGCGTGACGAGCTTCGCCGACGTGATGAGCAGGGCGAACCAGGTCGGTGCCGACACGGTGATCGATTTCGGCGGCGGCGACACCCTGACCCTGCTCGGTGTCACCGTCGGCAGCCTTACCGCCGGGGCCTTCTTGGTTTAGGCTCGACGCGATCCATACGTGGTGTGATCGGCATGTCAGCCGGGGCAACTACGCCTACACGCAACGCCGCGAGCGCGAGGCAGTGTGGGATTTTTTTCAGGTCCGTTTTCGGGACGAGGAAACGGCGGTGGCGTTCCGCGCGGCCGTCTCTAGACTGCCGACGCAGCCCGTCGCTCACGGCGATACCCTAGACAGCGCTGGAAGGTTCAGAGGCAGACTTGATGCTAAGACTGGTTTAGGGGCCCGCTGCCGGCGGGCCGCGCCTTGCAGTAAAGGGGATCGCCGTACACGGTCATGGCCAGAAACCTTGCGGGCTCGTCACCAAGCGTCGCCCGAACCGCCTGATTGGCGTCGAAGCAGGCGTCGATCACCGGAGCGCCCGACTCCCACGCGCCAAGGAAAGTCGGCAGCCAGTGTGGAGGCACGCTGGTCTCAAGCGGCCAGGGCGGCGCAATGACGGCGCGACAGCCCCGATCCAGAAGCTGCTTGACGAGGCCGACTGTGGTGCTCGCGCCGGGATGCTTGTCAACACGCCCACCCGAGCAGACGAACAGGACCACGGCGCCCACATCGGTCAGGGTGCCGGACAGTGCGGACGACGCGATCGCGAGATTGACGTCGTCCTGCACGACCCGGAAAAACCGCTTGTCCTCCGCCACGCCACCGTGGGCGGCGATGATCACCAGATCGGACCCGGCTAAGCCCAGCGGAGGGCTGGGGCCGTTCGTAAGCGCCACGCAGTGCCGCTCGAAGCTCTCGCGCAACCGATCAGCGATGACGGCCAACGTGGGCAATCCCTCTTCTGGCACTGCGTCGGGGATCCACGCAAGGACGCGACCGTCTCCGGGCGGGGCGTTTCGGCGCGCAGCCTGCAGCCAGGCCAGCGACGGCGCGGCCGCCAATTTCCGATCGCGGCCCGCGAGCTCGCGGCTGACCCGCAGAAGGTTCGGTGGATAGCCCTGCAGATCGACACCGGCAACCACCACCGCACGGTCCGGGAGGTCCGAGACGCCGAGACCTTCGGTACTTGTATAGAAGGCGTTCAGCTCTCTTGCGTCCCTGTACCCGTATGGATAAGTCTGTGCCCACTCCCCCAATCGGCCGGGCGAGAAGACGGCGGGCGGCTCGACGATCGAAGGTTGGAGTGCGCCATTGGCGACGGTGACGCGGGTCAGGCGGTCTTCGGCGATGGCGAGCGTCACCACCGCGATGTCCTGCTGGCTGAGGTCGCAGGCGGCATTAGCCGGACCGGCCGCATGATCGACGAGGCGTTCACCATGGCCACCCGGCAGCGTGATCGCTTGATCGGTGAGAAGTTCGGTCGCGTAAATCGCAACCCGCGGATCCTGCGCAATGTCAGACGCAAGTAGGCGGCGTGCGAAAATGACCAAGTTTCGGACGTCGTAGCCGGTGTCCTCCACGTACCGTGCGGCTTCCGTCTGCCTGGCGAGAGCGACGACCTGTTCGACCGTCGGGTGGAACGCGCGCGCCATTTCGATCAACGCCCGCGCCCGCGGCCCGACGCGATCTAGAGCTTCCTCTAACACAGCCGTTGCGGCTGCAGGCGCGGCGATCTGCTGCGCCTGCGCTAGGCGCAGGACGCTGGCGAGCAGCATCGCGACGGGCGCGGCTTCGTCGCTGACCTCAAGGACCGTTCGGCCGTTTCGAGCCAAGTCGTCGATTAGCGTTAAGAGCCGAGCGGCGTCGGGAGCGTCGGCGCGGTCATACTCGAAAATCCTTATCTGAAGCTCGACCGTCTCGAGCCGATAGCCGTAGCGCGCTTCGACGCCGAGATGGTCGAGCGCTTCGCGGGCGGGTGCGAGCAGCGGGCGGGCGAGTTCGATCAGGCCCAGGTCTCGGAACAGCCGGAAGATCAGCAGGGTTTCATACCAGATT
>Ga0164243_10015666_pt1 | contig 10461 bp, 8 predicted proteins | sample OricompcompostOP_FD_108781 | JGI IMG/M metagenome (GOLD analysis project Ga0164243, IMG submission 108781) | Organic Plus compost microbial communities from Emeryville, California, USA - Original compost - Organic plus compost (OP) | ecosystem: Engineered > Solid waste > Mixed feedstock >... | reverse complement strand
GGAAGAGGCGGGGGGTTCATGATGCTCCTGTGGGAAAAGAGGTCGCGGCCGGGCGGGTTCATTCGGCCTTGATGCCGGCCTTCTTGACCAGCTCGCCGTAGCGCTTGAATTCGTCGCGGTTCAGGCGGGCGAAGTCGGCCTGGCTCATGGTGTCGATCTCGCCGCCCAGCCCGGCGATGCGCGCCTGCACGTCGGGATGGCGCAACGCCTGCTGCAGCTCGCCGTACAGCCGCGTCACGATGTCGGGCGGCGTGCCGTGCGTGGTGTACAGGCCGTACCAGGTGTTCACGTCGGCGCCCTGGATGCCCAGCTCGGCCAGCGTGGGCACGTCGGGCAGGCCGGGCGAACGGTGCGGCGCGCTGACGGCCAGCGCGCGCAGCTTGCCGGCCTTGATCTGCGACATGGCCGACGAGGTCGAGTCGAACATCATGTCGACCTGGCCCGAGATGATGTCGATGTGGGCCTGCGAGCTGCCCTTGTACGGGATGTGGATGCTGCGCGTGCCCGCGGCCAGGTTGAAGGCCTCGGCGCCCACGTGCTGCGTGCTGCCCACGCCGGACGAGCCGTACTTCAGCTCGCCGGGCCGCGCCTTCATGGCGGCCACGACGTCCTTCACGCTCTTGTACGGCGAGGTGTCGGACACCACCAGCACGTTGGGCATGACCGCCACCATGCCGATGGGCTCCAGGTCTTTCAGCGGGTCGTATTTCAGCTTGAGCAGGTGCGGCGCGATGGACTGGCCGGTGTTGGTGGCCACCAGCAGCGTCAACCCGTCGGGCTCGGCGCGCGCGGTCAGGTCGGCGGCGATGGTGTTGGACGCGCCGGGGCGGTTGTCCACCACCACCGACTGCTTCAGCGCCGGGGTGAAGCGGTCGGCCAGCATGCGCGCCAGGATGTCGGTGCCGCCGCCCGGCGAGGCGCCCACCATGATGTGCAGCGGCTGGGATGGGTAGGACGCGGCGGACTGCGCCGAAGCGGCGCCCGGCAGCGCCAGCGCGGCCAGGGCCAGCGCACAGGACGCGAGGCCGCGCGGCAGCGGGAATGAAGCCATGAGTCTGTCTCCTCTGTCTTGTAGGCCGCCACCTCGTCGCGGGCGGGGCTGCTGGCAGCGTAAGGCGCAAGACTCATTCCATTCCAATCGAATCTCATCAATATTCCATATACTTTTGGATATGAATAACGCCCTGCCCGACCATTCCCTGCTGCTGCGCCTGCGCACGCGCCAGCTGGTGCTGCTGAGCCTGCTCGACGCCGAGCGCCACCTGGGGCGCGCCGCCGCGGCGCTGCACATCAGCCAGCCGGCCGCCAGCAAGCTGCTGCTGCAGGCCGAGGAGACGCTGGGCGCGCCGCTGTTCGAGCGCCATGCGCGCGGCATGACGCCGACGCCCTACGGCGAGGTCCTGGTGCGCTACGCGCGCCGCATGCTGACCGACTTCGGCGTGGTGCGCGGCGAGCTGGCCGCGCTGCGCTCTGGCCTGCGCGGCACGCTGCGCATCGGCAGCGTGCCGGGCGCCGTGCCCGAGCTGCTGGCCCCCACCCTCAGCGAATACAAGCGCCGCCATCCGCGCGTGGCGGTAGCCGTCACGGTGGACACCAGCGACATCATGATCGGCCAGCTGGCGCGCGGCGAGGTCGACCTGGTGCTAGGCCGGCTGACCGAGGCGCGCGACGAGGCCGACTTCCAGCGCGTGCCGCTGCTGGAAGAAGCGCTGGTGGTGGTGGTGCGCGCCGGCCATCCGCTGACCGAGCGCGCCGGCATCTCGTTCGCCGACCTGGCGGCGCAGCCGTGGATCCTGCAGCCGCCGGGCGCGCCGCAACGGGTGCGCTTCGACGCCGTGCTGCGCGAGGCCGGGCTGGGCACGCGGCTGAACATCACCGAGACCTCGTCCACGGTGGCCACCACCGCGCTGCTGGAAATCTCCGACATGGTGGCCGTGATGCCGGCATCGCTGGCCGAGCATTACGGCAGGCTGGGCGTGCTGCGCACGCTGCCGCTGGACTTCTCGATCCGCGTGCCGCCCATCCAGCTCATCACGCGTGCGGGCGACGCGCTGTCGCCACCGGCCGCGCACTTCGTTGCGCAGCTGCGCAACGACGCGGGCGCGGCGGCGCAACACCCGCGCGAGCGGCCCGCCCGCCGCCGCGCCGCGCAGGCCGCCCCGGCGCGCGGACCGGCGGGCCACGCCTGAGCCCCGGGGCCCGCCGGCGCGGGCCGCGCGCGTGCAAGCCGCGCCGGCCGGTGGTATAGTGGGCCGGCTTTTTTCACATCCGGCATCCCGACCCGTCCATGACCGCCCCGGCTTCCGTACTGGCCCTTGCAAACGCCCGCTGGCGTTGGTGGCGTTCGTCTTCCGGGTGGCGGTGATCCCTTCCTTCCCGGCGCTGGCGCATCGCCAGGCCGCAGCTGTGCAAGAAGCCCACCGAACCCGGAACCTGACCCCAGGACCGGGTTTTTTGTTGCGCACGCCCGGTTCCGCATCCCGATCGCAACCCGAGATCCGACATGACCGAACTTGAATTCAAGGCCCTGGCCGCCCAAGGCTACAACCGCATCCCGCTGGTGGCCGACACCTACGCCGACCTGGACACCCCGCTGGCCATCTACCTGAAGCTGGCGCACAGCGGCCCGCACGCGGGCAGCATGAGCTGCCTGATGGAATCGGTGGTGGGCGGCGAGCGCTTCGGGCGCTATTCCTTCATCGGCCTGCCCGCCCGCACGGTGATCCGCGCCAGCGGCACCACCACCGAAGTCCTGCACGACGGCAAGGTGGTCGAGACCCACCAGGGCGATCCGCTCGCCTTCATCGAGCAGTACCAGGCGCGCTTCAAGGTGGCCCTGCGGCCCGGCATGCCGCGCTTCTGCGGCGGGCTGGCCGGCTATTTCGGCTACGACACGGTGCGCCACATCGAGCCGCGCCTGGGCCCGGCCGTCAAGCCCTTCCCGGCCGGCATGGAGGAAGGCACGCCCGACATCATGCTGCTGCACGTGGACGAGCTGGTGATCGTCGACAACCTGGCCGGCCGCATCTACCTGATGGTGTACGCCGACCCCGGCCAGCCCGAGAGCTACAGCCGCGCCCAGCAGCGCCTGCTGGACCTGCGCACGCGCCTGCGCAAGCCGGTGGAGATCCCGTACAGCCACGCCAGCATGCAGACCGACGAGCGGCGCGATTTCCAGAAAGAGGACTACCTGGCCGCGGTGCGCCGCGCCAAGGAATACATCGCGGCCGGCGACCTGATGCAGGTGCAGGTGGGCCAGGTGATCGCCAAGCCTTTCCGCGACTCGCCGCTGTCGCTGTACCGCGCGCTGCGTTCGCTCAACCCCTCGCCCTACATGTACTTCTGGAACTTCGGCGACTTCCAGGTGGTGGGCGCCTCGCCCGAGATCCTGGTGCGGCAGGAACGCATCGTCGAGCAGGGCCAGGCCAAGTCGCAGATCACCATCCGCCCGCTGGCCGGCACGCGCAAGCGCGGCGGCACGCCCGAGGAAGACGCGGCGCTGGCGCGCGAGCTGCAGGCCGACCCGAAAGAGATCGCCGAGCACGTCATGCTGATCGACCTGGCGCGCAACGACGTGGGCCGCGTGGCCGAGACCGGTACCGTCAAGGTCAGCGACACCATGGTCATCGAGCGCTATTCGCACGTCATGCACCTGGTGTCCAACGTGGCGGGCACGCTGGACCCGTCGATGACCAGCATGGACGTGCTGCGCGCCGCCTTCCCGGCCGGCACGCTGACCGGCGCGCCCAAGGTGCGCGCCATGGAGATCATCGACGAGCTCGAGCCCGTGCGGCGCGGCATCTACGGCGGCGCGGCCGGCTATCTCAGCTACGGTGGCGAGATGGACGTGGCCATCGCGATCCGCACCGGCGTCATCAAGAACGGCACGCTGTACGTGCAGGCGGCCGCCGGCATCGTGGCCGACTCCAGCCCCGAGGCCGAATGGGCCGAGACCGAGGCCAAGGCCCGCGCGGTGCTGCGCGCGGCCGAGCAGGTGCAGCACGGGCTGGACGAGCCCATCTGATTCCCGCGCGGCCTCGGCACCGGCGCGGCCGCAGCGGGCCGGCCAGCCGCTAGGGCCTGTTAACGCTAAATAGCCGTGCGCGTGACTGAGCAAATGCGCGCTGGCAAGGCGCGAAGCGCAGCCGTGGCGGTGGCTACGGGGAGCATTCGCAACGCGGCCAGCGCGCATTTGCTCAGATCACCCGAAGGGCCACTGGCCAGAAGCCCGCACGGCTATTTAGCGTCAACAGGCCCTAGCCCGGCGGGCCCGGCCGGGCGCCGCCGCCCAGGCCCAGCCGCTCCATCGCCTCGCTGGCCTCGAGGATCATCGCGGCCACCTCGGCCACGCTGACGCGCAGCTGCGTGGCCCGCGCGCGCATGTGCTCGTAGGCCTCGCGCTCGCCCAGCCGCTGGTGGTCCATCAGCACGCGCATGGCCTTCTCGATCACGCGGCGCGACTTGATCGTGCCTTCCAGCTTCTCGATCTTCTTCTGCTGGCGCCCCTGGAACTGCTTGGCCGAGCGCGCCAGCACCAGCGTGCTGAGAATGCCGGACGAGCGGAACGGGCGGGTCAGCACGCCGTGCGCGTTGGTCCTGAGCAGCAGCTTCAGCGTGGTCGGGGTCTCGTACTCCGACAGCGCGATCAGCGTGGCGTCGACCTCGCTGGCGGTCCAGGCGGAGCTGTGTTGCAGGCTCTGCGACACCTGGAAGAACACCACGTCGGCGTTGGCGGGCGGATGCTCGGGAAACGGCCAGGCCAGGTGGATGCGGCAGCCGATGCGCTTGAGCTGCTCGACCAGCAGGTCGCGGTCCTCGCCGGGCGGGTAGACCACGGCCACGGCCACGCTGCGCAGGTCTTCATAAAGACGGCGGAGGCTCGGGTCCATGCTCATCCCAGCCAGAACTCGTCCAGGCCGAACGTGGTCAGGTAGGGGTCCGGCTTGACCGGCTCGCGTCCCTGCCACACCACCTCGAAGCGGCCGTCGGCGCGGCATACGCCGATGCGCGGCGTCAGCACGCAGTGATTGTTCTCGGGCAGGATGGCCAGCGGGCCCTCGGGCGAGTCGAACTTCACGGTGTGCACGGCCTGCACCAGCTTGCGGGTGTCCAGGCTGCCCACCCGCTGCAGCGCCCGCGCGAACAGGTGCACCTGGTTGTACGAGGCCTCGGCATAGACGCTGGCCGGCCGCGCGCCGAAGCGGGCATGCCACAGCGCCAGGAAATGCGCGTTGCCGGGCGTGTCCAGGCTGTTGAAATAGGTGGCCGACGTGATGTGCCCTTCGCAGACCTCGGCGCCGATCTCGTGGACCTCGGACTCGGTCATCGTCAGGCTGGCGATGGGAATGCGCCGGGCATGCAGGCCGGTGGCATGGAACCGCTGGTAGAACCGCAGCGCGTCGTTGCCGATCTGGGTGGAGAACACCACGTCGGGGTCGATGCCGGCGATGTCGCGCAGCACGTCCTCGATGTCGCTGTCGGCGCAGCCCAGCGGCAGGTAGACCTCGTCGAGGATCTCGCCGCCGTGGTCCTCGACCGCGTCGCGCACGATGCGGTTGGTCTCGCGCGGATAGATGTAGTCGGCGCCCACCAGGAAGATGCGCTTGCCGCAATGCTGCATCAGGTAGGCCGCCAGCTGCATGCTGCTCTGGTTGGGCGAGGCGCCGGTGTAGACGACGTTGGGCGAGTATTCGAAGCCCTCGTAGACCGAGGCATACCACAGCAGCGCGTTGGTGCGCTCGACCACCGGCAGCATGGCCTTGCGGCAGTGCGACGTGCAGGCGCCGAAGATCATGTTGATCTCGTCCTCCAGCAGCAGGCGGGCCGCCAGCCGGCGGTACTCGTCGGCTTCGCTGCGCGGGTCGTAGGCCACCGGGTCCAGCGGGCGGCCGAGCACGCCGCCCAGCGCGTTGATCTCTTCGATGGCAAGCACGGTGCCGAAGAAATGCTGGCTTTCGGTGGTGCCCGACACGCCGGTGCGCGAATACAGGACACCGACGCGCCAGCCGGGTCGGTCGGAAGGAAGGGAATCGGATCGGGGCATGACGGATACGGGGAAAGAGGCGGCCGGCGGCGCGCCGCCCTAGCATACTGCGGCGCGCACGGCTATTTAGCGTTAACAGCCCTAGACCTTCAGATGGTCGAAGATGCGCGCCGTCGCGCCAGGATCGCCTGTGCCGCCGCCGTCGACGATCGCGCCCTGCTTCAGCACCAGGTAGCGGTCGGCCACCTGCATGGCGAAGGCCACGTTCTGCTCCACGACCAGCATGGCGGTGCCGCGGTTCTCCCGCTCCCACCGCAGCGCGCCGGCCAGCCGCTCGATCACCGAGGGCTGCAGCCCCTCGGTGATCTCGTCCAGCAGCAGCAGGCGCGGCTGGGCCATCAGCGCGCGGGCCACCAGCAGCATCTTCTGCTCGCCGCCCGACAGCGTGCCGGCATACTGGCGCAGCCGTGCGCGGAAGACCGGGAACAGCGCGGCGACCGGCTCGAAGCGCTCGTCGAACAGACGGTCGCGCGGCAGGCCCAGGCGCAGGTTGTCGCGCACGCTAAGGTCCTGGAACAGCGGCTGCTCCTGGGCCGCATAGGCCACGCCGCAGCGCGCGACGCCATAGGGCGCCAACCGCGTGACGTCGCGTCCGCCCACCCGCACGCGGCCGTGCCGCTTGGGCAGGTAGCCCATCACGGTCTTCAGCAGCGTGCTCTTGCCCATGCCGTTCTTGCCCAGCATCGCCACCGCCTCGCCGTCGGCCAGCGACAGCGACACGCGTTCCAGCACGACGGAGGCACGATAGCCGCTCCGCACCTCCTCGACTTCCAGCGCAAGGGATGTGTTCGGCATGTCAGGCTCCGGCAAGAGGGGAAGGCGCGGGCTGCGGCACGGCGGCCTGGGCCGTGCCGGCATAGATTTCGCGCACCAGCGAGGAGGCCACCACCTCCTCGAAACTGCCCTGCATCACGATGCGGCCCTGGTGCAGCACCACCACGCGGGTGGAGATCTCCGCGACGAAATCCAGGTCGTGCTCCACCAGCAGGCAGCACAGGCCGTGCGTACGCGCCAGCCCGAGCAGCACCCGGCCGATCTGTGTGCGCTCGGTCTTGGTCAGGCCGGCCGTGGGCTCGTCCAGCAGGACCACGCGCGGCGCCAGCGCCAGGACCATCGCCAGTTCCAGCGCCTGCTGCTCGCCATGCGACAGGTCGCGCGCGACGGCGCCCAGCTTGTGGTCCAGCCCGGTGGTGCGCAGCACCTCCAGCGCGTAATCGGGCAACGCCAGCAGCGGGGACCGGCGCAGCCACGACGGCCGCTGGTGCAGCGTGCCCGCCAGGCGCAGGCTTTCGGCCACCGTCAGGGTCTCGAACACATTGGCGTTCTGGAACTTGCGCCCCAGGCCCAGGCGCACGCAGCGCTCGGGCCCGCCGCGGCCGATGTCGCGGCCGCCCAGGCGCACCGTGCCGGCCGATCGTTCGGCCCCGTCGCTGATGCAGCGCATCAGCGTGCTCTTGCCCGCGCCGTTCGGGCCGATCAGGCCCAGCAGCTCGCCGCCGGCGGCGTCCAGGTCGATGCCTTCGAGCACCTTGAGCGAACCGAAGTGCTTGGCCACGCCCCGCATGTGCAGGGCGGGCCCGCCCGCGGCGGCCGGACGGGCGGGCCGCGCCGCGAGGCCCGGCAGCGGCGCGGCGGCCGCGCGCCGGCGCAGCGGGGCCAGCAGCAGCGGCAGCAGGCCGCGCGGCAGCAGCAGGATGACCACGATGAAGGCGACGCCCAGGATGAGCTGCCACACGAACGGCATGCTGCCGCTGAGATACGAGGCCGCCACGTTGATGGCCAGCGTGCCCACCACCGGCCCCCAGATCGTGCCGCGCCCGCCCAGCGCCACCCAGATGATGAGCTCGGTGCCGAACACGAAGCCGGCAAGCTCGGGCGCCACCACGCCGCTGAACGCGGCATAGCCGAAACCCGCCACGCCGGCCACCATGCCGCATGCCACCAGCACCACGATACGCAGCGCCGCGGTGTCGATGCCCAGGTAGGCGCAGCGCGACTCGTTGTCGCGCAGGGCGGCCAGCAGGCGTCCGCCGTCGCTGCGCACCACGACCCACGCCGCCAGCGCCACCGCCGACAGCAGCAGCGCGGCGATCACATACCAGGCCTCCAGCGACAGGTCGAAGGTCTCGAAGCCGGTCAGCCCGGACGACGAGCCGGTGAACGTGCCGCCCGACAGCGCCAGCTGCGTCAACAGGATGGGCAGCACCAGCGAGATCACCGTGGCGAAGAACGGCGAGGCGCCGCGGTAGAACGACAGCCAGCCGGCCAGCGCCGCCACGGCCGCGGCGATGGCCAGGGTGGCCAGCAGCGACAGCAGCGCAATGCCCGGCGAGAAGCCGAGATGGGTGAACGCCAGCCCGGCCGTATAGGCGCCCACCCCGAAGAAGGCCGACTGGCCGAAGGTGAGATAACCGGTGTAGCCCCACAGCAGGTCCACCGTGACGGCCGCCACGGCGAAGAACAGGGCCTTGATGAGAATGTTGAGCAGATAGGTGTCGAACACCCACGGGCCCGCCACGGTCAGGGCCAGGCACAGCAGCGCGAGCAGGCCCAGCTCGCCGCCGCGGCGGCGCACGCGGGCGCGGCGTTGCGGATCCTCCAGGACGGAGGCGGCGGCATCATTCATGGGCGAATCCTCGCGGGCGTATGCGCAGCGTGACGGCGGCCAGCACGGCGATGGTCACGCCGCCGAGCACCGGGCTGAGATAGGTGCTGACCAGCACCTGGCAGGCGCCGAAGATGGCGCAGGTCAGCAGCAGGCTGGCCATGGAATGGCCCGAGACCATCACCAGCATGAACGCGCTGATCAGCCACGGCAGGCCCATGTTGGGATCGACGCTGGAAAGCGGCGTGATCAGCGCGCCGGCCAGAGCGCCCAGGCCCGCCCCCAGGCTGAAGGTGGCGAAGCGGATGCGCTCGGAATGAATGCCCAGGCCCTTGGCCAGGTCTTCGTTCATGATGACGGCGCGCGTGACAACGCCAAAGCGCGTGCCGTTGAGCAGCGCCGTCAGCGCCAGGCACAGCGCCAGCGCCACCGGCACCAGCAGCAGCCGGTAGGCCGAGTATTCGGTGCCCAGGAACGACACCGCCCCGCGCACCGGCGAATCGACGAACTGCACTTCGCGGCCGAAGGCGATGGTGATGGCCTGGCCGATGACGATGCCCAGGCCCCAGGTGGCAAGAATGGCGTCCAGCGGCCGCTTGTACAGCGGCCGCACGATCAGCCATTCCACCGCCATGCCGGTGGCCGCCCCCACGGCCAGGGCCAGCGGCAGGCCCAGCCAGGGATCCAGCCCCAGGCGCGTCACCACGAAGCTGGCGTAGCTGCCCAGCGTGATGATGGCGCCGTGGGCGAAATTGACGATCTTCATCACGCCGAAGACCATCATCAGTCCGGCAGTCACGATGTACAGCATCGCTGCCGTGCTGAGCACGTCCAGCAACAGGTTCATGGCGCTCTCCTCCCGCGCGGGCCGCGCGCGGGCACGGCCGCGCGCACCGCACGGCGCATCACTTCAGGTTCGGGCATTGCGCGCCCGGATCGACCTTGTCGAAGGTCTGCAGGATCTTGATGGAGCCGTCGGCCTGCACCTGGCCCAGCCGCATGGACAGCGCCGCGTGGCGCTGGCGGTCCATCTGCACCAGGCCGCGCGGGCCGTCGAACGCCACCTCGCCCAGCGCGGCCACGACCTTGGCCGCATCGACGCTGCCGGCCTTCTCGACGGCGGCCTTGTAGAGGAAGAAACCCTCGTACTGCGGCTCGGACAGCTCGTTGGCGGTCTTGGCATCGGCACCGAACCTGGCGCGCAGGCCGTCCAGGAAGCGCTTGTTGGCCGGCGTATCGATGCTGGTGAGATAGGAGGCCGACAGATAGATGCCCTCGGCGCTGTCGCCCATCGTCCTGGCCGTGCCCTCGTCAATGGCCAGGTTGCCGTACGGCATGGACAGGCCCGCCGCCTTGATCTGCTTGGCCAGGCTCACGTTCGGGCTGCCGCCCGCGGTGGAGCTGACGAGCGCGTCCGGCCGGGCCGTGCGGATCTTGGAGATGATGGGCGTCCAGTCGCTGCCGTCCATGGGCAGGTATTCCTCGCCCACGACCTTGCCGCCCTGCTGCTCGATGTACTTGCGGGTGAAGTCCAGCATGCCACGGCCGAAGGCGTAGTCGCTGCCGACCAGGAAGAACGTCTTGGCGCCGGCCGTCTTCATGAAATGGTCGACGATGGGGGCCACCTGCTGCTCGGGCACCCAGCCGTTGACGTGCATCCAGCGGCTGCACGAGCGGCCCTCGTAGAACGAGGTGTAGATCAGCGGCACCTTGCCGCGGTTCAGGATGGGCAGGGCCGCGTTGCGCGCGGCGCTGGTCTCCATGGCGATGACGGCGTCGACCTTCTTCTGGAAGACCAGTGTGTCGTAGGCCT
>Ga0164243_10015665_pt1 | contig 10461 bp, 9 predicted proteins | sample OricompcompostOP_FD_108781 | JGI IMG/M metagenome (GOLD analysis project Ga0164243, IMG submission 108781) | Organic Plus compost microbial communities from Emeryville, California, USA - Original compost - Organic plus compost (OP) | ecosystem: Engineered > Solid waste > Mixed feedstock >... | reverse complement strand
GTGGCGATGCGCCTCAAGGGCAAGCACAAGCCGAATTTCACGCCGCATGTCGATTGCGGCGACAACGTCGTCGTCATCAATGCCGAGAAGGTGCGCATCACCGGCCGCAAGATGACCGACCGCGTGTTCCACTGGTACACGGGCCATATCGGCGGCATCAAGCAGCGCACGCCGGCGCAGATCCTGAGCGGCAAGCACCCGGAGCGGGTGATCGAGAAGGCCGTCGAACGCATGCTGAAGAAGGAAAGCCCGCTCGCGCGGCGGCAGCTGGGCAATCTCAAGGTTTACAAGGGTGCGCAGCACCCGCACGAGGCGCAGAGCCCGACAGTGCTCGACCTCGCCAAGCTCAATCCGAAGAACAAGCGGAGCGCCTGACCATGGCGGAACGGACGACACAGACCCGCACCCTCGCCGATCTGGCGATGGCAACCGGTGCAGCGGCTGCCGCGGCGCAGGCCGAGCGTGAGTTGCCGGAGCCGCAGCGCGATGCGCTGGGCCGCTCCTATGCGACCGGCAAGCGCAAGAACGCCGTCGCGCGCGTGTGGATCAAGCCCGGCACCGGCAAGATCACCATCAACGGGCGGGACCAGCAGATCTATTTCGCGCGGCCGGTGCTGCGCATGATGATCCAGCAGCCTTTCGTCACGGCCAACCGCACGGGCCAGTTCGACGTCGTCTGCACGGTGACCGGCGGCGGGCTCTCCGGCCAGGCCGGCGCGGTGCGCCACGGCATCAGCAAGGCGCTGACCCTGTTCGAGCCGGAGCTTCGCCCGTCGCTCAAGACCGGCGGCTTCCTCACCCGCGACCCGCGCGTGGTCGAGCGCAAGAAGTACGGCCGCGCCAAGGCGCGACGCAGCTTCCAGTTCTCCAAGCGCTGATCGCAACTGCGATCAGCCCCGGCGAGGGGCGTGCTCAGAAAAGGGGCGTTCCTCACTGGAACGCCCCTTTCGATTTTTGTGGCCCCGGTTTTCGGCTAAGGTATCGGCACGGAAGGATCGACAGCCATGGACAGTGCTGCGCTCACCCATACGGTGTTCATCGACGGAGAGGCGGGGACAACCGGTCTCGGCATCCGCCAGCGGCTCAGGGCCTTGCGCGGCATTTCGCTCAGAAGCATCGCGCCCGAGCAGCGCAAGGATCCCGCCGCCAAGCGCGACATCCTTGCCGAGACGGATCTCGTGGTCCTGTGCCTGCCCGATGCGGCGGCGAAGGAGACCGTCGCGATGATCGACGCGATGGGCGGGAAGGGCCCGCGCATCGTCGATGCCAGCACCGCGCACCGCGTGGCGCCCGGCTGGGTCTACGGCTTTCCCGAGCTCGATGCCAGGCAGGAGGCGGCGGTGCGCAACGCGCGGCGCGTGGCGAATCCGGGCTGCTATCCGTCCGGCGGCATCGCGCTGCTGCGGCCGCTGGTGGATGCGGGGCTGCTGCCGGGGGACTATCCCGTGACCGTCAATGCGGTCAGCGGCTATTCGGGCGGCGGCAGGAGCATGATCGAAGCCTATGAGTCCGGCAAGGCGCCATCCTTCGAGCTGTATGCGCTCGGCCTCGAGCACAAGCATGTGCCCGAGCTGCAGAAGTATTCGGGTCTGACACGGCGGCCGATCTTCGTGCCCTCGGTCGGCAATTTCCGTCAGGGCATGCTGGTCAGCGTGCCGCTGCATCTCGACGCGCTGCCGGGCAAGCCCAAGGCTGCCGACCTGGAGGCTGCACTCGCCGCGCGTTATGCGAAGAGCAGGCTGGTCAAGGTCGTACCCCTGACAGAGGGCGACGGCGGCCGGCTCGAGGCGGAAGCGCTCAACGACACCGATGCGATGGAGCTGCGCGTCTACGCCAACGAGAAGCATCGCCACGCGGTGCTGGTGGCCCGGCTCGACAATCTCGGCAAGGGCGCGTCGGGGGCGGCGGTGCAGAACATCGCGCTGATGCTCGGCCTGGCATGAGTCTGATTCTTCCGTACCGCAACCACCGCCCGATCATCGCCCCCGACGCCTTCGTCGCCCAGAACGCGACGGTGATCGGCGACGTCGAGATCGGGTCGATGGCGAGCCTCTGGTTCGGCGTGATCGTGCGCGGCGACGTCAACCGCATCCGCATCGGCGCACGCACCAACGTGCAGGACGGCACGATGATCCACTGCACCGGCATGGGCGGCGATTGGCCCACCATCATCGGCGACGACGTGACGATCGGGCACATGGTCGTGCTGCACGGCTGTACGCTCGAGGACCGGTGCATGATCGGCATCAAGGCCGTGGTGATGGACGGCGTGGTGGTCGAGAGCGGGGCGATGGTCGCTGCCGGCGCGCTGGTCACGCCGGGCAAGCGCGTGAGGAAGGGCGAGTTGTGGGGTGGGAGCCCGGCCAAGAAGCTGCGCGACCTCGGGCCCGACGACATCGCGATGATCGAGAGGCTGCCGGGCCGCTATGCGGCCCTCGGCGCCGAGTATCGCCAGCAGATGGAACGCACGGAAGCGGTCGACGCGCACCGGGACCGGTGACGCGCACTTAGCCCGTCTGAAAGGGCGCCGGCCGTTCGACGGCCCGGCAACGCGGTTACTGCCTCGGCGCGGGTTGGCCGGCGTCCCGGGGCAGAAGATCGCCGAGGGCGTTGAGCAGATAGGTCGGCTTGATCTTCGAGCTTGCGACCATCTCCGCCGATGTCGCGCCGGTCAGCGTCAGCGCGGCGGCCATGCCCGCGTCCAGCGCCATGCGCACGTCGGTTTCCAATCGATCGCCCGTCATGACGCACTCATGGGCGGGGAGACCGACCAGCTTCAGGACCGAACGGATCGTGTGGATCGAGGGCTTGCCGACGATCGCCTCGCACCGGGCACCCGTGCAGGACTCGATGGCGGCGATGAAAGCTGCCGCGTCAGGCTGTCCGCCTCCCGGGACCGGGCGATAGCGGTCGGCATGCGTTGCGAAGAACCGGGCGCCGGCCCGGATGGCGTCGAATGCGATCTGCAGCTTCCTGTAGGTGAACGTGCGATCGAAGCTGGCGATGACCGCGTCGGTGTTGCCGGGGTCCTCGACGAGACGGAAGCCGGCTGCGCGCAGATCCTCCTGCAGCGGCTCCTCTCCGACCACGAACAGCCGCGCATCCGGCAGCTCGGCGTTGAGGAAGTCGATCATCACCAGGGACGAGTTGATGATGTCCTCCGGCGGCGTCGGCACGCCGCATTCGGTCAGCAGTTCCGCGTAGGTCGCGCGGTTCCGGGTCGGGTTGTTGCTCAGGAAGATCGTCCGCCGTCCCAGTCGACGCAGCGACCGGATCGTCTCGGCGGCGGTCGGCAGCAACGTCTCGCCGAGGAGGACGGTGCCGTCCAGGTCGAAGATGTAGGCACCGTAGAGTCGTTTGGGAGTCATGAGGTCTCGGCGGAAGAGGGCCGGGCCGTTCACGGGCTAGAAGAGCGCCTTGTCGCCGAGCAGCCGGAAAACGACGTACTGAACGATCATGACGACGAGGATGAGCAGCATCGAGATGGCGGACGAGGTGTAGAACTCGCCGCGTATCAGGCCCTCGAAGATGACGAGGCTCATCGGTTTCCAGTCTTCCGGCGCGAGCAGGATGGTCGCGCTGATCTCGCGGATGGAGGTGAGGAACACCATGATGGCGCCCGCGATGATGCCGGGCAGCATCAGCGGGAACGTGACCGACCACAGGCTCAGGAAGGTCGGCGCGCCGAGGACGTACGACGCCCCCTCGATGTCGGGCGAGATCGTCCGGATCGACGCCGATGTGGAGCGCAAGGCGTAGGGCACGCGCCGCACCACATAGGCCATGATCACGAGAAGGGCCGTGCCCGTCAGCTGCAGCGGCGGCGTATTGAAGGCGAGGATCATCGCGATCGCCAGCGCCGTTCCTGGCAATGCCAGCGGCAGGAATCCCAGGTAGTCCAAACTCGTCCGGCCGCGGCGAACGACGAGATAGGGGATCAGCGTCGACAGCACCACGCTGATGGCCAGCGCCGCGCCGCCGAGCAGGAAGCTGTTGACGATCGCGCCGGCGGAACGCTCGAAGACATAGGCGTAGTTCCGGAGCGTTAGGCCCTCGGGGAAGAGTTGCGCTCCCCAGGTGGTCGCGAAGGACTGCAACGCGGTGGTGTAGATCGCCAGCATGGGGATGGCGAGGACGATGGCGCTGTAGACCAGCAGCCCGATGCAGATGCGCGGGTTGGCGATCAGCTCGCGTTTGGCGGGCTTGCCGCCGATCGTCCGGAACTCGGTCGTTCCGAGCGTACGGCGCTGGACGAGCAGCACCACGCCCGAGAGCATCACCAGAAGCACCGCGATCACCGAGGCGCCGCCCCAGTTGAAGTACCCGACCATCTCGCGATAGGCCTCGACGATGAGGAGCGGGAAGCCGCGGGGCGAGAGGATCATGGGCGTGCCGAAATCCTCGAGCGAGACGACGAAGACGAGAACGCCGCCCGCCCAGATGCCGGGCGCGGCCAGCGGCATGGTCGTCGTGAGGAAGGAAAAGAACCGGCGCGCGCCGAGCAGATAGGACGCTTCCTCCAGGCTCGGGTCCATCGTCTTGAAGACGGCGACCATCGGCAGCAGCGCATAGGGGAAAAAGAAGAAGACCTGAACGATGGCGATGCCGAGCGGCGTGTGAATGTCGATCAGCTCTTCGATCCCGAGCATCGCGAAGATCTGCGTGATCCAGCCCGTCTTTCCGAACATGAGGATGAACGCGAAAGACGAGATGAACGTCGGAACCATCAGGGGGACGATGCACAACGCGCCGATCAGCGTGCGCCCGGGCATCTTCGTGCGGGCCAGAGCGTACGCGATCGGCATCGAGATCAGGATGCAGGCGATCGATACGCCGATCCCCAGGACAACGCTGTTAATCAGCGCCTGGAAGTACCGTCCGAAGGAGAAGATCTGGATGTAGAACTTGAGCGAGGCGGTCGTCGCGAGCGTCTCCCAGAGGGCGACGGCCCGATCGAAGCCGAGGAAGGCATCAAGAACGGCGACCGGCTGGCCGGTGAGGCTGACGATCAGGATGGACAGGAATGGGAGGATCAGGAACAGCGCGAAGAACAGGAGCACCGCCACTGTCGCGACGTTGTCGAAACTGAACGCGCGCCGCACGCGGTCCCACGCGCCGATGCCGCTCGTCATGCGTCCTCCACGAGGATGACGCTGTCCGCATCGAAGCCGAGCTTGATCCGCTCGCCTGGGGCCATGAGGGCGCCGGGACGAGGATCCGGCACGTCGACGATGAACAGATGGTCTCCGACGTTCACTTCGTAGCGTGCGGTGGCGCCCAGATAGGCGCCGTATCGCACCGTGCCGTCGAAAACATTGGAGGCCTGCATGGGCGCGTCCGCGCGTGCGAGCCGGATCGCCTGCGGCCTGATGACGGCGCGGATGCGCGTCGCGCCGATCTTCGCCGTGGCGCGGATGCGGAGGCTGCCGACCTCGAGCAGGGTGTAGCCGTTCTCGGCGGACACGACCCGGCCGGGAAGGATGTTCTCCGCGCCGATGAAGTCGGCGACGAAGGCGGAGGCCGGGCGGTCGTAGATCTCGGCCGGCGTTCCGAGCTGGACGACTTTGCCGCGATCCATGATCGCGATCCGGTCGGCCATGCTCAGCGCTTCCTCCTGATCGTGGGTCACGTAGATCGCGGTGATGCGCAGGCTCTGCTGGAGCTTGCGGATGGTCGCCCGCATGCTGACCCGGAGCTTGCGGTCCAGGTTGGAGAGCGGCTCGTCCAGCAGCAGGACTTTCGGTTCGGTGACGAGCGCGCGCGCCAGGGCCACGCGCTGCTGCATGCCGCCGGAGAGCTGGGTGGGCGACTTGTCCGCCTGGTTCTCGAGCTCCACGAGGCGCAGCGCCTCGAGGACCCGCTTCCGCACCGACTCGTCGGCGGGGAAGAGCCTGCGGTTGATAAAGCCGCCGAGGACCGCGGCCTTGTCCAGTAAGCCGCCATCGCGGTAGCGCTGCGCGCGCAGGCCGTACGCGACGTTGTCGAACACCGACAGGTGCGGAAACAGCGCGTAGCTCTGGAACATCATTCCGCACGGCCGCTCATAGGGCGGCAGATGCGTGACGTTCTGATCGCCGATGAAGATCTGGCCGGCCGTTGGCTGCTCGAGGCCGGCCGTGCAGCGGAGGGCGGTCGTCTTGCCCGACCCCGACGAGCCGAGGAGGGCGAAGAACTCGCCGTCCTCGACCGTCAGTGTCAGGTTGTCTACGGCCCTGAACGAGCCGTAGACCTTCTGCAGACCCTGAAGTCTTACCTGAGCCATCTCAGCCGAAGCGTCCCCGCCATTCGTTGCGGACGCGGTCGTAGTTCTTCTCCGCCCACGCCATGTCGAGGTCCATGGCCTGCTTGCTCACGTCCTCGAGCGTCATCGGCGTCGTGGGCTTGACGTTCTTGTTGAGCACGATCTGCGAGTGATCGGCGAGGATCTGCTGACCTTTCTCGCTGAGGATGAAGTCGTACAGACGCTTGCCGTTCTCCGGCCGCTTCGAGCCCTTCACCAGCGCCACCGGGTTTGCGATCACCGGTGTTTGATCAGGCATGATGAAATCGACCGACTCGCCGCGTGCCTTCAGGCCCCAAGGCATGAACGAGAAGCAGATGCCGATCTTTGCGTCGCCCTTCGCGACCGCGCGCGTCGGTGCCGCACCCGATTCCGGATATAGGCTGACGTTCTTGTTCAGCTTCTCGAAATACGCCCAGGCGTCCCTTTCCGAGCGGCCCTTCTGAATCTCGGTCATCATGCGGCCGAGCACGGTTAGGGTCGCCGTTCCGGATGCCGCGGGATTCGGCATCTGGATTTGGCCTTTCCAGCGCGGGTCGAGCAGATCCTCCCAGGTCTTGGGCGCTTCGTCCCGCGAAAGCGTCTTCGGGTTATAAGCAAACCCGATGACGAAGACTTCCGCTCCGACGAAATGCCAGTCCTTGTCGCGCAGGAAGACCTTGCCGGTCTGTACGGGCAGGTCCTTGAACGCGGGCGGCGTATAGGGGGTCGTGATGCCCTCGCGCTTGGCATAGAGGAACGACAGCAGCCCGCCGCCGCCGTACCAGACATCGGCGTTCGGATTGGCGCGTTCCGCCAGCAGACGATTCACGATGACGTTCGTGCCGCCGTACTGGACGTTCACGGCGATGCCGGTCTCGGCCTCGAACGCCTTTCCGATCTTGCTCGAAAGATCCGGCGATTCCGGACAGTAGAGAACGACCCGCTTCTCCTCCTGCGCGCGGACGATCGCAGGGAAACCCAGCGTCGCCGCGACGCCTGCCGTGGCGATCAGGGCGCGGCGTGTAATGAGGCCCTTCCGTTGCGGCATATGCAGCTTGTCGGGGCTTTTGAAGCTCATCGTCGTTCCTCCGTTTATATGGGTTCGGTACTGAAGCGATAAGGCCTGCGCTGACCGTCAGGCCGCCTTGATCTCGGTCTGCGACGCCACATGGACGTCCACGCTGCTTGCCGCGACGACCGGGACGAAGGCGGGCGGAACCGGCGTATCGATGAACAGGTGGTCGATGTCGCGCAGGTGTCCGCCGCGCATGGTCGCGTTGCGGCCGAACTTGCTGTGGTCGGCGACCAGGACGGTCGTTCGACAATTGGCGACCATCGCCTGCCGGGCTTCGACCTCGCCGAGATGGAAGTCGAGCAGGGTGCCGTCCTCGTCGAGGCCGCCGACGCCGAAAATTCCGAAATCCGACTTGAAGCGGGCGTAAAACGCCGCCGCGGTCGCGCCGATGATGTCGCGGTCCCGGCGGCGCAGGGTGCCGCCGGCGATCGTGATCTCGATATCCGGGTTACGCGCGAGGGCCGTGGCGACGTTCAGGCTGTTGGTGATGACGCTGATGTCCCGGCGCCCGGCGAGGGCGTGGGCGACGTACTCGGGCGTCGTTCCGAGGCCGATGAACAGCGAGGCGCCGTCCGGAATGAACTGGGCGACCTGCCGGGCGATGGCGCGCTTGGCGGCGTGGTTGAGGACCTGCCGGCTTTCATAGGCGAGGTTCTGGCTCTGCGCCGGCAGGGCCACGCCGCCATGGAGACGCCGGAGCAGTCCTTGCTCGCACAGCCGGTTCACGGCGCGCCGGACCGTCTGCGGGGTGACCTGGAAGCGCTCGGCAAGCGTGTCGATCGAGGCGAAGCCCGTTTCACGGACCAGCTCGAGAATGCAGGCCTGCCGCTCGTCCATCAAAAGGTCCAAGCGCTTACTCCCCTTGATCGAATGAACCAAGCGATGCCGCAGGGTCCGTTCGCTTGTAGCAACAGAAGTTCATATGAGCAAGCCTGATTCGTTCAAATGAAACTCAAAATGCCTGGATCCCGCACTTATTCCGCCGCCAAACGAAGCCGCAGGGGCCCGCGGCTCGTGCGCGGATCGGGCTCAATGCGTTGGGCGAGGTCCGGCGCCGTACCGTCGGGGCTCACGAAACCGGTCGCATCGAGGCAGACGCTTTGCCATGACGGCTGCGTTCCTGTCGCTCGTCGCTTCGGGCATCGGCGCCGAGGAGTTGGTGGAGATCGAGCCGCGCCCCGGTCGGGGGGCGCCCGTTCATGCGGCGCCGCGAGTTGCCTGGAGTCGTCGTTTCCGCGACAATTCGCGGCTGCTGTCATCACGCCGCGATCGAGCCCGGAGACACGCCATGGCCAGCCGCACCAAGCCGCCGTTCCGCGCCGACCATGTCGGCAGCCTCCTTCGGCCGCCCGAACTTCTCAAGGCGCGCGAGGAGGCGAAGCAGGGGAAGCTGAAGCCGGCCAAATTGCGCGCGATCGAGGACAAGGCGATCCGCGACGCGGTGAAAATGCAGGAGGATATCGGGCTGCAGTCCGTCACCGATGGCGAGTTTCGCCGCGGCTCCTGGCACATGGATTTCCTCTACCAAGTCGGCGGCGTCACCAAGGTGATGGACAACCTGAAGATCCAGTTCAGGAACGAGGACGGCGTCATCGAGTTCACCCCGGCGGCGCTGCGGGTCAGCGACAGGCTGAAGCTGGAGAAGCCGATCTTCGCGACGGATTTCGAGTATCTGAAATCCGTGACGAAGGCCACGCCGAAGCTGACCATCCCGTCGCCCAGCATGATGCACTATCGCGGCGGGCGCGCGGCGATTGACGAGAAGATCTACCCGACGATGGAGCCGTTCTGGGACGATCTCGCCCAGGTCTATGCTGACGAGATCGCCGCGCTGGGCCGGATCGGCTGTACCTATCTGCAGCTCGACGACACCAGCCTTGCCTATCTCAACGATCCGGCGCAGCGCGAGCACATCGCCCGGCTGGGCGGCGACGGCGCCTCGCAGCATCTGACCTACATCCGCCTGATCAACAAGGCCGTCGCGAACAGGCCCGCCGGCATGACCATCTGCACGCATATGTGCCGCGGGAACTTCAGATCCTCCTGGGTCGCCGAGGGCGGGTACGACCACGTCGCGGAGGCGCTGTTCGGACAGCTCGACGTCGACGGCTTCTTCCTCGAATACGACGACGCGCGCTCTGGCGGGTTCGAGCCGTTGCGCTTCGTCCCGAAGGGAAAGATGGTCGTGCTCGGTCTGGTGACGACGAAGAAGGGCGCGCTCGAAAAGAAGGATGATCTCAAGCGGCGCATCGATCAGGCGACCAAGTACGTGCCGCTCGAGCAGCTCTGCCTCAGCCCGCAATGCGGCTTCTCGTCGACCGTCGACGGCAATGCGCTGACGATCGACGAGCAGATCGCGAAACTGAAGCTGATCGTCGAGACCGCGCGCGAGGTGTGGGGCTGACGCGGATTGCCGCAGCCCGCGCCGCCGCGCAGGATGAGGATTTCCAGACCGTAAACGGCCGCGACGCTACGCTCGTGCGGCCTGCGCAATTCCGCCGCGGATGGCGCCGGCGCTGACATCGCGCCACAGCACCGCGTGATCTTCGGGGGGCGCCCTGCTGTTCGGCATGGCGAGCCACAGGCGCAGCAGCAGGCGGTCTCGGCCGGACGCGCGGTCGTCCTCGAACGGTGTGCGGCCGTGATAGATGATGTGGTTGTTGAGGAGCTGGATGTCGCCGGGTTCGAACGTCATCTCGAAGGCGAGTTCGTCGGCGAGCCGCATCAGCATGTCGATCGCCTCGCGCTGCTTCGCCGTCAGCCGCGGCACGCCGTCCATGAGCTGTGCGGCCTCGATATAGGTGAGCGAGTAGTGGCTGGTGAAGCGGCCGTCGCGCACGCCGAAGACGGGGAGCGGGTAGGCGAGTTTCTCGCCGCCTTCCTCCTCGCCGAGCCGGCTGCGCCAGACCGGCTCGTAGAGGGCCGCGGCGAGGTCGGGGCGTCGCTCCAGCATGGCGTTGTGGATCGCCGGCGAGCTGGCGAGCTTGCTGACTCCGCCCGCGCGCGCCTGACGCACGCAGAGCAGGCCGACCACGTCGCAGCGGTCGGTGTGATAGCGCAGCGAGCCGTTGGACAGCGTCCTGGCGTAAGAGGAGAGGAACGGCTTGCCATGCTCGCCGCTCTC
>Ga0164243_10015664_pt1 | contig 10461 bp, 6 predicted proteins | sample OricompcompostOP_FD_108781 | JGI IMG/M metagenome (GOLD analysis project Ga0164243, IMG submission 108781) | Organic Plus compost microbial communities from Emeryville, California, USA - Original compost - Organic plus compost (OP) | ecosystem: Engineered > Solid waste > Mixed feedstock >... | reverse complement strand
TCGCGTCGTAGTTCGGGACGATCTGGCCGTCGATCTCGAGCAGGAGACCGTCGGAGCCCTCCACGATCTTGGCGGTGGGCTGAAGGTCGGTAGTGGACATAGGGGAACCGGTAGGGGACAAAAAGGTCAGCCGAGAGAGGGTACCGGACCCGATCAAGCGCTGAAGGTCCGCGCACGCGGCGCGCGCAGCCCGCGCGCACGTGCGCGGCGGCTGCGCAGCAGAGCCGTAGAATCACCCCTCTATGCCGATTCGTGCAACGAAGCGCGGCGCGGAGCGCACCCCTCTCTCCCGCGATGCCGACGTCCTCATCTGCGGCGCCAGCTTCGCCGGCCTCGCGGTCGCCCGCGAGCTGGCCGGGTCCGGCGCGCGCGTGCTGCTGATCGACCGCTACGAGGTCGGCGAGCGCCAGACCTCCGCGTGCGCGGCGCCGACCGGCTGGCTGCGCAACCTCGGCCTGATGGACGCCTTCCGGCAGGAGTTCGGCGAGCTGGTGATCAAGACGCCGCACACGACGGTCCGCTACGACCTGCCGTGGAGCTTCGCCACGTTCGACTACCGGCAGCTGTGCGCCGCGCTGCAGGCGCAGGGCGACGCCGAGTTCGAGATCGCCAAGGTCGACGGGCGCACCGGCGACACCGTCCACACCGACCGCGGCGACCTGACCGCGCCGCTGATCGTCGACGCGCTCGGCTGGCGCCGGGTCCTCGGCCGCGGCGAGAACGTGCAGCCGCCCGACGCGCTGCTGTCGCGCGGGCTGGAGGTCCACCCCGCCGGGACCGGCTCGGAGTTCGAGGTCTGGATCGACCGCTCCTACGTGCCGGCCGGCTACGGCTGGAGCTTCCCGGCGCGCGACGAGGTGCGCGTCGGCGTCGGCTCGTTCGACCCCCGCTTCCACGTCAAGGAGCCGACCGTGCGGCTGGCCGCCGACCTCGAGCGGGCGCCGGAGGGCTTCCAGGGCAACTGGATCCCGCACGCGCTGCGGCCGGCGACCGACGACGGCGTCTTCATGGTCGGCGACTCGGCCGGCCACTGCCTGCCGCTGACCGCCGAGGGGATCCGCACCGCCTTCTATTTCGGGCTGGCGTGCGGGCGCGAGCTGCGCGCCGTCGTCGCCGGCGAGCAGACGCGCGAGCAGGCGCTCGGCCGCTACCACGCCTTCAGCGCCGGCCACAGATTCGCGTTCGACTCGATGCTGAAGGTCCAGCGGCTGATCCCGCGGGTGCCGCCGAGGCTGCTGGCGCCGGCGCTGCGCGCGATGGGCGCGAAGGCGTTCGTCGACTGGTCGTTCGGCCACTACCTGAAGATCGCCCACCCCGACTTCGCGCTCGCGGGCCCGCACGGGACGTCGTTCGCCTCCGGCCGCGGCGGCGCCGGCGCGGCGGTCGTCGGCGCGACGGCGTAGCGGGAGCCGGCGCGGGCGCCCGGACGCGGCGCCGCCGGCGGAGCCGTCGGTCTCGGGCCGCGCCGGCGGGCTGCCCGGTCAGGCCGGCGGCGCGGGCGGCTGGCCGAGCGCGCGCCAGCGGGCGCGGCGGGCGGCGAGGCGCGCGGCCGGGTCGGCGGCGGCGAGCGCGGGCAGCTCGGCGGCGACGACCGCGGCGAGGCGGGCGAGGAACGCCTCGGGCTGCTCGTGCGCCGGGCGCGGCTCGGGGACGACGACGTCGGCGATCCCCGCCTCGGCCAGCCGCCAGGAGGCGCCGGCCTGGGTCGCCGCCAGCTCGGGGGCGTGGTCGAGGTCGCGGTAGAGGATCGCCGAGGCGCCCTCCGGCGCGATCACGCCGAGCGAGGCGTGCTCGGCGCAGACGACGCGATCGGCGGCCAGCAGCGCGAGCGCGCCGCCGCTGCCGCCCTCGCCGACCAGCAGCGCCAGCGTCGGCACCGGCAGCGCCGACAGCTCCGCGAGGCAGGCGGCGATCTCCCCCGCCACGCCGCCGCGCTCGGCGGCGGCGCCGAGCTCGGCGCCGGGCGTGTCGACGATCGTGACGAGCGGCAGCCGCAGCTCCGCAGCGAGCGCCATCCCCCGCCGCGCCTTGCGGTAGCCGGCCGGGCCGAGCGCCGGCGGCGCGCCGTCGGCGCGGCGCCGCTGGGCGATCGCGACGACCGCATGGCCGCAGAGCCGCGCGAGCGCGACCATGCAGCCGGGGTCGTCGGGACGGCCGGCGCGGTCGCCGCGCAGCTCGGTCACGTCGCGCGCGTGCGCGGCCAGCAGCTCGCGCGCGCCGGGCCGCCGCCGCTCGCGCGCGAACCCCAGCGACGCCCACGCATCGCGGCGCTCCGCGGGCGCCAGGGAGGCCGCCGCCGGGCCGGCCGCCGGCGGGCCGGCCGCCGGCGGGACGGCCGCCGCCGAAGCAGCCGCCGGCGCCGGCGGGGCGACGGCGAGGACGCGCGCGACGGCGGCGCGCAGGTCGGGCGGCGCGACGACGGCGTCGAGCAGGCCGTGGGCGAGAAGCGTCTCGGCGCGCTGGACGCCGTCGGGCAGCGGGGCGCCGGTCAGCAGCTCGACGACGCGCGGGCCGGCGAAGCCGAGCAGCGCCTCCGGCAGCGCGAAGGTCACGCTCGCGAGCGAGCCCCACGAGGCGAGCACGCCGCCGGTCGTCGGGTCGGTCAGGCAGACGACGTACGGAAGGCCGGCGTCGCGCAGCTCGCGCGCGGCCGCCGCCAGCTTCGCCATCTGCACGAGCGCGAGCGTGCCCTCCTGCATCCGCGAGCCGCCCGACGCCGGCAGCGCGACCAGCGGCAGCCGCTCGGCGCGCGCCCGCTCGAAGGCGCGCGCGACCCGCTCGCCGGTCGCGACGCCGATCGAGCCGCCGAGGAAGCCGAACTCGGCCGCCACCAGCGCGACCGGCCGGCCGGCGACCGTCGCGCGGCCGGTCAGGACCGACTCGCGCAAACCCGTGCGCGCCTCCGCCTCGGCCAGCCGCTCGCGGTAGGGCCGCAGGTCGGCGAAGGCGAGCGGGTCGTCGGAGACGACCGCCTCGTCCCAGGCCTCGACCGAGCCCTCGTCGACCACCAGCGCGGCGCGCTCGCGCGCGCTCGCGATCCGCGTCCCGCGACCGCTCACGCCGCCGATCGTAGGCGCTCGCCGCCGCCCGGGGACCCGCTTGCCGCGCCGGCGCGCGCGCCGGCGCCGGCCGGCTCCCTACCCTCTCGGCAGCTCCAGTCTCGCCGGCGGCTCGTCCTCGGGCGGCTCGGGCGGCTGGGGGCGGTCGACCCCCGGCGGCAGCTCGACGCCGGCCGCTCTGCGGTAGTCGAGCCACTCGCGCAGCGCGATCTGGATCGAGGCGGCGACGGGGATCGCCAGCAGCGCGCCGACGATCCCGAACAGCGTCGCGCCGAAGAGGACCGAGACGAGCACCGCGAAGGCGTGGATCTCGACCGCCCGTCTCTGGATCTGCGGCTGGATCATCGTGTTCTCTATCTGCTGGTAGACGACCGCCCAGATCGCCCACACGATCGTCGCGACCGGGAAGTCGTGGAAGATCGTCACGATCCCGACCAGCACGGCGGCGATCGTCGCGCCGACCAGCGGGACGAGGTCGAAGATCGCGACCAGCACCGCCAGCGGCGCGGCGAACGGGACGCCGAGGATCGTCAGCACGAGGAAGGTCGTGACGCCGGCGATCGTCGCCTGCAGCAGCGCCCCGCCGACGTAGTTGCCGACCGCGTTCGCGATCCGGTCGACGGCGCGCTGGATCCGCGGGGCGTGCTCGGGCCTGGCGAAGCCGATCGCGCGGTCGACCCATCTGCGGCCGCTGGCGACCATGAAGATCGACAGGATCAGGATGTTGAAGGCGGCGAACAGCGAGCCGACGATCGTGCCGCCGACGGCCGAGAGGGTCGCCGCCGCGTCGTCGATGTGCGACGGCAGCTCCTCGGCCCGCTCTCTCAGCTTGTCGACGATGTTGTACTGGCGGTCGAGGTCCTTCAGCCGCTCGTTGTCATTGACCCATCTCTGCAGGTCCTGGACGTACTCGGGGACGTTGTCGGCGAACTTGGTCCCCTCGCGCACCAGCGGCGGGACGACGATCGCGGCGATCCCGATCGGGATCAGGACGAGGCCGAGGTAGGCGAGCAGGATCGCGAAGCCGCGCCGCATCCGCCGGCTCATCAGGTTGACCGGCCCCGACAGCGCGACCGCGATGAAGGTCGCGATCACCAGCCAGCTGATCGGCTTGCGCAGCAGGTAGACGAGGTAGAGGACGGCGACGACGGCGAGCACGACGACGACCGTCCGCACGATCGTGCGGACGCCGAGCTCGAAGCTCTGGGGCGGGGCAGGCGGCGGCGGTTGCTGTGGCGGATCGGAGCGGGTCGGCGGCGGGCCGCTCACTTCGCGTCCAGCCAGTTGGGCCCGATGCCCGCGTCGACGACCAGCGGCGGGTCGAGCGCGAGCGCGTCGACCATCTGCGGCACGACGAGGTCGCGCGCCCGCTCGGCCTCCTCCGCCGGCCCCTCGAACAGCAGCTCGTCGTGGATCTGGAGGATCAGGCGCGTCTGCAGGCCCGACTGCTCCAGCGCCCGCTCGGCGTTGACCATCGCGAGCTTGATGACGTCGGCGGCGGTCCCCTGGATGACCGTGTTGACGGCCAGGCGCTCGCCGAGCTGGCGCATCTGGAAGTTGCGCGCGCGCAGCTCGGGGATCTGGCGGCGGCGGCCCATCAGCGTCGTCACGTAGCCCTGCTCTCTCGCCTGCTCGATCGTGCGCGCGATGAAGGCGCGCACGGCCGGGAAGCCGTCGAGGTAGCGGTCGATGAACTCCTGCGCCTCCTCGCGCGGGATCTGCAGCCGGTCGGCCAGGCCGTACGCCGACAGGCCGTAGACGATCCCGTAGTTGACCATCTTCGCCTTCGAGCGCGAGCCGGCGTCGAGCTGCTCGGGGTCGACCCCGAGGATCGCGGCGGCGGTGGCGGTGTGGACGTCCTCCCCACGGCGGAAGATCTCCTTCAGCACCTCCTCGCCGGCGATGTGCGCGAGCACGCGCAGCTCCACCTGCGAGTAGTCGGCGGAGATCAGCACGTTTCCCGGTTCGGCGACGAAGCATGCGCGGATCTCGCGGCCGAGCGCGGTGCGGATCGGGATGTTCTGCAGGTTCGGGTTGGTCGAGGAGAGGCGGCCGGTCGCGGCGACGACCTGGCTGAACGTCGTGTGGATGCGGTCGCCGGCGTCGGTCAGCTCCGGCAGCGCCGCCAGGTAGGTCGACTCCAGCTTGGTCAGCTCGCGCCAGCGCTCGATCCTCTCGATCACCGGGTGCTCGTGGCGGATCGCCTGCAGCACGCGCGCGTCGGTCGAGTAGCCGGTCTTGCCGCGTCTCTTTCTCGACAGGCCGAGCCGCTCGAAGAGGATCTGGCCGAGCTGCTGGGGCGAGCCGATCATGAACTCCTCGCCGGTCAGCTCGTAGATCTCCTGCTCGAGCCCGCGCACCTCGTCCTGGACGCGCGCGCGGATCTGCGCCAGCAGCGCCTTGTCGAGCTTCAGCCCGGCGACCTCCATCTGGCGCAGGACGCGCACGAGCGGCAGCTCGACCTGCTCGAACAGCTCGACCAGCTCGCGCTCCTCCAGCTGGGGCCGCTGGGCGGCGGCGAGCGCGTGGACGCGCAGCGCGTCGGCGGCCGCCGGGTCCTCGACGTCGGTGCCGATCCCGCGCTCCTCGGCCAGCTCGTCGAGCGGGTAGGCGCGACGGGCCGGGTCGAGCAGGTAGGCGGCGATCAGCGTGTCGTGGGCGAGCGCGTCGGGGACGGCCTGCAGCGCCTTCGCGTCGTGCGCGAGCGCCGGGCGGTCGCCGACCGCGGCCGCGAGCGTCTGCGGCCCGCCGCCCTCCGCGCCGCAGTCGCCGGCGAGCGCCTCCTCGCCGCCGGCGTAGGCGCCGAACCGCCATGCCTCGCTCTCGCCGAACAGCGCGTCGTCGGGCTTCTCGGGCGCGCGCGCTGCGAGCGCGACGGCGGCGCCGGCCGGCGCCAGCGCGGCGATCTCCGCCAGCGCCGCGCCGTCGCGGACGGTCGCGCTCAGCGTCCGCTCGGCCGCCGGCCGCGGGGCGGCCGCGTCGCCCTCGCCGAGCACCTCCTCCAGCCGCCGCAGCGGGTCGCGCAGCTCGAACTCGCGGAAGGTCTCGCGCAGTCTCGAGCGGTCGGGCTCGGCGCCGGCGATCGCCGCGACGTCGATCGCGACCGGCAGGTCGCGCCGCATCGTCGCCAGCCGCTTGGAGACGCGCGCGTCGTCGGCGTGGGCGAGCAGGTTCTCGCGCCGTCTTCTCGCTCTGATCTCGTGCGCGTGCGCGAGCACGCCCTCGAGGTCGCCGTACTGCTGCAGCAGCTGCGCGGCGGTCTTGTCGCCGATCCCGGGGACGCCGGGGATGTTGTCTGAGGTGTCGCCCTTCAGGCCGATGAAGTCGGGGACCAGCTCGGGCGGGATCCCGTAGCGGTCGATCACGCCCTGGCGGTCGTAGGTTCTCGTCTCGGTGATGCCGCGCGCGGTCGCCATGATCTCGACGCCGTCGTCGACCAGCTGGAAGGAGTCGCGGTCGCCGGTGACGATCTTGACCGGGATCCCCCTCGCCTTCGCCTGCTCGGCGAGCGTCGCGATCACGTCGTCGGCCTCGTAGCCCTCCAGCGACACGTTGGCGTAGCCGAACGACTCGACCAGCGGCTCCAGGTGCGGCCACTGCTGCTTGAACAGGTCCGGCCGCGACGAGCGCTGCGCCTTGTAGTCGGCGTAGACCTCCCTGCGGCCGGAGTGGCCGCGGTCCCAGGCGACGATCGTCGCTCTCGGACCGTGCTCGGTGAGGATCTTCACCAGCATCGACGCGAAGCCGAAGATCGCGTTGGTCGGGAAGCCCGTCGAGGTCGCGATCGACTCGGGCAGCGCGAAGAAGGCGCGGTACGCGAGCGAGTTCCCGTCGATCAGGAACAGCTCGTCGTGCGTGTCTGAGGTGCTCGCCACGGCCAGGAAGAGTAGGGACCGCGGCGGCGTGGAAACCGCCCGGCCGATCTTTCCGTAGTGCGGAAACCGGCGACCGAATGACGGTATGATCCTCCGGTCCCACCCACGACGGAGGCCCACGACCGATGCCGACCACGCCGAGCGCCCAGTTCTCCCTCACGATCCGCGTCGAGATCGCGGACCGTCCCGGGATGCTCGGGCGCGTAGCGACGGCGATCGGCGACGCGGGCGGGACGATCGGCGCGATCGACATCGTCGCGATCGAGGACGACCGCGCCGTGCGCGACATCACCGCGAGCTGCTCGGACCAGTCGGAGTGGGACGGGATCGTCGCCGCGATCGAGCGGGTCGACGGCACGCGCGTGCTCGACACGACCGACCGCACCTTCCAGCTCCACCTCGGCGGCAAGATCGAGCAGCGCAGCAAGTCGCCGCTGAAGAGCCGCGACGACCTCTCGATGGCGTACACGCCGGGCGTCGCGCGGGTCTGCACGGCGATCCACGAGGACCCCGACAAGGCCTTCCAGTACACGATCAAGCGCAACACGGTCGCGGTCGTCTCCGACGGCACGGCGGTGCTCGGCCTCGGCGACATCGGCCCGGCCGCGGCGATGCCGGTGATGGAGGGCAAGGCCGTCCTGTTCAAGGAGTTCGCCGAGGTCGACGCCTTCCCGATCTGCCTCGACACGAAGGACCCCGACGAGATCGTCGCGATCGTCAAGGCGCTGGCGCCGACCTTCGGCGGCATCAACCTCGAGGACATCTCGGCGCCGCGCTGCTTCGAGATCGAGGACCGGCTGGCGGCCGAGCTCGACATCCCCGTCTTCCACGACGACCAGCACGGCACCGCGGTCGTGACGCTGGCGGCGCTGATCAACGCCGCGAAGCTGACCGGCCGCGAGCTGAGCGAGATGCGGGTGCTGGTGACCGGGCTCGGCGCCGCCGGCGTCGCGGTCACGAAGATCCTGCAGTCGGCCGGCGTCACCGAGATCGTCGGCTGCGACTCCAAGGGCGCCGTCCACGTCGACCGCGCCGACTACCTCGACGGCTCGATGAACGCCGTCAAGCGCTGGTACGCCGAGCAGACCAACCCCGAGCGGCTGGCCGGCGCCCCCGGCGACGTGATCGACGGGATGGACCTGTTCGTCGGCGTCTCGGGCGCGCGCGTGATGCCGGCCGAGGCGCTGGCGCGGATGAACCGCGACGCGATCGTCTTCGCGATGGCCAACCCGAACCCGGAGGTGACGCCCGAGGAGGCGGCGCCGTACGTGCGGGTGATGGCGACCGGCCGCTCCGACTACCCCAACCAGATCAACAACGTGCTCTGCTTCCCGGGGATCTTCCGCGGGGCGCTCGACGTGCGCGCGCCGCGGATCACCGAGGCGATGAAGCAGGCGGCGGCGCAGGCGATCGCCGACATCGTGCCGGAGGCGGAGCTGCGCGAGGACTACATCGTCCCGTCGGTCTTCAACCGCGACGTCGCACCGGCGGTCGCCGAGGCGGTCGAGCGGGCGGCGCGCGAGGGCGGGACGGCGGCCGTCGCCGGCACCGAGGTCGGCTACGCGCCGACCGACGAGCTGCACGTCGCGGCCGGCTGACCGCGCGCTCAACCGTCGAGTCTGTGGACGTAGCGCAGGCGGCCGTCGAGGACCCGCCAGGCGCCGTAGCGGTGCGGCGACGGGTCGCCGCCGGGCAGCAGCTCGTAGTCGCCGAGGACCGTCTGCTCGCGGCGGATGCCGCGGAAGGCGCGCACGACGTCGGCGCGGTCGAGCGACCGCTCGCCGGCCGCCTCCGCGGCCGTGCCGATCGCCGCCAGGATCGCCTTCATCGCCTCGTAGCCGTACAGCGCCTCGGGCTCCGGGGCGCGGCCGTGCAGCCGCTCGTAGGCGCGCGCGAAGCGGGCGGCCGCCGGCGGGTAGGCGCGCAGCCCCTGCAGCGGCCGCGTCACGTAGGTCGCGCCGGCCGCGGCGCCGACGGCGGCGAGGAACGGCCGGTCGACCAGCGAGCCGGGCGCGAACAGCTTCATCGAGGGCTCGGCGACCGACAGGTCCTGCCACAGCCGGATCGCGCCCTCGTGCGCCTGGCCGGCGTAGAGGACGGCGTCGACCCTCGCCTCCTGGATCTTGGCGATCAGGTCGCGCGGGTCCTGCTGGTGGGGGTCGACGTCCTGGCGGTCGGCGAGCGCGATCCCGTATCTGTGCGCCAGCGCCGGTCTCAGCGCCAGCGCGTAGGCGAGCCCGATCGGGTCCTCGTCGCTGAGCACCATCAGGCGCTCGACCCGCTCGCGCCGCATGTAGTCGAGCAGCGCCGCGACCTGCGCGCGGTCGCCGGGGACCAGGCGCGCGAAGGTGCGGCCGTACTCCTCCGCCTTCGGGTAGTACTTCGCCGGCGAGTCGGGCACCGCCAGCGTTCTCTGCGTCAGCGACATCGCGCTGTCGGTCGGGCTCAGCTGGAGGATCCCGGCCTCGTTCAGCAGCGGCACCGAGATCGCCGAGGAGCCGGTGTGGAACTCGCCGACGTAGGCGACCGCGGCCGGGTCCTTCGCGGCTCTGCGCGCGTTCTCGGAGATCTGGGCGGGGTCCCAGCGGGCCGCCTTCTCGGTCGCCGCGTCGAGCGAGACCAGCCGCACGCGGTAGCGGCCGACCGCCCCGCCGGCCTCTCTCAGCGCCATCCGCTCGCCGCGCAGCACGTCGAGCGCGGCGCGGCGGTCTGGCCCCTCCAGCGGCATCGAGCTGTAGACGGTCAGCTCCGAGCCGGTGACCGCGCTCTGGGCCGGATCCTCCCCGCCGCAGCCGGCGCTCAGCAGTGCGACGGCGGCCAGGCAGAGCGCAGCGAGCACGGCGAGCGTTCGTCGTGCAGGGTGCTGCGATCGGTGGAGAGGAGGCTGCGAGACCAAGCGGCCGTGATTCTACGAATGCGCCTGCCCGCGCGCGGTGGTGGCAGCCGCACCCCCCGTTCGTCGGGACCTCCGGGCGCCCGTCGACAGCCCCCGGGGCAGCGGCTACGGTTGGCGCAATGCGAGTCGGAATCCTGACCGCCGGCGGCGACTGCCCCGGCCTCAACGCCGTGATCCGCGCCGCCGCCCGCCGGCTGATGACCCACCAGCACGAGGCGATCGGCCTCCGCCGCGGCTACCGCGGCCTCGCCGAGCACGACTGGATCGAGCTCGACCAGCGCAGCGTCTCGGGCATCCTCCACCTCGGCGGCACGATCCTCTCGACCTCGAACTACAACCCGTTCCGCGAGGAGCAGGGGATCGAGAAGGTCCTCAGCCAGCAGACCCAGGACCCGCTCGACGCGATCATCGCGATCGGCGGCGAGCACACGATGATGATCACCCGCCGCGTCCAGGAGGAGCTGGGGATCCCCGTCGTCGGGGTGCCGAAGACGATCGACAACGACGTCACGTGCACCGACTACACGTTCGGCTTCGACACCGCCGTGCAGGTCGCGACCGACGCGATCGACCGCCTCCACACGACCGCGCAGTCGCACGACCGCGTGATGATCCTCGAGGTGATGGGCCG
>Ga0164243_10015663_pt1 | contig 10462 bp, 8 predicted proteins | sample OricompcompostOP_FD_108781 | JGI IMG/M metagenome (GOLD analysis project Ga0164243, IMG submission 108781) | Organic Plus compost microbial communities from Emeryville, California, USA - Original compost - Organic plus compost (OP) | ecosystem: Engineered > Solid waste > Mixed feedstock >... | reverse complement strand
GGCGCCGCAACGGCAAGCTTCGTCTGGTTCTTCGCGCTCGGCTATGGCGCGCGGCTCCTCGCGCCCTTATTCGCCAGACCGCTCGCCTGGCGCGTGCTCGACATCGCCATCGGTCTTGTGATGGCGGGCCTCGCGCTCGGCCTCGTCCTGCGCCTTGTCCGGACATGAAAAAAGGGCGCCCACAGGGGCGCCCTTTCGTTTGTTCCGGCGGCGAAGCGGGTCCGGAACCGCAGGCCGTGAACTCACGGCTCCAATCTCCGAAACTGCGGAATATAGGTCCCGGACAGCGGCTGCGCCGCTGCCGGGACATGTAATCACTCCGCGGCCGGAGCCGTCTCCTCGGCCTTTTCCTTCTTCTCGAGATCCTCGCCGGTCTCCTGGTCCACGACCTTCATGGAGAGGCGGGTCTTGCCGCGCTCGTCGAAGCCGAGCAGCTTGACCTTCACCTTGTCGCCTTCCTTGAGAACGTCGGAGACCTTCTCGATGCGCTTGGGCGCGATCTGCGAGACGTGCACGAGGCCGTCACGCGAGCCGAAGAAATTCACGAAGGCGCCGAAATCGACGACCTTCACGACCGTGCCGTCATAAATCTGACCGACCTCCGGCTCGGCCACGATCGAGTGGATCCAGTTGAGCGCGGCCTTGATGGCCTTGCCGTCGCTGGAGGCGACCTTCACCGTGCCGTCGTCCTCGACATTGATCTTCGCGCCGGTCTTCTCGACGATCTCGCGGATCACCTTGCCGCCCGAGCCGATCACGTCGCGGATCTTGTCGACGGGGATCTTGATGACCTCGATGCGCGGCGCGAATTCGCCGAGCTCGGGGCGCGCCGCAGTCAGCGCCTTGCCCATTTCGTTGAGGATATGCGTACGGCCTTCCTTCGCCTGGGCGAGAGCGACGCGCATGATCTCCTCGGTGATGCCGGCGATCTTGATGTCCATCTGCAGCGCGGTCACGCCCTCGGTCGTGCCGGCGACCTTGAAGTCCATGTCGCCCAGATGGTCCTCGTCGCCGAGGATGTCGGAGAGAACCGCGAAGCGTTCGCCCTCGAGGATGAGGCCCATCGCGATGCCCGCCACGGGGCGCTTCAGCGGCACGCCCGCGTCCATGGCCGCGAGCGAGGTTCCGCAGACGGTCGCCATGGAGGACGAGCCGTTCGATTCGGTGATCTCCGAGACGACGCGCAGCGTGTACGGAAATTCGTGGTTCGGCGGCAGCATCGGCTGGATGGCGCGCCAGGCGAGCTTGCCGTGGCCGATCTCGCGGCGTCCGGGCGAGCCCATGCGGCCCGTCTCACCGACCGAATAGGGCGGAAAGTTGTAGTGCAGCATGAAGGTTTCCTTGTAGGTGCCTTCAAGCGCATCCACGAACTGTTCGTCCTCGCCGGTGCCGAGCGTCGCGACGACGAGCGCCTGCGTCTCGCCGCGCGTGAACAGCGCCGAACCGTGCGTACGCGGCAGAACGCCGACCTCCGCCAGAATCGGACGCACCGTCTTCACGTCGCGGCCGTCGATGCGGATGCCCTCGTCAAGGATGTTCCAGCGCACGATCTTGGCTTCGAGATCGTGGAACACCGCGCCGACCTTGGTCGCCGAAGGCGCTGTCTCGTCGCCCTCGGGGCAGAGCTTGGCGATCACCGCGTCGCGGATTTCGCCGACGCGGGCATAGCGGTCCTGCTTTTTCTGGATCTTGTAGGCTTCGCGCAGATCCTTCTCGGCAAGATCGCGGATCGCCTTTTCGATGGCCGAATTGTCCTCGATCTCAAGCTCGCGCGGCTCCTTGGCCGCCTTCTCCGCCAGCCGGATGATGGCGTCGATGACCGGCTGGAAGCCCTTGTGGCCGAACATGACCGCGCCGAGCATGACGTCCTCGGACAGCTCCTTGGCTTCCGATTCGACCATCAGCACCGCGTCCTGCGTGCCGGCGACGACGAGATCCAGATCCGATTCCTTGACCTGCTCGATCGTCGGATTGAGCACGTACTGGCCGTTGATATAGCCGACGCGCGCCGCGCCGATCGGACCCATGAAGGGCACGCCCGACAGGGTCAGCGCCGCGGAGGCCGCGACCATGCTGACCACGTCCGGGTCGTTTTCGAGGTCGTGCGAGAGCACCGTCACGACGACCTGGGTGTCGCAGCGCCAGCTCTCATGGAAGAGCGGGCGGACCGGACGGTCGATCAGGCGCGAGACGAGCGTCTCGCGCTCGGTCGGGCGGCCTTCGCGCTTGAAGAAACCGCCGGGAATGCGGCCGGCCGCGTAGAAACGCTCCTGGTAGTTGACCGTCAGCGGCATGAAATCGACGCCGGGCTTCGGCGCCTTGGCGGCGACGACGGTGGCGAGCACGGAGGTGTCGCCATAGGTGGCCAGAACCGCGCCGTGCGCCTGGCGGGCCAGGCGGCCGGTTTCGAGGACGAGCTCATGCCCGCCCCATTCCAGCACTTCGCGTTGAATATCGAACATAAAGGTCTTCTTTCGTGGTCTGCGGCGGGAGAACCGGCCACGAGCAGAATTGCGGGAGGTTTTTCGCGTCATCCCGGACGGCGAAGCCGCTCCGGGATCGTCCGGCGGTCCCGGCCGAATGCTCTGCATTCCTCGGGACGACGGAAAAACATCCGGCGATCCTGCCCCTGGCGCAATCTGGCTCGACCCGCCTCGGGTCGGCGCGGCATCCCCATGACGCCGCGCCATGTGAAAACGGCGCGCCTTCTGGCGCGCCGCACGGTGCATCAGCGGCGGATACCGAGCCGCTTGATGAGGTCTTCGTAGCGCTTGACGTCCTTGCCCTTCACATAGTCGAGCAGCGAACGGCGCTGGCTGACGAGCTTCAGGAGGCCGCGGCGGGAGTGATTGTCCTTCGCATGGCCCTTGAAATGCTCGGTGAGATTGTTGATGCGCTCCGTCAGGATCGCAACCTGCACCTCCGGCGAACCGGTGTCGCCGGGCTTTGTGGCATACTCCTTCACGAGCGCCTGCTTGCGCTCTGCCGTAATCGACATCGGGATACGTCCTTTCTGCCGCGCTCGGGCGGACTTTTCGGCCGGGATCTCAGCCCGGAATGTGGAACACGCGCTTGGGATGCACTTCGCCGCTCTCGGCCTCCGCCAGAGCGACAAGCGCGCCCTGGGCGGTCACGTAGCAGGTGCCGATGAGCGACGGCGCATCGCGTCCGCGCAGCAAAATGGCCTGCCCTCGTCTCAGGCGGGCCGCATCCGCCCCGCTCACGGCCAGCGCCGGGATGTCGTCCAGCGCGGTCTCGACGGGGAGGAGATGGTCGGCGAGGTCACCCTCGCCGGGGGCAGATAAACGAAGACGCTCCACTTCGTCCAGCGAAATCACGTCCTCCTCGCCGAACGGGCCGACCCGGATCCGCCGCAGCGCCGAGATGTGGCCGAGGCAGCCGAGCGCCCGGCCGATGTCGCGGGCGAGCGCCCGCACATAGGCGCCCTTGCCGGTTTCGGTTTCGAAAACAGCCGATTCCGGCCCTGCCTCGACCAGTTCCAGCCGGTGCACCTCGATCTCGCGCGGCGCCAGATCCACCGTCTCGCCGTCGCGGGCAAGATCGTAGGCCCGTTCGCCCTGGACCTTGATCGCGGAAAATTGTGGCGGCTTCTGCCAGATCGTGCCGCGGAAACGCGGCAGGACGGCGCGGATTTCCTCTTCGGTCGGCCGCTTCGGCGACAGGCCGATTTCCCGGCCCTCGCTGTCGTCGGTGTCGGTCTCGACGCCCCATGCGACCGTGAAGCGATAGACCTTGCGGCCGTCCATGGCGAAGGGCACGGTCTTGGTCGCCTCGCCGAAGGCGATCGGCAGGATGCCGGTCGCCAGCGGGTCGAGCGTGCCCGCATGGCCCGCTTTCTTCGCGCCGAAGGCCCGCTTTACCTTGGCCAGCGCATGGGTCGAGGTCATGCCCTTCGGCTTGTCGAGGATCAGCCAGCCATGGACGTCGCGCTTTTTCGGGCGGGCCGGGTTCGTCCCGCCGGATTTTGTCTCGCTCTGGGCCGCGTTCACTCGCTCTCCTCCCCCTCTGTTCCCCGGACATCCCGCTGCACCTGCGGGCTGTTGAGCAGCGCGTCCATGCGCGCGCCCTCATCGAAACTCGTATCGAGCCGGAACCTCAGTTCCGGCACCGCGCGCAGCTCGACCCGGTGGCCGAGCTCGCCGCGCAGGAATTTGCGGTTCCGCTCCAGCGCCGCGACCACCTTGTCCGCGTCGCGGCCGCCGAGCGGCATCACATAGGCCGTCGCGAGCTTCAGATCCGGCGTCATGCGCACTTCGGGCACCGTAATGACGGCGCGGCCGAGATCGGGGTCCGGCACGTCGCCGCGCTGGAGAATCTCCGCGAGCGCGTGGCGCACGAGTTCGCCGACGCGCAACTGGCGCTGGGACGGACCGGCTGCCGCGGCCTTCTGCTTGGGCATTTCATGAACCTCTCGTTTGGAGCCTCGCGGGATCGGACCACGGGGCCTCAAAGCCTCATCCCGGACCGGGCGTCCGGATCGCGATCCGGGACACCCGTATTGACGGATGGTCACATCCGCCGGCCCTCCCGAACCCGGGTTTCCCGGGTTCGCCTCTCCCCTTGATCAACCCGGCACCGGCCGGGTCGCGCCGCACAGGCGGCCGGAGAGAGCGGCGGAGCCTTACAGCGAGCGCGTCACCTCGGTGACGTGATAGCATTCGATGATGTCGCCCTGACGGATGTCCTGGTAGTTCTCGAACGCCATGCCGCATTCCTGGCCGGCCTGCACTTCCTTCACTTCGTCCTTGAAGCGTTTCAGCGTCGACAGCTTGCCCTCGTGGATGACCACGTTGTCACGGATCAGGCGCACGCCCGCGCCGCGCTCGACATGGCCCTCGGTGACGCGGCAGCCCGCGACCTTGCCGACCTTCGAGATGTTGAACACTTCGAGGATTTCGGCATTGCCGAGGAATTCCTCGCGCCGCTCGGGCGCCAGCAGGCCCGACATCGCCTTGCGGATGTCGTCCACGAGATCGTAGATGACGTTGTAATAACGGATCTCGGTGCCGGTGCGATCCGCCGCCGCGCGCGCTTCCTTCAGCGCGCGCACATTGAAGCCGAGCACCGCCGCGCCGGAGGCCGCCGCAAGCGTGATGTCGCTCTCGGTGATGCCGCCGACGCCCGCGTGCAGGACGCGCGCAGCCACCTCGTCGTTGCCGAGCTTGGCCAGCGCCTGGATGATCGCCTCGACCGAGCCCTGCACGTCGCCCTTGATGACGAGCGGGAACTCCTGCTTGCCGGCCGCCGTCTTGAGGTTGGACATCATCTGCTCGATCGAGCCGCCGCCGCCGCGGCCCGCGCGGGCCGCCGCCAGATCGCGCCGCTGGCGCTGGCGGTATTCAGTGATCTCGCGGGCGCGCGCCTCGTTCTCGACGACCGCGAGGCGGTCGCCGGCTTCGGGAGCGCCCTGGAAGCCGAGCACCTCGACGGGCATGCTCGGCCCCGCCGAGGCAACGCTCTGGCCCTGATCGTTGATCAGCGCACGCACGCGGCCCCATTCGGAACCCGCGATGACGATGTCGCCGCCGCGCAATGTGCCGCGCTGCACGAGCACGGTCGCGACCGGGCCGCGGCCCTTGTCGAGCTTGGCCTCGATGACGATGCCTTCGGCCGGGCGGTCCGGATTGGCCCTGAGGTCGAGAATCTCGGCCTGCAGCTGGATCGCCTCGAGCAGCTTGTCGAGATTGATCTTCTGCGTCGCCGACACCTCGACTTCGAGAACGTCGCCGCCCAGGCTTTCGACCTGCACTTCGTACTGCAGGAGCTCGGTGCGCACGCGATCCGGCTTGGCCGAGGGTTTGTCGATCTTGTTGATCGCCACGATGATCGGCACGCCCGCCGCCTTGGCGTGGCTGATCGCCTCGACCGTCTGCGGCATCACGCCGTCATCGGCGGCGACGACGAGCACGACGATGTCGGTCGCCTTGGCGCCGCGCTGGCGCATGGCGGTGAAGGCTTCGTGGCCCGGCGTGTCGATGAAGGTGATGAGGCCGCCCGTCGGCGCGGTCACCTGATAGGCGCCGATATGCTGGGTGATGCCGCCCGCTTCGCCGGCCACCACATTGGCGTGGCGGATCGCGTCGAGCAGCGAGGTCTTGCCGTGGTCGACATGGCCCATGATCGTCACGACGGGCGGGCGCGGCTGGGTCGTGCCTTCCTCGTCCTTGGCGTCGAACAGGCCTTCCTCGACGTCCGATTCGGCGACGCGGCGGACCGTATGGCCCATTTCCTCGGCGATGATCTGCGCGGTGTCGGCGTCGATCACGTCGTTGATCTTCTTCATCTCGCCCTGCTTCATCAGCAGGCGGATGACGTCGACCGCGCGTTCGGCCATGCGGTTGGCCAGTTCCTGGATCGTGATCGTCTCGGGAATGACGACCTCGCGCGCGATCTTTTCCTTCGGCTCGTGCGAGATCTTGCCGGTCATGCGCTGGACGCGGCGGCGGAACGAGGCGACCGAGCGGCCACGCTCCTCCTCGGTGTCGAACGCCGTGGTCAGCGTCAGGCGGCTGCGCTGCTTCTCCTGGCCGGCCTTGGTGCGCTCGGGCTTGGCCGGCACCGCAGGACGGACCGGAACGCCCGGACGGCGCACGGGACCGCGCGGCCCCTCGTCCTCGTCCTCGACCACGCGCGCGGTCGCCGCCGCGCCGCGCGGGGCGGCGGCAGCGGTCTGTTCCTCGCCGAGCCGCTTCTTCGCGGCGTCCTCGGCCTTCTTGCGCGCCTCTTCCTCGGCGAGACGGCGCGTCTCTTCCTCTTTCTTGCGGGCCTCCGCCGCGGCGCGCTCGGCGGCGCGGCGCGCGTCCTCCTCGGCGCGGCGCTTGGCCTCGGCCTCGGCCTTGGCGCGGTCTTCCGCCTCGCGTTCGCGCGCCTCGGCGAGCGCACGGTCGCGCGCCTCGATCTCTTCCTCGGTCAGGGTGCGCAGGACCACGCTCGGATTGCGCGGCGCCTTGGGGGCGGACGGTCGCGAGGACGGAGCCGACGCCGGGGAGGCGGCCGGCGCGGCAGTCTGGGAGGAGGCCGGACGCGCCGTGACCGGCTCGGACTTCTCGCCCGGCCCGATCACGCGACGCTTCACCTTCTCCACCACAACCTGCTTGGAGCGGCCGTGGCTGAAGCTCTGCTTCACCGTTCCCTGCTCGACAGGGCGTTTCAGCGTCAGGGTCTTGCCCAGGCCAAGAGTCTTGTCGCCCGGGTTTTTCGTGTCCGTCATTCCTGTTCCGTTTCTGCGGCCAGTTCCCCTGCCGGGAACCGCCCCGTTTCGATCTGCCTGTACCGCCCGAGCAGGTCCGCCCGCGCGAGAAAAGCGTCGCTCACGGGGTCCGCGAGCAGCGCTGCGTGTATCACATTCTCGCGGCCAAGGGCCAAGAGCATTTGCCCCGAGGAGAAAAGCTCCACCACCCTTGCCGGCCGGCCCCCGCCGCGCCGCGCGGCCTGGGCCAGCTTGCGTCGGCCGTCCTGCGCGCCGTCCGTCGCGTGAAGGACGGCGACGGCCTCGCCCCGGGCGAGCGCGGTCTCGACCTTGCCGAAGCCGGTGAGAACCTGGCCCGCTTTGTTGGCCATGGCCAGCATATCGAGCGCGGACCGCTCGATCAGCCGGTCGACCTCATCCGCCAGCGAGGCCGGCACGACAACCGCGTCCCGGAAGCCGCGCGCGAAGACCTTGCGCTTCATGGCCTCCTCGACCTTTGCCCGCCGCGCCTCGACCCAGACGCCGCGTCCCGGAAGCCGCCGTCTCAGATCGGGCACCACCGTCCCGTCCGGCGCGCGGACGAAACGGATCAGCTCCTCGACCGGATGAACCGTACGGTCCACCGCGCAGCTGCGCTGACGCGCGCGCCGGTCGTCCTTTATGTCCGCCTTCGCCTCTGCGGTCAGGCCGACGCCTCCTCGGTTTCGGCCTCGCCTTCCGGCTCGGGCAGTTCGTCGATCCAGCCCGCCTTGAGGCGCGCCTGCATGATAAGACCCTCGGCCTCCTCCTTCGACAGCTGGAAGCCTTCGAGCGCGCCGGGATAGCGCTTGGTCTCGCCGCCCTGACGCTCGGTCCAGCCCAGAAGGTCGTCGGTCGCCGAACCCGCGAGGTCCTCGACAGATTTGATGTCATTCTCGCCGAACGCAACCAGCATTGCGGTGGTGACGCCCGGAATCTCCTTCAGATCGTCGGACACGCCCAGATCCTTGCGGCGCTCGTCCTGCTCGGCCTCGATGCGGGCGAGATAGTCGCGCGCCCGGCTCTGGATCTCGCCGGCGGTGTCCTCGTCGAAGCCCTGTATGGACGAGATCTCGCTGGGATCGACGAAGGCGAGCTCCTCCACCGAGGCGAAGCCTTCGGCCGCGAGCAGCTGGCCCACCACCTCGTCGACATCGAGCGCGTCCATGAAGGTCTGGGTGCGCTCGTTGAATTCCTTCTGGCGGCGCTCCGATTCCTCGGCCTCGGTCAGGATGTCGATGTCCCAGCCGGTCAGCTGCGAGGCAAGGCGCACATTCTGGCCGCGCCGGCCGATGGCGAGCGACAGCTGGTCGTCCGGCACGACGACCTCGATCTTGCCGGAGTCCTCGTCGAGCACGACCTTGACCACTTCCGCCGGCTGCAGCGCATTGACGATGAAGGTCGCCTCGTCCGGCGACCAGGGAATGATGTCGATCTTCTCGCCCTGCAGCTCGTTGACCACCGCCTGCACGCGCGAGCCGCGCATGCCTACGCAGGCGCCGACCGGGTCGATCGAACTGTCGCGCGAGATGACGCCGATCTTGGCGCGCGAGCCCGGATCGCGGGCCACCGCCTTCACCTCGATGATGCCGTCATAGATCTCCGGCACTTCCTGGGCGAACAGTTTCGCCATAAACTGCGGATGCGTGCGCGAGAGGAAAATCTGCGGGCCGCGCGGCTCCGAGCGCACGTCGTAGACATAGGCGCGGATGCGGTCGCCGGGGCGGAAGACCTCGCGCGGCAGAAGCTCGTCGCGGCGCACGATCGCCTCGCCGCGGCCGAGATCGACGATCACATTGCCGTATTCGACGCGCTTGACGACGCCGTTGACGATGTCGCCGATGCGGTCCTTGTACTCGTTGTACATACGCTCGCGCTCGGCCTCGCGCACTTTCTGCACGATCACCTGCTTGGCGGACTGGGCGGCGATGCGGCCGAAATCGAAGGGCGGCAGCGGCTCGGAAATGTAGTCGCCGGGCTGCGCGGCCGGATTCTTGAGGCGCGCCTCCTCGACCGAAATATCCGTCGAGGTGTTCTGCACGTCATCGGTCACCAGAAGCAGGCGCGAAAGCTTGATCTCGCCCGTCTTCGGGTTGATTTCGGCGCGCACCTCGGTCTCCGCGCCGTAGCGGGCCCGCGCGGCCTTGGCGATGGCGTCCTCCATCGCGGCCAGCACGATCTGCCGGTCGATCACCTTTTCCCGCGCGACCGCGTCGGCGATCTGCAGAAGCTCCAGACGATTGGCGCTCACGGCCATATCTTATCTCCGTCCTTTACGCTGGACCGGCTCCTCGAGCGCGTCCACGTCCATTTCGAGTCCATCCTGAGCCGCCGCGCGCCCGGCCGCCTTTTCGGCCGCCTTGCCGCGCTTCAGCGCCTCGTCGATCAATGCGTCGGTCAGAACCAGCCGCGCCTCGGCCATATCGGCCACCGGCAGCAGCACCACCCGGTCCCCGGCATCCTGTTTCACGTCGTCCCGTTCGAGGCGGGCGTTCCCGCCCTCGAGCCCGAGCAGCGTGCCGCGGAAACGCTTGCGCCCGCCGACCGGCTCCTCCATCTCGATCTTCGCCACATGCCCTGCCCAGCGGGTGAAATCCTCGAGCCGCACCAGCGGCCGGTCGATGCCCGGCGAGGACATTTCGAGATAATAGGCGCGGTCGATCGGGTCCTCGACATCGAGGACCGGGGAGATCGCCTTGGAAGCTTCCTCGCAGTCCTCGACATTCATGGTCCCGTCCGGCCGCTCGGCCATGATCTGGACCGTGCAGCCGTTCTGCGCCGTGATCTTCACCCGCACCAGACGAAAGCCGAGATCCTCGAGCACCGGCTCGACGATGTGCGCGACGCGCGCGGCAAGCCCGGTTTCCCGGATCAGGCGGTCGTCGGTTGCGGCGGTTCCGGTCAATTCGGCTCCAAATGCCAAAAGAGCGGGCCCCCGGAGGAACCCACTCCCATGAAGATCGTCATGAGATGAGAAACTGGCTGATATATAGACAAAAGGCCGTCCTCGCGCAAGGCGAGGGCCGGAGGGACAGGAACCGCTTCATGTCCGCTTTCGCCATCGCCAATCTCCACGACGTCCGGATGGGCGCGGACATCGTCGCCTATCTCGAAAACATCGATGCGACGCTTGCGCCCTTCGGCGGCCGGTTCCGCATCCACGGCGCGCCGCCGGACGTGGTCGAGGGCACGTTTTCGGGCGATCTCATCATGCTGGAATTCCCCGACATCGAG
>Ga0164243_10015662_pt1 | contig 10462 bp, 10 predicted proteins | sample OricompcompostOP_FD_108781 | JGI IMG/M metagenome (GOLD analysis project Ga0164243, IMG submission 108781) | Organic Plus compost microbial communities from Emeryville, California, USA - Original compost - Organic plus compost (OP) | ecosystem: Engineered > Solid waste > Mixed feedstock >... | reverse complement strand
GGGGGGGGGGTGCTGCGCGCCCCACCGCCGATCGTGCACGTGCCGTAGACCCGGCCCGTCCGATGACGGATGTGGATCTCGACCCTTCGGCACGACACTGAACCACACCGGGGGGAAGGAAAGAGAACAATGACGCACAAACCACCTAGCGGGCCGTCGCCCGGTCCGCCGCAGCAACCTCCGCCGCCGAACGGCGGGCAACCGTACTACGTGTATGCCGAGCCACCGAAGAAGAAACACACCGCTCGGACTGTGCTCATCACGCTCAGCGCCGTGTTCGTGGTACTCATCGGCGGCATCGCCAGTTGCACCGCCCTCGTCATGAGCGGAGGCAGCGATAGCGGCGGCAGCAACGACAACGGTGCTCCGCCACCGCTGAGCAGCGGCAAAGACCACCAGAAGAAGCCGGCCGCCAAGCAGGAGAAGGAGGGCGCGGCGAAACCGGCCAACAAGCCCACGGTCACGTTCCGGGTTCGGGGAACGGCGTCCGGTGTCGATATCACGTACGGATCCGACTCGGACAACCGACAGGGGCCGAACAGCCTGCCGTGGCAGTCGACCATGGCCCGCGACGACTCCGGCGACACCCTGTACTACTCGGTGACAGCGCAGCTCAACGGCGGTGGTGACATCACGTGCGACGTGCTGGTCGGCAGCAAGGTCGTGGCGACTGGGCATGCGTCCGGCGGATACAACATCTGCATGGCGCAGATCGGCCAGGACCCGCTGACCGAAGAATGGGTGAAGGAGTGAACAAACGTTGCTCCGGGCGCTTCCTTCGCGGGCAGCGACCGGGATCGCCCGCTACGCCATGCCCCGGTGTTGGCTGAGGACGCGAACGGCCATCGGCCGCGCTGTACGCGCTGGCGCCGATGGCCGCTCGCGATGCCGGTCAGGGACGTGCCAGGGCACGCCCGACCGCTACACGTCGTAGTAGAGGGCGAACTCGTGCGGGGTGGGGCGCAGCCGGATCGGGTCGACCTCGTTGGTGCGCTTGTAGTCCACCCAGGACTCGATCAGGTCGGCGGTGAACACGTCGCCGGCGAGCAGGTACTCGTGGTCGGCCTCCAGCGCGTCCAGCACCTCGGGCAGCGAACCCGGTACCTGCTTGACCGCGCCGAACTCCTCCGGCGGCAGCTCGTACAGGTCCTTGTCGACCGGCTCCGGCGGCTCGATCTTGTTGCGTACCCCGTCCAGGCCGGCCATCAGCATCGCGGAGAACGCCAGGTACGGGTTGGACGACGGGTCCGGCACCCGGAACTCGACCCGCTTGGCCTTCGGGTTGGTACCGGTGACCGGGATGCGGGTGCAGGCCGAACGGTTGCGCTGCGAGTACACCAGATTCACCGGGGCCTCGAACCCGGGCACCAGCCGGCGGTACGAGTTGACCGTCGGGTTGGTGAACGCCAGCAGGCTCGGCGCGTGGTGCAGCAGGCCGCCGATGTACCAGCGGGCGGTGTCGGACAGGCCCGCGTACCCGGTCTCGTCGTAGAACAGCGGGTCGCCGCCGAGCCACAGGCTCTGGTGGGTGTGCATGCCGGAACCGTTGTCGCCGTACAGCGGCTTCGGCATGAACGTGGCGGTCTTGCCGGCGGCGTGCGCGGTGTTCTTGACGATGTACTTGAACAGCTGCAGCTGGTCGCCGGAGTGCAGCAGGGTGGAGAACCGGTAGTTGATCTCGGCCTGCCCGGCGGTACCGACCTCGTGGTGCGCCCGCTCGACCACCAGGCCGGCGTCGAGCAGGTTGCGGGTGATCGCGTCGCGCAGGTCGGCGGTCTGGTCGACCGGGGAGACCGGGAAGTACCCGCCCTTGTGCGGAATGGTGTGCCCGAGGTTGCGCCCGTCCCGCTCGGCGCCGGAGTTCCACGCGCCCTCGACCGAGTCGATGTGGTAGAAGCCGTGCTGCGCGGCCGTGTCGTACCGGATCGAGTCGAACAGGTAGAACTCGGCCTCCGCGCCGAAGAACGCGGTGTCGGCGATGCCGCTGGCGGCGAGGTACGTCTCGGCCTTGCGGGCGATGTTGCGCGGGTCCCGGCTGTACGGCTCGCGGGTGAACGGGTCGTGCACGAAGAAGTTGAGCGCCAGCGTCTTCTCGGTCCGGAACGGGTCGACGAACGCGGTGGCCGGGTCCGGCAGCAGCAGCATGTCCGACTCGTGGATCTGCTGGAACCCGCGGATCGAGGACCCGTCGAACGCGAGCCCGTCGGTGAACACGTCCGCGTCGAACGACTCGACCGGTACGGTGAAGTGCTGCATCACCCCCGGCAGGTCGCAGAACCGGACATCGACGAACTTGACGCCGTCGGTGTTGAGATATGTCAGCAGGTCCTCGGAGTTGCCGAACACGTGTCCTCCGTCGTCTCGCGTGCCGCGGGCGTACCCCCACCGGGGTACCGGGCGAGCCTAGGGAGCCGCCGTTGCCCGGCCGTATCTGCATTGTTTCGCCGCTGTTACGTGGCGCGCCGGGAAACCGTGATCACGTTCCGTCGCCGGGCGTGTCGCCCCGGCGGCGCCGATCGGGTACGGCCGCCGTAAGCTGGGTCGGTGAGTCAGCGCTCGACCCCGCAGACCGACCGGCGCGCCGACGCCCCGCCCGCGCCCGAGCCGGGTACCCCGGCGACGTGGGGCAAGCGGTTCGTGGCGCTGCTGCTGGACTGGATCCTGTGCCTGCTCATCGGCGCCGTGCTGGCGCGGCTGACCGGCGTGTTCGCCACCCAGACCCTGCAGGGCTTCTGGGCGTACCCGGTGTTGATCGTCGAGTACGGCGTGTTCGCCGGGCTGTTCGGCCAGACCGTCGGGATGCGCCTGGCGCGGATCGCCTGCGTACGGGTGCGTGATCACGGCCGGATCGGCGTGCCGCGTGCGCTGCTCCGCGGGTTCCTGCTCTGCCTGATCGTGCCGCCGCTGGTGGTCGGCCCCGGCGGCCGCGGCCTGCACGACCGCGCCGCCGGTTCGATCGTCATCCACCAGTAGACGAGACAGAGGCACTCGGGCCCGACGACAACGCAGCCAGGCGCCGTCCGGGCCCGGCGCAGCGACCCTTGCCTACCGGCCGCGCATGGCCTTGTAGGCGCCCTTGGGCGGGCGCTGGTTCTTCGGGATGGGGCCCTTCGGCATCGGTGGCCGGGAGCCGATCGCGCCCAGCCGGGTGTCCAGCGCGCCGACCTGCTTGGCGGTGATGTTGCGTGGCAGCTTCAGCAGGTGGCTGCGCAGCTTGCGGAGGCTGACCTGGCCCTCGTCGTCACCGACCACGATGTCGTAGATCGGGGTGTCGCCGGCGACCCGGGACGTACGCTTCTTCTCCTGCCCGAGCAGGCTGCGCAGCCGGCCCGGGTTGCCCTCGCCGATCAGCACGGCGCCGGCCCGGCAGACCGCCCGGTGCACGAAGTCCTCCTGCGTCGTCGCCTGTACCGCCGGGGTGACCCGCCAGTCGCCGCGCATGGTCTGCAGGATCGCCGCGGCGGCGCCGGGCTTGCCCTCGGCCTCGTTGAGCATCGCGGTGTTGGCCCGCAGGTTCATCACGATCAACACCGCGAGGATCGCGAGCAGGACGCCGACCGCGATCGCGATGGGCGAGCCGAGCAGCAGGAACGCCACCACACCGGCGACGATCGGCACCACCACGGCCACGATCACCAGTGGCAGGAACAGCGTGTCCCGCTTGGCGGTGAACACGAACGCGGTGCGGATCTGCTTCAGGCGTTCGAGGAAGGATGCCTTCTCCGGCTCAGCTTTGGCCATGCTCCAAAGTCTATCGGCGCCCCCGGCAGCCCGGTGTACCGGCGGAGCTGGCGCCGGCTGGCTACCGTCGGGCGATCACGCACCCGGGTACCGAGGGACGGAGACGACGATGGCGTACGGAGTGCCGGCTTACGCACCGACCCGGCGTCGGCCACACGCCCGGGGCAGCCTGGGCGTCACGTTGTTCGGGTTCGTCCTGATTCTGATCGGTGGTGTCGGGCTGCCGTGGTTCGGCGCCGACAAGCTGGACCTGCACGACACCGCCACGTTCGGTGGCGTGACCACCTCGTCGGCCGCCGTCGGGATCGGAGCGTTCGTCCTGGTCCAGTGCATGATGCTGGTGCCCGGGATCCTGGTGGCGCTGGCCGGGACGCTGGACTCGACGGTCTGCCGCGTCCTGTACGCGGTGCTCGGCGTGCTGTCGCTGATCGTGCTCGCGGTGATCGAGCTCGCCGCCGGCGGCATCGCCAGCGCGAACGGGTACACGCTGCCCACCGCCAGCATCGGCGTGTCCGTGATCGTCGGCGTGGTGCTGCTGTGCTGGTTCGTCGGGTACGGATTCCTGCGCGGCGTGGCGCTGCGGGTGGTGTCCGGCCTGCTGCTCCTGCTCGTCGCCGGGACGCTCGGGCTGACCGCGCTCGGCCTCGGCCAGTACTCCGGGGTGGTGGCCGGCGGCGTCGGGCTCGCCGCGTTCGGCTACCTGCTCTGCGCGATCGGCTCCTTCGCCGGCCCCCGGTACGAGTACCACTGACGCCGCGCACCGGCCGCCGGCGAGTGAGCTCAGACCGACTGGGCGGCCATGTGCTGCGGCAGCGCCTCGCCGCGCGCCGACTTGGCCTGGCGGTACAGCCGACCCGCCCGGTACGAGGAGCGCACCAGCGGCCCGGCCATGACGCCGGCGAAGCCGATCCGCTCGGCCTCCTCGCGCAGCGCCACGAACTCGTCCGGCTTGACCCACCGGTCGATCGGGTGGTGCCGCACCGACGGGCGCAGGTACTGGGTGATGGTCAGCAGCTCGCAGCCGGCGTCGAACAGGTCCCGCATCGCCTGCACCACCTCGTCGTACTCCTCGCCCATGCCGAGGATCAGGTTCGACTTGGTGACCAGGCCGTCGGCGCGGGCCTGGGTGAGCACGTCGAGGGAGCGCTCGTACCGGAAGCCGGGACGGATCCGCTTGAAGATGCGCGGCACCGTCTCCAGGTTGTGCGCGAGCACCTCCGGCCGGGACGAGAACACCTCGGCCAGCTGGTCCGGCTTGGCATTGAAGTCCGGGATCAGCAGCTCGACGCCGCAGCCGGGCAGCTGCTTGTGGATCTGCCGGACCGTCTCCGCGTACAGCCAGGCGCCGCCGTCCGGCAGGTCGTCGCGGGCGACGCCGGTGATCGTCGCGTACCTGAGGCCCATGGTGGCGACCGAGTCGGCGACCCGGCGCGGCTCGTCGGCGTCGAACTCGGCCGGCCGGCCGGTGTCGATCTGGCAGAAGTCGCACCGGCGGGTGCACTGGTCGCCGCCGATCAGGAAGGTCGCCTCGCGGTCCTCCCAACACTCGTAGATGTTGGGGCAGCCGGCCTCCTCGCACACGGTGTGCAGGCCCTCGCGGCGCACCAGGCCCTTCAGGTCCGTGTACTCGGGGCCCATCTTGGCGCGCACCTTGATCCACGGTGGCTTGCGCTCGATGGGCGTCTCGGCGTTGCGGGCCTCGATGCGCAGAAGTCGTCGGCCCTCTGGCTGAACCACGGTCACAGCGGCCAGCCTAACGCCGTGAACCGCCACGTACGGCGGTCCGTGACGTCACTCACCGCACGTTACATGAGGTGCATCACGCCTGCGCCGGGCTGCCCGCTTTGCCGGGCGTTCAGGCCGGCACCTCGCGGTACCCGCAGATGTACCCGTGCGCCAGGTTGGCCCGGACGAACTGCCACCGCACCGGCTTGCCGGTCAGGTCGTCGGTGGACTCGTAGTAGTCCCTGTCGCCGACCGTCCACAGCGTCGCGACGCCCTTCGGCCGGTACACGACGGGGGAGCGGTCGTCGCGGTCCGCATGCAGCGTGACGCCGTGCAGCTGGTGCATGTCGCCGTCGTTGAGCGCACACTCGCGCACCGCGCCCCGCTCCGGCGCGACCCGCATCAGGTAGCCGTGCCGGTACGCGACCGAGTACGTGTACGCGGTGCGCCCGGTGTCCGAGTCCGCGCAGCTGCTGTCCGGCTGGCCCAGGCCGACGGTGAGCCGGAACGCGTGCCGCACGTACCGCACCGAACGGACCTCGTTGCCGCAGTGCGCGCCGGTCACCAGCGGCTGGTCGTCCTGCACCGCGGTGCGCCGGGCGGCGTCCCAGTGCCACACGTAGTAGGCGGTGTAGTCGTTCACCCCGCCGGTACAGGTGAGGCCGGCCGCGACGACCTGGACGCCGGAGCCGACGTCGCCGTACACCGGGTCGCCGGTACGCCGGCAGGTCGCCCGCGCGCCGTCGTCGAGCGTGGCGGTGGCCTTCCCGCCGTGCAGCGTGACGGTCGGGTCGCCGTGCTCGGTCCGCGCCCGCAGCAGCGGGTTGAGCATCGGGTGGTGCCAGGCGGCCGAGTCGAGGTCGAAGCCGCGGATCGCGTCCGGTGCCGCGGTCGGCGACGCGGACGCGGACGGGCCGTGCGCCGACGTCTGCTGGCCCCGGCAGCCGGCGAGCACCGCGAGCACCGCCAGCGCGAGCGCCGCGCACCCGATCCGTCCGTACCGCACGCGCGTCCCCCAGGTGTCGATCGCGATCGATGTGTCCCGGCAAGGTAGCAGCCGGGCGCAATCCGCTTGCCGGTACCGGCCGGTGCCGCGCTATCGTCTGCGGCAACGGCTGTGACGGAGCCGAGTAGCGGATGGATCCCGGAGCCGAGAGAGCCGCCGGTTGCTGGGAAGGCGGCCTTCGGACCATCCGCGAAGACCCTCCCGAGCCGCGGGGAAGAACGACCCGCCAGTGGGTCCCAAGCCCCGCCGGACGGCCCCCGTGACCGGGCCAGCGATGCCGGTACCGCCGGCGCCGCGCAAGGCCGCCCCGCGGCGGCGAAGGTGTGGTGGCACCGCGACCTTGCCCCATCGCCCACACCAACAGGGCTGCGACAGCGCCGTGTTGGTGACCTCCTCGCAGCCCCGACCGGGGTCCGCGTATCCGTACCAGGAGGTGTTGTGGTGCATCGCGTGTTGTCCACCGAGCTCGCCGGCCACGTCGGCGAGACCGTACGGCTGGCCGGCTGGGTCCACCGCCGGCGGCTGCTGAAGTCGGTGGCGTTCCTGATCCTGCGCGACCGGGCCGGCTTGGCCCAGGTGGTCGTGTCGCGGCCGGCCGACCGGGTACGGCTGGAGCGGCTGCCCGAGGAGACCGTGGTCGAGGTGACCGGCCGTACGGTCGGCAATCCCGCCGCGCCGGGCGGCGTCGAGGTGGTCGAGGCGTACTGGGAGCCGCTGAGCGAGCCGGCCGCGGCGGCGCCGTTCGAGCTGTACCGGCCGCACCTGTCGGCGACACTGCCGACGCTGCTCGACCACGCGCCGGTGGCGTTGCGGCATCCGCGGCGGCGGGCGGTGTTCGAGCTGTCCGCGGCGGCGGTGGCGGGGTTCCGGTCCAGCCTGGACGCGCTCGGGTTCACCGAGGTGGCCACGCCGAAGATCGTGGCCTCGGCGACCGAGTCCGGCGCGAACGTGTTCGGCGTCGACTACTTCGGCCGGCGCGGGTTCCTCGCGCAGAGCCCGCAGTTCTACAAGCAGACCATGGTCGGCGTGTTCGAGCGGGTGTACGAGGTGGGTCCGGTGTTCCGGGCCGAGCCGCACGACACCGCGCGGCACCTGGCCGAGTACGTCTCGCTCGACGCCGAGCTGGGCTTCGTCGCCGACCACCACGACGTGATGGCGGTACTGCGGGACGTCGTCGCCGGCATGCTCGCCGCCCTGACCGACCGCGCCGGCGCCGCGCTCGAGCTGCTGGAGCTGGTACCGCCGGAGGTACCGGACCGCATCCCGGAGGTGCACTTCGCGGACGCGGTACGGATGGTCGGTGCGGCACTGGGGCAGGACCTGTCGAACGAGCCGGACCTGGCGCCGGAGCACGAGCGGTGGTTGGGCGAGTGGGCGCGGCGCGAGTACGGCTCGGAGTTCCTGTTCGTCACCGGCTACCCGATGCGCAAGCGGCCGTTCTACACGCACCCGCAGCCGGACCGCCCGGAGTACTCGAACAGCTTCGACCTGCTGTTCCGGGGCCTGGAGCTGGTGACCGGCGGGCAGCGGCTGCACCGGCACGGCGACTACCTCGCGGCGCTCGCGGCCCGCGGGGAGAGTCCCGAGGCGTACGCCTCCTACCTGGAGACGTTCGCGGCCGGGATGCCACCGCACGGCGGGTTCGCGATCGGGCTGGAGCGGTTCCTGGCCCGGCTCACCGGCGCCGCCAACGTCCGCGAGGTCACGCTGTTCCCCCGCGACCTGCACCGGCTCGCGCCGTGATCACGCGCCCGGCGCCGAGCGTCGGCGCCGGGCCGCGGCGTCACGGGAACAGCATGTGTACCCGGGCCTCCACCAGCGGCAGCACCTCGGCGACGGTCACGTCGCGGCCCAGCTCGTACGACAGGGAGGTCACGCCGGCGTCCCGGATGCCGCACGGCACGATCCGGTCGTACGCGGTCATGTCCGGGTTGCAGTTGAGCGCGAAGCCGTGCTCGGTCACGCCGTGCGAGACGCGCATCCCGAGCGCCGCGATCTTGCGGGTCGGGCCACGGTCGTCGGCCAGCACCCAGACGCCGCCGCGCATGTCCTTGCGTTCGGTGATCCGGGTGGTCGGCACGCCCAGCTCCGCGCACACCGCCATGACCAGGTCCTCCACCCGGTGCACGAACGCGATCACGTCGACCGGGTCGGGCAGCTTGATGATCGGGTACCCGACGAGCTGCCCCGGGCCGTGCCAGGTGATCTTGCCGCCGCGGTCGACGTCGATGACCGGGGTGCCGTCGACCGGACGGTCCAGCGGTTCGGTGCGCTTGCCCGCCGTGTACACGCTGGGGTGTTCCAGCAGCAGCAGGGTGTCCGGGCCGGTGTCGTCGATCCGGGCCTGCTGGATGCGCCGCTGCTCGTCCCACGCCACGTGGTAGTCGACGAGGCCGGCGCGCACGATCTCCAGCCGTTCGGTCGGTGCGAGCGCGATGTCGGTCACGGTTGGAGCCTAACCGCGGTCACCGGTACGGGCCGGGCAGTGTGCGCCAACAGACGGCTTCCCGCCGGCGGTACCGGGACAGGATGGGCAGTACGGACCAAACGGGTCGGTTGGCGGCCGCGGGTACGGGCCGGTTAGCCTTGCGCGGTTGGGTACCGGTACCGCGGGGATGCCGGTGGCCCGGCGGGGCGGCCGGCCGGTAAACGATCTTGGTCCTACGGTTGAATCGTCCGCGGCGAGCGAGGTGCTGGCTGACCGCCGGCGGTGCGGGCGCTATACGATTCTGGAACATCTCGGGCTTCGCGGTGATACTCTGCGCCGCCACCGCGAGGCACGTGATGCTCTGGGCCGGTTCGATCCCCTCGCACGGCAGCGTTCGCCGGCCGGCGGCCCGTGGGCGATATCGGAGGAAAGTCTTGGCGGTGGAAGTCGGAACGATCTGGCGGCAGCGCAGCGTCATGGGGATGCTGGTGCGCCGTGACCTGGCGGTCAAGTACCAGTCCTCGATGCTGGGCTACCTGTGGTCGCTGATCGACCCGCTCGCGCAGGCGTTGATCTACTGGTTCGTCTTCGGCGTCCTGTACGGCCGCAAGGGCGAGGCGGACGCGATGGGCCACGCGAGCTACCCGTTGTTCATCGTGTCCGGCATCTTCGCCTGGATGTGGATGTCGGCCGGGATCAACGAGTCGGCGCACGCGCTCAGCTCGCAGTCGAAGCTGATCACCACGATGCGGGTGCACCGGCAGATCTTCCCGATCTCGAAGGTGCTGGCCCGGTCGGTCGAGTTCCTGGTCGGCATCCCGGTGGTGCTGGTGTTCGCGCTGCTGTTCGGCGGGTACTTCGGCTGGCACCTGCTGGCCATCCCGCTGGGCATGCTGATCCAGATGGTGTTGCTGATCGGCGTGTCGTTGATCATGTCCCCGCTGAACGTGCTGTTCCGGGACGTGGAGCGGATGACCCGGCTGATCGTGCGGATCCTGATGTACTCGGCGCCGGTCATCTACCCGCTCGCCCGCGTCACCGGTACGCCGGGGCACGAGTCGACGCTGCCGGGATGGTTCCAGTTCCTGTACCAGTGCAACCCGCTGGTGGGGATCATGGAGTTGCAGCACGGCGCGTGGATCGCACCGATGTTTCCCAGCGCACAGTTGGTGATCATGTCGGCGACGGGTTCGCTGATCGTGTTCATGCTGGGATGGTGGGTCTTCAACCGGACCGAGTCGGCCGTGCTCAAGGAGCTGTAGGGAAACGATGAGCACCATCATCGAGGCGCGTGACCTGGGCATCCGGTTCAACAAGAACCGGAAGCGGCAGCGCAAGCTGCGGGAGATGTTCATCTACCGCGGCAAGAGCCGCGGCCCGGCCGCCACCAACGACTTCTGGGCGCTGCGGCACATCAACTTCAGCGTCGAGGAGGGCGAGGCGGTCGGCCTGATCGGCTCCAACGGTACGGGCAAGTCGACGCTGCTGCGCATGATCGCCGGCGTGCTCACCCCGGACGAGGGCACCGTGGAGTGCCGGGGCAAGGTGGCGCCGCTGCTCGC
>Ga0164243_10015661_pt1 | contig 10463 bp, 7 predicted proteins | sample OricompcompostOP_FD_108781 | JGI IMG/M metagenome (GOLD analysis project Ga0164243, IMG submission 108781) | Organic Plus compost microbial communities from Emeryville, California, USA - Original compost - Organic plus compost (OP) | ecosystem: Engineered > Solid waste > Mixed feedstock >... | reverse complement strand
AAAATTATTTAAAATAAATTAAAAAATATTTTATTTAAAATATTTAAAATTATTTAAAATAAATTAAAAAATATTTTATTTAAAATATTTAAAATTATTTAAAATAAATTAAAAAATGTTTTATTTAAAATATTTAAAATTATTTAAAATAAATTTAAAAATTTTATTTAAAATATTTAAAATAATTTAAAATAAATTAAAAAATATTTTATTAAATATTTTATAAAAATCATAAATTATTTTATAAAATTTAATTTATTATTTTTAATTATAAACTTTAAAAAATAATATTTTTTTTTTAAAAAAACGTATTATAATAATTTTTATAAAATTATAAAAATTTAAAAATATAGAATTATTAAAAAATTAAAAGTAAATATTTACTTTTATATTAAAATATATTTAAAATATTAAAAAAAGTAGTAATTATATCTACTTCGTAAACTATTATTATCCAATATAGATAACTCCAGCTCGTAATGCTTGCTTAAAATGCTCGGCAAAGTGTGAAGTTCCATGACAATCACTTGACTTCCACTTCTCCATTGCTCTCGGCATCCATTCTATAATCTTGTCGATTCGACTCTGATTCTATAAGGCCGTTTCGGCGTTAGTGACGCTTCTATTACCTCCAACCTCCGTCGTTTGGGCCCACCGACATACCGTCGGATGTGTGCTCATCCACTCTGGGATTTCGAGAGAGTGATTAGCTCTTGCGAGAGTTTCCATCCGCCTCCAAAACTGAACTGCCTCCCGAGGATCATAGCACGCCTCTGCCATCAACATAAGGCCAATATAATCCGCTTCGCTCTCCATCTTTCGGCTCATGGGTCGAGCGAAGAGTGTGTCGAGTAACCAGCCTCCGATGGCTTGCATAGCAAAAAATGCCCCAGGCAAAGGAGCTGTTAGAAATATCAGACCGTATAGAAGGATATTCGGCCCGATGGTAGCGGACATGCGCTCGCCGTGGTGTTGCGCAAGATTGTGCGCGATCTCGTGGCCTAGCACTGCAGCTAACCCAGCCTGGTTGCGCGTGACGGGAAGGATGCCGCTGAATACGAAGACCTTACCACCGGGAAGGATAAAAGCATTTGCATTATCTACAGAGAGTTATCCATACCATTAGCATCTTCAGAGAATGTTTAAATGCTCCTAACATGATACCACGGGAGGGTAACCGTACGGGGATCATCAATCACCCAGATTTCCCAGTTATAGCGGTCCAGCCCACTCACTGGTATAAGACGAGCCATAACTTTCTTTACTAGAATGGACCTTATCTCCCTCAGGTAAGCATCGTTGTTCCTACTTCTCTCTATTCTCGAACACTTCGACTTTTCCGTACCTGTAGTCGTTTTCTGGCAGAACGCGGAGGCCCTGACTTTCGATGTCGTACATAATTCTTTTTAGTTGTTGATCGCTCAGGGTGGAAACCCCGTCGCCGTAGCAATTGAACCTCTTGCGCCCACTGACAGGGACCGACTCCACGTTCGCGAAGTAGAACACAACTGCTCCGACTACGCAAGATCCAAAGAAGATATAGGTGTGTCGGCTCCGGGCGACTCTACCAAGCTGCTCTACCGTGAGTAATGGACGAGGGCCACCCGACCGCTGGTGGACTTCTCGTCCGCGATGTGCATGGTAGCGAAGTTTTGAGAATGGAATTGTATGAGAATGTGAAGGCTGGAGAGATGCATTGAACGAGCCTACCAATCCAAACCGACAGATGCGTGTCGACGATAGCGTGGCTCGGCGGGCTACGGACAGAATCATATTTCATAAACCCAGCACGGATCTAGCAATTCGATTATTTGTTCATGGGCCGGGGCATTTCTTAGAGAGACTCGAAACGTGAAGTCATTTGAAGTGGTGTTGGGGGAACGACCTGGTCCATCTCGAATGTGGAGGCTTAGTAATGAGCCCTTACTAATAAATGCTGCACACCCAAGTGTTGGCGGCCCGGATGGCTGTGGCCAGCTGGCCTGAGCTGCCGAACCTCACGCCAAGCAGGGCAACGTTTTCTCCTAGTTCGACTAGGAAATTCCATTCCTGGTCAACAACGTTTGTTCCCACGCCAAGGTCATCTCATGGTCACACTGGGGGAGGGCAAGGGGGGAAGAACACAGACATTAATTGTAATTGACCTCTGGACTCTTGGACTTGGAGAACACCCTGAGTCGAGGCAAGCTACTTAAGCGAAATACCCAAGATTCTCCAGGTTTGGTGAGGCTCTTTCTCTTCGCCTTCCGTTTGTCACTGCTCCTTTCATCTTCCATCACAATTGTAAGCAGGTGATGTTGGGTTGCCACCTTACTCTGCGGTGCTATTCATTAGGCTCTCTATCGCGCCGCTCGTCTGCCAAGCAACCTGCGCCCTTTCAACTTCTATCTTGACTCTCCGGTGCAGGGTCCGGAAACCTTCTCGCAAATCCGCGGAGTAGCTAATGTAGTCTGAGTACAGCTCAAGTAGGTGCAGCCCAACCTCAATGCAGATGCTAGTGTAGCGTGTGTCAAACATATGATTGCATATCCACCTCAGAATTGGTTGCACTGAGGTCTCGTCACGGCCCGATAATGCCTCGCGAATAGCCCCACGATGACGGAGGGCAAGCAGAAGGGTGAGGATATTGGCAGGGCTGTGGTCTGGGCCTTTCACGTCTAGAAGGTCATCCAGAGCTGACGCGAAAGCTCCTCGACGCAGTTTCTTGTGCCAAGGCCTCTCCCTCTTCTGCTGGCGCGGGCCCAACTCTTCCCCAAGGATTATTTCTGCACCCTCCCCCACTAACTCAAGCCTTTGCTTCTCTGATTTCTCTCGCTTCCGTTTCGCCAGTCTCGCCTCGTGGTGTTCCGCGTCTCCAGACACAATAGCTGCCATGGTTTTCTCCCTCTGCCTTTCTCTGGCTGCCTCCTTGGCTCCAAGACGAGTCCGCATGCTGAGGACACCCGACGACATACCCACGACGAGATGGCGATCAACGTAATCGACGCCATCACCGGATCCGATCATACTGATCGCAAGTATAGGCGAGTGATACTTTGCCGTAGATACGACACTCCACCCAGTTGTTTCGTATACTTTGACGTGACCATCTAGGCCCCCAGAAATGAGTCGTTGCCCTCTTGAAGCGAGGCTAAGGGATGTGACGGTTTTCTGATGATTTGACATCAATTGAAACGGACGAGCTGCGACCATATCAATGACGCTAATGGTGTTTCCCGAGGCTGCCAGAATCGTGGTTCCAGACGCTAACGGTAAGACATCTTCCACCGGTGCTGGGTGTTTAAATGTCATGACGGCAGATCCAGATCGAGGGTCCCACACCTTCACGGTAGAATCGTAGCTTCCAGATGCGATCAGATGACTCGTAGATGCAGGAATAAAGCCCGCGCATCGAACATAATCGCTGTGACCAAAAAAGTTGTTGGTGGGTTCGCCCGAGGGGAGGTCCCAGAGTTTGACAGTCTTGTCATCACTAGCACTGAGAACTGTAGTTAACTCAGTCGGAGAGAACCGTGTTACCCATACGGGCTGCTTGTGAACCGCCCATGTCTTAAGGACGGCCCTCGAGCCGATATCGAAAACCTGTATCCGACCAGTATCCTCCCCAGCAACGAGAATGCGCCCATCTCTACGGATGTCTCCACTGCGGGCAACATCCTGGAATCGAGTTATTGTCTTCGTGAGTTTTCGTGTCCTCGCGGAATAGATTTGTATCCTGGTTCCGCTTGTGACTGCAAAGGTGTCGTTATTAGTGAATGCATTGGATGGGCGACTGATGTAAGTGATGGCGAAGCTGGTTGGTGATGGTATCAGAAGCTGATTCTTAAAGGATTTCCAATACCGCTGCTCTGCTGTTAAAGGCGACGGACCCGATGGGGTTTTCTCTGGCTTAAGAGGACCAATTTTCGAGGCCATCTTGGCGAGGGTGGCGATTGAGGGTATGGATAACCTTCGAAAAAATCCCCGGTCCCAAGGATTTCTGGAAATAATAACTGATAAGATAAGAGGATGGAGACTACTTAAAAAAAAATAAAATAAAAAAGGCTGATTAGTAAGGCCCTGTGACGCTGAGTACCTTGCTTGACGTCCCCATTGTCAATATTTGGGGTGATTGCAAGCAATCCATGGGCCCCGACACCGGGCTTGGGGCTTAGTAAATCTCGTAATCCCCGCTCTAGCCCCCATCGCCGTCCAGTGCCATCAGATTCATTGGGGAAGGAGACAAGTCGTGGATTGCTATCTGATCTCTAGGTTTATGAACAAGGGATTGTATACCTAACCGAGTTCGCCGCAGCTTCTCATATGGGCCTCCTGTAAGCAAGTTTCCATTCTGAACATGTCCATTCATGGCTAATTTATCGGCGTAGGGCGTTGGGCACGGCTTTGGAATGGCCGGACGCCAAAAAAAAGGCCGACCAAGTCAGGTCCTGGGGGATCAAGGTGCGAAATATATTCGCCATAAAACATTGCCCAGGGCTAATATGCGAACAGCAACTTTTGGAAATATGGGAGAAGGCAAAAGGCAAAGAGAGAGATGCTATGCTCTGGGGTGATGAGGTGTGACGCAATCCTAGGCCCTTCATGCGCTTTTCCGGGACTAAAGGTGTCGCAATAGGTTGAATACCTTGTCGTGGATTACTCCCCGTCTAAGCCGAAGGTTCTTTTGTCACTTAGACAGGCCGAGATTCTGGACGCACTTCAAGAGACCGAAGATGCCTCTGGAAATGAACATACGGCGCCAGCATTGCAGGATGAGGAATCGAATGAGTATGCCTAGTCTCATGAGCCTGTTCCTGAATGATGGCTGACTTTATTCGAGCGCTAAACCGAGACCGGTCTTTCATCCCGAATTCGGCCGATTTATGTTGGAATCAACCCCTGGAAGGCCATGGGGCATTGGCTTCCGGGAACTCCTCCAGGTTGAGGCTGATATGAGACTACGGTATGGATACTCCCCTCTGATAATACTGAGAGTTTGGCGGGCTAAACGGGATACTGTCCTCAGAAGGAGCATCGCAAAACAACACATGCATGATGATGAGTATCCTATTACCCTGACCACTTTCCCACGACTCGGGACACCTGGGCAGTTCACGCTTCCCTACTACCCCCCGTCCGGCCCGAAGCTCCGATCTCAGTTTGTCCCCGATGAAATAGCAAACCCACACATTAGATTCCCAACGTTGGCCGCCAATATCCGATCCCGTCGTGGGCGCAAGGTCCAGGTTAATGTGCCAATATTCAAGGACAAAAATGTCCCCGAACACTGGATAGACCCCACTGTCAACTACAACCTTCATAACTGGCCTGAGGACGACGATGTACGGAATGGTGCTGCACCCGAGAACTATGTGCACATGGATGCTATGGCCTTTGGCATGGGGAGTTGCTGTCTGCAGATAACCTTTCAGGCCAAAAATATCACGGAGGGGCGTCAGATGTACGATCAGCTCAGCCCACTAGGCCCTATACTGCTAGCCTTGACAGCCGCCACACCCATATACAAAGGATTTCTCGTTGACACAGATGTACGGTGGAACCAGATTAGCAAGTCTGTTGATTGTAGGACGCCCGAAGAGCTCGGGGAAAAGGTAAGAGCCATTGCCTGCAACGACAACAGCAACAACAACAACAACAACCACCCACCACCTCCCCTTCCCGTATTCGCTTTACTGACAGCTTGCAGCCCCTGGAACACGCTCGTTGGCGTATTCCCAAGTCCCGCTATGCGTCAAACTCTACGTATATCTCTACGGACCCCAGACTACGTCCTGAATACTTAGACCCGGACCTTGTAGTCGATGAAGATATCAAGGCGACACTGCTAGCGGGAGGTATGGACAATCGGCTGGCTACTCATTTCGCCCACCTGTTCATAAGGGATCCGATTGTCATCTTCGAAGAAGATCTCCAGGAACTCGACCTCACCAAAACAGATCATTTTGAAAATCTCCAATCCACTAACTGGCAGCATATGAGATTTAAACCCCCACCGGCAGATAATAGCATTGGTTGGCGCGTTGAATTTCGTCCCATGGAAATTCAAATCACCGACTTTGAAAATGCAGCGTTTTCTGTGTTCATGGTACTAGTCACCCGTGCGATACTCTCCTTCGATCTCAACTTTTACATTCCCATCAAGAGGGTGGATGAGAATATGGAACGTGCCCACCGTCGAGATGCTGTGTTGAGTGAAAAGTTCTTCTTCCGGAAGAACCCTTTCCCCCCCCGACCGTCGCGGGCTCCGTCCCGAACAAGAGGAGGCGATGACGGGTTGGAATCCGCGACTTCGAGCCTCCCGTCAACACGACCCCCTACGCCCGTTGGCCCAGTGGAGGAGGAATACGAGGAGATGACAATCAACGAGATAATAAACGGCACCGCCGGAGGTTATCCTGGCCTTATCCCAATCGTCGAAAGTTATCTTGACAGCGTTAATGTCGATATCAAGACACGGTGTGAACTTGAGACTTATATCGACCTCGTACGCCGCAGAGCAAGCGGTGAACTCTGCACGGCGGCTCGGTGGATTCGGGACTTTGTAGATAACCACAGGGGCTACGCACACGACAGTGTTGTCAGTGATGAAGTTCAAAAGGATCTTATTGGGGCGGTCATCGCAATTGGTGCCAAGGAAGTGACCGGAGAAGGGTTATCCGTATCTGGTGTGCCTGGCTTGTCTAAACTGATTGGCAATTTCCGCTCTAGATAGTAAACTCAATGACATATTGCCACAAATACTTAGCGAAGTATGTCTGTCTCCTGGGCCTCCAAGGCATGCGAGCCATCTCCTCCACCGGGGCTTGACTGGCCATCTCATTGTTCCATCTCCCCAGATGAGTCGATACTACTTACTACCTGCGGTAGCGATGAAGCCTTGGGGCGTTTCGCGCGTGGCATGCCAACGCCAGGGATCGCGACAGTCATACTTTCCTCTGTTGACATTCTCAAGGCCGGGAACAGGGGAAGCGGGTGTTATTGAAACCAGACAGCAGATCCGATTCCTTTCAGCCAGACGGACCACCAGTGGTAATATCCAGATGAATACTATCGGCATAGAGACGCACGAGAGGAACGTTATTAGCAGCGTTAGCTGTTGATGGAGCATTGGTGTAGTGGCGGCAAAAGGGAGCACGGCAAAGTTAACGGGACTACAACGGTCGGATACCGTATCATCCAACTCCTAATAGACCCCGGAGTTGTATACTTCACAAAGCGTTGAGGGGGGTGTTATTAATCTCGCCCAGTGGCTAGTTCCGTTCTTCACGAATCGACAGCATCAATGCAGCACGCTCGTAAGATGGTTGATATGAGGCATAGGCCTCGCATCCTAACTAGTGAACCAAGATCACTGATTGGCAGTTTAGTCCAGGTGTAGGCCGTTGTTCCAGGGTCAAACCAACCGTACCTGGTCCTCGGCAGAGCAGATGCAGGAGCAGGAAGCGGGTGCGCTTTGGCTGCGGGTGAAAAACAAAATCTCGATTGCAGAAAGTTGCAGAGAACTACGACTCAGCTTGCCACAACGCCTTCTAGCCTAGCACTGTCAGAGAGGTTGATGTGGATCCTACAGCGGGTTATGTGGCTTTATGTCCCCTTGGGTTGGATGGCTAAGGACAGCGCCGCCAAGTTTGCGCAGAGGAACTGGGTAATGCGAAACACACGTCACCAAGCATATTGGGCTCTAGAATTTCAGCCGCGGCCGCACTGCTTGTCCCGTTGGACTCTACACACCTCTATGTACGCTTGATGTGACAGTCGGACTGCTCAAGAGATATGGAGGGCCAGCATGTAGGGACCACATGGCACAAAGTCGCCGTACAACTAGTGATTGGGCGGCCGGTATCCAGTATTAAAAGTGCTAGCTTTGTGCCTATAGGAGACAATAGACGCCCACGCCCGTTTGGATAGAATGAACGAAGGGTCGCATGACCTTTGATATCCCGCTGCGGTACCCCCCAACCGCCCTTAACCTCTCAAGGTAGACCGTAACTAGCTGGGCAAACAACGCCTAGCGGGCTTGCCAGGTGGTGGAAGCTTCCTTCTACTCACTTCCTGTAACCCCAGCCGCCGAATCCCAGTGATATCGTAGCTGTCTCTATTATATACTAGTTGAGAGAAGGAAGAAGGCGAGGAAAGCAAAAGAAGCTGTCTCTCCTCGCAACACACGATCTGTCGAGCCAAATGCCTATCTCTATATTAAAGAGGTGGCAAGGCGAAAAGAAGAGAGGTACGTGGCACCATCTCTGCCACCCGCCGCATACCGTCGGAGATATATGCGGGAAAAAATCCGTAGCGTTCCCCCAAGTTGAACTTGAAGAAGATAGCCAGAGTCGGTTACCGGGTCTGGTCTAGTCTATCATAAATCAGGTTGGCGGCAACCGAAGAAAACGAGGCCCGAAGAGGTAGAGGTAAGCCTGGTGTAGACATGCAACCGTATTGAGAGTGGTTGCCGTACGCATCGAGGTCGTTCCACTTAGAAGATCTTGAAATCGAGTCTGCCGATCCTGTAGCGTCAGTGGTTGAGATCCAAAGGTCCCCTTGGGAAATGAACTCGTTTTTTTCTTTTGTTGTACGAGTGAGAGACTCTAGCGCCGGTGTCGCCAAAACCTCATGCGGTTGCCCAAACCAGGGGTGGGTATATCTCTAGGTAGGCGTTCGGCCTCTACGGCAAAAGCAACCGCGGAGGAGTGGGCGAGTTTTCAGGTTGCTTCGTCTGCTTGCCTCGGCCGCATAGACCTCGCTTCCAATTGCCGTTTCCTCTCTAGTTTGGCATAATGAAGCCCGCACGCATTGCAGAGCGTTCTGGCACCATCCGGGCCTCTTCTCCATTCAGGAGTATCGATCCTATTGCAGCTGTGACATCTTCCCGGAGGGGCGGCGCGCTAGACATACGACCATGGTTAGCAAGAAATTGGGGTGTTCCCAAATACGCGCAACTGGCTGGGTGGTGGACGGACTCTTACCCCGCGCCTCTTTTTCACTTCCGTAGCTCCAAAGGCGGCCGGTTTACTCACTCCGTCATACATCTGGGCATCGTCATCTTCCATGGGGGCTTTGCCCTTGCTTTCCCGGGGCGGCTCACTCCTATTACTCTGCTGTACCAAGTCCCGTACGTTCTCCAACGACCTGCGGATATAGTCCAAGTTACTGAGCATCTCAGACACCTCCCTCTCTGTGGGAAGTCTCTCGGGGATAGGCCGAGAAGTGTGCTGTTCCTGCGCAATTTTCCCATATCCTTCGGCGAAGTTAAAAATCGTTCTTGAGGAAGAGGCAATCTTTTCAGGCGGTTAGCTTGCGAGAAGGAAGGGGGGAAAAATGAAGGAAACCAAAAAAAAAAGTCGGCTAAGATGCTTCGAAAACAGTGGTGGCGCACTCACCCGGCTTAGGCATTCCTGATATGTCCAGGCCTCAATGTGCCGATTCAGTGTCATATCGTATCTCGGTCGGGCGTGGGGGTGGTCAGCCTCTTCGAGTCTGGTCGCTCGATGCGGATCGTAGGGGGACGGCAGCGGAGGAGGAGGAACAATGTGTCTCGGGGATACTGGGTATGTTGAAGAGTGGGAAAGTTGGCCCCCAGATAACTGGACGGTCGAATAGGGTGTTAAAGGGTTTGGGTGCGAATAAGATCCATTGGGATGTTGCTCAGGCACGATCTTGTCAGAGTCGGCGCGGCCCTGGTCCTGCTTGATGGGAGGGCTGGGATGAGGAGCGAAAGAGCCCGATGCGGCAGGGCCGGGGCGAGTATTAAAGGAAGCGAGCCGGGGTGACTCGGCGGCGAAGGGAGGTAACGGTTCTGGTCGGGAGTACGAAGATGGAGGATGATGAGGTGGGCGGGGAGATGGTTTGTCCAGGGCAGGCTGGGGTTCAGCATAGGGGCGCGACGATGCAGCAAAAGACGGAGGAAATGTCGATAGAGGTGGTGGTACGGGAGCTGGGGTCTGAGAAAAGCCACCGGGGTGGTTCACAGTCGTAGAAGAGATGACTTCGGAGATGGATGGAAGCGATTGCCGGTGAGGCGGGACTTCTGCCGGGTCGGAATGGCGTCGGGGCTCGGCTGGAGATATCATGCCTGGCATGTCGGAGCCGTTGGTCGAATGCGGATAACGAGAGCTGAGGGTTTGAAGGGGGGGCGGGTATTGTGCGGTTGGGCTTATGATTGCGGCCGTCGCCATCGCGAGAGGTTCTCCGTAATGTCGCTCGGGTGGCTCCCGTAAACCATCCCGACTGGCCTGGCTGTAAAGACTGGGACTCCTGGCAGAGGTACTACCACTATAGCCAAGTTAGCGAACAGGGTGGCAGCTCGGAACGCGACCTAAATCCTTTCGCCTTCGAGTGTTTTTTTTTTTTTTTTTTTTTTTTTTCTTGTCCTCTTGGGGGGTTGGGGCTCTTTGGGGTTTATATAAAATAAAATTTTTTGTGTTTTGTTGTCGGTTTTTTTTTTTCAAATATAACACTTTCTTTTT
>Ga0164243_10015659_pt1 | contig 10463 bp, 7 predicted proteins | sample OricompcompostOP_FD_108781 | JGI IMG/M metagenome (GOLD analysis project Ga0164243, IMG submission 108781) | Organic Plus compost microbial communities from Emeryville, California, USA - Original compost - Organic plus compost (OP) | ecosystem: Engineered > Solid waste > Mixed feedstock >... | reverse complement strand
GCCGGTTTCCTTCGCGGCCTTGATGATCGCTTCGACATTCAGATAGCTTTGCGCGGAAATGGCAGGGCCGACCCGCACCGCCTCGTCCGCCATCTCCACATGCAGCGCATGAGCGTCGGCATCGGAATAAATCGCGACCGTGGCGACGCCCAGTTTCCGCGCCGTGCGAATGACCCGGCAGGCAATTTCTCCGCGATTGGCAATCAGTATCTTTTTGAACATCTGATTGTCTTCCTACATTCTGAAAATGCCGAAACGGGTCGGCTCGACCGGCGCGTTCAGCGTGGCGGAAAGCGACAGGCCCAGCACTTCGCGGCTCTTGCGCGGATCGACGATGCCGTCATCCCAAAGCCGTGCCGAGGCATAGAGCGGGTGGCTCTGGCGCTCGAACATTTCCAGCGTCGGGCGCTTGAACTCCGCTTCCTCTTCCGCCGACCATGTGCCGCCTGTGCGCTCGATCCCGTCGCGCTTGACGGTGGCGAGAACGCCCGCCGCCTGTTCGCCGCCCATCACCGCGATACGGCTGTTCGGCCATGTCCACAAAAAGCGCGGCGAATAGGCCCGTCCCGCCATGCCGTAATTGCCCGCGCCATAAGACGCGCCGATCAGCATGGTGATTTTCGGCACATTGGCGGTCGCCACCGCCGTCACCAGCTTGGCGCCGTGCTTGGCAATGCCTTCCGCCTCATATTTGCGCCCGACCATGAAGCCGGTGATGTTCTGCAAAAACACCAGCGGAATATTGCGCTGGCAGCAAAGCTCGATGAAATGCGCGCCCTTCAAAGCTGCTTCGGAAAACAAAACGCCATTATTGGCGATGATGCCGACCGGCATACCGTAGAGGCTGGCAAAACCACAGACCAAAGTGGTTCCGTAGCGCGCCTTGAACTCGTCAAACCCGGAGCCGTCCACCAGGCGTGCAATCACCTCGCGCACATCATAGGGAATGCGCGTATCGGCCGACACGACGCCTAAAATTTCCTCCGGGTCGTAAAGCGGTGCCGCGCCGTCACCCCTTGGGATGAACGCACGTTTTCCGCTGTTGAGATTGGCGGCAATGGCGCGCGCGATCTGCAATGCATGGGTGTCGTCATTGGCCAGATGATCGGCGACGCCGGAAAGCCGCGTATGCACATCGCCGCCGCCGAGATCTTCCGCGCTTACCACCTCGCCGGTTGCAGCCTTGACTAGCGGCGGGCCTGCCAGAAAGATCGTACCCTGACCCCGCACGATCACCGTCTCGTCGCTCATGGCGGGCACATAAGCGCCGCCCGCCGTGCATGAACCCATCACAACCGCAATCTGCGGAATGCCTGCCGCCGACATTTGCGCCTGATTATAGAAGATGCGGCCAAAATGATCGCGATCGGGAAAAACCTCGTCCTGATTGGGCAGGTTCGCGCCGCCGGAATCGACCAGATAAATGCAGGGCAGACGGTTTTCACCCGCAATCTCCTGCGCGCGCAGGTGCTTTTTCACCGTGATGGGATAATAGGTGCCGCCTTTCACCGTCGCATCGTTGCAGATGATCATGCAGTCGCGGCCCGACACACGCCCGATGCCGGTGATAATGCCAGCCGAGGGAGCAGCCCCGTCATACATGCCATGCGCTGCCGTCAGCCCCACTTCCAGAAAGGGCGAGCCGGGATCGATGAGTTGCGCCACCCGCTCACGCGGCAGAAGTTTTCCGCGTGCAACATGCCGCGCCTGCGCCTTCTCGCCGCCGCCGTCGATAGCGATGCGCGAGGCTTCCGCCACCATGTCAATCGCCGCAAGCATCGCCTTGCGGTTGGCCTCGAAGCTGGCGCTGCGGGTCGAGATTTCCGATTTCAGAACCGGCATCAGCGCGTCTCCGCAAAGAGTTCCCGCCCGATCAGCATCCGCCTTATTTCCGAAGTGCCCGCGCCGATTTCATAAAGCTTGGCATCGCGGAGCAGGCGTCCGGTGGGGTAGTCGTTGATATAGCCGTTGCCGCCCAGCGCCTGTATCGCCTGCAAGGCCATTTGCGTCGCGTTTTCCGCCGCATAGAGAATGCAGCCCGCCGCATCCTTGCGCGTCGTCTCGCCCCGGTCGCAGCTTGCTGCCACGGCATAGACATAAGCGCGGGAAGCGTTGAACAGCACATACATGTCGGCAAGCTTGCCCTGCATGAGCTGGAATTCACCGATCGGCTGGCCGAACTGCTCGCGCTCATGCACATAAGGCACAACCACATCGAGACAGGCCGCCATGATGCCAAGCGGCCCGCCCGCCAGCACCACGCGCTCATAATCAAGGCCGGACATCAGCACATTGACGCCCTTGCCTTCGGTCCCGAGCAGGTTTTCGGCGGGAATTTCGCAATCCTCGAACACCAGTTCGCAGGTGTTGGAACCGCGCATGCCAAGCTTGTCGAGCTTTTGCGCGGTCGAAAAGCCCTTGAAGCCTTTTTCGACGATGAAGGCGCTGATCCCGCGCGGGCCTGCCGAGGGATCAGTCTTGGCATAGACAACCAGCACATCGGCGTCGGGACCATTGGTGATCCACATCTTGCTGCCGTTGAGAATATAGCGGTCTCCCCGCTTTTCAGCGTGAAGCTTCATTGACACCACATCGGAACCGGCCCCCGGCTCCGACATGGCAAGCGCACCGATATGTTCACCGCAAACAAGCCCTGGCAGATAACGGCTGCGCTGTTCAGCCGAGCCATTACGCCTGATCTGGTTGACGCAGAGATTGGAATGCGCGCCATAGCTCAAGCCAATCGAAGCCGAAGCGCGGCTGATTTCCTCCATGGCAACGCAATGGGCCAGATAGCCAAGCCCGGCCCCGCCATAATCTTCCGGCACGGTGATGCCGAGCACGCCAAGTTCACCCAGTTCACGCCATAAATGCATGGGAAATTGATTATTGCGGTCAGTTTCAGCCGCCAGCGGCGCAATCCGATCCGCCGCGAAACGGCGCACCATATCGCGAAGGGCCTCGATCTCCTCACCAAGACCGAAGTTTATACCCGATGCAAACATACTCGTCCTCCACAAGTCCTGCCCGGCTGCTGTTCCTGATCACAGCTATGTTCCGGCCAGAGTGTCCCGTAGCGGCCAAATAGGCAATGGCTTTGCGCGGCGTTCTGTGGCTATTTATTACCCGATAACGAAATTTTCTTTCGCGTTACTTGTGCTGCAATTCAGCGATGCCGCGATAAAGTTCCAGCGCTTCCGGATTGGCCAGCGCCTCGCGGTTCTTCACCTCGCGCCCATGCACAATGTCGCGCACGGCCAGTTCGACGATCTTGCCCGATTTGGTGCGCGGAATATCCGTCACCGCCACGATCTTTGCCGGCACATGGCGCGGCGTTGCGCCGGTACGGATTTTCGCCTTGATGCGCGCGGTCAGATCGTCGTCGAGCACGGCCCCTTGCGCAAGCCGCACAAACAGGACCACCCGCACATCATTGTCCCAATCCTGCCCGATGCAAAGTGCTTCAGCCACTTCCGGCATCTGTTCGACCTGATTATAAATTTCCGCCGTGCCGATGCGCACCCCGCCCGGATTGAGCGTCGCATCCGAACGGCCATGGATGATGATACCGCCATGCCCGGTCCATTCGGCGAAGTCGCCATGGCACCAGATATTGTCGAACCGTCCGAAATAGGCGTCCTGATATTTCGTGCCTTCAGGGTCGTGCCAGAATTGCAGCGGCATGGAGGGAAAAGCTTTTGTGCAGACCAGTTCGCCCTTTTCGCCGCGCACCGGCTTGCCGTCATCGTTCCACACGTCAACCGCCATGCCAAGACCAGCGCCCTGAATTTCGCCCTGCCAGACCGGCTCGGTCGGCACACCCAGCACGAAACAGGAGACAATATCCGTGCCGCCGGAAATGGAGGCAAGATGAATGTCCTTGCCGATTGCCTCATAGACAAAGGCAAAGCCTTCCGGCGACAAGGGCGAGCCGGTCGAGGAGATCGAGCGCAGCGCCGAAAGATCATGGGTCTCGCCCGGTTTTAATCCGGCTTTTTGCACCGCATCGATGAATTTGGCCGAGGTGCCGAAATAAGTCATGCGCTCGGTTGCCGCCCAGTCGAACAGCGCATTGCCATCGGGATAAAAGGGCGAGCCGTCATAAAGCATCAATGTCGCACCGGAAGCCAGCCCGGAGGCCAGCCAGTTCCACATCATCCAGCCGCAGGTGGTGAAATAGAAAAAGCGGTCGCCCTCGCGTATGTCCGCATGAAGCCGATGTTCTTTGAGATGCTGCAACAATACACCGCCCGCGCGATGTACAATACATTTCGGAATGCCCGTCGTGCCGGACGAAAACAGGATATAAAGCGGATGATCGAAGGCAAGCCGCGTAAACGCCACCGGCTTCGCCGCGAAAGGCTTTAGCGCTTCATCGAGCGAGACGCCTTTTTCGGCCCGCTGCGCCACCGCTTCCGCCGCGCCAAGACAGGCCACGATCACCGCCCGCTTCAGACCCGGCAACTGCGCCGTTACCTGTGCAATCTTGTCGGCAACCTCGATGCGCTTGCCATTGTACCAATAGCCGTCGCAGGCAAAAAACAATTTTGGCTCGATCTGCCCGAAACGATCAAGCACCCCTTGCGCACCGAAATCCGGCGAGCATGAGGACCAGACCGCGCCGATGGATGAAGCGGCCAGCATCAGCGCAACCGCTTCCGGCATATTGGGCATCATGCCCGCCACGCGGTCACCCGGCTCAACTCCTTCCGACAGCATGAATTGCTGTAGCTTCGACACCAGCGCATGAAGATCGTCCCATGTCAGACGGCGCTCGACCTTGTCTTCGCCGCGAAAGACGATTGCGTCCTCACGGCCTTTGCGCCGCAGCAGGTTTTCCGCGAAATTGAGCCTTGCTTCGGGGAAGAATTTTGCCGCACGCATGTGGCCTTGATCAACCAGTGCCTTGCCGCCGCGTTCGCCGATGACCTCGCAGAAATCCCAGATGAGCGTCCAGAAGCTCGCGCGATCCTCGACAGACCAGCGATGCAGCGCCACATAGTCCGGCAGGCTGAGGCCCGACCGCTGTTCGGCGCGAATGCGGAATTGCTCCAGATTGCTGCCGGCAATACGCCGGGCATCCGGCTGCCACAGCGGATGATCGTGCGAAAACTGCGTGGGGACTGCGTTGGTGCTCATCATTCCTCCCAGAACCATGCGGAGCCGGCCTCTTCGGGCAACCCCGTTACGGATTTCTAGAAGAGAGTTGCCGATACGTCCATGCTTTTCCATGGCATGGCGATCAGGCGAGCGTCAAACGCTCGCCGCCCGCACCCGACTGCGGTTGCCGCATGGCATCGATTCAGCTCCCCCGGGCATATGCATCTTGCCTTGCGAAAAAACGCGGCCTATTTATCGCGAGCGCCGGACGCGACTTCATGCCATTCGGTGCAAAAGAAATATCCAGTTCTCAGGGCGGGGTGAAACTCCCCACCGGCGGTAACGGGTGAAACACCCGAAGCCCGCGAGCGCCTGACACGGCAGACGTGTCAGGGTCAGCAGATTCGGTGCAATTCCGAAGCCGACGGTCATAGTCCGGATGAGAGAGAACGAGGTTGGAATCATGCCCGGCTGGACGGCCTGCCGTCTTCGTCGTGCAGTTTTTCTTCCCGTACCCTGAGGTAACAGGCTTAAAAAAGGGAAGAAACCGTTGAGCCAACTTGCCTCTGCCCCAACTTTGAAACCGACCGTGCGCGGCGCAGCGCTGATGGTCGCGGCCTGTTCGGCCTATGCCGCAGTCAATGTCGCCACCCAATGGGCTGGAACGCGGACCGGCATTCCATCCGTCATCATCGCCTTCTGGCAATATGTGATCGCCCTGGTGCTGACATTGCCCCTGCTCATCCGCGATGGCGCGCGGGCCTTGCGCACCCGCCGCCTCGGCTTTCACGTCATGCGCGTCGCGCTTGCCGCCGCCGGCGTGCAGGTCTGGATTTACGCGCTCGCCCATGTGCCGATCTGGCAGGTGGTTGCCCTGTCCATGACATCGCCGTTCTTCGTCATTCTGTGCGCGCGGCTGTTTCTGCGGGAAAAGGTCACGCTGGCGCGTCTGGTCACTACATTCACCGGGTTTGTCGGAGCATTGATCATCATCGCGCCGTGGTCGGATTCCTATACGGTCTATTCATTGCTGCCGGTCCTCGCCGCAGCGCTCTGGGCAGGCTATTCGGTGATGACCAAATATCTGACCCGTTTTGAAAAGCCCGCCAGTATCTCGGCCTATATGCTGGTGCTGCTCACGCCCATCAATGCGGCGCTCTGGCTGGCGTCGGGCCTCAGCATGTCGGCAATCACCGCACCGGGCATCGAGATATGGTCGATATTGATCGTGATCGGCGCTTTCACCGCGCTGGCGCAATATTTCCAGATCGCAGCCTATTCCATAGCGGACGCTGTTTATCTGCAGCCCTTCGACGACCTGAGACTGCCGATCAATGTGATTTTCGGCTGGATCGTTTTTGCCGCCACGCCCGGCATCAACTTCTGGCCTGGAGCCGCGCTGATCGTCGCCGCATCGCTATACCTGATGCGGCAGGATAGCGGCACGACGCGCACCGCCTGACCAGGCGGGAGCGTTGCCTGCCTATCGGGAGACAGGCAGGCCGCCTTGTGTCGATTCAGCAGGCCCGCTCATGCCTTGCGACCTGCCAACCCAGCCATCTATCCTCTTCACCAGCCAGCGGTGCAGAGGATTCTCGAACAGGTGATAGGCGGCAGCTGCGGTCAGAACGCTGGCAACAGCAGCGCCGCCGATGACCAGAACCGCGCCCGCCGTCGTCTCGCTCCATCGTTCCGGCACTATTCGGAAAAACAGCATCCCGACCAGCGGATGCAGAATGAAGATACCGAAGCTGTAACGGGAGAGCTTCGTCAGCACGCGCCATTGCAGCGGCGTATGGATGCCCTGGCTGGATGCGAGATAGAGCACATAAACGCTCGCATAGACGAATGCCAGCCGCAACGGACCTTCCAGCGTGTTGGGTTCGCCCGGCCCGTTTTCCGGGTGGCAGAACAGGAACAGGGCGAGGCAGACGGCAAGCAATGCCTTGACGACCGCGCGGGGCATGACCGGATGTTCCCGCCGGGCGAGCCACATTCCAAAGAGGAAGGAAGGCAAGGTGCGGAACACGCCCACATTGGATATTTGTATGCGGGTGAGCGACAATACGCCAAGTTTCTGCGCCAGATATTCACCGCCGATGGCCGCAACGATGACGCCGACCAGAACCCAGCTTCCGAACCGCCTGCAAAGCATGTCGAACAGGGGAAACGCCAGATACATGGCGAAAAGTGCGCTCAGGGACCAGCTCACATAATTATAGGAGGACGTGCGGCCCAGTCCCCAATTGTGGACCAGAAGAAGCTGGGTCAGCCCGTCGCTCCAGCTTGTGCTGGGATTGCCCAGAGGACGCAGGATTCCCGCTGCGGTGAGGGCGGACAGCAGCGCGAAACACGAAAAGGCAAGCACATGCAGCGGATAGATCCGCGCCAGCCGCTTTCCGATGAAGGCTGCATAACCGGGCCAGTTCCAGATATAATTTCGCCGTCTTGCCAGAAAGAGCCCGGAAACAATGAAGAAGATATCGGTAAAATAAGAGAAGGCTAATATAACTTCATTCAATGTTTCACTCTTCACCGGAATGCGGAAAGAAAAATGAAAGACGGCGATTCCGATACACAATAGAAACCGCAGTCCATCGAAATCAGGAAGCCTGCTCATTCAAAATAGCCATGCTGAATTACTTCGACAAAACTCTACTTACCAACTTTTTGGGAGTTGTCGAGCATGGCCATCGGGGAAAGCCGGTCGAATGTCGCCGGGATCGTTTCCGTCACGGAAACAAACAGAGCTCATTCAAGCATTGTCCGATGACAGGCCGGTCGATCAAACCGGTGTGTTTGGCTTATTGTGAAGGAAAATTTGGTGGAGCCAAGCGGGATCGAACCGCTGACCTCCTGCATGCCATGCAGGCGCTCTCCCAGCTGAGCTATGGCCCCATCAGACCTCTTTCGAGGCGCATCAGGCAGCACTTGCTGCCCGGTGTGGCGGCTTATTAAATGGCGTTCGCGAGAAGATCAAGAGCTAAATCGCAACTCTTTCCACATCTGCCAAAAATAATTCACAGATCGCGGCGGCCTCCCGTGCGAGACACGCCCAAACGAAACGAGGCGACCCGAAGGCCGCCTCGCAAAAACACAATATCCGGACAGGCTGAATGGATCAGCCTTCTTCGTCGTCGCCGCCGACGCCACCGCCGAGAATGCCCGACATATCGTCGTCCTCGTCTTCCTCTTCTTCGAGGAAGGTGTCGTCATCGTCGTCGCCCAGATCGACATCGTCGTCGTCGATATCCGGCAGATCGTCACCGCTGCCCTTGGTTTCGTCGTCGGCATCTTCAAGCGAGACGAATTCCGGCTTTTCCAGCGCCGTATCCAGTTCTTCCTCCTCGGTTTCCTCTTCGACGACGCGGCTTTCAAGCGTGGAGTCGAAATAGGAACGCGGATAGGAAATGCCGGTGTAAGGCGAAACGATCGGATCACGATTGAGATCGTAAAATTTCTTGCCCGTTTCCGGGTCGATACGCTTGGTACCAAGTTCAGCTTTTGCCACGTTTAGCCTCGTTAATTCACACGGGGACACAAATTCATAAAACCGCGCCGGGATGCCCTCGAAGCATATAGCCCATCACCATGCTGTTCGCTGAGCCATATGGCAAGGGCAAGACTTGAGCGCGTTTATAGTGTTGTCCGGTGCATAAACGCAATTTGGCGCGTTTGTCAAAGCCAAACGCACGCGCATATGCAGACTCTTCCGGCTCCGTGTCGTTCGCGCCGCGTATTCGCGGATGACCCCGGCTTTTTCCTATGCTAGGGAAGCCCCGCTTATCTCTCAATCCCGGCGCGCGATCGCGCCAAAAATGTGACTGTGAAAATCCATGTCCCATTCTGCTTCCCCGAAACCAGCAACCGCCCGCCGCTCGGAGGCGCTGGTCGGCGAAATCCGCATTCCGGGCGACAAGTCCATCTCGCATCGTTCCTTCATGTTCGGCGGTCTTGCGTCGGGTGAAACCCGCATCACCGGCCTTCTGGAAGGAGAGGACGTCATCAATACGGGCCGCGCCATGCAGGCCATGGGCGCGAAAATCCGTAAAGAGGGCGATGTGTGGATCATCAACGGCGTCGGCAATGGCTGCCTGCTGCAGCCCGAAGCGCCGCTCGATTTCGGCAATGCCGGCACCGGCGCGCGCCTGACCATGGGCCTTGTCGGCACCTATGACATGAAAACCTCCTTTATCGGCGACGCCTCGCTGTCGAAGCGTCCGATGGGCCGCGTGCTGAACCCGTTGCGTGAAATGGGCGTTCAGGTGGAAGCAGCCGAAGGCGACCGCATGCCACTGACGCTCATCGGCCCGAAGACGGCCAATCCGATCACCTATCGCGTGCCGATGGCATCCGCGCAGGTGAAATCCGCCGTGCTGCTCGCCGGCCTCAACACGCCCGGCGTCACCACCGTCATCGAGCCGGTCATGACCCGCGACCATACGGAGAAGATGCTGAAGGGTTTCGGCGCCGAGATCAGCGTCGAGACCGACGAGCGCGGCGTGCGCCATATCTTCATCGAAGGGCAGGGCAAGCTGACCGGACAGGTCATCGCCGTGCCGGGGGACCCGTCCTCGGCCAGCTTCCCGCTGGTGGCCGCCCTGATCGTGCCGGGCTCCGACATTACGATCGAGAATGTGCTGATGAACCCCACCCGCACGGGCCTGATCCTGACCCTGCAGGAGATGGGAGCCGATATCGAGCTGCGGAACCCGCGCAACGAAGGCGGCGAGGACGTCGCCGACCTGCGCGTGCGCCATTCTCAGCTGAAGGGCGTCGCCGTGCCCCCGGAGCGCGCGCCGTCGATGATCGACGAATATCCGGTGCTGGCCGTCGCGGCAAGCTTCGCCGAGGGCGAGACGCTCATGCAGGGGCTGGAGGAACTGCGCGTTAAGGAGAGCGACCGGCTCTCGGCGGTGGCCGACGGGCTTAAGCTCAACGGCGTCGACTGCACCGAGCATGAGGCGGCGCTGGCCGTGCGCGGCGTGCCCGGCGGCAAGGGACTGGGCGCCCAGGTGAAGGGCGCTGCCGTCAAGACCCATCTCGATCACCGCATCGCCATGAGCTTCCTGGTCATGGGGCTTGCCGCAGAGAAGCCGGTGACCGTCGACGATGCCAACATGATCGCCACCAGCTTCCCGGAATTCATGGGGCTGATGCGCGGTCTGGGCGCGGAGATCGAACAGCAGTAAGGTGGTGCCGCCATGTATCAGCCGCCGCATTTCCGCGAGGATGACCTTCAGGTCCAGCATGCCCTGATCCGGGCCCATCCGCTCGCCCTGCTGGTCACGGCGTCCGCCGGTCGTCCGACAGCCAATGTCCTGCCGTTCCATCTCGATGCCGGGCGTTCGCCGCTGGGAACG
>Ga0164243_10015658_pt1 | contig 10464 bp, 8 predicted proteins | sample OricompcompostOP_FD_108781 | JGI IMG/M metagenome (GOLD analysis project Ga0164243, IMG submission 108781) | Organic Plus compost microbial communities from Emeryville, California, USA - Original compost - Organic plus compost (OP) | ecosystem: Engineered > Solid waste > Mixed feedstock >... | reverse complement strand
CGTCGGCGTCCTGGGTGGTGCCGTAGTAGGTGTCGATGTCCCGGGTGAGCAGCCCGATGTTGTAGGGCTCGTGGGTGGAGTTCGCGGTGGACTGCCCGGCGCCGGCGACACCGGCGCCGTACAGGGTGGCGGAGGCCACGGCGCAGGCGGCGCCGATCGCGGCGACCCGAAGTGGCTTGTTCATGAGAGGGTTTCTACGCGCGTCGTCCCGCCTGCGCGAGGCCCGTTGCCCGATCGATACCTGATGGGGTGTCACGCACGGCACACACGGCTACCGGGACCGCCACGGCGTCGACCGCCACGGCGTCCAGTCGCCCAGGTAGGCCTCACGGCTCGCCGAGGCGGCCTGGGCGGCGGTCAGCTGGGGGCGGTTGTCCGGGACGACGACCGCCGCGCCCGGGCCGGTGTTGCGGTACTCGGCGAACCGCATCTCCTGCCAGGGGTAGGCGTCCCGCATGTTCGCGTAGGGCGCCGTGGCGTCGATGCCGGGGCCGAGCCAGGTGTCCCGGACGGTGAGCATCGGGTGGGCGGTGGGGTCGGAGGTGGGCACCCAGGGGCGGGCCAGCTTGTAGTACCCGTCGGGGGCCTCGCTGGTGATGCGGCCCCGGGTGACCAGGTAGCCGCGCGGGTTCGCGCGGGCCGTGGAGGGCGCGAAGACGAAGCCGTAGGGGGCGGACGTCAGGTCGGTGCGGGTCAAGGTGTGGAAGCGGCAGTCCTCGAACACCGCCGTGGCCCGGCCGAAGACGAAGTCCACGTCGCCCTCGGCGTAGCACTGCGCGAAGTACTGGCGGTCGAAGGCGGACAGGTCCGTGGTGTCGGCGTACAGGGTGTCCTGGTGGCCGAGGAAGCGGCACCGCCAGAAGGCGGAGCGGTCGCCGGTGACCCGCAGCGCCACGGCCTGGGTGTCGGTGATCTCCGGGTGGTCGGCGCGCAGCCAGTCGTTGGCGAAGGTGACCGCGTCCGCGCTGAAGCCGGCGGCCTGGACGGTGACGGTGGCCGAGCCGCCGGTGCCGTAGGTGCCGCCGCCGGGCTTGGGCGTGCCGGCCGCGTTGTCGTAGACGATCACCACGTCCCGGGGGTCGCCGGTGGCGCCGAGCCAGGTCATGTCCGTGCGGGAGGCGTCCACGGCGACCGTCTCCCGGTAGACGCCGGGCGCCAGGACCAGGGTCCGTCCGCTGCCGGTGGCCGCGTCCACCGCCTCCTGGACGGAGGTGGAGTCGCCGCGGCCGTGCGGGTCGACGTAGAGCGTGCGCGGGGTGAGGCGGGCGGCCGGTGAGCCGTAGCGGCCGAAGGGGCGGGGGCGGGCGGCAGCCGCGCGGGCGGGGGCCGCGGCCAGGGCGGCGGTGCCGAGCGTGGCGGCGGAGGCGAGCAGGAACTGCCGTCGGGTGGGCATGGAACCTCCAAGGGGCCGGTGGACGGTGGGGACCGTGACGAGGAGGGCGCGCGGGCCGGGGAGGCGGGCCGCCCGGCCCGGCGGTGCGCGGACGCCGGCGGCACGGGCCGGCGCCGCGCCGGGGCTGTACACGCGGGAACGGTGCGCCGGTCAGTGCAGGCGGCCGGCACCCGCGAGACGGGCGACGAGCGCGGGGACGGCCCGCGGGGAGTCGACGCGGGTGCGCAGGACGGGCGTCCAGCCCGCGCCGGACTTCAGGATCTCGTCGGGGACCTCGGCGTTGTGGACGGCGATCAGGTCGGTGCGGTGGCCATTGACCCAGTTGTCCGCGGCGGTGAGCGGCGCCTCCGTCCACTTCTTCAGGATGGTGCCGGCCGTGACGCCCTCGGGCAGCGTGAAGGCGTTGTGCTCGGCGACGAGCTGGGACTCCTTGCCGATGCCGTAGCTGTAGGAGTAGTCGGGGCCCGCCACGAAGTGGTTGTTGTAGGAATCCACCTGGCCGAAGCGGACCCTGGGGGCGCGCTCGACGAGGTCGCGGAACAGGTTGTGGTGGAAGGTGACCTTCAGCCGGCCGCGGTCGACGGCGGCGGCCGCTTCGCTGTCGCTGTTGCCGACCAGGACGGTCTTGTCGTGGTCGGCGAAGACGTTCCAGGAGGCGGTGACGTAGTCGGCGCCCCGGACGACGTCCAGTTCGCCGTCGTGCTGCTGGTAGAGGCGGCCGTAGTAGTGCGGCAGGGTGCTGTCGGGGTGGTCGCCGTCGGTGAAGGTGTTGTGGTCCAGCCACACATGGCTCGAGCCGTCGACGACGACACTGTCGTACTCGGAGTTCCAGTTGCCGTCGGCGGTGTCGGTCGGGTCCCACTGCGGGAAGCAGTCCAAGGGGCTTTCGAAGGTGAGATTGCGGACGATGACGTCGTCCACGCCCTTGATCTGGAGGCTGGCGCCCTTGAAGCCGGCGTGTGCGCCGACGCCGATGACGGTGGTGTGGGCGGGGACGTAGGCCTTGACGTAGGCGTCCTGCCGGGCCTGCGAGGCGCGGCGCAGGCCCTCGGGGCTGTCGTCGGGCTCCGCGGACAGGTCCCGGTCGCGGCCCCAGGTCTCGGGCGCGTAGGTCTTCAGATAGGTGCCGAAGTCGTAGCCGGGAGCGGCGAAGGACGCGCAGTCCGGGCCGTCGGCGTCGATGGTGCCCACGACCTTGACGATCTTCGGTGCGTCGCCGCCGTCGGCGAGGGCGGCCTTGAACTCCTTCCAGGTGGAGACGGTGTGGACGTGGGCGGCGTCGGCGCGGGCGCCGCCGGTGGTGCCGGTGCCGTAGGCGGCCCAGCCGTCCCGGGCGGCCAGCACCTGGCGGGCGGGGTCCGGGCCGTGGTGGGCGGGCCGGGCGGAGGCGGTGCCGGCGACGGCGAGGGCGAGCGCGGCAGCGCAGCCGGCGACCGCGGCCACCCGTCCGCGTATGACATGGGCATGGGCATGCCACTGACGTTTCACTGTACGGCTCCTCTTCTGCTGTGGTGCGGCCGGCCGGCGTCGTCCTGCCGGTGGCCGGCCGGGACCGGGCGGGATGGGACGGCGGGGTCAGACGGCCGGGTCGGGCCAGGTGATCCAGGAGGCGGGGACCTCCTCGTCCAGCCGGCGCACCTCACCCGGCGCCAGCACCCCGGTGCGCAGCAGCTCCCGGGCCACGAGCCGGGCCACCGCGATCGCGCCGGTCGGGCTGAAGTGCGTGTTGTCCTGTTCGGTGGCGGTCCAGTCGAAGTACGCCTTGGTCTGCTCGGGGCCGAGTTCCTGCCACAGCGCCAGCGACAGCGCCTGGACGTCGAGCAGCGGCACCCCTTCGGCCCCGGCGAGGGCGCGCATCGCCGCCGGGTACTCGCCGTGGGTGGGGACGGCGTTCCCGGCGGCGTCGAAGCGGCGCCGCTCCACCGGGGTGGCGAGCACCGGGCGGGCCCCGCGTTCCCGGGCCCCGTCGAGATACCGGCGCAGGCAGTCCTGGTACGTCGTCCACGGCTCGGTGTACCGGGAGGGGTCCTCCGCCTTCTCGTCGTTGTGCCCGAACTGGACGAGCAGGACGTCCCGCGGCCCGATCGCGGCGAGGATCGGATCGAGCCGTCCCTCGTCGAGGAAGCTCTTGGAACTGCGGCCGTTGACGGCATGGTTGGCGACGGCCACCGAGGGGTGGAGGAAGAACGGCAGGGCCATGCCCCAGCCGGTCTCCGGGGCCTGGTCGGCCGTCTTCCGGGCCGCGGTGGAGTCGCCTGCGAGGTACACGGTGCGGGTGCGGCGTCCCGCGGCCCGGGCCGTGCCGGTCGCCGCCAGAGCGAACGGAACGGCGGCGAGGGCCGCGGCGCCGGCCTGTCTGCGGGTCAGCGACACGGCCCGCTCACCCCTTTCGCTGCTTCCACTCGGCCTGCGCCTTGTTCAGCTGGTCGGCCAGCGTGTCCAGGAACTGCTTCGCGGTGATCTTGCCGAGCAGCAGTTTCTGGAAGTTGGGCTCGTTGTCGGCCTTGGAGATGGTGTTCCAGTCGGGCAGGTAGTACGGCAGCTGCACGATCGTGGTGGAGCCGCCGTTGAGCGCCTCGGCCGCCAGCCGGGTCGGCTCGCTGCTCTGGATCCACGCGTCCTTGGCGGCATCGGTGTTGGCCGGCACCTGCCCGGCGGACTCGTTGAACTTCGAGTTCTCCTCGTGGGAGGCGGCGAACTCGATGAACTTCCAGGCCGCCGCCTTGTTCTTGCTGGTCCTGAACAGGCTCAGCCCGTCGACCGGGTTGGACACCTGCACCCGCCTGCCGTCCTCCAGGGTCGGGTTGGGGATGCCGCGGAACTTGTCCTTGCCCAGGGCCTTCAGGTGGTCCTGGTAGGAGCCGAGGTTGTGGCTGAGCATGCCGATGGTGCCGCTGTCCCACTGGGCGACCATCTTGGTGAAGTCGTTGTTGACGTCGGCGGACGGGGTGTTCTTCTTGTACAGGGCGACGTACTTCTCCAGCGCCTTGACGTTCCTCGGGTCGTTGACGGTGGTCTTGTCGCCGTTCCAGAACGAGGTGATGCCCGTCTGCCCGTACACCGCGTCCAGGGCGGGCGCGATGGAACCCTCGCCGCCGCGGATGGTGAAACCGAAGGCGTTGCGGCCCGGGTCGGTGAGCTTCTCGGCGGCCTCGTAGAACCTGCTCCAGGTGGTCGGCGCGTCCAGGCCGGCCTTGCGGAACAGGTCGGTGCGGTACCACAGGGTGCCGTTGTTCGCGGAGGTCGGGATCTGGTACAGGGCGTCGCCGCCGCCCGCGGCCTTGCTGACCTGGAGCAGGTTCTCGCTGAGATGGCCGTGGAGCGGGCTGTCGGCCAGCCGGTCGTCCAGGGGCTCCAGCGCTCCCTGGGCCGCGAGTCCGGCGAGCATCGCGGTGCCCACCCCGCCGACGTCGGGCAGGCCGCCGCCCTGGATCGCGGTGTCGTACTTGGACTGGGCGCTGGCGGCCGGGATGCCCACGTAGTGCACCGTGATGTCCGGGTACTCGCGTTCGAAGTCGGCGATGATCTGCTTCCAGATGTCGGTGCGGACACCGCCGTTGTTGTCCCAGAAGGTGATCTCGCCCTTGCCGGACCCCTCGGCGCCGTTGCCTCCTTCGGTGCCGTCGTCGCCGCACGCGGTGGCGGTCAGCGCGAGCACGGAACCCAGGGCGACGGCCACGGCGGCCCGTCTGCTGATACGGATGCTGCTCTTCATCGGTCGGCTCTCTTCTGCTGGTCGGGCGGTGATGGAACGGTGTGCAGGTGGCGGTGGGGGGTGATCCGGAACCGTGTGAACAGTGCGGCTCCCGCGGGTCCCGGCTGCTCGGGCGCCACGGCGAACAGGCCGAGCAGCGCCCCGACCCAGCGCCAGGGGGTGGCGGCGAACACCTGCCCGGAGGGGCGGAAGCCGTCGCCGGTGTCGGCCGAGAAGCGGCAGCGCGCGCCCGCGCCGATCTCGACGCGCAGCCGTGCCTGTCCGCCGGGCGCGGGCCGGGAAGGCCCGGCGTCCCGCTCCGGCATGTCCGGCAGGGCGAACCGGTGCACCAGGCGGACCGTCCCGTCGGTCTCCCGGCGCAGCCCGATCCAGGTGTACGCGTCCCCGAGGACCGTGAGGCCGGCCGCGGCCCCGGCTTCCCGCGCGTCCAGGCGCAGGCCGACCTCGACGGTGCAGCGGCGTCCCGGCAGCCGCTGGGTGAGCACATGGGGCAGCCGCCGCAGATCGGTGCCGGCCGCGCGGACGCAGGTCAGGCGCAGTCCGTCGGCGGAGTGCTGGGTGGCCCAGCCGTCACGGGGGTTGGCGGTCCACTGCCACTGCCGTCCGTAGCGGCCGCCGGGGAAGTCGTCGTCGGTGGCGGGCGCGGCGGGCGGCTGCGGCGGCAGCGCGGGTTTGCGGTGCACGGCGACGGGGGCGCCCTTCTCGCCGATGACCGGCCAGCCGTCCGCGTCCCAGCGCATCGGCTGCAGATGCACCACCCGGCCGTAGGCGCCGCGCTGCTGGAAGTGCACGAACCAGTCCTCGCCGGTCTGGGTGCGCACCCAGCCGCCCTGGTGGGGGCCGTTGACGTCGGTGTCCCCTTGTTCCAGGACGACCCTCTCCTCGTACGGGCCGAAGAAGGAGCGTGCCCGGAAGGCGCCCTGCCAGCCGGTGGCCACCGATCCGGCGGGGGCCAGGATCCAGAACCAGCCGTCGTGCCGGTACAGCTTCGGCCCCTCCAGGGTGAACCAGCCCGGCAGCATGTCCGCGTCGACGATCACCGTGCCCTCGTCGAGGAGTTCGGTGCCGTCGGGGTGCATGCGGTGCCCGGTGAGGCGGTTGTTCACCCCGGAGCGGGACCGGGCCCAGGCGTGCACCAGATACGCCTCGCCGGTCTCCTCGTCCCACAGCGGGCACGGGTCGATCAGGCCCCGCCCCGCCTTCAGCAGGTGCGGGCGGGTCCACGGGCCGCGGATCCGGGGCGCGTTGATCTGGAAGATGCCCTGGTCGGGGTCGCCCCAGAAGATCCAGAAGCGGCCGTCGTGATACCGCAGCGACGGCGCCCAGACGCCGCGGTCGTGGCGCGGGGTGCGGAACTCGGCGTCCGGTTCCAGGCGGGGCAGGGCGTGCCCGATCAGGGTCCAGTTGACCAGGTCCCGGGAGTGCAGCAGCGGCAGGCCGGGGGCGCGGCCGAAGCTGGAGGCGGTGAGGTAGTAGTCGTCGCCGACGCGCAGCACGTCGGGGTCGGACCAGTCGGCGTCCAGCACGGGGTTGGCGAAGGTGCCGTCGCCGAGGTCGGCGCTGAAGGCCGCCGCGCCGTCCGCGGCCCGCCCCCCGGGCCCGCTCACGGGCTCACCGCCCGCATCGCCAGCGCCGCCGCCTCGGCGCGGTCCAGGCGGCCGTCGGCGACGACGGTGACGACCCGGCGTGCGACGCTCTCCCCCGGCGCGATGGGCAGGCGGTCGTCGAGGGCCAGCGACGAGCCGACGCCCGGGTACTCGGCGGCGCGCACGAACCACGCGTCGCGGCGGGTGGCGTCGTCGCCCGCGGTGAACACCAGCGTCCAGGTGCGTCCGGCCAGCGCCAGCCAGTCGGCGGGCCGGCCGTGCGCCTCCGCCTCGCCGTCCCGGTCGGCGGAGAACACCGCCGGCGGCTCGTCCTCCGTGCGGGCCCGCCAGAAGAAGCCGCCGTAGGCGGCGCCGGGCCGGCCGTTGGTGGCCGGGCTGCCGACGGTGAGCGGCGCGCCGGTGACGTTGGTGAGCGTGAAGGCGACGTCCAGTGCCCAGGCGGCGGAGGTGAGCGGGACGGCGGCGACCGTGCGCTCTTCGCGCAGCAGTTCACGGCCGGCGGCCACCCAGCTCAGCTCGTGGGTGAACCGGTCGTCCGTGCGCCGGGTGAACCCGGTGTGCCGCTGGACGCCGTGGTTGTCCAGCTCGGTCGGTCCCCGGCCGCGCACGAAGGTGCGGCCGCCCCAGAAGTTGTGCCCCTCGACGTCGGCGACGGCGACCCCGACGCCGAGGTGGTGCGGGTGGTCGTCGGGGCACAGGTCGGTGACCGCCTGGCCGGACAGGGTGGTGACGGGATGCAGGTAGGGGCGCGGGGAGAGCGTCTCGGGCAGTTCGGGCCGGGTGACCAGGCGGGCGACCGTGCGGCCCGCGACCCGCAGTTCGGGACAGTCGTGCGGCGTCATGCGGTACTCGTCTCCTTCCGCGAAGCCCAGGGGGCGCCCAGCTCGGAGTACAGGGACAGGGTGTCGGCGACGGCCGCGACCAGGGCGTCCACGCCGAGCACGATCCGGCGCCGCTCGCGCGGGTCGGTGCGCCAGGCGCCGGCCGGCAGCGGCCGCGGGTCGGGCGCGGTGCGCACGGTCTCGACGACCCGCATGAAGGCGTCCGTGGCGGGGGGCGGGACCAGCAGCCCGGCGCCGGTGGTGAGGTGGTCGACGAGGTTGTCCAGCAGATCGGTGCGGCCGTGCTCGGTCTCCTCCGGGCCGTGCCCGGCGCGTTGCAGCAGCACCCGGTCCTGCTTGTACCAGAAGGTGATCCGGCCGCTGCGGCCGTGCACCACGACGTACGGCTCGTCCGGGTGCTCCGCGCACAGGGTGGCGCCGACGGCGACCGGGCCGCGCCTGGTGCGCACGCGCAGGCAGGAGGTGTCGTCGGCCTCGATGGCGTTGGCCCGCCACAGCTCGGTCTCGATGCCGGTGACGTCGTCGGCGCCGGTGATGCCGAGCAGTGCGAAGGCGGTGGCGGTGATGTGGGCGAGGGGGTTGGTGAGCACCCCGTCGACCACGTCGGTCCCGTTCATCCGGCGCCGCCCGGCCCAGGGCGCCCGCCGGTAGTACGCCTCGTCGCGCGCCCACGCCCCGGCGCCGCCGATCCCGGTGACCTCGCCGATCGCGCCGTCGGCGAGCAGCGCGCGGATCGCGGGCACGGCGTGCGAGCCGAGCGACTGGAAGCCGATCTGGCAGGCGACGCCGGCCTCGGCGATCCCGTCGGCCAGGCGGCGGAACTCGGCGTAGGAAGGGGTGGGCGGCTTCTCCAGCAGCACGTGCACGCCCCGCCGGGCCGCGGTGAGCGCCAGATCGGTGTGGGTGGGGATGGGGGTGCACAGCACGGCGATCCGCGCGCCGGTCCGATCGAGCAGGGCGCCCAGATCCGGTGACTGGGCGGGGGTGCCGAGGCCGTCGGGGATCTCCTCGGCGGCGAGCGGGGTGAGTTCGCAGATGCCGGCGAGGCGGACCCGTCCGGCGCGCTGCAGCCGGCGGATGTTGTCCAGGTGCCAGCGGCCGTGGCCGCGGGCCCCGGCGAGCACCACGGGCACGGGGGTCGTGAGGGTGTCGGTGGGTGTCATGGCGGTCATCCCTTCACCGCCCCCGCGCTGAAGCCGGTGATCAGCCATTTCTGGATGAAGGCGAAGACGATCACCACGGGCACGGCGGCGACGATGCCGCCCGCGGCGAGCGCGCCGAGGTCGACGCTGTCCGCGCTCATCAGGGTGTTCAGGCCGACGGGGATGGTCTGTTTGCCCTGCTCGGACAGGAACATCAGGGCGAACAGGAAGTGGTTCCAGGCGTGCACGAAGGCGAAGGAGCCGACGGCGACGAGACCGGGCCGCAGCAGCGGCAGCACGACGATCCGGAAGGCGGCGAGGCGGCCGCAGCCGTCCACCCAGGCGGCCTCCTCCAAAGACGGCGGCACGTTCCGGATGAAGCCGCTGATCAGGATCATGGACAGCGGCAGCTGGAAGACGGTCTCCGCGATGATCACGCTGCCCAGCGAGTTGATCATCTTGAGGGAGGCGAAGATCTGGAACAGCGGCACCAGCAGCAGCGCGCCGGGCACGAACTGCGAGCACAGCAGCGCCAGCATGAAGCCGCGCTTGGCACGGAAGTCGAACCGGGCCAGCGCATAGCCGCCGGCCAGGGCGACCAGCGTGGTCAGCACCAGGGTGGAGACGCCGACGAGGACGCTGTTGCGGAAGTAGACGCCGAAACTGCGGTCGATCCACACCTTCTCGAAGTGCTCGAAGGTCAGCGGCCAGGGCACCAGCGAGGTGGAGCCGGCCGGGCGCAGCGCGAACAGCAGGATCCAGTAGAACGGGATCAGCGTGAACAGCAGGTAGAGCGACAGCGGCAGGTAGATCTGCCAGCGCGGGACCTGGTCCCAGGCGCGGCGGCGTCTGCCGCGGGGCCGGGCCGGTTCGGCCGCCGCACGCCCGGGCGCGGGGGCGATCTCGGTGATCACTTCTCACCTCCGAACTTGCTCAGCCGCAGATAGACGATCGAGCAGAAGAGCAGGATCACGAACGCCACCGTGGTCAGGGCGGAGGCGTAGCCGAAGTCGTGGGCGTCGACGGACGTGTTGGCGACGTACAGGGGAAGGGTGGTGGTCTCGCCGGCGGGGCCGCCGCCGGTGAGGGTGTAGAGCAGGTCGACGTTGTTGAACTCCCACACCGCCCGCAGCAGCGTGGACAGGACGATGGCGTCCTTCAGATGGGGCAGGGTGATGTGCCGGAACTTCTGCAGCCGGCTCGCCCCGTCGACCTCGGCGGCCTCGTACAGGTCCTTGGAGACGGACTGCAGGTCGGCGAGGATGAGGATGGCGAAGAAGGGCACGCCCCGCCACAGGTCGGCGACCACGGCGGCCGGGAAGACGGTGGAGGTGTCCGACAGCCAGCTGGTGCCGTAGGCGCCGATGCCGAGGTCGGCGAGGTAGCGGGTGATGCCGGTCTGGGAGTTGTACAGCAGCACCCAGATGACGGAGGTCAGCACCCCGGAGACGGCCCACGGCGAGAACACCAGCGCCCGCCCGAGCGCACGGCCCACGAAGGTCTGGTTGACGATCAGGGCGAGCGCGAGCCCGAACACCAGCTGCAGCCCGACCTCGACGACGACCCACTGGGCGCTGAAGACCAGCGAGTCCCGGAACTGCGGGTCCTGGGTGAAGGCGTGGACGAAGTTGTCCAGGCCGGCCCAGCCGTTGCGCCAGGGCTTGGTGGGGTTGTAGTCGCGCAGGCTGTAGTAGAAGACGCTGAGCACCGGGTAGGCGATGAAGCCCAGCATCAGCAGGGCGGCCGGGGCGATCAGCAGGTACGG
>Ga0164243_10015656_pt1 | contig 10464 bp, 12 predicted proteins | sample OricompcompostOP_FD_108781 | JGI IMG/M metagenome (GOLD analysis project Ga0164243, IMG submission 108781) | Organic Plus compost microbial communities from Emeryville, California, USA - Original compost - Organic plus compost (OP) | ecosystem: Engineered > Solid waste > Mixed feedstock >... | reverse complement strand
TCCATGCGGGCGCAACTCCGTCGTGAGCCAAGGCCTGCTGCAATGCGTCCCGCAGCCCGGATGCGTCGAACCGGCCTGCCGTGGGCGGCGGTGTCACCTTCGGAACTGCCTGCAACACAGGCACAAGGTGAGCCATGGTGCTGGTCAGCGCCGTCCTGATCCCGGCCTGTTGAGCGGCGATCTCCTGAAGCACAGAGGCATACGCCTCACCCCTCATGGCGTCACGCAGGGGCTGCAGGGCGTCGGCATACTGCGTCAGTACGACGCCCAGGGTTCCGGCGTCGAAGAGGCGGGCAAGGGCCGCCGAACTCTCGAGAGCGGCCAGTTCCTTGCCTGCGGCCACACCCTCCGCGCCGGCGCGGGCCACCTCTTGGGAGTGCAGCGTTCGTCCGGCCTGACCAACCAGATGGTCAAGAAGCTGCTGTCCCGTGGCCGCTGGGGAAAGACCGTACTTGCGAGCGTGCGGCTGAACGGCGTCGGCGAGTGCGCCCACGTCCACGAGATCGCGGCGCTCCGCATCGGCGATCACGCCGCCGACGTGTCCACCGTCGGCCTTGACCCGCAGCAGGTCGACAATCGTGCGCAAGACGGTGGTCACCGGCAGTCCGTCGACGACGGTGATGTCTGTGGCGTCGAGACGGGCCGTTCGCAGCCGCACGAAGGGATCCGTGGTCGTCCGGCGACGGGGGACGCTGATCTCCACGTCCGGAGCGGGAATGTCCCCAAGACCGTGGAGCTGGCAGGCAGAGGCGTGGGAGACGACACCCGAGTCCCGGTCGCCCGGGCGACGCTCCCAGGCCGGAATCCCGGCCTGCAGACGCAGCCATGCCACTTTGATCTCCAGATGCCGGGGCATGCCCGCCGCCGACAGGGCGTAGACGCCCCTGCCGACGTTCTCCAGCAGGCCGGCCTCAACCAACCTCTTCAGCTGTACGCCGCCCAAGCCCAGGTTCTTGGCCTGCGCTGTCGTCACCAGGCCCCATTGATCGGCAGCGACACCCGACAAGACGGCCAGCTGCTCAGCTCGGTCCATGCAGGGAAGATTACCCAATCTTGCAGACTTCCTTACATCCATGACGTAACAATCTCTGCGAGCGGGGAGATCGACTGTAACTTTCTCTGCATGTCAAGCGAGCTCGCAGCCCGCCGACCCTCGAGCGACGTACCCTGCTGAAGGTGAGGCTCGGCCGCCGGCTACCGAGGGGGGATTCACGTGGGTGAGGGAAAGAGCGATCTCGCGCTTCCGTTGTCCGATCTGGAGGACTACGGGCGCCGCCTGCGGTCTCTCAAGAAGCGGATGAATCACACGAAGAAGCTTTTCGACTCGTACAAGGACGACATCGGCGACGGCAGCGTCAACGACGCCCTCTCCGACTTCGAGTCGAACTGGGAGGACGGCCGCGAGGACATCACGCAGCAACTCGACGCGCTCGCGGACATGTCCGACGCGGTGGTCCGTGAATTCAACAAGCTCGAGAACGAACTCACCAAGCAGGTGAACGAGAAGATGCGGGTCGAGGACAAGCGCCCGAAAAAGGGGAACGGGGCCAAGGAGTGAACTCCCCGGCCCCGGTTCCGCGTCGCGGGCTCAGTACAGCGACGCGTGCAGGTGGCCGTCCACCGCTATGCCCTGCGCGCACACCGAGGCGCCCACGCCGGCGGTGAGGGCGAGGTTCCCGGCCTCGACGTGCACGCCGAGGGCGCCCGCCTCCGCGTGGGCACCGAGGTCGAGGCCGGCGCCGCCGCCCGCCTGACCGCCGGAGACGAGGTCCAGTTCGGTGTCGGAGATTTCGGCGGTTTCCACCCGGGGGGCGAGGTTCATGGGGGCGCGTTCCCTTCGTATCGGACAATGCGTCGCGGAATGTCCGTCGATTTCCGTCACGGAAGTCGGACCATGGAAATCGCCGGTCCACGACGAACTAACAGCACGCACCGATCAAATCACGCGGAGATACGACCGACCAGCGCCGTCCGAACTCCGGTCGCCCCCGCACGCCCCGCACGTCACAAGTGTGACCGGAACACCAGGAAAAGGTCGCAGGGTCTTCACGGACGGACAGTGGTAATTCACCTGGCCGACGTCACGCCGAAGCTGTCGGCCGCCCCTCGTGATCACGTCGAGAAGTACTCGTGAACCCTGTGCCGATTTCCTGGATTCTTCGCGGTCACGATCGGGCCGGACGGTCCAGCACCAGTCGGCCTCGCATTTCGTGCACGACGTACGGCACGGCCTGAAGAGCCAGGCCCAGCGCCCCCGCTGCCGTCGCCACGGCCGCGACGCCCGGCGCCGTGTCGGCGATCCGTACGCCCTGCATCACCGAGAACAGGGACCCGAACGCCATGACGGCGGTGGACGACACCCCCGCCGCCGTGCCGGGGAAGCGTGCCGTCCGGCGGGCGTCCCGGCCCGTGCCGGGCAGCAGCCCCGTGCCCAGCACCGGGCCTTTGGGCCATGTCCGCCTGCCGCTGAGCCGGCGTTCGGACACCGTAAGTCCGGAGGCGGCACTCAGCCTCGACCAGCCGTCCGCCCCGCCGAACCACAGCTCCCACGGGAACACCGCCCGCACCTGCTCGCCGGGCCCCCGCAGCTCCGCCCCGACCGGCCGGCCGGTCCCGTCGACCACCTTCACCAGCCGCGTCACCGCGTGCGGACCCGAGCGGGCGAACCAGTACTCCTGGCCCCCCAGATCCCGCAGCACCAGGTCCCGGTCCTGCACCCGCAGCTCGGTCTCCCGCAGGAACCGCACCGTCGCCCCGCTCCCGGGCGCCGGACTCGGCGTGACGCGTTCCAGGACCGTCACCCGCCGGCGCCCCGCCCGCAGCCGGGTCCACGCGCGCAACGCCAGCCGCGCCACCGGCCCGCACAGGGCGGTCAGGGCGAGCAGCAGGACGAGCCACCCGGGCACTCTGCCGGAGAAGACGACCACGGTGAACGCGGAGAACCACAGCGTCCCGGCGACGCCCCGCACGCACCAGTACCAGAGCGGGAAGGCCGGGCCAGGGCCGAGGAAGACGCCTCCCTTACCGGAACCCGCCCGAGGGTCGTTCCGGTCCCGCGCGACATGCAACGGCACGCCCGCGGCCTTCAGCAGCCCGGCCACGCCCGTACGCTCCAGCAGTTGCTCCCCCTGCACGGCACGCTCCGGAAGCGCGGGCGCCTCAGGCAGCCAGTCGCCGAGGGGGATGCGAGCGACCTGCGCCCCGTCCCGGTCCTGCAGGCGCACCTCGCCCCAGGCGCCCGGACGGCCTGGTTCGTCGCGTCCGGTGTCGGCGGCCGCCGCGTCGACGAACACCGCGCGGGCGACACCGCCGTCCCCGACCGGCACCCGGCGGATACGGCCACGGGCGCGCAGCACGAGCGCGCCGTCCTCCACGGACAGCCGTGAGCCGTGGCACCGTTCGAGCCCGGGACCGCGCCCCGCGGCAGGCCGGAGAGCGCGCTCGTCGCCCGGCACGGCCTCAGCCGACCTCGTTCTCCGCGACCGCCTGCCCCCGCACCACCACGTCACCGCCGTAGAACATCCCCGTGAACACGGGCGAGTACGTGAGCTGGACCTCGACCTCGACCGCGTCGACCGTCGCCGTCACGCAGTGGGTCGCGGCGATGTCCGCGCCGGACATGTCCATCTCGCGGGCGAAGGCCTTCACGCGGGCGTCGCAGTTCTGGAAGTTGATGGGGGCGGGGCCGCCCTCGTTGTCGTAGAGGGCCTCGCGGTCGATGTCCTGGGCGGCGTAGCGGGCCGCCTGTTCCGCGATGTCCGCCGCGCGCTCCCGCTTGGAGATCGACATGCCGCCGTCGATGACGAAGGCCGCCAGGGAGAGGAAGACCAGCGCGAAGATGATGACCGCGCCGGCGCCCGAGCCGCGGTCGTCCAGCCGGGCGGAACGGTCCGCCACCCACATCCGTGCGCGTGCGCGCGCGCCGTTCTCGGACACCCGTCCCCTCACGCCGTCCTCCGGAACGGGTCGAGCGGCGAGCTGAAGCTCGCGGTGAGCGTCGTCGGGATGTCCAGGCCCAGCATGGCGAGGCCCCGCACCTCGCAGCTCACCTGGACGCTGAACAGGGTGTCCGGTTCGAAGCCCTGGCTGGTCTGGACGACGGTCACCGGGCCCGAGCAGACGTCCTCGAGGTCGGCCTCCGCCGCCGCGCGCGCCTCGGCCATCGCCGTGGCGTGGTCCTTCTGGATCGACCCCGCACGCGCCGCGTCCCGCGCCGCGCCGTCCAACGCGCCGCGCCCGTCGACCAGTTGCCCGAAGGCCACCAGGACGAGGATGAACAGGATCATGACGGGGGCGAGGATCACGACCTCGACCGTGGACAGACCGCGGTCGCCCACGTCCCGCCGCACGGCGAACGGAAGAGAACACCGCATCAGTTCTCCCCCTCCTGCACGAACCGCTCCACCGGCCCCACCGACTGCGCGTGCACCGTCAGGTCCAGGCCCGGGAACACCGTCGGGATACGTGCGGTGATCTCCACGCCGACCGTGTTCTGCTCCGGCTGGAGCATCTTCACGTCCGGAGCGACGACCAGCTGCGGTCCCAGCTGCCGGATGTAGCTGTCCACCACGTCCCGCGCCTCGCCCCGCCAGCCGCCCGGCTGGGCGTCCGCCGTGGCCCGCGCCTTGCGGGCGCCCGCCTGCGCCGCCGCCTGGGCGACATGATCGGCGAAGAAGTACAGCGCGAACTGCACCGTCGCGAAGATCATGAAGAACAGGACGGGCGTGAGGAAGACGAACTCGATCGCGGTCATGCCGGAATCGCCGCGGGCGGAGGCGGCCTCCACCCGTCGGCGTACCCAGCTGCGTACGCGCACCGGCATCCCCGTTGACGTCGACGTCGAGAAGGTACGTGCGGTCAGCAGGTCTTGCCCGCGTCCGCGCCCTTGATGCAGTCGCCGACCTTGTTGGCGCCCTCGCTGAGCGCGGCGTTGATGATCGCGGCCACGACACCGACGATCGCCACGACGACGGCCGAGATGATGACCCACTCGACCGCGGAGGCGCCACGGTCCAGTTCGCCGGAGCGCGCCCGCTCGACACGGGCCCGCATGAAGGTGACCAGGAAGTCGACGGCGGGGATGCCGGTGTGGAAGGTACGTCCGTTCATGACGCGTTGTCCTCTCGAATTCGGTTCACGGAAGTTCTGACGTACGGCGCGCGGTCCGCGGTTCGCGGCTCACCGGTCCGGTATCTCACACCTGGAACACCCGCATCGCCGCAGGGAAGATCAGGAACACCAGGAACCCCGCGCACAGCAGCAGCTGCGCCACGAGCATCGACTGGGACTTCTCGCCCGCGCTGCCCTCGATCTCGGCGAGTTCGCGGTGACGCATGGTCTCGGCGCGCGAGGCGAGGGACTCCCGTACCTTCGCGCCGTCGTCCGCGACGAGGGCCAGCGAGGCGGACAGGTCCTTCAGCTCCTCCACGCCCAGCTCCTCCCCGAGCTGGCCGAGCGCCTGCCACTGGCTGACGCCGGTGATCCGGGCGTCGGCGAGCGCGTTGCGGATGCGCTGCGTGGCCCAGCCGTCGGACACCTCGGCCGCCGCCATCAGCGCCTCCGGCAGACCCCGGCCGCCGGCCAGGCTCATCGACACCAGGTCCAGGTACGCGCCGATCACCCGGCGCAGGTCGCGCCGCTTCTCCGCGGCGTCCCGGCGCACCTCCAGGTCGGGCAGCACGAAGAACAGCACCGCGCACAGCAGCGCCAGCCACACCGGGATGACCGGGCTGCTGCCGAAGCCGAGCTGCCACACGATGGCGAACAGGAACGGCCCGAAGAACAGACCCGCGACCGCCAGCAGCACCTTCGTCGCCAGGAACTTCTCCCAGCTGCGCTCCAGCACGGCCAGGTCGGCGCGCAGGGACCGCTGCTCCCAGCCCTGCTGCCGGTAGAAGTCGGCGACCCTCTCGCCCACTTGGGCGCGGAGCGAGGCGAAGCGGCCGGAGGACCCCTGGTCCGTGGGCCGCGCCGACTCGTACGCCGTGCCGCGGGCCCGCATCGCGTCGATCCGGGCGACCTGGGAGAGGGCGCTGCGCTTGGTGGGCATCAGCGCGCGGACCAGGACGTAGACGCCCAGTCCGACGACCGCGCCGACGACCACCGGCATCGTCAGTCCGTCGTTCACCGGCGTACCCCCTCTTCCGGCTGGAACGGCGACGCCTGCGCGGGCCCGGCGCCCGGGGTGCGCGGACGCACCAGCCGCACCGAGGAGTCGTCCCGCACCAGGAAGCGTTCGGGCGTCTCGATGGTGGAGAGCTTGCGCAGCCACCAGAAGCCCAGCGCGAACAGCCCGCACACGCAGGCGAGGACGACCTGGCCGACGGCCGTGCCGTACGGCTCGACGAAGTCGCGGTTGAAGATGGACAGGCCCAGCACGAACGCGATCGACACGGCGACCACGATCTGCACCGAGCGGCGCGTGGACGCACGCTGCGCCATGACGCGCTGCCGCATGTCGACCTCCTCGCGCGCCGACTTGGCGAGTGCGCCGAGCACCTGCCGCAGACCGGGGCCGCGCAGACGGGCGTTGAGGATGAGGGCGGCGACGATGATGTCGGCGGAGGCGTCGTCGATCTCGTCGGCGAGCTGCTGGAGCGCCTCGGGCAGCGGGGTGCGGGCGCGCAGCCGGTCGACGAGCGCGTCGAGGTGCGGGCGCAGCACGGGCGCGGCGGCCCGCGCGGACGCCGGGATGGCCTGCTCCAGGCCGACCGCGCCGGCGATGGTGTCGCGCAGCGACTCCGTCCAGGAGGCGAGGGCCTCCACGCGGCGCATCGCGGCCCGCTCCTCGGAGGCGCCGCCGAAGAGGCGGTCCCAGAAGAAGACGAGGACGGCGGAGGCGACGCCGGCGACGACCCAGCGCGTCATCAGCAGCACGGCGAGCCCGACGAGCGCGGCGAGCGAACCGCGCCGCCCGGCGAACCGGATCAGCTCGCCTGCGCGCTCGCTCGCCTTCTGCTTCTCGTGCTCGGGCTTCGCGGGCAGTCCGCGTACGGCGACGAGGAGCAGGGCGAGACCACCGCCGACGGCGACACCGCAGGCGAGCGCGTAGAGCACGGTGGTGGAGAACAGTCCGCCCATCGTGCCGACGGAGCCGAGGGCGGCGAGGTCGGTGGTGGCCTGTGCCGATGTCGTCAGCGGGTCGGTGGTCATCGGCTCACCCCCACGTTCCGCTGGGCCGGTAGCCGTGGGCCATCAGGTCCTCCAGGCAGGCTATGGGGGCGTGCGGGATCACCCGGCCGTCGGGCGTCTCGGCGAACACCTCGCTGGACAGCACCCGCCCGTCGACGCCGTTGACCTCGCGCACGGAGGTCACCATGCGCTGAAGACGGCCGCCGCTCTGGAAGCCGTTGCGCCGCTGGATGAAGACGACGAAGTTCACCGCGCCGGCGATGAGCATCTGGCTCGCCTCGATCGGCAGCCTCTCGGTGGCCTGGAGGGCGTAGGTGGAGATGCGGTTGAACACCTCGCTGGAGCTGTTGGCGTGGATCGTGGAGAGCGAGCCGTCGTTGCCCTGGGACATCGCGTTCAGCATGGTCACGATCTCGTCGCCGAGCACCTCGCCGACGATGACCCGGGAGGGGTTCATACGCAGCGACCGGCGCACCAGCTCCGCCATCGAAATGGCGCCCTGGCCCTCGGAGTTGGGCAGCCTCTCCTCGAACGCCACCACGTTGGGGTGCAGATCGGGGAAGGTGTCGAGGCCGAGCTCCAGCGCGCGCTCGACGGTGATGAGACGCTCGTGCGGCGGGATCTCGTTGGCGAGGGCGCGCAGCAGCGTGGTCTTACCGGCGTTGGTGGCGCCCGCGATCATGATGTTCTTGCGGGCGCGGACCGCGCAGGCGAGGAAGTGCCCCAGCTCGGGGGTGAGGGTGCCGTTGCCGACGAGGTCCGAGATGAACACCTTGCCCATGCGGGCCCGGCGGATGGACAGCGCGGGCCGGCGGGCCACGTCCATGACGGCCGACAGACGCGAACCGTCCGGAAGCCGCAGGTCGAGCTGCGGGTTGGCGGAGTCGAAGGGCCGGGACGACAGACCGGAGTAGGCGCCCAGCACCTGGATCAGCTCGATGAGCTCCTCGTCGGTCTCCGCGACCGGCTCGCCACGCTCCTCGCGCCCGTCGGAATAGCCGACGAACACCTGGTCGCAGCCGTTGATGTCGATGTTCTCGACCTCGGGGTCGTCGAGCAGCGGCTGGAGGCGGCCCACCCCGAACAGGGCCGCGTGCACGGCGGCCGCGTACTGCTCCTCGGTCTCCGCGTCCAGCGGCGTACGGCCCGCGTTGATCTCGGAGCGGGCGTACTCCTCGAGTATCTGGGCTATGACGGCGCGGGCGTACTGCCGCTCGTCCTCGGTGGACATCGGCGTGACGCCGTTGACCTGGTCGAGGCGGCGCTGCTCCGCGATCCGGTCACCGGCCTCCTGGCGGAACCGCTTGACCAGCGAGTGGTCGACAGCGGTCATCGCCCGGCTCCGTGACCCTGCGGCGGCGGGGCGGCGTGCTGGGCGGCGTGCGCCTGCTGGGCGGCCTGGGCCTGCGCGGCCCACGCGGCGCCGTACTGCTGGTACACGTCGGCGGTGACCTTGCGGGCCGAGCGGATCAGCAGCGACTTGTCCAGCCGGCCGCGGCGGCGCCCGGCGAGCTGCTCGGCGCCGGCCGGGTCGTCGGCGAGGGTGCCGACCACGCGGGCGCCGGTCTGGGCGTGCACGAGCATGTCGTTGACCTGGCCCGCCAGCTTGGCCGCGTTGCCCGGGTCGGCGACGAGGACGACGCCGATGACGGGGCTGTTCAGGGTGGCGGCGCCGCGCGACCCGCCGTGCAGCTTGCCGGCCAGCGCGGCCGCCCGGTCCCGCACCCGGGCCAGCGCCTCGGGCTCGGTGCGCGAGACGAGCAGGACGAGGGAGGCGTGCGGGAACAGCTCGACGGCCGGGGTGTCGCCGCTGATGCGGCCGCAGTCGGCGATGACGTCGGCGGGCGCGTTGGGCGAGTCGGCGAGGGAGGCGAAGGCGTGCCCCAGGGTGGGCCACAGCCCGGCCAGACCGGCGGCCTGCTCGGCGATGCCGAGCCCGACGAGCACTTCGAGTCCGCCGCTCAACGGCTGGACGTGATCCCAGAGTTGGTCGGGCACGAGACCGCGCCGCGCGGTGGCGGCGATGGACAGCATGCCGGTGTTGGGGTTGAGCGGGCCGCCGTGCGCGGCGGCGCTGCGGTACACGAGGTCACCGCCCGCCGGGTCGGTCTCGGCGAGCAGCACGCGGCGCGGCCAGACCGCCGCGAGGGCGACGGCCGCGGTGGTGACGCCGGGGGAACCCTTGTCGGCGGCGAGGGCGATGAGGGCCATGGGTCGGGTGCCGCCTTCTAGTTGCCAGGGACGAGGACGAGCGCCACCTCGCCGTTGGAGGCGGCCTGGGTGAGCGCCGTGGCCTGTGCCTCGTCGACGAGGAGCGTGACAGGGAGGTTGCTGCTGCTGACGAGCTCGTCGCCGCCCTTTTCCTGGACGTAGTTGACGAGTGCCTTCTCAACGATGACGGAGTTGCCGCCCCCGGAGCCGGCCGAGCCACCGTCGCCGTCGTCACCCGACCCGGACCGCGAGGTGCCGCCGACGCGATACGCGGCCACGGTGACACCGTTCTTGAGCCCGGCCGGGTACTGCCCCTCCTTCAGGGACACACCTACCAGGGCCTTACCCTCGGGCACCTTGGCCTCCGAGCCGAACATCTCACCGACGGCGACCACGCCGGCGGGGATGGTGGTGACGGCCTTCAGCTTCTTCAGGGCGGCGAGCTGGGACCACTGGACGTAGTGGATGCCCGGGTCCTCGGCGACCATCACCGACGTGGTGTTGCTGCCGTCGACCGACTGTCCGGCCGGGATCTCCTCGGTGATCTTGACGACCTCGATGCGGTCGCCGGCCTGCAGCACGAGCATGGTGGCGCCGAGGGCGCCCACCAGGATCAGCAGCACGGCCAGCGCGGCGAGGGCGGGCTTGCGCTCGCGGGGCGGAGTGGGAAGCCGGTCACCGACCGACGGCCCGGCCGGAGCCGCAGATCGACCCGCGCCCGCCCCCGTACGCTCCTGGATCTTCACGCAGCCGCTCCCCGTACACCCAAGATGATGTCTGCCAAGTTCCCTGAAATCCCGGACACTTCACCCGCGTCCGCTCGCGCGCGGACATGCGGGACGCGTCGGACGTACCCGCCCTGATCGGGGCGGATACCCAACGCGTAGGTGAGTGTCAAGCCATCGCACCGTATCAGCCGGGCATACGGCCCTCAAGACAGAAGTGGCCCCGCTCACCTCGGGGGCCGGAGGGGTGCTCACCAGCAACTTCACGGTTGAACGACCACGTCGCAGGGAGTCGTTCACGGCCAGACACCGTATCCCCCGGGCGAACGGTGCGGGATGAATCACCTTCAGCGCCCCACCCCTCACGCGCCACGCATCAACTCCTCACGATTCGCCC
>Ga0164243_10015655_pt1 | contig 10465 bp, 11 predicted proteins | sample OricompcompostOP_FD_108781 | JGI IMG/M metagenome (GOLD analysis project Ga0164243, IMG submission 108781) | Organic Plus compost microbial communities from Emeryville, California, USA - Original compost - Organic plus compost (OP) | ecosystem: Engineered > Solid waste > Mixed feedstock >... | reverse complement strand
TGGTGCTGCACGCGGCGTGGCAGGTCGACCAGGGCATGGACTCCCGGCACGCCCAGTCGATGGCGAAGCTGTACGGCGGCCAGAAGGCGAACGAGATCGTGGACCGCGTGCTGCAGATTCACGGTGGCATGGGCTACACGAGGGAACTGCCGGTCGAGCGGTGGTACCGGGAGCTGCGCCTGCTGCGAATCTACGAAGGCACGGACGAGATCCAGCGCCGCACCATCGCCCGCAACCTGCTCAAGGGCCACGCGAAGGTCAGCGGCGTCCTGGGCTGAGCGCCGGGAGGCGGGACGCCGGAAAGCGACGGGATGACCACACCTTCCGGCGGCCCCCTGTCCAGGGCGAGACGACGACGGCACCCCGAGTCATCCCGGAGCCAGCCCGCCGGCGAGGCATCTTTTCCCTCGGGCCCTGCGCATGCGAAAGACCCCGAGCACGATCGGTACTCGGGGGCCTTTCGCTGTCCAAACTTGCTGTGAAAACTCCGCTTACTTGCGCTGGGCGCGTACTGCCAGTGGTGCGCCGGCGAGGTCCTCCTCGTTGCAGAGGACCTTCACGTCGTAGTAGGGCGCACCCTCCGTGTCGTCGTAGTCCAGGTGGATCGCCAGCACATCGAGCGGCTCGCCTAGCCACTCCTGGGCGTTGCGCAGCCAGCTGGCGCAGCGTTCGAGTGCGGAGGGAAGATCGTCGTCACGGAATTCGACCGGACGGTAAGGCACGTCTTGAACGTGATCGCGAGGGTCGGATGGTACCGGAAGCCCGGGGGCGAGACCTGAGTCGTCCAGTTCCAGTTGGATCGTTTGCTCACTCACCCTTTGAGGGTCCCTCTTTTACGCCCGCGCGGCAAGGCACCCGTGAAGAATCCCCAGCTAGAGGGGCGTGCGCCACACGGACGTGACCACCTCACCAGCCCGCCGCACCGCACCGCGGCAATCGCTGTCCGTACCGCCCAACATGCGCAGCGCGAGCCTCGCGTGCTGAGCAGCGAGTTCTTGCAGCGACAACGGGCCCTTCGCCGAGTACCATCGCGCCACACCGGTGCACATCTCCAGCAACGCGAGCCTGGTCACAGCCGGCTGCTCATCATGGAAGACGCCCTTGTCGATTCCCTCGTCGATCGTCTCGGCCCAGAGATGTTCGTAATCGTCGCGCAGCCGGATGATCCGACGTTTCTCGGCGGGTGAGAGGGCGTGCACTTCGTTGTCCACGACCCGCGTTTCCGCAGGTTGCAGCCCATGCGTGAGCACATGCAGCGCGACCAGCGAAGCCAGCCGCTCCCGCGGATCCGCCACCTCGGCCGTCGCTTCCCGGGCACCGAGCAGCAACCGGTCGAGGCATTCGCGCATGATCGAGGCGAGCAGCTCCTCCTTGGTCCCCATGTAGTGGTACAGACTCGCCGACGAAATCTTCGCGGCCTGCGCCAGATCGCGGATGCCGGTGCCGTGGAAACCCTTGTCCGCGAACAGTTTCACCGCGGCCCGGCGCACGCGTTGCTCAGTGTTCAAAGCCATGCGCGCCGCACCCGGTCGTAGGTCGGCAGCGACGACTCCCGCAACGCGCCCTTCGCGACCCGCTCCGACGGTGTAAGCGGCAGCGACGATGCGAAGCTCCAGTACCTCGGCACCTTGAAGTAGGCCAGCTTCTCCGCGCAGAACTCCGCGAGCACTTCGGGCTCCACGGCACCGTCCGGCACCACGAACGCCTTGACCTCCTCGCCCCGCAACTCGTCGGGAACGGCCACGACCGCGGCCAGCCGGACCGCCGGATGCAGCAGCAGCGCGCGCTCGACCTCGTCGGCGGAGATGTTCTCCCCGCTCCGCCGGATCATGTCCTTCGTGCGCCCCACATGGAAAATCCGCCCCTTGCTGTCCATTGTGGCCAGATCACCGGTGTGGAACCAGCCGCCACGGAAGGCCCGCTCGGTCGCCTCCGGATCGTCGTGGTAGCCGTGCATCAAGCCAATCCCGCGCAGCACCAGCTCCCCGGTCTCACCGCGTGGCACCGGGCGACCCGCGTCGTCGACGATCATCGCCTCGCGGTCGCGGGTGGGACGGCCGATGCAGCCGCTGCCCACCAGCTCGTCGTGGTCCACTTCGGACATCCGGATATCGCCACCGGTCTCCGTCATGCCGAACGCCTCGAACCAGGGCACACCCCAGCGTCGCTCCAGGTCCGCGTGCAGCTCACGCGGGATCGCCGAAGCGCTGATCGCGCGCACCCGGTGCCGCCGGTCCTCGGGCGATGCGGGCTGCCGCAACAGCAACGTGGGCATCAGGCCGAGACAGTAGAACCAGGTGACCTCGTACTCGCGGACCTTCGCCCAGAACGTGGCCGGATGGAAGCGGTCGAGCACGACGAGTGTGGCACCCGACGCCAGTCCGAGCGCGACATTCCATTGTGGATCGATGTAGTGAAACGGTTGCGCGGTAAGGATCGTATCCTCGTCGGAGATCGCGGGAAAGTCCGTGGCCAAGCCGCGGGCGAGTGTGGTCCAGTACCGGTGCGGCAGGACGCAACCCTTCGGCGCGCCCGTGGTGCCGGACGTGTACTGGATGTTCACCGGCCGCTCACCCTCGACCTCGAACCGGGACGCGGCGGTCGTCTCGGCCTTCAGATCCTCGACGGTGAGCACCCGCCCCGGCGCGATCCTGCCCAGTAGTTCGGTGAACTCGGCAGCGGCCACGACGAACCGGGCGCCGGAATGCCGCAGCACGTGGGCGCCGTCCAGCTCCCGGTAGTTGATGTTGACCGGCACCAGTACGCCGGAGATCTTGGCCAGCGCGAGCCACAGCAACGGGAACTCGGGTTCGTTGCGCAACATCACCGCTACCCGGTCGCCGGGTTCGAGGCCCAGTTCCAGCAACGCGAGCGCCAGCCGCGTGCTGTGGTGTTCGATCTCGGCGAAGGTGTAGCGGCGCCCGGACCGGTCGAAGATCCACGCGGTTCGCTCCGGCCACAACCGCGCGGCTCGCCGCACCAATGTGGCGAGATCATCGACCTCGTCGAGGGGGATCACCGCCCGCTCCGCAGCGTGTCGGCGCCCTCCGGCAGGTGCTCGGTGACGAGTGCGTGGCTGATCTCCAGTTCGAGCGCGGCCGCGAGGTCGATTCCGTGGTCCAGCGCGCGTTTCGCCAGCGCGAGCGCACCCGGCGAGCGCTCGGCGATCCGGCGCGTCCAGTCCCCGGCGGCCTTGTGCACGTCCGGCACGACCGCGTTGACCAGGCCGAGTGTCAGCGCCGAGGACGCACCGACGCGCTCGCCGAGCAACACGAGTTCCTTCGCCTTGAGCGGTCCGACGAGCAGCGGCAGCAGCCGCGACGCGGCGCCCGTGACGCTGAGCCCGAGCCCGGTCTCGGGAAACGCGAACACGGCGTCCTCTGCGGCCAGGATCAGATCGCAGCCGAGCGCGAACTCGGCCCCGGCGCCGATCGCGTACCCGTGCACGGCCGCGATCACCGGCTGCGGCAGGGCGCGAAGGCGGCGGGTGACGTCCTGGAGCCGTTCCAGCCGCGGCCGCGAATCTCCTTGCGGGGCAGGCTCTTTCAGGTCGTGCCCGGCGCAGAACGCGCGCCCGCGGCCGGCGAGCACCACCGCCTTGGCGTCCGCGACGGAGTCCAGCGCGCGCAGCAGGTCCACGACCAGCGGGTCGGACACCGCGTTCAGCCGGTCCGGGCGGTTCAGCCAGATCCAGGCCACGCCCTCGGCCATCGACACCTCCACCAGGCTCATGTTCCCGAGCCTAGCGAGCCAATCGATCGATCGATAGTCTCAGTCGGATGAGAGTCGATGCGGTGTACGAGAACGCGCGGGTGCTGGCCGGCAACACCTGGACCTCGGCGGTCGCCGTGCTGCACGGCCGCGTCGTCGCGCTCGGCGAGGACGCGGAGGCGCTGTCCACCGCGAACCGCGTCGATCTCGGCGCAGCGGTGGTCGTGCCGGGCTTCCACGACGCGCACAACCACATGGTCTGGTACGGAATGAGCCTCGACGAGGTGCCGCTCGGCGAGTGCGAGCACGTCGAGGAGGTCTACGCGGCGGTCGCCGAGCGCGCGAAGACCGTGCCGGAGGGCGAGTGGATCGTCGGGAGCGGCTACGACCAGAACCGGCTCGGCGGCCAGCATCCCGCGCGGCAAGGTCTGGACCGCGCCGCACCGGGGCATCGGGTTCGGCTCAAGCACACCTCCGGCCACATGAGCCTGGTCAGCTCGAACGTCCTCGCCGAACTGGACCTCGCGCAGGTGCCGGTCGGCGGGGACGTTCTCGAAGACATCGGGCTGCTGCGCGAACAGGCACAACTGCTGCTGCGCCCGCTGATCTACCCCACGCCGCGGGAGGTCCTGGTCCGCGCGATCGACAAGGCCGGCGGGCGATACCTCGCCGAGGGCATCACGAGCGTGCAGGAGGCCGGGGTCGGCGGCGGTCTGGTCGGCGAGAGCCCCGCCGAGGTCGCGGCCTACCAGACGGCCCGCGACAAGGGCGTTCTGCGGGTGCGCACCACGCTGATGGTGTCCTCCGCGGTCCTGCACGACCTGCCCGACGGCGCGGGTTTCGGCCTCGACCTCGGGCTGCGCAGCGGCCTCGGCGACGACCGGCTGCGCATCGGCCCGATGAAACTGTTCGCGGACGGCTCGCTGATCGGGCGCACCGCGGCCATGCACGAGGACTACGCGAACGATCCGGGCAACCGTGGCTACTTCCAGCTGCCCGAGGCCGAGCTGCGGGAGACGATCCTGCGCGCGCACCGGGCGGGCTGGCAGATCGCGACCCACGCGATCGGCGACCGCGCGGTCACGGCCGTGCTCGACGCGTACGAGCACGCGCTGGACGCCTGGCCACGCGCCGACCACCGGCACCGCATCGAGCATTGCGGCGTCCTGCGGCCGGCCGATCTGACGCGACTCGCCGAGCGGGGCCTGATCGCCGTGCCGCAGGGCCGGTTCGTCAACGAGATCGGTGACGGCATGGCCGCCGCGCTCGGGCCGGAACGTGAGGCCCAGGCCTATCGGCTGCGCTCGCTCCTCGACGCGGGCTGCGTCCTGCCCGGCAGTTCGGACCGGCCCGTCGTGAACGGCTCGCCACTGCTCGGGATGATCGACATGGTGCGGCGCCGCACGTCCGGCGGGCACCTGTTCGGGCCGGACGAGCGGATCACCGCGGCCGAGGCCCTGCGCGCCTACACCTACGGCTCCGCCTACGCGGCCTTCCGCGAGCGCGATCTCGGCACGATCGAGGTCGGCAAGCTCGCCGATTTCGCCGTACTGTCGGCTGATCCGACCGATGAGGCCGCGCTGACCAGCGCTTTTGTGCTCGCCACGGTGTTGAGTGGGGAGCTTGTGTACGAAAGGGGGATGTGATGCCCGTCCGCGACGCCGAGGTCACCGACGCGGAGGAGATCTGCGCTCTGATCGAGGAGCACGCCCGCTACGAGGGCAACGACACACTCGTGCTCGATCGCGACGAGATGACCAAGCACCTGTTCGGCCCGGATCCGAAGGCGTGGGTGCTGCTGGCCGAACCGCCCGGCGAACCGGGCAAGGTCGCCGGGCTGGCGTTCTGCTCCTGGAACTTCTCCACCTGGCAGGCGCGTCCGGGCATCTGGCTCGACGACCTGTTCATCCGCCCCGAGTACCGCCGCTCCGGCCTCGGCCGCGAGCTGCTCGCCGCGCTGCGCGAGCGCACGAGCGGGCGCATCGAATGGGACATGCGGGAGGGAAACGACAAGGCCGCGGCGTTCTACGCGGAGCTTGGCGCCGAGCCGGTGCCGGGTTGGATCCGGTACCGGTGGTCGGCTCGGAGTTAGGTAAGGCTGACTCGATCCAGGCGAACAACGTAAAGTTGAGGGTATGCCTGACAGCCCCAGCCGCCGATCATCGTCCTCCATCGAGGACTACATCAGGGTGATCTATGGCCTGGTCGAGCGTGGTGAGGCGGTCACGAACACGTCGCTGGCGGGGCGCCTTGAGGTCAGCCCGTCCTCGGCGTCCGGCATGGTGACCAAGCTTTCCCAGCAGGGCCTGGTCGAGCACGTGCCCTACCGCGGCATCGAGCTGACCCCCGCGGGCAGGCTGCTCGCGCGTGGCGTGCTGCGGCGGCACCGGCTGATCGAGACGTGGCTGGTCCAGGAGCTGGGCTACACCTGGGACGAGGTGCACGCCGAGGCCGATGCGCTGGAGCACGCGGTGTCCGACCGGCTGGTCGAGCGCATTTCCGCGAAGCTCGGCAACCCGGTGCGCGATCCGCACGGTGACCCGATCCCGGCTGCCGACGGCAGTGTCGAGGAGATGCCGGCGCGGCTGCTGGACGAGCTGGAGCCCGGTGCGGTCGGGCAGATCGTGCGGGTGTGGGACACCGATCCGAACATGCTCCGCTACCTCGCGGATCACGAGATCGGGCTGGGCGAGCGCATCGAGGTGATCGAGCGGCAGCCGTTCGGCGGGCCGCTGGTGGTGAAGATCGGCTCGCCGCCGGAGGCCACCACGCACGCACTGGGCAAGGAGATCGCCCAGGCGCTCAGCGTCGCCGTACTCTGACGGGCGTACGCGCCAGTGACGCTTCACGGCCGATGACCGCGCCTGTGGTGAACGCCACGATCGGGGTATGACGAATCGCCCATTCCGCTTCGGCCTGGTCGGCACCGCCGCGGATCTGAAAACCTGGACCGACCTCGCGCGCCGCGCCGAGGACCGGGGCTACGACACCCTCGTCTCGCCCGATCCGCAGCTCGACGCCGATCCGTTCACGATCCTGTCCGCCGCGGCCGCGGTGACCACGAACCTGCACGTCGGCACCTGGGTCGCGGTCGACTCCTTCCGTGACCGCAGGCTGCTGGACTGGCAGGCGCGTTCGCTGCACGAGTTCACCGGTGGCCGGTTCGAAGTGGGGCTCGGCACCGGACGGCCCGACGCGGCACGCAAACTCGAACAGCTCGGCGGCGAGTTCGGCACCGGCGCCCAGCGGTACGCGCACATCAGGGAAACCGTCGCCTATCTCAAACGCGACGACGCGGGTCCGCCGCTGCTGCTGGCCCCCGGCGGGCCGAAGATGCGCGCGCTCGCCGCGCGGTACGCGGACATCGCGACGATGGCGTTCATGCCCAGCACCACCGTCGCCGAAGCGAAGTCCATTGTGGACGGATTCCGTGCGGAGACCGACCGCGACATCGAACTCGCGCTGTCGCTCATGGCAGTCGGCGACGAACCCGCGCCGTGGCTGGAGAAGTACATCGGCACCACCGTGGGGGACCTGGTCGCGGCCGGCGCGGTGACCGTGTTGCCGGGTACGCCACAGGACGGCGCGGACACGCTGCTGCGGTGGCGGGAGGAGCTCGGCACGTCCTACGTGACGATCAACTCGGGTTTCCTCGACCAGTTCGCCAGGGTCATCGAACTGCTGAAGGGGCGTTAGTACCCGCACCAATCCGGCCAAAGGTAGGCGGACACGGACCGCAGCCGACATGCTGTTAGAACCCGTTTCCGCCGTGGCTGTGGTCGGATTGGTGCGAATAGCGCAGTATCTTGGTCGGGTGCGTGCAGTCGTGTTCGAGCGGTTCGGGGGTCCCCTCGCGACGCGTGATGTCCCCGATCCGGTGCCTTCGCCGGACGGGGTGGTCGTTGCGGTCGAGGCGACCGGCGTGTGCCGCAGCGACTGGCACGCCTGGCGTGGCCACGATTCCGACGTGAAGCTGCCGCATGTGCCGGGGCACGAGCTGGCCGGGCGGGTGGCGGCCGTCGGGGAGCGGGTGCGCCGCTGGCGCGAGGGGGATCGCGTGACGGTGCCGTTCGTCTGCGCGTGCGGCGCCTGTCCGCGGTGCGCGAGCGGCCGGCAGCAGATCTGTGACAACCAGTTCCAGCCCGGCTTCTCCGGCTGGGGCTCCTTCGCCGAACTGGTCGCGCTGGAACACGCCGACGTCAACCTGGTCGCCTTGCCCGACGAGTTCGACCCCGCGACGGCGGCCGCGCTCGGTTGCCGGTTCGGCACCGCGTACCGGGCGGTGCTGCGGCAGGGGGAGTTGTCGGCGGGCGAATGGGTCGCGGTGTTCGGCTGCGGCGGCGCCGGGCTGTCGGCGGTCATGATCGCCGCGGCGGCCGGTGCGCGGGTGGTCGCCGTGGACATTTCGCCGGACGCGCTCGCGCTGGCCAAGGCGCTGGGCGCGGAGGCGACCGCGGAGTCCGCCGAGGCGGTGCGAGACGTGACCGGCGGCGGGGCGCACCTCTCGCTCGACTGCGCCGGACTGCCGCAGACGTGCGCCGCGTCGGTGTCCAGCCTGCGCAAGCAGGGCAGGCATGTGCAGGTCGGCCTGCTGCCGCCCGAGCAGGGCGTGCCGCCGGTCCCGATGCACCGCGTGATCGCCGACGAGCTGCGGATCCTGGGCAGCCACGGCATTCAGGCGCACGAGTATCCGGGCATGCTGGAGTTCGCGTCCGGAATGGACCTGGCCCGGCTCGTCGGTCGCCGGATCGGGCTCGACGAGGCGCCGCAAGCGCTTGCGGCGCTGGACGAACCGGTCCCGCCGCGGGCCGGGGTCACCGTCGTGGAGCTCGGCTGATGGCGCGCCCGGCCAGCTATCAGGAGCTTGCCGAGCTGCTGCGCGGCAGGCTGCCGGACTACTCGTCCGGGCAGCTGCGGATCGCGCACCTGCTGCTCGCCGACCCGGAAGGCACCGCGTACCGGGGAATCTCGGCGGCGGCGCGGCTCGCGGAGGTGCACGAATCGTCGGTGACGCGGTTCGCGAACTCGCTTGGGCTCGCCGGCTATCCGGAGATCATGGAGCTGTGCCGGGTGTGGCTCGCCGAGCAGGCGCAGGTGGCGCGGCGCTCGGACGGCAACGGGCACGAGGAGGCGCCCGGCGGCGTGCTGTCGGCGACACTGGAACAGGAACAGGCGAACCTGTCGCGCACGTTCGGCCGGCTGGACCGAACCTCTTGGCTGGCGGCGGTTTCGCTGCTGGCCGACGCGCCGGGCGTGCCCGCGCTGGGGCTCGGCGACAGCGCACCGGTGGCCGGGCTGCTGGCGCGGAAGCTGGCACACGCGCGGTTCGTCGGCACCGCACTGGTCGAGGACTTGAAGCGGCTCGGTGACGGCGAGGTGCTGGTCGCGGTGTCGGTGCGCCGGTACGCGGCGGACACCGTGCGCGCGGTTGAGTACGCGCGGGACCGGGGCCTGCGCGTGGTGGCGTTGACGGACAACGCCGCGTCACCACTCGTGGAGTACGCCGAGGCCGCGCTGTTCGCGGAAATCGGTGGGGTGGGCCACTTCCGGTCGCTCACCGCACTCGCGTCGCTGGCGCAGGCGCTGGCCGCCGAGGTCGTCCTGCGGCGGGCCGACCTCGCCCCGGACGACGAACTGCCCGCGTCTCTCGGTTTCTGGTACAGCTAACCTGGCCTCGATGTATCTGGACTCGCGCGACTACGAGCGCATGCTCGACCTGGCCGCGTCGATCCTGCGTGAAGAGGATCCGCAGCGGCTGTGGCCCGTGCTCGCCGAGGAGCTATTGAGCACGCTCGGCGCCACTGTCGTGATCCACAAGGACGAGCAGTGGACCGCGGACCGAGGGCTGGTGCGGGCCTGGGATTCGCACGGGGCGGTTACGGTGGACGCCGCCGCCCGCCGCAATGTCCGTGACGGGCTGCCGTTCCATCAGCGGTTGCCGACGAGCGAGTTGTGGCGTCCGGTGACGGGCCGGGAACTGGTCGGGGAGGCGTGGCGTGACACCGAAGCCGCGGACATCGCGCGGCATTCGTTCGACGCGGACGATGTGCTCGGCCTGCCGCTCGCGCACGACGACGGCGTACTGCGGGGTTTCCTGATCTACCACCGCGCGGCGGATTTCACCCGCCGTGAACGGGAGTACGCGGAGCGGATCCAGCCGTTGCTCGCCGGTGCCGAGGCGCATTACCAGCAGCTGAAGCGGTGGCGCCGGTCACTGCCGGAACCCGCTGAGGGGCACGGGCTGACCGCACGGGAAATCACGGTGCTCTCACTGCTGGCGGAGGCGTTGCCCGCGACGGCCGTCGGGCGCAGGCTGGGTGTGTCGGTACGGACGGTGCACAAGCATGTCGAGAACCTGTACCGGAAACTGGGCACCCGCGATCGACTGTCCACAGTGCTGCGTGCGCAACGGCTGGGCCTGATCGCGGATGGCGCGCGCACCCCTCAGGACGCGCGCCACCCCGCTGACCGCGATTTTTCCGCGCCGGCGGGTTGATCGCCATACGCAGTATTGCGTATTGACAGCGAACGGGGCTCCCGCGAAGGTTTGCGGGAGCCCCGTTGCGGACCAACGGATTACCAGCGGCCGTCGATCACCCGGCCGTTCGGATACCACTGGATGTAGCCGTACACGAAGTCGTTCCGGCGCCCACCGTCGAAGTTGAACTCACCCGACCGCGGATAACCGAGGTACGACCGTTCCCAGCCCAGCGCCGCCCACCGTGCCCGGATCGCGCCGTGGACCTCGTGCGCG
>Ga0164243_10015654_pt1 | contig 10465 bp, 9 predicted proteins | sample OricompcompostOP_FD_108781 | JGI IMG/M metagenome (GOLD analysis project Ga0164243, IMG submission 108781) | Organic Plus compost microbial communities from Emeryville, California, USA - Original compost - Organic plus compost (OP) | ecosystem: Engineered > Solid waste > Mixed feedstock >... | reverse complement strand
TCTACGGCCCATGGGATTACAAGAAGATCGTCGAAGAAGCGATCGCATTCTGGAACATCGAGACCCTGACGGGCCTGAATGACCTGGGCAGAAAAGCACAAGAAAAGATTATGGCTATCCCGAGCAGGCTTCAGAGGGTAGCTGAATACATCGAACAGCGGAGCACGGCCAAACACTTCTCTTTCGACTTCATCTACGGGCGAGAGTTTGCCATAAAGTGACCGGCGCTGCGCATATCAGCTGAAAGATGCGCCTGCTGGATCGGTGAGGTTGGACTGGTTTCAGAAGAGATCAAGGCTCCCTGTCCAGATAGTCGTGAACCGGTGTGGCATTGCAGGCGAGATGCGTGAAGCCGCGGTTTTCAAGACGAACGCGACCATCTCGCCCCTACCGGAGCACCCCTAGGGCCGCGACGAAATGCTCCGTGGTACGCCGGACCTCAATGGGGCTATTGCTTTTCCGTATAAGGCAGATCATTGATCGCGGCCACATAACGAGTGTTCGCTTCTCGTGCAGCACACCCCGCATCCGGCGCAGACTGAGCGCATGCCACCGCGTGCAGAAAGCAGAAACAACCCGACTTAAGGCCCTTCTTATCGTGTCCGTTCTAACGCTCGGTCACTGAGATCGCCACTGTACGGTGCATTTCTGCACGGTGGGAAAACATTTCGATGCTGCACGCTACGCAGGATAGCCCCCGACACATCACCCATACCACAGAACGCCCCTGTTGCAACCGTAATACCGGAGGAATCTCCCATGCGTCCGGAATCCTGCACACGGCGTATCGCTTTGATCTGGTAGGTCCATACGTATTGACATGTTGAATCAACGTCCCTCGAGGTGAAGAGAGATGATGCGTGCAGAGGCCATCAGGGACACCGCTACAGATCATGAACATGGTATACACCACATAGATCGCAGCGATGAAGTTCACCACAATGTGCCCGACCCGCCTTATGCCGGTCGAGAACAACACCTGAAAAGGTACGCCGCCTATCGCCTGCGACGCAGGCGCAGCGAAAAGACCAATTCGACTGCCGGTGTCGTACTCAGTATCCTTACCGTATTACTCATTACGCAGGTTTCTTTCCAGAGCAAGCGAGAACCCACAAACTGGCTCGATACGGAACCCAGCGAACTCATCATCGATGAGTTCGTGGAACTCGTGCGGGTCCCCCCTGCTCAACCACCGACACCCGACGCGACGCCAGCGGCTTCATCACGTCCGGAGGCGACGCCCCGGCCCACTACCGAGAACGTCGTCGCTCTCAACGAAGACAGGCCAGAGGAACAGGCGGATACAGAGGAGTCTGAGGAGTTGGCGGAGCACACGCCCAGCCGTGCTTTGGATCTGGCGCCAGCACCAGCCATCAATCCGCAGGCCATTCAGCTCGAGGACAGTACGGCCCTGATGGCGTCTTCCATCCAGATACGTCCTACCCCGGACATGCCAAGTGACGATGGGCTGGACCGGCCTCCGCAACTGATCGTCGAATCCCTGTACCTGAGGTACCCATGGGAAGCGCTCAAACGAGGAGTCCAGGGGCTCGTCGTGCTGCACTTTTTCGTGGATTCCAGGGGTCGAACGAGCAGTGTCCGCGTTCTGTCCTCGTCCTGTCCACCCTGCGAGGAATCAGCCGTGAAAGCCCTCCAGAAGGCACGGTTCAGACCGGCGAAGCACAACGGCAAGCGAATCGGTACCTACTCCAAGCTCGCCGTGCGCTTCGTCTTGAGGTAAGGCCTGGCAGAGCCGACGCCTACAATGTGGCCGAACCGATACCCCGCTGATGATCCTCGGGCGGGTTCTACGATCGCCTTGATCCCACAATCTGGCGATAGGTGAGAACGTCATGCTGCCAGATCGGACCTGGCGTGCCAGACGGGCTCGGGTTCGATTGTATCGGCAGGCTCCGGGCCCGGGTCAGACCAGCCCTGTTCGGACACACGCATGAGCGGCTCCACCGCCATGTCGTGCTCGGTCAAAATCTGGCAGGAAAGGCGGACCTCTCCGAGGAGCTCGCGCTCCGTGAGCTTGTCATACTCCGCCTGCGTCATCCGATCCGGCTCACCCGCACTGAACCGTACGCGGCACGTCGTGCAACGCGCCTTACCGCCGCATCGGTGACCGATATCGACGCCACAGGCCTCGATAACTTTAACGAGGCGCCGTCCTGCGGGAACCTCAAAGGTTCCGACACCCTGAATCGTAAGATTGGGCATAAACTATATACAAGATTGAGTCGTGGGGAATTGCATAGAAATCAGAGGAACGAATATACTAGGATAGAACATTGCGGAAGGGTTGGCAAATGAGCCCGCACAGGGTTAGAACCGAAACTTCCTGTATCAACAGGCTTAGCATGAGGCATGGGCACGTACATCGTCAAACATATTGCTCTGGTGATCGCCGCCGCGGTGCTGGCGATCAGTTTTACGGTCGTCCTCACCACGAAGCTGGCGGGTGGTGAACAAGGCTACCGTTCCCTGCTGGGAAACGCAGCACTGCCGGACGGAACCACCCCTGCCATGGATCTGAGCGACAACGCTGCCAAACGCCTCGATTCGCTCATGGAAGTGTCAATCAGGAACCAAGCATTTCCAGGAGCAGCCGTTTCGATTGGCCGTGCCAATGGCCCGGTGTTGATCAAGGGCTACGGATACTTCACGTACGACTCGAAACAAGCGGTTACGCCCACGTCGCAATTCGACCTGGCTTCTCTGACCAAGGTCATCGCTACTACGACAGCCGTAATGAAGCTGTACGAGGAGGGGCGGCTCGACCTGGATGCACCTGTCGCGAGCTACTTGCCCGAGTTCTCCCGTCCCGACCGCGATAAGATCACGGTGCGGCAACTCCTTACGCACAGCGCAGGCCTTATCCCCTTCCGCCCCTACCACACACTCGGACTGACGACGCGCGAACAGGTCATCGAGGCCATTCTGGCCGAACCCCTGGACTACAAGCCCGGCACACAAGTCAAGTACAGCGACCATGGCATGATCCTGATGGCGCTCATCGTGGAACGGATCACGGGCGATGACTTCGCGACGTGGACGCGAGAACACATCTTCGAGCCGCTCGGCATGCTGAACACGGGATTCCGCCCGGTCGGCCAGGGTGGGGACAACTCTGTCGTCCCGACCGAGTTCGACCACCTGTTCCGCAAGCGTCTCGTGCAGGGAGAGGTCCACGACGAAACCGCGTATCTACTCGGCGGGACGGCCGGCCATGCGGGACTGTTTTCCACGGCAGAGGACCTGACCCGCTTCGCCCGCATGCTGTTGAATAACGGGCGGGTCGGCACCACGACATTCCTGAAACCAGAGACGATCAAACTCTTCACGACCCGCGTCACGAATCTGGGCGAGAAGAACACGCGCGCACTCGGCTGGGATACACGGAGCAAGGAAGGTTATTCATCTGCCGGACAGCTCTTCGGGCCTCAAAGTTTCGGACACACCGGCTTTACCGGGACCTCCCTCTGGATTGATCCCGATGCCGGAATCTTCGCGATTCTGTTGACCAACCGGGTATACCCCACGCGAGATAACAGCAAGATTGGTCCCGTACGTGCCGACCTCGCCGATCTCACCTACCGTACGCTGGTCTCGGATACGCCTACTTCGGTTTCCGCTAGCGCAACGTATTAACCGAAGCGGCACCCGGTTTACGCACGCGTCGTATCGTCCGCTCTCCCAACCCTCCCATGCTCCGCAGGGCTACCGAGTTCGTGCTGCTGGCGTGCTTATCCCTGCTGCCGCTGGCCTGTGATTCGACCGAATACGACGCGGAGTATGCCGAGCCGGTCGGTCCGCCGGATGGAGCGGTGTTTGATACCGATGATGTGATCGTCCTCCTGTGGGATCCCGCGCCGCAAGCGGCCTCTTACTTCGTCCAGGTTTCGCCTGACGTACATTTCGCGGATTCCGTCACCTCCCAGCGTATCGGTATTACTACGGCGGAAATAGGCCCACTGAAAAAAGGGACTTATCACTGGCGGATCATGGCGCTCGAGTTGGGACGGGATGAAGGCGTTATCAGCCCGTCCCGTTTTTTCATCGTCGAGGATCGGCGCATTCTGGACCTCAGGACATCATACGGATTTAGCTTTACAGGGGCCGATCTTGCAGGCCTACATGCCGAGATCGCGTCTGCCGATTCGAGTGCCATTCGGGCGGAACTGGCGCGACTCGGCATTCCCAATGCTGAAATCCGTGCGATCATGCCTCGGACCGTATCCGCGAGGCTGGAGGAACCACGGGGAACTACACTCAACCGGATTGGCTCGCTGGATTTCCTGCTGGGGGATGCATCCGGAGTGCAACAGACGGCAGCCGTGCTCAATACGCCCCCGCTATCGACGTACGCGCCAATGACTATCGTGACCGACTCGATTCAACTGGGAACGGAGCCGCGAGGAATCCTGCAGATCACACCTACTCCAGGCGTACCGCCAGGGTCCTACCAGCTATCGGTCGAAGTGAATGCACAGGTCGTGGTGGTGGTGCCCTGACCAGCTGCGGTCCGCCATCCGGGGATTGATCTTCATGATCTGTGGCGGAAATTGGAACTTATTTTGATACAAATGCTTGATGCGTTCCGATCCTCTATCGTAAACAGTGACCTGACAAGTTGACCTAAACGACAAGACAAAAGACCATGCCGACCTATGTTTATCGCCGCGAGGACGGCACGACGTTCGAAATACAGCAGCGTATTACGGAAGCGCCGCTGGAAGTGGATCCGGAAACCGGCCAGAAAGTCACACGCGTCATTAGCGGTGCCGGCCTGATCTTCAAGGGTGATGGCTTTTACCTGACAGACTACGCCCGGAAATCGAACGGCAACGAAAGCAAGAGCAGTTCAACGGATTCCAGCAGCTCGACCGAGACCAAATCGGAGACGAAGAACGCGGCTTAGACAGCCCGAACTTGCTACTAAGATTCGATGCACCGGCGTTACGACACGCCGGTGCATTTTTCTTTTTGCTTGCTCCATCTAAGCCAGGCGGAGCGCCTCGATACGATATACTCCCGCCTGATACCAGGCCCCGCTACGGATTTACTTCGCCGCTTCGACGGCAGAACGAACGATGGAGAGGAAATCCGCGGCCTTGAGGCTGGCGCCGCCGATGAGGCCGCCGTTGACGTCAGGCTGCGCGAGGAGCTCCGGAGCATTGGACGGTTTCATGCTGCCACCGTAGAGAATGCGAACCTCGGAGGCAACGTCACTGCCGAACTGGTCTTGCAGGAGTTCACGGATGAACGCGTGCATCTCCTGTGCCTGCTCCGATGTAGCCGTCCGCCCCGTCCCGATAGCCCAGACGGGTTCATAGGCAATGACGAACTGGTCGGCGGATGTACTGCCGATTCCTTCCAATCCACGCCGGACCTGCTCTTCCACGACCTGCCGTTCCTTGCCCGCCTCTCGCTGCTCCAGCGTTTCGCCGACACAGACGATAGGCACCAGACTGTGCGCGATGGCCTGCTTTGCCTTTTTATTTACTCCTTCGTCCGTCTCTCCGAAGTACTGGCGGCGTTCCGAGTGACCGAGGATGACATACCGGCAGCCGACGGAGCGAAGCATCGATGCCGACACCTCACCCGTATAAGCTCCCTCCTCTTCGTAAAACATGTTCTGCGCGCCGAGGTGAACGCCCTTATCGTCCAGAACTCTCCCGACCGCATCAAGCGCTGTAAACGGAGGACAGACGGCTACATCAACACGACCGGTTTCAGGGAGACCTTCGACAACTTGCCGGGCGAGGTCGACCGCTCCGGCGAGGTCGGTGTTCATCTTCCAGTTTCCGGCGATCAGCATGTCCATTTGAGCGTGAAGACTAGGATGAGAGGGAAACGAGAGCCCATGAAACTAGGAATCGAAGAGGCTGCGAAGAGACATGCCCGGGCGATTCTTCAATTCTTCGATCCGGCAACGCGTACCGGGAGGAACGCAACATCACTCCGGGAACGTTGCCGAGTAGGCATGAGGCACGCCCTACCCCACGGGCACCCTCGAATGCGCTCACCAGGACCGGGCTATCCCCGCTGCTCCTCGCTCGCGAACAGTGCAGAGATCTCCTGGATGATGGCACGCAAATAGGGGCCTTCGTAGTTGCTTACGATATTACCCTGCCGATCGATGAGAATGCGTTTGGGCAATGCACGAACGTTATACCAGCTCGCAACCCTGCTCTGGAGACCGCCCGGAGCCACTGCGAGCGTTCCGGGAAAATCGACGTTCTCGAGGAAGGCCTGGTTGATGCGCGGATCGCCTTCAAGCGAAATGGAAATAATCTCGAAGTCCTGATCCTCGGCGGCATTGACGAGCGCACTCCTGAGCGGAATTTCTTCCAGGAATTCGCGCTGCTGCGGCGCATAGAACTCGACGAGGACATACTTGCCGCGAAGGCTATCGAGCGAGACGGTCTCCCCCTGGATCGTCATTACCGTGAATGAAGGAGCCTTCATGCCCGGCATGAGATGTTCGGCATCGTAGATGATGCGACTGGCCCAGGTCGCCCACTCCGACTTCGGATATGCCTGCGTGAGGATGCGTGCATACTGCAACGTTTGCTCCGGGAGGCCGGCATCCATGTAGGTCACGACCCGCTCCGCATCGAGGGCAGCACGCTGCTCGTCTGTCGCGGCTTTGCCTTTGAACTCATCCAGAATGTCCAGACTGCCATTCAGACCGCGCAGACGGCCTTGCGCACGGCGTGCGGCACGAGCCACTTCAACATAGTTCGGATTCTCGGGTGATATCATGCGGGCGCGATCCAGCAGGAGGCGGTCATCGACCCCTTCCAGCATCACGACCGATTCGGCCATGGCCAGTTCACCTGCGAGCGTGTTCGGATACACCTCGCGCATACCCCAAAGCGTCGATACCGTGCGGCCTACGCTATGCTCCAGCTCCTGCGTATTCTGATTCCCGGCATTCACGAGTTCAGCAATGGAGCGTTCATATTGAATACGGGTATTCATGTAAGCGATGAGCGCCGCATTCTCTCGCGAACGAATGATGAGCGGGCGATTCCCCATCGGGAATTTTGCCTTGAAGGTAGCTGTATCCTCATGCGCTACAACGATGTCGGCAAGCGTGAGAAGGCTATCGCTGCGTGTGATGGCGAGCGTATAGATGCCCCGTTCCGGAGCATCCACGGCCATGCTGAAAGCACCCTGTTTGTCCGTACTCGCAAAACCCAGTGTGTCTACCAGTCCGCCACTCGTCGTGCGGAACACGAGCACTTCATAAGGGCTGTTACCGAATATGGAATCGACCCGAGCGTCTCCGGTGATCTCGCCGGTTACAACCGTCTGGACACCGGACTTTATTGCATCTTTCCCGGTACAGGCAGCCACGGCAAGGGTCAGGACAGCCAGCAGAACGAGGGAAAATCTGCCACGAACGAGGTGCAGCATCTTGGCTAGGATTACTAATGAGGAGGCGACCGCCGACAACTGATTCCGGATCTTAGAGTCGGGGCACGTTCTGGATCATCTGGAACCGATGCGTGCGGAGTAATGCATCAGAATCATTACTCCCTCTCTGCGGAGCTACGAGACATGAACGAACCCACCCCGCAGAGAGGACACAACACAATCACATATATTACAACAATATACGCCTAAACACGCTGCGCTTCCAGTGCTTCCAAGAGTATCTTGCGGACCAGTTTGGGATCAGGAGACCCGGGGAATGTGCGCATGACCTGTCCGACGAAAAAGCCGATCAAAGCCTGCTTGCCGCCCAGGAAACTCTTGACCTCTTTGGGATTGGCTTTGATGACGTCATCCACGACGGCACGGATAGCACTCTCATCGGATACCTGCAGCAGATTACGGCGCGTGGCGATCTCCTCGGGAGCGGCTGCATCCTCCAGCATCGCATTGAAAATCTCCGCGGCGCCGGTTGAACTGACCTTATCCTCCAGACGCATGGCGATGAGCCCGGCCATGCGTTCAGGTTGAATGGGAAACTGACCGAGGTCGATGGCCTGCTCTTTCAGGACGCGCAGCACATCCGTCATGATGTAGTTTGATACGGCTTTGGCACGTGCCCGGTCGTCCGCTCCTGCCCCACGTTCCTTCAAGGCGGAGAAGGTCATGTCGAAGTAGTCCGCTGTGGCGCGATCTTCCGTCAGGATGGTGGCGTCGTACGCCGGCAGGCCAAGTTCCCCGATCAGACGCTCTCGCCGTTGCTCCGGCATTTCGGGCAGGGAAGCGCGAACCCGGTTCATCAGCTGCTCATCTACGACGACCTGCGCCAGATCCGGGTCGGGGAAATAGCGGTAGTCGTGTGCCTGCTCTTTCGTACGCATCGGCCGCGTTTCCATCCGGTTGGCGTCCCAGAGGAGCGTCTGTTGTACGATGCGGCCACCGCTCTCCAGCACCGCTATCTGCCGTGCGATCTCATATTCGAGCGCACGCTCGACGTTACGGAAGCTGTTCATGTTCTTCACTTCCGTCTTGGTGCCGAACTTTTGCTCTCCCCGGAGCCGTACGGAAACGTTGGCGTCACACCGCAATGAGCCCTCTTCCATGTTGCCGTCGCATACCCCCAGGTACCGTACGATCTGCCGGATCTTCTGGAGATAGAGATAGGCCTCACGGGGCGAGCGGATATCAGGCTCCGAGACAATCTCGATGAGGGGCACCCCGCACCGGTTAAAGTCGAGCAGGGAATCGTAGGGGTCCTGATCGTGAATGGACTTGCCCGCATCCTCCTCCATGTGAATACGGGTGATGCCGATGCGCCGCACCTGACCGGCCTGCCCATCACCTTCGCCATCCAACACGATTTCCACATACCCTCCATGGCAGATGGGATCCTCGTACTGGGAAATCTGATATCCTTTAGGAAGGTCCGGATAGAAGTAATGCTTGCGTGCGAAGACAGAGCGTGGTGTGATCTGGCAGTGCGTCGCGATACCGACCCGCAGCGTATACTCCACGACGTGTTCGTTCAGCACCGGTAGCGTACCGGGGTGGCCGAGACTGATGGGATCGACATGTATGTTCGGATCCGCGCCGAACGCGGCGGACTCGGGACTAAAGGCTTTCGAACTCGTAAGGAGCTGGCAGTGGACCTCCAGGCCGATGACGGGTTCGTACTTTTCGTGCAACATCGAGACGCTTACTTGAGAGTTCCTGCCCCGAGGCCGTTTCACATCGGCGTCCCGGGAAACCATCGGCTGCGAGAGCACTCACCCTCACGAACCGTTTGAGAATCTGAAATTACAGACAATGCCTGCAAAAGTTCGGCTTTTTTCCTCCTCCCTGGTCTGGCTGAGTCTTGCTATGGCGATCACACTGACCGCAGGGTGCAGAAGCAGATCAGCCAATGAAACCGAAGACGGGGAAGAACAGAACATCGTATCCAGCCGGTTCGGCGATCCGTACCAGATCGTGACCAATTTCGCTCCTGCCGACCCAGACTTCATGCCGCAACTCGTCGAAGATACGCTCGTCGCGAAGATCACGTATAGCGGAGGATGCAAAGACCACGATTTCGAGCTCCGAGACGAGGTTGCACAGGATACGGCCAAGCTATGGTTGCGGCATAGAGCCCACGGAGATGATTGCGAAGCACTCGTACAGGACGAGATACGGGCAAAGGTGCCGGACGAAGCGATGAGAGCACCCGTGATCGTACTCCTCCCTCCCGAGGGAGGCCCCCCTATCATCGTAAAATGGCGAGACTGAGCATGCGAGCCCGCGTTGCAATGTGTACAGGAGCCGGCGGGTCCGATTTTCAAATGTCATCAGCCCGCAGGCTCCTGTACTCAACCCGTTCCTACTTCTTGGCGGCCGATTGCTCCGTGCTCGAATCAGCCAGGCCGAACTTCCTCAAAATCTCACCGGCGTGATCTTCCACGTTGGGGCGTTTGAAGACGTGCACGATCCGGCCTTCCTCATCGATGAGGAACGTGGTGCGCTTGATTCCCATGAACTTATTCCCGTACAGGTTGCGCTCCCCCCACACACCGTACTCATTCACGATGTGCTTGTCGGTGTCTGCCAGCAGCGGAAACGGAAGCGAATATTTATCGGCGAATGCTTTGTGGGACTCCTCGTCGTCTGCAGAAACCCCGATCACGGCGATGTCTTTGCTGAGCAACAGACTGTAGTTGTCTCTCAGGTTGCACCCTTGTTTCGTGCAGCCCGGGGTATCGTCCTTGGGGTAGAAGTAGAGCGCAACCTTGCGGCCCCGATAGTCGGAAAGGCGGACGGTGCTGCCGTCCTGTGTCCGACCTTCAAAGTCCGGCGCCAGTTGCCCTTTCTCAGGCATGGTCACTGTTTCGGCCATGGTTCGTTCGTATTCTCTCGGTAGGTGGTGATAACGGATGCGCTGACCCGGCATGGAGACACTGCGCCACCAGGCAGTCCAGACGCACCTAAGATGATACGTACACTGAAACAGGCTGTTCTGGTAATAAACGATGCGCATTACGCTCCG
>Ga0164243_10015653_pt1 | contig 10466 bp, 8 predicted proteins | sample OricompcompostOP_FD_108781 | JGI IMG/M metagenome (GOLD analysis project Ga0164243, IMG submission 108781) | Organic Plus compost microbial communities from Emeryville, California, USA - Original compost - Organic plus compost (OP) | ecosystem: Engineered > Solid waste > Mixed feedstock >... | reverse complement strand
GGCGGCGTCTCGAGGAACTGCTGCTGGGGCCCGCGGCGGCACAGCTGGGCGACGGGCCCGTGGTGGTCGTGCCGCCGGCCCGGCTGCACCGGGTGCCGTGGGCCCTGCTGCCGTCGCTGCGGGAGCGGGTCGTGAGCGTGTCGCCGTCGGCGACGAGCTGGCTGCGGGCGCGGGAGACCGAGCCGCCGCGGCGGGGCCGGCATGTACTGGTGCGCGGGCCGGGACTGGCGACGGGCGGCGCCGAGGTGCCGCATCTGGCCGTCCGGTACGGCGGCGCGGTCGTCCTCGAACACGCCGACGCGCGGGTGCCGCGGGTGCTGGAGGAGCTGGACGGGGCCGAGCTGGCGCACATCGCGGCGCACGGCGCGTTCCGGGCCGACAGCCCGCTGTTCTCGTCGCTGCGGATGGCGGACGGCCCGATCGTCGTCCACGACTTCGAACGGCTGGACCGCAGCCCGTACCGGATCATCCTGTCCTGCTGCGACACCGCCCGTTTCGCGTCGGTCGGCGCGGACGAACTCCTGGGCCTGGTCACGGCGTTGCTGCCGCTGGGCACGGCGGGCGTGGTGGCGTGCAGCGCACCCGTGAACGACGCGGCGGTGGTGCCCTTGATGCTGGCCCTCCACAAGGGCCTGGACGCGGGGCTGTCCCTGGCGGAGGCGCTGAGGGACGCGAGGTCCGCCCTCCCGACCGACGCCCTGCACCGGGCGACGGGGTGGGCGTTCACGGCGTTCGGGGCGGCTTGAGGAACAGAGCGGAGTCTTGAGGGACAGAGCGGAGTGCGGTCGAGGGGTGCCGTGTGGGGTGGCGACAGCCACGGCCGGACGGTACGGACTTCAGGCCGGGCACGCGGCCTTGGGCTCCGGCAGCACGGGTCACGGCGACGCGGACGAGGGGCCGGCACGCGCCGAGCAGGGCGCCTGCACCGGTTCACAGCACTCCGGGGAGCCTGAAGGGCGGGTGCCGGGCGTGGGGTTCAGGTCGAGCGCTGCGCGCTGTGGTTCCGGCGGCTGGGTCACTGGCGACCGCGCGGGCGAGCGGCCGGGGCGTACACCGCACAGGGCGGCTGGGCTCTCCGGGCGGCCTGACGGGATCCCGGGGCGGAGCCACGTGCCAGGAGCCACCTCGGGACGGCACGGGTCACCAGCCACCGCGCGGACGACGGGGCCGGGCGCGCCCCACGCCGGGCACCGGCCGGGCGTTCGCTGCGGTCGGGTGGCCGGGGCGGTCCCGGTGTGCGGTCTCACTCAGGCCGAGCACGCCCCCTGGGCCGACAGCAGCCAGGGCAAGGCGCCCCGGTCGGGTGCGCCGAGGCGGGCGTAGGCGCTGTACAGGTGGTTGCCGACGGTCCGTACGGACAGGGTGAGCTTCTCGGCGATCTCCCGGTTGGTGAGGCCGACGGCCGCCAGGTCGACGATCTGCCGTTGCCGGGCGGTGAGTTCGCCGAGGGCCAGACCGGACAGCGCGGGCGTCCGGGCGCCCTGACAGCGGCGGGCCAGCGCGACCGCGCGGGTGCGGGAGGTGCGGGCAGCGCGCGGGTCGCGGTGTGCGCGGGCCGCCTGCGCGTGCGCCTCGGCGGCGAACAGCAGGAAGCCGCGCGCCCCGAGTTGTTCGGCCACCCGGTCCAGGGCGTCGCCGTCGCCGCGTGCCAGGGCGTCGGCGTGCGCGGCGAAGACCCCGGTGAGGCGGCCGGCGGCCCGCCCGGGGTGCCCGAGGCGGACGGCGTCGTACGCGTCGTCCTCCGCCGCCGTCGGCCGGGTGACCGCCCCACCCCCGTGAGGGCGGCCACCCGTGATCGTGGGCACGGCCGGGGCGTCGCCCGACTGTGCTGTGGCGAGGGCCAGTTCGCGGTGGCATGCGGTGTCGCCGGTGCCGTCGCGCAGCCCTTCCCTGGCCCAGGCGGCGGCCTCCCGCAGCTCACCGCGCAGACGGGCGTAGCGGGCCCGTACGGCCGCGTACCCGGCGGGCAGCGGCGCGCCCTGTGCGACCAGCCACTCCCCCACCGGCGCGGCCACGGTCCGGACGTCGGCCCGTTCGATCCGGCCGAGGAGCGCGGCCCGCTCGGCCTCCAGGGCGGGACCGCAGCGGTCCGGGGTCCGGGTCAGGCGGCGCGCCCGCAGCCGGCCCGCCGTCGCCCGCAGGACCGGGCCGTGCAGGGGGTGCGCGAGCCGGACGGCGCCCCGGTCGTCGACGCGGACGAGGCCGTCGGCCTCCAGCTGCTCCAGCGCGCGCAGATCGAGCGCGTCCCGTTCCGGGTCGACGGGCAACGGCTCGGCGAACGCGAGGCGTTGGAGCGTCTCGCGCTCCGCGGGGCAGGACCGGCCCAGGAGCCGGGCGGTGCGCTCACGCACGGTCGCGGTGACCGGCAGCGGCCCGCGCCACGCCCAGCCGTCGGTGCCGTCGACGCGGCTGAGCAGTCCGCGCTCGCGCACCGCGTCGACCAGGTCGCGCAGCAGCCGCAGATCCCCCTGGCACAGGTGGTGCAGCCGGTTCACCGTGAGAGGCTCCAGGCCGGCGGCGCCCGGAGCGGCCGACAGCAGGTGCGCGGTGTCCTCCCGGGAAAGCGGCTCCAGGGTGAGGCGGGGCAGGAGGTCGCCGGTCCACAGGCGGGAGACGGCGGCGGGTGCGGGGGCCCCGTCGGTGGTGACGACGACGAGGCGGGTCCGGCCGTGGACGGCCAGCTGGTGGACGAGCGCGGCGGAGGCGTCGTCGAGCAGATGCGCGTCGTCGACCACGAGCAGCCGCACGTCGGACAGGTGCTGCCAGGCGTCGTGCAGGGAGGCCGTCCCGGGGACGAGGTGGGCGAACGCGGCGAAGCGGATGTGCCGGGTCTCGGGAGTGCCGGCCACCCGGGCGCACCCGGTCCCGCGCGTGGCCTCGGCGACGAGCCGGGACTTGCCGCAGCCGACCGGTCCGGTGACGACGACGCCGTCCCGGCCGGCGCCCAAGGAAGCGCGCACGACGTCGAGTTCACTCTCCCTGCCGGTGAACGGCCAGGGCGGATCCAGGGTCCTGGCCGCGCGTTCGTAGCTCGTCACGGCATTAGGAGCACGGTGACTCAGATCTGATACACCGGTACTTGAGTAGCCCTCGACTCAGGCGTCCGGGGCGCCGCGACGGCACCCTTGGGGGCATGACCGCTCGCTACTGCTCGCTCGCGCAGCAGTCGGCGCCGGCCTTCGCACCGGGGCTGGCCGCCGGGCGGCTCCACGCGCTGGTCTCCGGGCACCGCATGTGGGTGAACGGCACCGTCCTGCACTACCACTTCTTCGACCGGGACACCGACACCTCCGTGATCGCCGACCGTGGCACGGGCCGGACGCGGGCGGTGTCGTGGGTGGGCGGCAAGGAGCAGCGGGACGTCGTGCGCGAGTGCTTCCAGGAGTGGGGCGGCCTCGGGATCGGCCTGTCGTTCGTGGAGGTGGACGACCGGTCGGAGGCGGAGCTGCGGATCGGCTTCCAGAGCGGCGACGGCTCCTGGTCCGCTGTCGGCCGGGACGCGCTGCGGGTCGGCTCCGACGAGCGCACCATGAACTTCGGCTGGGACCTGACCGCGCCGGGCGAACGCGGGACGGCCCTGCACGAGATCGGGCACGCGCTGGGCATGCTGCACGAGCACCAGAGCCCGTTCGCCGGGATCCACTGGGACGACGAGGCGGTGTACACGGACCTGGCGGGGCCGCCGAACTTCTGGAGCCGGGACACGACGTGGTTCAACGTCCTGCGCAAGCTGGACGCGCACGAGGTCAACGGCTCCGTCTGGGACCCGCACTCCATCATGGAGTACCCCTTCCCGGCGGGGCTCATCCTGGAGCCCGAGCAGTTCCGCGCGGGCCTCAACCCGCCGGGCGTGCTGTCGGCCGCCGACAAGGAGTTCGTGCGCCGCTGGTATCCGCCGGATCCGGTGCGCGAGCCGCGTGAACTGGTGCCGTTCCGTTCGGCGCCCCTGCGGCTCGCGCCCGGCGCGCAGGCCGACTTCACCATCGAGCCACCGGAGACGCGCACGTACACGGTGGGCACCTTCGGGGATGCCGACACGCTCGTCGTGCTCTTCGAGGAACGGGACGGCCGCCCCCGCTACCTCGCGGGCACGGACGACGGCGGCACCCCGCACAACGCCACGCTCCGCACCCGCCTGGTCAAGGGCCGCCGCTACACCGCCCGTATCCGCCTGTACTCCACCTGGGGCTCCGGAGAGACAGCGGTCATGTGCTGGTGACCCCACCCGCACCCCACAGTCCAGCGCCGGGGGATGGGGGCCGGACGCCGCCTTCGGGGGAGGGCGACGTCCGGCCCGCGACGTGCGGGTCAGAACTTGCCGTTGGCGATCATTTCGCCGTCTTCGCCATACACGGTCACCAAGCCGTTGTCCGACTCGTAGCACGACGTGAAGGCGGTGGCGATGAGTTTGCCCTCGCCTTGATGCGGGCCAACGATCCCGCCCGTGAAGTCGGTGAACACCTCAGCGCTGTCGAGGATGTTGTTCTGCTTGTCGGCCCCAGTGACCTTGGTGACATGCTTGACCGCAGCCTTCTCCGTGGCGGTGCCAGTCTTGTCGACGCAGTCGGTGAACTCCTCGACCTGCGTCTTCCTGACGGCGGCACCGTCGGCATCACCCTTGGCTGCTGAACTGGCGCCCGCGGCCGGCTTGGCCCCGTCGGTACCCGTCTTGGTGCCGCCGCCGTCATCGTTCATCGCAGCGGTGCAGCCACCGATGACGAGGGCGCCGACGATGATCCCGCCGATGAACTTTCCTTTGGCCATAACTTTCCCCTGCTTAGTACGAGTTGCGAAGGGCGAGAGTATTGGCCGTGTTGGATATGTGTGGGCGGTGTGGTGAAGTTATGCCCTGAAAGAGTGGTGTGAACCTCAACTGGGCCTGACGCGCATGTGCGGGGGCCAGCGGGCGTCGATGGTGGCCGCGGTCTTCTTGCAGGCGCCGCACGCGTCGTCCCAGTGCGGCACCCACCAGTACGGAGAGGGCCCGATGCTCGTGTGCGTGATGCCGCAGAGGGTCCCGCCGGAGTCCGTGTAGGCGTGGGCCGTGTCGTAGGCGTGGGCCACCCCTCCGAAGAGGACCGGTGACTCCGCCCGCTCCCAGCGTCCGTACACGGGCTCGTACCGGGGGCGTGAGATGTCACCCGGAGCGTCTCCGAGTTCCTTCCACGCGTAGCACCAGGAGCAGAACCACCGCTCCCTGACCCATGGGTCGGCTTCCTCTCGCGGCACCGGTCTGCGGGCCATGGCGCGGCCGCACACGTCGCACGTCATGGGCCGGCCCGGGTCCGACGGCTCACCGGCTTCTCCCTTGCCCTGACGCCCGCGGAGATCTCCGGGGTCAACGGTAGTCCACGGAGCGGGACGGCGCCGTGGCCGTCCCGGCGGTGTGCGCCGCCCAGTCCAGGATCTGCACGGCGGCGCCGGCGGCCTCCAGGCCCCGGCAACGGGCGTGATGGCGACGGGAGATGGCGTCCAGGTCGAGGTGCGCGCCGAACGCCGGGTGAGCGGCGAGCCGGCGGGCGTACTGCCACAGGGCGGTGTGGGCGGCGATCCGCTCGACGGCGGCGGCGTCCAGGTGGTGCCGGTGCACGGTGTCGAGTTGGACGAGGGTGACCCACAACTCGACGTCGGCGGCGGTGATCTGATCGCGGATCATGTACTCCCGGCCGGTCAGCCAGCGGTCGAGCGCGCCGAGGGAGCGCAGCAGGGTCTCCAGGGCCGCGTCGCGCTCCGCCCGTCCGGCGCCGGCCGTGCCCGCGTTCTGCGCGGCGTCCTCGATGTCCTCGGCGCACATCCGCTCGACGGCCTCGATCTCGGACTCGGCGCCACAGGGGTAGAGGGACGCGTGACAGCCGCCGAAGTGCCGGTCGAGGTCGCGCATGATGTCGGGGGCGTGCGTGCTGACGATGCGCCCGGACCAGTCGTCGCTGAGGACCGGGCCGAGGGCCGGGCCCGGGTAGCGGTGGGCGCTGGCCTCGTACAGGGGGCGCAGCGCGGTGTGTCCGGTGTCGGGGCAGTCGGGGACGGCGGGCAGGAAGGTGGCCGGGCAGACGCCGCCGAGCTGGAGCAGGCTGTGGGCGACAGCGATGCGCAGGCCGTCGGGGCAGGCGGTGGAGAGGTGGAGGCGGTAGCGGCGCGGCACGGCGTAGTGGCCGCTGCGCGCGTCGCTGCCGATACGGCCGCGGAAGGCGGGGGTGGTCCGGGTGGACGGGTGTGCGGCCGACGGTGCGACGGTCATGGCTCTCCCCTGGGCAGGCGTGTGGGCATACGGCGGGGCCGGCGGGTGGCGTCCGGCGGGCGTGGGCATGCGGCGGAGTGGGGTGTGCGGGCATGCCGGTGGGCATGCGGACCAACGCGTGGCGGGGGGGTGGCGGGGCCGCGCTCGGAGGTCGGGTCGCGGGAGCCGCGCTCCGAGGTCAGATCGCGCTGCAGACGCGCTGCAGGTCGATGTGGCGGCGGGAGGTGAGGAGGGGCGTACGGGTCACTCGTCCGGTGACCGTCCCTGCGCGCCCCATGCTTCCCTACCTTTTCACTAGGAAACCTATGGTGAGTGTCGGTCCCCGCGCGCCCGGCGTCAAGAGGGCGTCCGCGGATCGGTCGCCGCGCCCGCTCCCCCGTGGAAAACCGTGTGCCGTGCGGCGGTGGCCGGCAGTACCGTGCCCGGCGTGATCGATGACGACGGATACTTCGGAGAGCCCATCGCGGCCCGCTACGACGCCACGTCGGCGGACATGTTCCGTCCGGAGGCGGTGGACCCGGCGGTCGGCCTGCTGGCGGAGCTGGCCGGCGACGGCGCGGCGCTGGAACTCGGCGTCGGAACCGGCCGGATCGCCCTGCCGCTCTCGGCGCGGGGCGTGCCCGTGCACGGCGTCGACATGTCCCGGGCCATGGTGGCGCGGTTGCGGGCCAAGCCCGGCGGCGACGCGGTGGGGGTGACGATCGGGGACTTCGCGACGACCCGGGTGCCGGGCGAGTTCGCCGTCGCCTACCTCGTGTTCAACACCATCAACAATCTGACGACGCAGGACGCGCAGGTCGACTGCTTCGTGAACGTGGCCGCGCATCTGCGCCCGGGCGGCTGCTTCGTCGTCGAGGTGGGCGTGCCCGAGCTGCGGCTGCTGCCGCCGGGGCAGAAGGCGGTGCCGTTCCGCATCAGCGACTCCGGCTGGGCGTTCGACGTCCTCGACCCCGCCACGCAGGCCATGAGCTCGAACTACGTGACGATCGTCGACGGCCGGGCGGAGCACCGCTCCATCCCGTTCCGGTACGTCTGGCCGGCGGAGCTGGACCTGATGGCACGGATCGCCGGGCTCCGGCTGCGGGACCGGTGGGAGGACTGGAACCGGACGCCGTTCACGGGCGAGAGCCGCGCCCACGTGTCGGTCTGGGAGAAGCCGGCCGTGTGAGCTACGGGTTGGTCCACGCCTCCGGGTCGTCCGCGAGGTGCAGGACGTCGTCGGGGAGCTTCGCCGCGGCCACGTCGGCCAGGGTGACCTCGCCGAGGATCTTGCGGACGTTGGCGCGGACGGCGATCCACAGCGGCAGCAGCGACTCGGCGGGCCCGATGTAGGAGAGGTCGGGCGGGCGGACGCCGCGCACGGAGACCAGGGGGCCGTCCGCCACCCGGATGACCTCGGCGATGGCGATGGCGTCCGCGGGGCGGGCGAGCCGGTAGCCGCCCTTGCCGCCGCGCTGGCTCACGACGAGGCCGCCGCGGCGCATGTCGCCGAGGATGCCCTCGAGGAACTTGTGCGGGATGCCCTGGGCGTCGGCGATCGCCTCGGCCTTCAGGGAGGTGTCGTCGCCGGCCGCGGCCAGCTCCAGCGCCGCCCGCACCGCATAGTCCGCCCTGGCCGAGATCCGCATGCGCTGATTATCCCTCACGTGCTTCCCGCGCTCACCCACCGGTCCGGGGTGCCGTGAGCGGGGCGGGAGGTCAGGCCGGCAGGTGGAACGGCGGGTGGGCGCCGTTGAGGAAGTAGTCCCCGATCTCGCGCAGCCGGTGGGCGACCGGCTCGCGCAGGGTGTGGGTGCGGGTGTCCCGCCAGAACCGGTCGAGGCCGTGCCGGGTGAACGCGGCGGGGGCGCCCATCGTCTCCAGGGCGCGGCTGGTGATCTCCTGCGCGGCCCGGGAGGCCGCGGCCTCGGCGGCGCCGGCGAGGACGGCGATCTCCGCGCACTCCTCGTCGTCGAGGTCCTCGCCCCGGTCGAGGCCGCCGACCAGGGCGTCCACCGCCTGGTCGGCGAGGGCGGACGCGGCCCGCGCGGCGACCGTGAGCTCGCCGTAGGCGGCGAGCGCGTACGGGTCCTGGGGCGGGCCGCCGGCCCAGGCCTGGGCCGAGAAGGGCTGCCAGGGCGTCCGGACGACCCGTCCGTGCTCCCGGACCTCGCCGAGCACCCCTTCGGCGACGCCGAGACAGAACTGGGCGGAGACCAGGCGGGCGGCCGGCACGGACAGGCCGGCGAACGGCGACAGCGCCCCGTCGTCCGGGGAGAGCGACCCGAGGATGTCGTCCGCCCCGACGGGGACCGCGTCGAAGCCGACGCCGCCGCCCGCGGCGAGCCGCTGCCCGAAGGTGTCCCCGGCGCCCGCGCCGAGGACGCCGGGGTGGGCGGGGTCGACCAGGACGGCGACCGGTTCGCCGGTGCCGGGCACGGCGGCGCGGACGACCAGCCGGTCGGCGACGCCGACTCCGGTGTCGTAGCGCTGATGGCCGTCCAGCAGATGCCCGTGCGCGGCCGGGGTGAGCATCAGCGGGGGTTCCTGGGAGGCGATGCCGCCGCCCCAGCACCACTGCCCGTCCGCGAAGGCCCGCTCGATCCGGGCGGCCCGCTCGGGTCCGCCGAAGAAGCGGGCGGCGGACGACAGGAAGTAGTGGTTGCCGAGGAGCCGGCCGATGGCCCCGTCGGCGGCGGAGACGGTCCGTACGACGGCGTACGCCGTGCGCCAGTCCGCTCCCCCGCCCCCGAGCGCGGCCGGGACGAGCAGGGTCAGCAGCCCCGACTCGCGCAGCCGGGCCACCTCGTCGTGCGGCGCCTTGCCCGCCTGCTCGCGCTCGGCCACGTCGGTGGCGAGGTCGTCGGCGAGGTCGCGCGCGATGTGCCGCCAGCCGGCGGGGGCCGGAGCCGGGGCCGGCGCGGAGGCGTCCCGCCCGGCGTGGCCGGACACGGCGGCCGGGTCCGGTGGGGCGATCGTCATGGCGTCATCCTCACTCGCTCCACGGACCAGGGTCAACACTTCCCTAGTAATTCGATAGGAATTCTAGGGAACGTGTCTCGATCCCGCCGCTCACCGCCCGGCGAAGGGGACTTGGGCGGCCGGCGCGGCGGCCGGGGTGCCGTGGAATGGGTGCGTCCACAGCCCGCGCGCCGCCAGCCGCGGCAGCACGTTCTCCCCGAACCAGTACGCCTCCTCCAGGTGCGGGTAGCCGGAGAGCACGAACTCGTCGATGCCGAGCCGGTGGTACTCCTCGATCCGCTCGACGACCTCGTCGTGGCTGCCGACCAGCGCGGTGCCGGCGCCGCCCCGCACCAGCCCGATGCCCGCCCACAGGTTGGGGTGGATCTCCAGGCCGTCCGCACGGCCGCCGTGCAGGGCGAGCATCCGCCGCTGCCCCTCGGACTCGCTGCGGGCCAGCCCGGCCTGCACGGCCCGGACGGTCTCCGTGTCGAAGCCGTCGAGCAGCCGCCGTGCCTCGGCCCACGCCTGTTCGGCGGTGTCCCGGGTGATGACGTGCAGCCGGATGCCGAAGCGCGGCTCACGGCCCTGCGCGCGGGCCAGTCCCCGCACCCAGGCGATCTTCTCAGCGACGGCGGCGGGCGGTTCGCCCCAGGTGAGGTAGACGTCCGCGTGCCGGGCGGCGACCTCACCGGCGAGGGGCGAGGAACCGCCGAAGTACACCTCGGGCACCGGGTCCGGTACACGCGCCAGCCTCGCGTCCTCGACCTGGAGGTGCTCGCCGACCAGGTCGACGCTCCTGCCCTCCCACAACTCCCGGACGATCGTCAGGAATTCGCCGGTACGGCGGTAGCGGTCGTCCTTGTCGAGGAAGTCGCCGTAGGCGCGCTGCTCCTGGCTCTCGCCGCCGGTGACCACGTTGAGCAGGAGCCGGCCGCCGGTGTGCCGCTGGAAGGTGGACGCCATCTGCGCGGCGAGTGTCGGGGAGACGGCACCGGGCCGGAACGCGACCAGGAACTTCAGGCGTTCGGTGTGCCGGCTGACCATGGCGGTGGTCAGCCAGGCGTCCTCGCACCAGGCCCCCGTGGGGGTGAGGGCGCCGGTGAAGCCCAGGTCCTCGGCGGCGCCCGCGATCCGGCTGAGATAGGCGACGGACGGCGGCCGGTCGCGGCCGGAGGCCGTGGCGGGGCTGCCGTGGCCGCCGCCGACGACATGGCGGCTGTCGCCGTTGGTGGGCAGGAACCAGTGGAAGGTCAGGGGCGGCACGGGTTCTCCGTTCGGGGTGGGC
>Ga0164243_10015652_pt1 | contig 10467 bp, 9 predicted proteins | sample OricompcompostOP_FD_108781 | JGI IMG/M metagenome (GOLD analysis project Ga0164243, IMG submission 108781) | Organic Plus compost microbial communities from Emeryville, California, USA - Original compost - Organic plus compost (OP) | ecosystem: Engineered > Solid waste > Mixed feedstock >... | reverse complement strand
GGCGCGGCGGGTCGCCGGGCTTGCCTCCTGATCGATCGATCGGTAAGGTGCGCGACCTACTGATCGATCGATTAGCAACGCGGGGATCACTCGAGCCATGAGCACAGCGACCAATCTCAGCCGCGCCGCCGGCGACGCGGCCGTCTCGGACACCGAGGTGCGGATCCGGACCGCTGCGATCGTGCTGTTCGCCGAGCGCGGCTACGCCGCCACCGGCATCCGCGACATCGCCGGCGCGGCCGGCATCACGACGGCGGCGATCTACCACCACTTCGCGAACAAGGAGGAGCTGCTCGTCGACATCATCCGCGTCGGCCAGCAGGCGCTCAACGAGCGGACCGCGCGGTCGCTGGAGGGGGTCGAGCGGCCCGAGCAGCGCCTCGCGCTGCTGATCAGCGGGCTGGTCGCCACCCACGGCATCAACCGCATGAGCGCGCTCGTCGGCGACACCGAGCTGCGCGCGCTCACCCCCGACGCCCCCGCCTACCGCGAGCTCGTCCAGCTGCGCGACGACTACGAGGCGCTGTGGAGCCGGACGCTGCGCGACGGCGCCTCCGAGGGCGTCTTCGAGTTCGCCGCCGAGCGCTCGACCCGCCTCGGGCTGCTGACGATGTGCACGGGCATCAGCCGCTGGTACCGGCCCGGCGGGGAGCTCGACCTCGCGTCGCTCTGCGCCCACTTCACCGACCTCGGCCTCGCCGCCGTCCGCGCCCGCCGCGGCCGCCGGCCGGTGCGGGCCGCGGCGGTCACGCTGGTCGACCCGGCGACCGTGCCGCGGATCCCCGGCGAGCCGGAGGAGGAGGCGGCGTGAGCGTCGGCCCGACCGATGCGGTCGGCGCGCCGATCGCCGTCGGCGCGGCGCCGCCGTGGCGCAACGTCGGCGAGCTGGTGCGGGAGGCGGCGCGGCGGTTCGGCGCGCGCGAGTTCCTGCGGCTGCCCGACCGCTCGCTCACGTTCGCCGAGGTCGACGAGGCGACGAGCCGGATCGCGCGCGTCCTGCGCGGGCGGGGCGTCGAGCCCGGCGACCGCGTCGCGCTGATGCTGCCCAACGACCGCGGCTGGCCGCTGAGCTGGCTCGCGATCCTCAAGGCCGGGGCGATCGTCGTCCCGGTCAACATGGCCTATCGCGAGGCCGACCTCGCCTTCGTGCTGGAGGACGCCGGCGCGGTGCTCGCCGTCACGGTCGCCGAGCGGCTCGACCTGTTCGCCGCCGTCGCGCCGCGCTGCCCGGCGCTGCGCGAGGTGCTGACCTTCGCCGAGGTCGAGGCCGCGGCGGCCGCCGCGCCCGCGCCCGCGCCGGCCGCCGCCGACGGGCCGCGGCCGGCGCTCGGCGACCTCGCCAACCTCCAGTACACCTCGGGCACGACGGGGTTCCCGAAGGCCTGCATGCTGTCGCACGACTACTGGCTGCGGCTCGGATCGCTCGCCGCCGCGTGGGCGGAGCTGCGCGGCGACGACGTCGTCCTCACGGCGCAGCCGTACTCCTACATCGATCCGCAGTGGAACACGATCATGTGCCTGATCGGCGGCGTGCCGCTGGTCGTCCTGCCGCGCTTCTCCGCCTCCGGCCTGTGGCCGTCCGTGCGCGAGCACGGCGTGACGCTGTTCTACGTGCTGGGGACGATGCCGCTGCTGCTGTACAAGCAGCCGCCCTCCGAGCAGGACCGCGACCACCGCGTGCGGCTCGTGCTCTGCTCGGGCGTCGTGCCGGCGCTGCACGCCGCGCTCGAGGAGCGCTGGGGCGCGCCGTGGCGCGAGGCGTACGGCCTCACCGAGTCGGGGATCGACCTGTGCGTGCCGGCGGCGGCCGGCGAGACGGTCGGCAGCGGCGTCGTCGGCCGTCCGGTCGCGACGAAGGAGGTGCGGATCGTCGACCCCGACGGCCGGCCGCTGCCCGACGGCGAGCCGGGCGAGATCGCCACGCGCGGCGCCCCGATGATGCTCGGCTATTGGAACCGCCCCGAGGCGACGGCGGACACGCTGGTCGACGGGTGGCTGCGCACCGGCGACCTCGGCGTGCGCGACGAGCAGGGCTGGTTCCGCGTCGTCGGCCGCATCAAGGACATGGTGCGCCGGGGCGGCGAGAACGTCTCCTGCGCCGAGGTCGAGGGCGTGATCGCGCAGCATCCGGCCGTGCTGTCGGCCGCGCTGCTGGCGGTGCCCGACGAGGCGCTCGGCGAGGAGGGGCTGCTCGTCGTGCTGCCGCGCGACGGCGCCCCGCGGGACGCCGCCGCCGCCGAGGCGCTCCACGCCTTCGCCGCCGAGCGGCTCGCCCGCTTCAAGCTGCCGCGCTACGTCCGGTTCGTCGATCGCATGCCGCTGACGCCGTCGGGCCGGGTCGCCAAGCGCAAGCTCGTCGCCGATCGATCGGAGCCGTGCGCGGGCGCGTTCGACATCAAGCGCGCAGCGTGGCGATGACCGCCTGCCGCTTCGCCGTCTAGGAGGAGAGAGGAAGCCATGCCGAAGAGCTGCAAGAGACCCGCGATCGCGGCGCTGGCCGCGGCGGCCGCGCTGCTGGCCGCCTGCGGAGGGGCGAGCGACCCCTCGACCGGCGGGACGGCCGCGCCGGACGCCGGCCGGCCGCCGGCGCCGACCGGCCCGGCGCCGGCCGAGGTCAGCATCGCGCTGCGCAACGACGTCGACTCCTTCGACCCGCACAAGAGCGCCGGCGACTCCGGTCCCAAGCAGCTGTTCGACGCGATCTACGACACGCTCGTGCGGGCGCCCGCCGACGGCTCCGCCGCCGCGATCGAGCCGGCGCTCGCGGCGAGCTGGAAGACGACGCCGACCTCCGCGACCTTCCGCCTCAAGCCGCGCCTGAGCTGCGGCGACGGCTCGCCGCTGCGCGCCTCCGGCGTGGCGCGGTCGCTGCAGCGGATCGCCGACCCGCGGACCGGCGCCGCCTACGCCAGCCGCGTCTTCGGGCCGGGCGGCGCCAAGCGGATAGCCGGCGACGACCGCTCCCGCACCGTCACGATCGAGCTCAACCAGCCCTACACCTATCTGCTGCAGGGGCTGACCTTCGCCTACGTCGTCTGCCCGTCGGGGCTGGCGAACGCGGCCCAGCTCGAGTCCAAGCCGGCCGAGACCGGGCCCTACGTCGTCAGCTCGCTGCGCCGCGGCACCTCCTACGTGCTGACCCGCCGCGACGATCCGGCCGTCGAGCAGCTCGAGCAGATGCCGGAGCGGCTCGAGCTGCGCGTCGTGACCGACGACACGACGCGCGCCAACCTCGTCGAGACCGGCGACCTCGACGTCGCCTCGATCCTCGGGCCCGACGCCAAGCGGCTCGTCGCCGAGCGCGAGCCGATCGTCGGCGCGGCCTTCCTCGCCGACGCGCTGCTGTTCAACCAGGCGCCGGGCCATCCCGGCACCGACCCGAGACTGCGCAAGGCGCTGATGTCGGCCGTCGACGCCGCCTCGTACGCGCGCGCGGCGACCTTCGACATCGGCAGGCCGATCGCCACCGAGTACACGCCCAACATGGCCTGCCACGACGACGAGAACGGCTCGCTCACGCCCGGCTTCGACCTCGAGCGGGCCAAGCGCGAGCTGCGGGCGGCCGGCTACGGCCCCGGCGGCAGACCGCTGACGCTGCGCGTGCTCGGCTGGGACGCGATGAACGCCGGCCCCGAGTATCTCGCCGACGCGCTGCGCGCCGCCGGCGTGGACGTGAAGGTGACGAAGGGGACGCTGACGCAGGCGCTGCCGGTGCTGTTCGAGAGCGGCGCCTGGGACGTGATGGGCTACACCTTCCAGACCTCCAACCCGATCCCGTCGGCGCTGACGAGCCAGATCAGCGGCAAGCTCGGCGAGACGCTCAACTTCGGCCACGTCCGCAACGCCGAGTACGACCGCCTCGCGCGCCAGGCCAGCGCGACCCAGGACCCGCAGCGCCGCTGCGAGCTGGAGCGCAGGGCCGAGGCCGCCCTGCTGACGCGCGCCGACATCAAGCCGCTGGTCTGGTCGGCCGCCGACTGGTTCACCGACGGGCTCACGTTCGCGGCCAACTACTACTTCGTCGACACGCGCACGATCCGCGCGGCGGGCTGAGGGCGATGGGCCGATCGAAGCTGATGCGCAGGCCGTGGCCGCGCTTCCTGGCCAGCCGGCTGGCGCGGCTGCTGTGCGTGCTCTCCGCGCTGGTGCTGCTCACCTTCCTGATGGTCCAGCTGGTCCCCGGCGACCCGGCGCGGGCGATCGCGGGGCCGCAGGCCGACCAGGCGGCGGTCGAGCGCGTCCGCCGCGAGGCGGGGCTCGACCGGCCCCTGCCCGAGCGGCTGGGCGACTACGCCGCCGGCCTCGTCCACGGCGACCTCGGCGTCTCCAACGCGACCCGCGAGCCGGTGCGCGAGGTGATCGCCGACCGGATCGGCCCGACCGCGCAGCTGGTCGGGCTGGGGATGCTGATCGTGGCCGTCGTCGGGATCGCGGTCGGCGTCGCCGCCGGCATCGCCTCGGGCGGCGGCGGCCGCTGGCGCGAGATCGCCTTCAGCGTCGGGACCGGCGCGCTCGCGGCGGTCCCGCACTACCTGATGGCGACCTTCCTCGTCTTCGTCTTCGCGGTCACGCTCAGCGTCTTCCCGGTCGCCGGGGCCGGCTCGCTGTGGGCCGCGGTGCTGCCCGCGGTCGCGATCGCGCTGCGGCCGACGGTGCTCGTCGCGCGCATGGTGCGGGTGCGGACGCTCGAGGTGCTCGAGCAGCCGTACATGCGCGCCGCCGCCAGCAAGCGGCTGGCGCGGCGCCGGCTCTACGCCCGCCACGCCTTCCCCAACGTCGTCACGGCGGCGCTCGCGCTCGGCGGCGTGATCTTCGCGACGCTGATCGGCGCCTCGGTCGTCGTCGAGCAGGTCTTCGCGCGGCCGGGCCTCGGCACCACGCTCGTCGACGCCGTGCTGTCCGGCGACTATCCGGTCGTGCAGGGGGTCGTGCTGGTCCTCGGCGTGAGCGTCGTCGTCGTCAACGCGCTGACCGACGTGCTGGTGCGGATCGTCGACCCGCGGGTGGCGGAGGAGGGGCGATGAGCGCCGGCGCCCGCTCGGCGCCGCGCCAGGTCGCGCGCGCCTTCGCCGCCTCCCCGACCGGGATCGTCGCGCTCGTCGCCGTCGGCGCGATCGTCGCGCTGGCGCTCGTCGGGCCGGGCGGCTTCGGCCCGCAGGCGACGACGGTCGACGTCGCGCACGCCAACCAGGGCGCCTCGGCCGCCCACCTGCTCGGCACCGACAACCTCGGGCGCGACATCCTCGCGCGCACGCTCGCGGCGACCCGCACCTCGGTCGCGCTGGCGGCGCTCGCGATGGCGCTCGCGGTCGGCGCCGGGACGGCGATCGGGCTCGCGGTCGCGGCGTCGCCCCCGCGCCTCCGGCGGGTCGGCGAGACCGCGATCGACACGATGATGAGCTTCGGCGACATCCTGCTCGCGGTCGTCGTCGTCGCGATCGTCGGCGTCGGCGCGACCGGCGCGGTGATCGCGGTCGGCATCGCCTTCGCGCCGGCGTTCGCCCGCTTCACCTACAGCCTCGCGCGCTCGGTGATCGCGCGCGACTACGTCGCCGCGGCGCGCGTCACCGGCGTCCGCGGCCGCCGCCTGCTCGCGCGCTACGTGCTGCGCAACGTCGTCGACCCGCTGACGATCGCGGCGTTCACCGCGCTCGGCGACTGCGTCATCGCGCTCAGCTCGCTGAGCTTCCTCGGGCTCGGCGTCCAGTCGCCGACCTTCGACTGGGGGCAGATGCTGATCGACGGCGTGCGCAGCTTCTACCTGAACCCGTGGGCGGCGCTCGCGCCCGCGGCGCTGATCGCCTTCACCGGGGTCGCGTTCGGCCTCTTCGGCGACGCGGTCGCGCGCGCGGCGAACCCGCTGCTATGGCACGACCGCCCGCGGCTGCTCCGCCGGCGCGGCGCCTCGGCGCCCCCGGCCGGCCGCGTCGACTCGGCGGTGTCGCGATGAGCGCGGAGCCGCTGCTCGACGTCCAGGAGCTCGAGGTCCGGATCCGCACCGGCGCGGGCGAGGTGCGGCCGGTCGCCGGCGTGTCGTTCACCGTCGGGCGCGGCGAGATCGTCGGCGTCGTCGGCGAGTCCGGCAGCGGCAAGACGCTCACGTCGCTCGCGGTCGGGGCGCTCCTGCCGCGCAACGCGACCGCGCACGCCGCGCGCCTGCGGTTCGCCGGCTGCGACCTGCTGAGCGCCTCCCCGCGGACGCTGCGCCGGCTGCTCGGGACGGAGCTGGCGATGGTCTTCCAGGACCCGATGTCGTCGCTCAACCCGTCGCGCCGGATCGGCGCCCAGATGGTCGAGGCGGTGCGCGAGCACCGCGGGCTGTCGCGCGAGGAGGCGCGCAGGCGCGCCGCCGGCGCGCTCGCCGACGTCCGGCTGACCGACCCGGCGGCGCGGCTGCGGCAGTACCCGCACGAGCTGTCCGGCGGGATGCGGCAGCGGACGATGATCGCGATGGGCCTGATGAGCGAGCCGAGCCTGATCGTCGCCGACGAGCCGACGACGGCGCTCGACGTGACCGTCCAGGCGCAGGTCGTCGAGCTGCTGTGCGAGCTCAACGAGCGCCACGGGAGCGCGGTGCTGTTCATCTCCCACAACATCGCGCTGCTGTCGGAGGTCTGCGACCGCATCCTCGTGATGTACCGCGGGCGGCTGGTGGAGGACCTCACCGTCGCCGAGCTGCTGGCGCGGCCGCGGCATCCGTACACGCGCGCGCTGGTCGGGGCGGTCCCGGACCTGCGGACCGATCGCACGCGCGAGCTCGCCACCGTCCCCGACGACGTCGATCGCCTCGACCGGGAGGTCGCCGATGCTTGAGCTGCGCGGACTGCGCGTGACCTATCCGGGACCGCCGCCGTACACGGCCGTGGAGGGGGTCGACCTCGACGTCGCCGCCGGCGCCGCCGTCGGGCTGGTCGGCGAGTCGGGATCGGGCAAGTCGTCGATCGCGCGCGCGATCGTCGGGCTGGCCCGGGTCAGCGGCGGATCGGTGCGCGTCGACGGGCGCGAGGCGGCCGCCGCGCGGCGCCGGCGGCTGCAGGAGCTGCGCCGCACGGTCCAGCTCGTCTTCCAGGACCCGCGCGCGTCGCTGAACCCGCGGATGCAGGTCGGCGCGACCGTCCAGGAGGCGGTCGCGATCGCCGGCGAGCGCCGCGACGCGCGCGACCGGCGCGCCGAGGCCCGCCGGCTGCTCGAGCTGGTCGACCTCCCGGCCGGCGCCGCCGAGCGCTACCCGCACGAGCTCTCCGGCGGCCAGCTGCAGCGGGTCGCGATCGCGCGCGCGCTCGCGGTGCGGCCGCGGCTGCTGCTGCTCGACGAGGTGACGGCGTCGCTCGACGTCTCGGTGCAGGCGCGGATCCTCAACCTGCTGCGCCGCCTGCAGCGCGAGCTGGAGCTCTCGGCGCTGTACATCTCGCACGACCTGTCGGTGATCCGCTACGTCAGCGATCACGTGTACGTGATGCAGCGCGGCCGCATCGTCGAGGACGGGCCGTGCGAGGCGCTCTTCTCCGCGCCCCGCCGCGAGTACACGAGATCGCTGCTGGCCGCGGTGCCGACGCTGGGAGGCGACCGCTGGCGGCGCCGCCCGGCCGGCGCGCCGGCACCTGCCGCGAGCGCGAACCCGAACGACTGAGGGGGCTGGATGACCGAACCGAACTGGACGTCGCGCAGCGGCGCCGTCGACGTCGCCGTGACCGACGACGTCGCCGTCGTCACGATCGACCGCCCGGAGAAGCTGAACGCGCTGACGACCGAGATGCGCCGGGACGTCGCGGCGGCCGTGCGGCGCTTCGGCGACGGCAGGCGGGCGCGCGGGATCGTGCTGACCGGCGCCGGCCGCGCCTTCTGCGCCGGCGAGGACCTCGCCGAGGTCGTCGACCGCACGGCGGTCGACGCCGCGATCGAGCTGTTCCACGACATCACGCGCGCCGTCCTCTCGACCCGCGTGCCGACGGTCGCGGCGCTCAACGGGCTCGCCGTCGGCGGGGGCGCGGAGATCACCTTCTGCTTCGACGCCCGCATCGGCAGCCCGGAGGCGGAGCTGTTCCTGCCCGAGAACGGCCTCGGGCTGACGATCTCCAACGCCTCGAGCATCCTGCTGCCGCGGCTGCTGCGCGCCGGCGACGCGATGCGGCTGGTGCTCGACGCGCGGCGGGTCGACGCCCGCGCCGCCGTCGCGATCGGGCTGCTGGACGAGATCGTCGAGGAGGGCGCCGTCGTCGACGCCGCGATCGCGCTCGTCCGCCGCTGGACCGAGCCCGGCAGCGCGACCGCCGCCCACCTCGAGCTGCTGCGCCCGTCGCTGGAGGAGGTCGAGGCGGCCTTCCGGCGCGAGACCGACGCCGGCCGCGCGCTGTGGCGCAGCGGCGCGATGGAGGCCGGCGTGCGGCGCTTCTGGGCGTCGCGCTCGTAGCGGTGGGCGGCGGGGGCGCCGGCGCGCCTCAGCGCCCGCGGCGCGCCCGCCACCGCTCCCACGCGGCGGCATGGCCGAGCGCGGCGAGCGCGTCCTCGATCTCGGCGAAGACCGGCAGGCCGGCGGCGGCCGCGCGGGCGCTCAGCTCGCGCGTCGCCGGAGCGCTCTCCGGATGGCCGTCGCGGCGCAGCACGACCAGCCGTCGCGCCCCCGGCGCCTCCGTCCGCGCGAGCGCCTCCAGGCAGCGGCGCATGACGAGCTCGCCGTCGGCGATCGCGTTCAGCAGCACCGAGACGTTGAGGTGCAGGACGAGCGCGTCGGGCCGCTCGCCGTCGGCGAGGATCCGCAGGATCTCCGCGACCTGGCCGCCCTCCTCGCGCTGCAGCGTCCCGCCCGGCAGGTCGATCGGGTTGGCCACGCTCGTCCCCGGCGGGAGGCGCAGCTCGGCCAGCCGCGCGAGCGTGGCGGCGCCGGTCGGCGGCAGCGACAGCCCGGCGCGGTCGGCGGCGTCGGCGCCGAGCACGCTCGCCCCGCCGCCGTTGCCGATCAGGATCGCGCGCTCGGTCGGCGCCGTCCGCGCCGGCGCCGGCGCCTGCAGCAGCACGAGCAGGTCGAGCATCTCGGCGAGCGTCTCGACGAGCATCACGCCGGTCTGGCGCGCGAGCGCCCGCCACGCCCGCTGGTCGCTGGCGATCGCGCCGGTGTGCGAGCTGGCGGCGCGCCCGCCGGTCGCGGTCGAGCCGCCCTTCAGCAGCACGACCGGCTTCGCGCCGCCGAGCCGCCGCAGCGCCTCGAACAGGCGCGGCCCGTCGCCGACCTGCTCGAGGTACATCCCGATCACCGCGGTCTGCGGGTCGCGGACGTAGTGGTCGAGGAAGTCGTGCGGGGCGAGGTCGGCGCTGTTGCCCGACGTGACCAGGCTGCTGAAGCGCAGGCCGCGGGCGCCGCCGCTGCGCAGCACGTCGACCGCGAGGCCGCCGCTCTGCGAGGCGAAGCCGATCGCGCCCGGCTCGGCCGGCGCGCCCTCGATGAAGGTGACGCGCGCGGCCGGGCAGTAGGTCCCCAGGCAGTTGGGGCCGACCAGCCGCGCCCCGCCGGCCCGCGCGGCCTCGACCAGCCGCCGCTCCAGCTCGGCGCCGTCGGCGGTCTCGGCGAAGCCGCTCGACATCACCTGCGCGAAGCGCACCTTGCCCGCCCCCTCCGCGAGCAGCTCGACGGCCGCGGCGGCCGGCACGGCGACGTAGGCGTAGTCGACCGTCTCGGGGAGGTCGGCGAGCGACGCGCAGGCCGGCTCGCCCTCGACCTCGGCGGCGGTCGGGTGGATCGCGTGGATGCGGCCGGCGAAGCCGAACCGCCGCAGCTGGCGGATGTAGCGGTTGGCGAAGTTGGCTCTGCGCGCGGAGGCGCCGGCGACGGCGATCGTCGCCGGCTGGAAGAGGCGGTGGAGGTCGGGCTCGCGGCTCATGCGCCGGCTCCTCTCAGGACGATGTGGGCGTCGGCGGCGATCGCGCCGTGCTCGGAGACGATCAGCGGGTTGACGTCGAGCTCGGCGATCCGGTCGGCGTGGCGCACGAGCAGGCCGTCGCGGCCGCCGACGCGCAGCAGCGCGTCGACGATCGCCTGCTCGTCGCCGGCGCGGCCGCCGCGGGCGCCGCGCACGATCGGGGCGGCGGTCAGCTCGTCGAGCATCTCGCGCGCGTCGGCCTCCTCGATCGGGCAGATGCGGAAGGAGACGTCGCGGTAGACCTCGACGAAGATCCCGCCGAAGCCGAGCATCAGCAGCGGCCCGAAGGCCGAGTCGGCGACGCCGCCGATCACGAGCTCGTGGCCCGCCGGCGCCATCGCCTCGACCAGCACCGCCGCGTCCGCGACGCCGCGCTCGGCGGCCGCGGCGAGGACGTCGGCGGCGGCGGCGCGCGCCGCCGCCGGCGTCGACAGCCCGAGGCGGACGCCGCCGACGTCGCTCTTGTGGGCGACCTCGGCGGCGAGCAGCTTGACGGCGACCGCGCCGCCGAGCTCGCGCGCGGCCGCGCCGGCCGCCTCGGGATCGGCGCAGG
>Ga0164243_10015651_pt1 | contig 10467 bp, 9 predicted proteins | sample OricompcompostOP_FD_108781 | JGI IMG/M metagenome (GOLD analysis project Ga0164243, IMG submission 108781) | Organic Plus compost microbial communities from Emeryville, California, USA - Original compost - Organic plus compost (OP) | ecosystem: Engineered > Solid waste > Mixed feedstock >... | reverse complement strand
GAGGCGCTCATCGCGAGCAAGAGCATCAGCTTCAGCACGTACATCGAGCCGCGGCGCATGGGCTTCGGGCTCGAGGCTTTCATCTGGCTCGAGACGGAGTTCGGCAGCATGCAGAGCGTCGCCGAGCACCTGACGCTGCTGCCGCAAGTGCGGTATCTCGCGGCGATCGCGGGAACGAGCAGTCTCGTGTGCGAGGTGATCCTCCCCGACGTATCGGCGCTCTACGACTTCCAGGCGACGGTGCTCGGCTCGCTCACCGGACTGAGAAGCGCTCAGGTGACCATCGAGTTGCGTACGCTCAAGCGCAGCTTCGTCCAGATCGCCCGCCCCGTGGGCTGATCCCTCCGCACTCAACGTGTACATCGCGAAGAACCGCCCGCCGCGCACCCGCGACGCCGCACCGCCGGACGACGTCTGATCGTCCCGGTGCCGTCGTCCGCCGACGGTACCGCCGTGCGTCAGATGTCGAGCGTGTCGCCGGCGTTCAGAGCGAAGAACTCGCCGCCGCCTGCCTCGGTCGACGCCTGGATGCGGGCGTTGGAGACGTCCCTGCCCAGCTTCGAGAGCAACATCTCATGGGTGGGGAAGCTGCGCCGCGGCTTGATGGCGGTGACGTAGTCCATGGCCTCGGCGATCTTCATCCACGGCGCGTTCGCGGGCACGGCGAGAACATCGACCGTCACGCCGTCGGGGATCGTGAAGGAGTCGCCGGCGTAGTAGAGCGTGTGGTTTACGAGGACCCCGATGTTGTCTACGACCGGGATCGAGGGGTGGATGACTGCGTGCTTCCCACCGAAGAACTCCAGAGTGAACGGGCCGGCTTCCACGACGTCGCCGGCGGTGACGGCGCGCACGGGAAGCTCGCCGGCGGCGGCTGCAACTCCGGGCGGACCGAAGATCTGGGCCTCAGGGCTCATGTCCAGCACGCGCTGGATCTGCTCAGGTGTCCAGTGGTCGGCGTGCTCGTGCGTGATCACGACTGCGGCGGTCTGCGCCGTGTCGGTCAATGCGGTCGTGTATGCGCCGGGATCGACGAAGAGCTTCTTCCCGGAGTCTTCGAGGATCAATGCGGAGTGTTCGAGTTTCGTGAGTCGCATGATTCAGAGCTAATACCCGGCCGGACACTCCGGCAAGTCGGCGCGGCCATTGCCGCCATAATCCCAGCGCCGTCATAGGTACGCTGCGACCCCATTCGGGCCGGAGCTGACATGCCGGAGGCGGGCCTTCTCGATTTGATGGACCCCGCGAGGTTATGTCATACTCGTAGACGTTGTTTACGGCCCCATCGTTTAGCGGCCTAGGACGTCGCCCTCTCACGGCGGTAACGCGGGTTCAAATCCCGCTGGGGTCACAACATCCAGAAAACCCCCGGATTTCCGGGGGTTTTCTGCGTTTCGGGATCCTCGCGAGAGAGGGGGGTCGGCGGTGAGCTCGCGCCTCGAAAGCGTCCCGGATCGGTTAGAGTAGGGAGAGCGAGAGGGAGTATCCCACTTCGCCGCGTTCGTCAGTACGGATCGCGCCGCATACGCGGTGAGGGCCCGGCGCGGCGGCACTCAGGTGCGGGAGAGACTTTCGGTTTCTTTGTCGATCCCTCCGAAAGGCGCTCAATGCCGCACCCTGACCTCCCGTTGGCGTTCGAGATCGGTTCGTACATCGTTCTCGGGCTGATCCTGCTCGCGGATCTCCTCCTGGTCGTGAAGCGGCCCCACATCCCGTCCATGAAGGAGTCCACCCTCTGGGTCGTCTTCTATGTCAGCCTCGCGCTGGTGTTCTCCGGGCTGATGTTCGTGTTCGCGGGCGGGCAGTTCGCCGGCGAGTTCCTCGCCGGGTGGTTGACGGAGTACAGCCTGTCGATCGACAACCTCTTCGTCTTCGTGATCATCATGGCGAGGTTCTCGGTTCCCCGGCGCTACCAGCAGGAGGTCCTGATGATCGGGATCATCCTCGCGCTCGTCTTCCGCGGCATCTTCATCCTTCTGGGCTCGCAGCTGATCGAGAACTTCAGCTTCGTCTTCTATCTCTTCGGCGCCTTCCTGCTGTGGACGGCATGGAAGCAGGCGTTCGGCCACAACGAGGATGCCGAGGATGGCGAGACCCGGCTCATCACCTGGCTCAAGCGGCACCTCAAGGTGTCGAACGAGTTCGACGGCGCCAAGCTGCGGACGAAGGTGGACGGCCAGAAGTTCTGGACGCCGATGGTCATCGTGCTCGTGGCGATCGGGACGACGGACGTCATGTTCGCGCTCGACTCCATCCCGGCGATCTTCGGCATCACGCAGAGCCCGTTCATCGTCTTCACCGCGAACATCTGCGCCCTCATGGGCCTTCGGCAGCTGTACTTCATGCTCGGCGGGCTGCTCGAGCGGCTGGTCTACCTCCACTACGGGATCGCATTCATCCTCGCCTTCATCGGGGTGAAGCTCGTGCTCCACGCGATGCATGAGAACGAGCTTCCCTTCATCAACGGCGGGCAGCACATCGAGTGGGTGCCGGACATCGACTCGTGGACCTCGCTCGGCGTGATCGTGGTGGCCATGGCCGTCGCCACGATCGCGAGCCTCGTCAAATCGACGCGCGACGCCCGGATGAAGAGGGACGCGGCTCTGGAGGGCATGGGGGCCGGCGGGTCGAAGAGCGCCGTCACGGGCCCCGAGACCGCGGCGTCGGAACGGCGCGACGGCCACGGCGACGCATCGGGGCACACCGGCGAGCCCAGCTCCCAGAGGGTCCCGCCGGGCGAGTGACGTGCGCCGCAGCGCCGCGGGGCTACGCCCCAGCTCATGGTGGTAGTCTGTGGCTGTGCTGTTCGGGCTGCTTCTTCTTAGCTGCCGCGACGAGGCTTAGTTCACCAAGGCTCCCTCGTCGCGGAGTTCGACGATGCCTGACTCCCCATTTCTTGCAAGGACAGAAGAGCACATGCAGCAGAGCACTTCCGACAGGCCGCGCACCCTCGCCGAGAAGGTTTGGGACGCACATCTGGTATCCAAGGGCGAGGGCGACAGCCCCGACCTGATCTACATCGACCTCCACCTCGTGCACGAGGTCACGAGCCCGCAGGCGTTCGACGGCCTGCGCATGGCGGGACGCCCGGTTCGCCGCCCCGATCTGACGATCGCCACCGAGGACCACAACACGCCGACGCTCGCCATCGACAAACCCATCGCCGACCTGACGAGCCGCACGCAGATCGAGACCCTCCGCCGCAACGCGAAGGAGTTCGGGATCCGCCTGCACCCGCTCGGTGACGTCGAACAGGGCATCGTGCACGTCGTCGGGCCCCAGCTCGGCTTGACGATGCCGGGCATCACGGTCGTCTGCGGTGACTCCCACACCTCCACGCACGGTGCGTTCGGCGCCATGGCGTTCGGCATCGGCACCAGCGAGGTCGAGCACGTCCTCGCGACGCAGACACTGCCACTCAAGCCGTTCAAGACGATGGCGATCAATGTCGAGGGCACTCTGCGCCCCGGTGTCACCGCCAAGGACATCATTCTGGCGGTCATCGCGAAGATCGGAACCGGCGGCGGACAGGGCTATGTGCTCGAGTACCGCGGCTCGGCGATCCGGTCGCTCTCCATGGAGGGCCGCATGACCATCTGCAACATGTCCATCGAGGCAGGGGCCAGAGCGGGAATGGTCGCGCCGGACGAGACGACGTTCGAGTACCTGAAGGGACGCCCGCACGCCCCGCAGGGCGCTGACTGGGACGCCGCCGTCGAGTACTGGCGGACCCTCCCGACGGACGAGGGCGCGACCTTCGACGCGGAGGTGACCCTGGATGCCGACACGCTCGAGCCCTTCGTCACCTGGGGGACGAACCCGGGCCAGGGCGTCTCGCTCAGCGACACGGTTCCCGACCCGGCGTCCATCGCCGACCCGAACGAGCGCGCGGCGGCCGAGCGGGCGCTGGAGTACATGGATCTGCAGGCCGGGACGGCGATGAAGGACATCAAGGTGGACGCCGTCTTCATGGGATCCTGCACCAACAGCAGGATCGAGGACCTCAGGGCGTTCGCGTCGATCGTAAAGGGCCGGAAGAAGGCCGACGACGTCCGCGTCATGGTGGTGCCGGGCTCTGCACGGGTCCGTCTCGAGGCGGAGGCCGAGGGGCTCGACAAGATCTTCACCGAGTTCGGTGCCGAGTGGCGATTCGCCGGGTGCTCGATGTGCCTCGGAATGAACCCCGACCAGCTCGCGCCCGGTGAACGATGCGCGTCGACGTCGAACCGGAACTTCGAGGGCCGTCAGGGGAAAGGCGGGCGCACACACCTCGTGTCGCCTGTCGTCGCTGCGGCGACGGCCATCAGAGGCACGCTGTCGGCGCCATCGGATCTCGAATCGGACGTCGCTGTCGCCGGCGCAGGAATGGGAGCGGCCGAGTAATGGAGAAGTTCACCACGGTGACCGGAGTCGCGGCGCCGCTCAAGCGGTCCAACGTCGACACAGACCAGATCATCCCGGCCGTCTACCTGAAGCGCGTGACGAAGACCGGATTCGACGACGCCTTGTTCGCCGCGTGGCGGCAGGACCCCGACTTCGTCCTCAACCGACCGGAGTTCGCCGGGGCCCAGGTGCTCGTCGCCGGACCGGACTTCGGCACGGGGTCGTCCCGTGAGCACGCGGTGTGGGCGCTGAGGGATTTCGGCTTCAAGGTCGTGCTCAGCTCCCGCTTCGGCGACATCTTCCGTGGCAACTCGGGAAAGCAGGGTCTGCTCACGGGAATCGTCGCGGAGGAGGACATCGAGCGTCTCTGGGCGGCGATCGACGCCCAGCCGGGAATAGAGGCGACCGTCGACCTGGTTGAGAAGACGGCGGCCATCGGCGAGCTCACAGTCAGCTTCGACATCGACGATTACACTAGGTGGCGATTGCTGGAAGGGCTCGACGACATCGGCCTCACGCTGCGTAACGAGGCGCAGATCTCGGAGTTCGAGAAGACACGCGAAAGCTGGAGACCCCAGACACTTCCTGCCAGATAGGACTCCTCCCCTCGGCCCACGAGGCCACCGGCACCACAGGCAGACAGGTTAAGACACTTGAGTTCACTTCTTGAAGATGCGACGCGCGCGGGAGCGAGCGTGGGCCTCAAAGGCGACAGGATCACCATCAACGGCGGGCGCCCGCTCCAGGGTCGCATCGAACTGAAGGGCGCCAAGAACCTCGTCACCAAGGCGATGGTCGCCGCGATCCTCGGAGAGACTCCCAGCGTCCTTCGCGACGTCCCCGACATCAGCGACGTGCGTGTCGTGCGGGGACTTCTCGAAGTGCACGGGGTGAAGGTCACCGACGGGGCGGTTGAGGGTGAGCTTCTGCTCGACCCGGTGAACGTCGAGAGCGCCCACATGGCGGACATCGACGCGCACGCCGGCTCCAGTCGCATCCCCATCCTGTTCTGCGGCCCGCTGCTGCACCGGCTCGGGGAGGCGTTCATCCCGGACCTTGGCGGATGCCGCATCGGGGACCGCCCCATCGACTACCACCTCGAGGTGCTCCGTCAGTTCGGTGCGATCGTCGACAAGCTGCCGAGCGGCATCCGCATCTCGGCTCCGAACGGACTCAAGGGCGCGAAGGTCAAGCTGCCGTACCCGAGCGTCGGGGCGACGGAGCAGGTTCTGCTCAGCGCGGTCCGCGCCGAGGGCATCACCGAGCTGAGCGGGGCGGCGATCGAGCCCGAGATCATGGATCTCATCAACATCCTTCAGAAGATGGGCGCCATCATCACCGTCGACACCGACCGGGTGATCCGGATCGAGGGCGTCGACCGTCTGGACGGATACACGCACCGCGCCCTCTTCGACCGGAACGAGGCGGCGAGCTGGGCCGCCGCCGCCCTCGCCACCGAGGGCGACATCTTCGTCGGCGGGGCACGGCAGTCCGAGATGCTGACCTTCCTCAACGTGTACCGCAAGGTCGGCGGGGAGTTCGAGATCCACGACGACGGGATCCGGTTCTGGCATCCCGGCACACCGCTCAACCCGGTGATCATCGAAACCGACGTGCATCCCGGCTTCATGACCGACTGGCAGCAGCCGCTCGTCGTCGCGCTGACCAAGGCGGAGGGTGTATCGATCGTCCACGAGACCGTCTACGAGCAGAGGTTCGGCTTCGTCGACGCCCTCGTCGAGATGGGGGCGACCATCCAGGTCCACCGGGAATGCCTCGGTGGGCAGGCGTGCCGCTTCGGGCAGCGCAACTTCAACCATTCGGCGGTCATCGCCGGACCGACGAGGCTGCATGGCGCCGACATCGTCGTGCCTGAACTCCGCGGCGGTTTCTCGCACCTCATCGCGGCGCTCAGCGCCGAGGGAACGTCGACGGTGTCGAACGTGGGGATCATCAGCCGCGGCTACGAGAACTTCATCGCCAAGCTGCAGCAGCTGGGAGCCGACTTCGTTCTCGAAGGATAATAGGCAGGTGTCGATTACCCCAGAGAGCGGACCTGCCGGCTCTGCTCCCGGCCCCGTCGCGCGTCGCCGGGCAAGCCCGGAGAAGTCCCGGCCATCGATGTTCTGGCTGCTCGCCGGCATCCTGGTGCCGTTGTCGCGAATCCTCGCGAAGATCACCATCGTCGACGGCCACAAGCTCCCGCGCGAGGGTGCGTTCATTCTGTCTCCGAACCATTTCAGCGAGATCGACCCCGTCATCATGGGCGTCGCGGTCTGGAAGATGGGGAGGGCCCCGCGCTTCATGGCGAAGGCGAGCCTGTTCAGGAACGGGCTGCTCGGCTGGATCCTGCGGAAGGCGGACCAGATCCCGGTCGAACGAGAGGGGTCCACTCGTGGACCGGGTCCGCTCGAGGCCGCAGCCGCGCTCGTCGAGTCCGGCAAGGGCGTCGTCGTCTATCCGGAGGGTTCGCTGACCCGCGACCCGGATCTCTGGCCGATGCGCGGCAAGACGGGTGCGGTCCGCATGGCGCTCACACACGGGCTTCCGGTGATCCCAGCCGCCCATTGGGGCACCCAGGACGTGATGCCCCGCTACTCGAAGAAGATCAGCCTCTTCCCTCCGAAGTCGATCACCGTGAAGGTCGGTGACCCGGTCGACCTGAGCGCGTTCGCCGGTCGCCCGCTCGACGCCACGACGCTCAGCGAGGCCACGGATGTCGTGATGGATGCCATCACGGCGCTTCTGGCCGACCTCAGAGGCGAGGAAGCGCCGAAGGAGCGCTGGGACCCGAGCAAGCACAACCAGAAAGAGACGGGCCGCTTTTGACGCGAAGGACGGGGGCCGCTGCCAGAGTGTCCGTGCTCGGCACCGGCAGCTGGGGGACGACGTTCGGCAAGATCCTCGCGGACGGCGGTGCACACGTGACGATGTGGGCCAGGCGGCCCGAGCTCGCCCGTGAGATCACCAAGAACCATCGCAACAGCGACTACCTGCCCGGAGTCACCCTTCCCGCGGGCATGACCGCGACAGCCGACCTCAGGGACGCCCTCGCCGACGCGCAGCAGGTGTACATCGCCGTGCCCAGCCAATCCCTCCGCGACACGTTGACCGAGGTCAGGCCGCACATGCCCTCGAACGCGATCGTGATCTCTCTCATGAAGGGCGTGGAGAAGGGGTCGGGCCTGCGCATGAGCCAGGTCATCGAGCAGAGCCTCGGGCTGGACCCCGCCCTCATCGCCGTCGCGTCGGGACCGAACCTCGCTCTGGAGATCGCGAAGGAGCAGCCGACGGCGGCGGTCATCTCGTCCGCAAGCCTCGAGACCGCCCAGGCCGTCGCGTTGCGAGCACGCAACCGCTACTTCCGGAGCTTCGTGAACACGGACGTGATCGGCACGGAGTTCGGCGGTGTGCTGAAGAACCTCATCGCCGTCGCGATCGGCATCGTCGACGGAGTCGGTTACGGCGAGAACACGAAGGCATCCATCATCACGCGCGGGCTCGTCGAGATGACGGACTTCGCCGTCGCCCAGGGCGCCCAGCCGGAGACGCTCTCGGGGCTCGCCGGGCTGGGCGACCTCATCGCCACCTGTCAGTCCCCGCTCTCGCGGAACAACACCGCCGGACGCCTGCTCGGCCAAGGGTACAGTTACCAGGCCGTCGTCAAGCAGATGCAGCAGACCGCGGAAGGGCTCGCCTCCGTCGCACCCGTGCTGGAGCTGGCCCGATCGATCGGGGTCGAGATGCCGATCGTGGAGCAGGTGAAGCAGGTGCTCGACGGCACACTGGACCCGCGGGACATCGCCCCGCATCTCACGACCGACAGCGACGAGCCACAGGGCGAAAGGACCAACGATGACCAGAAGACGCCGAGTGGCAGTGCTCTTCGGAGGTCGTTCCAGCGAGCACTCGATAAGCTGCGCAACGGCCGGGGGAGTGCTTGAGGCGATCGACCGGGAGCTGTTCGACGTCGTTCCCATCGGGATCACGCGAGACGGGGCGTTCGTCCTCGAGACCGACGAGCCCGCTCGCTTCGCGCTGAGGGCCGACGCCCTTCCGGTCGTCGCGGACAACCGCACGCGGGTGAATTGGCCGCGGGATGCCGCATCGCGGGAGCTCAGCGTCGTCGATGCCGACGGGGAGCGGTCCCTCGGCGTGATCGACGTCGTCTTCCCCATCCTCCACGGTCCGTACGGCGAGGACGGAACGATTCAGGGGCTGCTCGAGCTCGTCGGGTTGCCCTACGTCGGATCCGGTGTGCTCGCATCGTCCCTCGGCATGGACAAGCACTTCACGAAGACCGTCCTGCAGCACGCCGGGCTCGCTGTGGCGCCGTGGAGAACCGTCTCGGCTCGAGAGTACGCCGCTGACCCCGGGCAGGCGACTCGCGCCGTCCAGGAACTGGGGCTGCCAGCGTTCGTGAAGCCGGCTCGCGCCGGATCGAGTGTGGGCGTCAGCAGAGTATCTGCCCTCGGCGACCTCGACGCCGCGATGCGGGTCGCTCTGGCCGAGGACGACAAGGTCCTCATCGAGGCCGGGCTCTCCGGGCGCGAGGTCGAGATCGCCGTGCTGGGCGGTCACCCGGGAGAGGCGCCACGGGCCTCCGTCGCCGGCGAGATCGTCGTCACCGGCCGAGAGTTCTACGACTTCGAGGCGAAGTACCTCGATGCGCCGGGCATCAACCTCGTGTGCCCAGCCGAGCTGACGGACGAGGAGCTCCGCGAGATGTCGCGCATGGCGATCACGGCGTTCGAGGCGATCGGCGCCGAGGGTTTGGCGCGGGTGGACTTCTTCCTCACCGCCGATGGTTTCGTCGTGAACGAGATCAACACGATGCCGGGGTTCACGCCGATCTCGATGTTCCCCAAGTGCTGGATCGCGAGCGGGGTGAGCTATCGAGAGCTCATCACCCATCTGATCGACGTGGCGGAGGCCAGAGGCGCCCGGTAGCCGGATCCGCTCCTCAGCCGTCCAGCACGTCCTCGGCGCCGACGCACTGCGCGTTCTGGGGGAGGACCGACACAGCGGAGGACAGGTCGATGAGCGCCGTGGTCCCGGAGACACCGGTCTCCGGGTCGGCGTTGATGACCACCTCGACGGCGGGCTCCCGGCCGAAGGTCGTGAAGACGTAGATGTCGTCGGCCGCATCGCTGTCGTCCTCGATCCAGTCGACGCCGTTGAGTGAGTAGCACGGGTCGGTCGTCGGCCCGGGCGCCTGGACGCCGCAGTGCAGGATCACGGCGCTCGGATCTCCCCAGGCTCCCGTCGCCTGCGCATTGGTCTCGCGCTTCGGCTGATCGGCCACCGTGTCGGGCAGCCGCACCGTGACCTCTGCGCACGCCGGGTCGTTGGCATCCGCTGCGGGCTCGAGGTTGACGGTCGGCGAGCACGCGGCAAGAGTGAGGGCGAGCAGACCCGCTGCGACGGCGGCGGCGATGCGCATGACGGGTCTGCGGGAGCGGACGCGGGGCGCGGTAACGAAAGGCGCGAACGAGCGGTACATCGATCTCAGGCTACCGTTGAACCCATGGAATCAGCTGCGTCCCCTGGCGCGACCGTCGGCGAGCTGAGCGAGGGCGACATCCTCGTGCGGATCTTCCCCCTGCTGCCGCCATCGAGCGTTCAGCTGCTCGGTCCCGGCGACGACGCCGCCGTCCTGGCGGCCGCCGACGGGCGCTATGTCGTCACGACAGACATGATGGTTCATGGGCCGGATTTCCGCCTCGCGTGGTCGACGCCCTTCGACCTCGGCTGGAAGGCGGCAGCGACCAACCTCGCCGACGTCGCGGCGATGGGGGCTCGTCCGACGGCACTCGTGGTCGCCATCGCGGCTCCGACCGATCTGCCCGTCTCGGCGCTGACGGGCTTCGCCGACGGGATGCGCGAGGCGTGCGCCGCTCTCGCGCCCGGGTGCGGGGTGGTCGGGGGCGATCTCTCGGTGTCTGCGACCCTCACCATCGCCGTGACGGCCTTCGGCGATCTGGACGGCCGGGCGCCTGTGCTGCGCTCGGGGGCGCGGCCGGGGGACGTCGTCGCCCTGGCGGGCACGGCCGGGCAGGCGGCCAGCGGACTCTCCCTCCTCTT
>Ga0164243_10015650_pt1 | contig 10468 bp, 9 predicted proteins | sample OricompcompostOP_FD_108781 | JGI IMG/M metagenome (GOLD analysis project Ga0164243, IMG submission 108781) | Organic Plus compost microbial communities from Emeryville, California, USA - Original compost - Organic plus compost (OP) | ecosystem: Engineered > Solid waste > Mixed feedstock >... | reverse complement strand
AGTCGCTGCCGACCGGGTCGACGACCAGGAAGAGGCCGTGGCCCTCAGCGAGCGCATAGTGAGAGGACACCGCCGCCCCGAACGGCCGGATCCGCGGCTGCGCGAGCTCGTTGGCGGTGTTGGTGAAGACGAACTCGTTGTCCCAGGCCAGCCAGTAGGCACCGAGTCGGTCGGCGTTGGCGACCGCCCGCGCCACCAGCTCGTCTTCGGTCGGCGGAGGCCCCGCCTCCGGCCCGGCGATCCGCTCGATCGTCAGGGTCAGCGGGTCCTGGCTCTCCCAGTCGGTGAGCGCGTCGCGCACGAGAAGCCAGGTGCTCGCCGGCACGGAGGTCAGGTGGTGTCGGGATCCGGGCACCGGCTCGGGCCCGACCGTCACCTCGAACCAGCCATCGGCGTCCGTCTCGACCTGCGAGGAGAGCAGAACTGACGCGATCGGCGCCCCCTCCCGGGTGACCGGCAGCTCGCCCTCGTCGCCGCCGTAGCAGATGAAGGAGAACTGCGCCGGCGGCCGCTCTGGCACCCGGCCCCGGATCCGGTACGTCGACACACCGTCGATCGCACACCGTCGGTGCACGTTGTCGGGGTTGTCGATGCCGTAGCCCGAGCCCGGCACGTCGAGGCCGTGCCAGCTGTGTGGCGCGCACGCGGCCCACAGGAACGCAGGGCGGGCCGGGTCCGAGACGAGCGCATGACACACCGCGGCCGCGACGAGGTTGCCGGCCGCGTCGGCGGCCGTCGCCCGACCAGCCGGAGTGTCGCCGTTGACCGGGTCGGCCAGGTAGAGATCGCGCACCCGTGCGGTCGCGGCCATGAGCTCGGGGCGCTGCAGGAGTCGGAGCAGCGTGGCCTCTGCAGCCAGCTGCTCGGGTGTGCTCAGTGCGGTCATCCGTGCTCCTCAGTCCCGATGTCGGTCAAGCGCTGCGGTGTCACCTCGCGGCCGAAAATCTGGCGTTTCGACAACAAGAACTTGGCGTCTCGACGGCGAGAACTTGGCGGCTCGACAGCAAGAATGTGGCCGCTCGGCGTCAGGAGGCGGTGGCCGCATGCACCCCGGCCCGCCGGCCGAAGAAGGTGCCGTCGCCCAGCGACGTACCGGAGATGTAGCCCTCGCCGTGCATGCCGGACGACGCGCGCCCCGCCGCGTAGAGCCCCGGCACGAAGTCACCGCCGACGCGACGGACGCGACCGTCGACGTCCGTGGCGAGGCCCCCGAGGGTGAAGCCGCTGAAGCCGGTCGACTTGGAGCCGTCGGGCACGAAGCCCAGCCGCGGGTCGATCGCCGCCCACGGCCCCTCGAGCCGGCGCACCCACTTGTCGGCCTTGTGGAAGAGCGGGTCGCTGCCCTGCTCCGCGCCCCGGTTGTACGCCGCCACGGTGTCCTGCAGCGAACCCTGCGGCATCCCCAGCTCGGCCTCCAGCTCGGCGAGCGTCTCGGCGGCGTACGTCGGCCGCACACCCCAGGCGTCCGCGCTCGGCACGTCGTCGAGTCCCTGCTCGTCGAGGATCACCCAGCACGGGCCCGGCTGGTGCAGGGCGGCGTGGGAGAACAGCCCGGGGTAGACGTCCTCGTTGATGAAGCGGTTGCCCTGGCCGTTGACCAGCATGCCGCGCACGACCATCGCCGGCACCGCGGTGTAGGCGGCCTCGACGAAGCCCATCCGGCGCGTCTTCGCTCCGATCGCCAGCGCCATCTCGATGCCCGAGCCGTCGTCGAAGCCATCGGAGACCTTGCCGTGGCCGAGGAGCACCGGGGCGTGCTCGACGAGCATCTCCTCATTGTCGACAAAGCCACCGGTGGTGATCACGACCGCGCGGGCGCGGTAGCTGACGGTCTCGCCGAAGCGGCGGGCGACGACGCCGACGACCCGGTCGCCGTCCATCACGAGGGAGCGCGCCCGGGTGTCGGTGTGGGTCTGCACGCCGACGGAGTCGCAGGTGGCCGTGAGGGCCGCCATCACCGCGTGACCGGCCCACGACTCGGTCGCGGGGCGGTGGCCGCGGGGCACCGGCCGCGCGAGCTCGTTGTAGGGCCAGGCGTTCTCGCCCAGCCACATGAGTCCGTCCTTCGTGGGCGGCATCCAGGTGGGGGCGTCGTAGAGCGACTCGTTGAAGGCGACTCCGCAGGCGCGGAACCACTCGAAGTGCTCCACCGAGCCGTCGCAGTAGAGCCGCAGCTTCTCAGTGTCCGCGTGCGGGCCGAGCGCCGCCTCGAGGTAGGCGTACATGTTGTCCGCGTCGTCCTCGAAGCCGCACGCCTTCTGCACCGCGGTGCCGCCACCGAGGTAGAGCTCCCCGCCCGACTGCGCGGACGAGCCACCGGGGCCGCTCCCCCGCTCCAGCACGACCACCGACGCGCCCGCGCGGGCGGCCTCCATCGCCGCCGCGGCGCCGGCACAGCCGTAGCCGATCACGAGCACGTCGACCTCGTGGGCGAAACGGCCGATCGAGTCGAGGGCGACAGGCTGGGTCACAGGTGCTCCTGCGGGGTCGTCTTGGACGGGTTGCGGGTGGAACGCGGGTCGTCGCCTCGCCAGGAGTGGCCCCAGAAGCTGCTCCGGGTGATCTCCTCGGACGTGTAGGTGCTCTCGTCGACCCGGATGCTGTCGGTGCCGTACTGCACGTCCCAGCCGCCCGGCACACGCACGTAGAACGACACCATCCGGTCGTTGGTGTGCCGGCCGAGCGTCGACGAGAGCGAGAAGTCCGCGGCCTCGACGGCGTCGAGGGCCATGCCGACCGCGTCGAGCGAGTCGACCTCGATGCCCAGCGCCAAGATGCCCGGGACGCGCTCCTGCGAAGCCGGGCACACCGCGAGGCTGTGGTGCCGCGAGTTCACGCCCAGGAAGCGGATCCGCTCGGGCCGCTCCAGCAAGGTGTCGTCGGCGAGCGCCTCGTCGGCGGCCACCATCGGGGCCGAGCGTCCGCGCCGGGGCTGGCCGATCGCCGTACCGAGCCGGATCGATCCGCGGGGCACGAAGCCGAGCACCTCGGTGTAGAAGGAGACCGCCTCCTCCACGTAAGCCGACGGGAGCACCACGTGCCCCATGCCGAGCTCGCCGGTCGAGAAGCGCTGGCCGTGGCCGGTGCGCACCGGCGAATGGTCGAGCACCGGGCCGAAGAAGACCTCCACCGGCGTGCCCGACGGATCCGCGAACCGGATCCCGGCCTCGATCCGGCGCTGGGCGCACTCGACCAGGTCGAGCTCGCGCACCGGCGTACCGGCCGCGTTGAGCGCGCGGCCGACGGCGGCGAGGGCGAACTGGTCGCGCACCTCCCAGCCGACGGCCAACAGAGCATCGGTGTCGCCCGGCTCGACGACCATCCGGCTCGCGCGCTCGTCCATCCGCAGGTGCAGGGCGTCCGGCGTCGAGCCCGGGACCTCCTGGAGGCCGAGCGCACCGACGGTGAGCTCACGCCACCGGGCGAGGTCCCGGCTCTGGACGCGGAGATAGCCCAGCCCGCGAATGTGTCCCATGGCTCAGATCATCGCCAGCATCGGGCCGGGAGGCGGGGTGACGTCGAGCTCGGTGAGCGCCGTGGCGTGGAAGACCGAGCCGGGCACGTGGATCGCGTGGGCCAGACCCATGTGGCCGTCGCGCCAGAAGCGCTGGATCGGGTTGTCCATCCGCAGCCCGTTGCCACCCGAGCGCGCGACCACCTCGTCCATGGCCCGCACCGCGCGCCACGCGGCGGAGACCTGGGTACGACGCGACGCGGCCCGCTCCGCGAGCGTCGCCTCGACGCCCTTCTCGGCCTGGTCGTAGAAGCGGTTGATGTTGTCGAGCATCGCGGTGCGCGAGGCCTTGATCTCCTCGGCCGCGGCGCTGATCGCGAAGAGCACGTAGGGGTCGTCCTTCACCTTGGTGCCGGTGATCTGCACGCGCGACTTCTGGTAGGCCATGGTCGCCGCCAGCGCGCCCTCGCAGATGCCGATGACGGCGGAGGTGATGCCCATCGGGAAGGCGGTGGTGAAGGGCAGGTGATAGGTGGGGCTGCTGAGGCCGGCCTCACGCGGCTGGGTGCCGTCCATGAGCTTGCCGTAGTCGAGGACGCGCTCGGCGGGGACGAAGGCGTCCTTGACGATGATGTCCTTCGAGCCGGTGCCGCGCAGGCCGACGACGTCCCAGGAGTCCTCGACGATCGTGTAGTCGCTGCGCGGCAGGATCACGTGGTAGCTGCGCGGCGGCATGACCATCTTGCCCTCCTCGTCGCCCAGCATGGCGCCCAGGAAGATCCAGTCGCAGTGGTCGGTGCCGGAGGAGAAGCTCCAGCGGCCGTTGAAGATGTAGCCGCCGTCGACCGGCTTGATGATCCCGAGCGGCGCGTACGGGGAGGCGATCCAGGTGTTGTCGTCCTCGCCCCAGATGGCCTCCTGGGTGGCGGGGTCGGCCATCGCCATCTCCCAGGGGTGCACGCCGACGCTGCCGGCGACCCAACCCGAGGAGCCGTCGAGCAACGCGATCCGCATGACCGCTTCGGCGAACTCGGCCGGGTGGGCCTCGGCGCCGCCGTACTTCTTCGGCTGGAGCATCTTGATCACGCCGGTCTCGCGGAGCAGCTCCGCGGCACGGTCGGTGAGCTTGCCGAGCTTCTCGTTGTCGGCCCCGAGCGAGGCGATCTCCTCGGCACGCTCTTCGACCAGGTCGAGGACGGGGTTTGCCATCGTCGGGTTCCTTCCGGCAGTGGGTCAGTGGCGGGTCCGGGAGCCGGCGGCCACGAGCTCGTGACACGCCTGCCGCCCTGCTCCCGTGCTTGCTCGGGTGCGAGCGGTGCTCACGTTTCCAGTCAGGGGCGCTCCCCCGCCACACCACTTCCCAATCATTGGGAAGCCACGCGCCTCCCCGGCCCCGAGGGTCGTCGTACCGGACCGGCTCGCGGCACCGACCTGCCGCGACCACCCGCGCCGGGCAAGACGGTGGCCCGGTGCTGCCCGGCGGCCAACCCGGTGTGCCCGAGGACCAACCGGTGTTGCCCAGGGACAAACCCACCCAAATTGGCTAGTCCCTGACGTTGTGGCCCTCAATCGAGCGATTTGAGGGCCAAAACGTCAGGGACTATCGCGGCTGGGGCGAGTCGGTACGCGCGAAAGGCGGGTCAGTCCTCGCGGCGGAGGAAGGCCAGCACGGCGGCCTCCCACGCGGCCTTGGCTTCGATCATCACCCAGTGCCCACAGTTGGGGAAGACGTGCACCTCGACGTCGGGGATGGTGCGCATCGGCAGCAGCATCATGTCGACCGGGCTGACCCGGTCGTCGCGGCCCCAGGTGACCAGGGTCCGCGCCTTGATGCGATGCAGCTGGGCCCAGTAAGGCGGCTCGGGAGAGGCGGCCTGGAACTTGTCCATCGCCTCCATCGCCGCACGCGAGTACATCATGCGGGCAGACGTCAGCGTCGCCGGCTCCGTCGCCTGCTCCCAACGTGCCTCGATGAGCTCGTCGGTGACGATGCCTCGGTCATAGACCATCGAGTTCAGCCACTGCACGAGGCGTTCGCGCGTCGGGTCGTCGGTGAAGTCCATGAGCAGCTGGAGACCCTCGCCCGGCCCGGGGCTGAGCAGGTTCTTGCCGATACCGCCGACGGTGACCAGGCGACGTACCCGCTCGGGGTGCTCGATCGCATAGCGGGCGCCGACGATCCCTCCCATCGAGTTGCCGATGATGTCGACCTGGTCGAGTCCGAGCCCGTCGAGGAAGTCACCGACCGCCGGCATGGCGGCGGCCATCGGGTGCTTGTCGGTCGGGTCACTGACACCGAAGCCGGGAAACTCGAGGATGAGGCAGCGGAAGTGCTCTGCGAAGGCCGGGAGGTTGTTGGCGAAGTTGCGCCACCCGGTCACGCCCGGGCCCGACCCGTGCAGCAGGAGCAGCGGCGGCGCGTCCGCCGGCCCCGCCTCGTGGTAGCGCAGCACACCGTTGGGAGTGGTCAGTTCACGGAGGGTGTCTTCAGGCTTCAGCACCCGGCCAATCTAGAACAGGTTCCTCCCCGGGGCGGGCGGGATCCCGGCCAGCGGCCTCGGGCGCAGCCGCCCTCCTCGGGGTACTCCCTGACGTTTTGGCCCCGAAAAGCCAAGTTTAGGGGCCACAACGTCAGGGACTAACTCAAATGGGCGGTTTGTCCCAGGTCAGCGCACGGAGGCGAGGCGACGATCGGTGACGACCTCCCCGAAGAGGTCACGGGCGATGCGGCGGGCGGCGTTGACCACCAGCGGGGCGACGCGCTCGACCGGCATGCCGGACTCGCCGACCACGGAGAGGGCGGCCACCGGCCCGCGGGGGCCGCGGATGGCGGCGGCAGCGCAGGCGATGTTCTCGAAGCACTCGCCCACCTCGAGCGCCAGGCCGTTGCGGGCACGGATCCGGCTGAGCTCGTGGTGGAAGTCGCCGAGCTCGGCGATGGTGGCCGCGGTGCGGGCGCTGAGCTGGTCGCCGATGAGGAGGTCGACCTCCTCGGGCTCGATCCAGGCCAGCATGGCCTTGCCGAGCGCCGTGCAGTGGGCCGGCGCCCAGCCTCCGACGCGGGAGGGCACGACGCTGGCGAAGCGGCCGCCCATCTTGTCGAGGTAGCGCACCTGGCCGCCGTCCAGCACACCGAGGTGCACCACCGCACCGGTGCGGAGCAGTACGTCGTGCAGGTGCGGCGCCGCGGCGGCGCGCAGGTCGCTGTGGTCGTCGGTGCCGCCGCCGAGGCCAAGGGCACGACGGCCGAGGCAGTAGCCGAAGGAGGTGTGCTCGAGCCACTCGAGCCGGACCAGCTGGTCGAGGATCCGGTGAGCCGTGGAGCGCGGAAGATGCGTCATCCGCGCGATCTCCTCGAGCGTGTGGCGGCTCTCTCGGCCCGGGAAGGTGTCGAGGATGAGCGTCATCCGCTCCACCATGGACGGCGGCAGCTCACGCCGCGCAGCGGAGGTGTTGGTGGCCTCTTCGGGCTGCATCGCGATGGTCATGGGGGCTCCCTCGTCCGCACTACCTCACCGAGAACTGAAATTCGTTCTGCCGGAGACTGTAGCCCGGGTCACGCCCATTGGGAAGTCCAGAACTGAAATTCATTCTACCGGCCCCCAGCCGTCCGGATTCCGGTCATCGGGAGCGCGGAGACCGCCCGGCGCGGTTGCGCGTTGGATGGCCGGCAACGAGTCGAATGAGGAGTCTCCATGCGCCTGGGCCTGAACAGCCCCTTGGTCACCGCTTTCCCCGGCCAGTGCTCGCCCTGGGAGGCGGACGCCGGCATCGAGGAGTTCACCGCCATCGCCGAAGCGGCGGACCGGGCGGGCTACGACCACCTGACCTGCTCCGAGCACGTCGCCGTGCCCGCGGAGATCGCCGCGCAGCGTGGCGGCACCTACTGGGACCCGCTGGTCACCCTCTCCTGGGTGGCGGCCCGCACGGCGCAGATCCGGCTGGCGACGCAGATCCTCGTGATCGGCTACCACCACCCCCTGGAGATCGCCAAGCGCTACGGAACCCTCGACATGGTCAGCGGCGGCCGCGTGGTGCTCGGCCTCGGCGTCGGCTCGCTCGAGCAGGAGTTCAACCTGCTCGGGGCCGACTTCCCGCAGCGCGGCAAGGTCGCCAACGACGCCCTCGACGCCCTGCGCGGCGCCCTCGGCAAGCGCGAGGTGAGCCACCACGGACCGTTCTTCGACTACGACGACCTGGTCGTCGAGCCGCACGCCGTGCAACAGCGGGTCCCGCTGTGGCTGGGCGGCCACACGCCGGTGAGCCTGCGCCGGGCCCTGAAGTACGGCGACGGCTGGGTCCCGTTCGGCCTCCCCCACGACAAGCTCCGTGAGATGCTCGACGGCGTCGAGGTGCCCGAGGACTTCGAGCTGGTGCTGGGCGCCGGCCGGCCCATGCGCCCGTTGGAGGACCGCGACCAGGCGCGCCGCGCGCTCACCCGCACGAAGGAGGCCGGCGCCACCATCGCCAACGTGCACTTGGCCGCCGACTCCGCGGCCCACTACATCGAGCAGCTCGAAGCGCTCGCCGCCATCGCGAAGGAGATCTGATGACCGACGTCGAATCCCGTCTCGACCAGCTCGCCGCCCGCCTCCAGCGGGTCGAGGACGAGCTGGCGATCATCCGCCTCATCGCCTCCTACGGCCCCCTCGTCGACTCCGGCAGCGCCGAGGAGGTGGGTGCCATCTGGACCGAGGACGGCATCTACGACGTCGACGAGCTCTACATGGGCTCGCGCGCCGACATCGTCGCGATGGTCAACGGCGACAACCACCAGGGCCTCATCCACAAGGGCAGCGCGCACTTCCTCGGGCCGGCCGCGGTCACCGTCGACGGCGACACCGCCGTCGCGGTCTGCGAGTCGATCCTGGTCGTGCACCACAAGGATCGCTTCCTCCCCGCTCGCGCGGGCATCCATCACTGGGAGCTCACCCGTACGCCGGAGGGCTGGCAGACGACGCGCCGTACCTCCCGGCTGCTCGACGGCGCCACCGACAGCCACGCGCTGGCTCGCGCCGGCGGCCGCGGCGAGGTGCGCCCCGACTCCGTCGTCACCGCGAAGGGCTGACGGATGGGCAAGCTCGACGGGCGCGTCGCCGTCGTCACCGGAGGCGGCGACGGGATCGGTGCCGGCATCGTGCGGGCGTATGCCGCCGAGGGCGCGAAGGTGCTCGTCGCGGAGATCAACCCCGAGACCGGAAAGGCCATCGCCGACGAGGTCGGCGGCCGCTTCCTGCAGGTCGACGTGACCCAGCGCGAGCAGGTCGAGGAGATGGTGCGGGTCGCCGTCGAGGAGCTCGGCTCCCTCGACATCCTGGTCAACAACGCCTGGGGCGGCGGCAACACCGGCCGCGTCGAGTTCAAGACCGACGCGATGATGGAGCGCGGCTTCGGAATGGGCTACTACGGCCCCTTCTGGGCGATGCGTGCCGCCTTCCCGCACATGAAGGCCCGAGGCTGGGGCCGGGTGGTCAACATGTGCAGCCTCAACGGGGTCAACGCCCACATGGGCACCTTGGAGTACAACTCCGCGAAGGAGGCGCTGCGCGCCCTCAGCCGTACGGCGGCCCGTGAGTGGGCGCCGACCGGCGTCACGGTCAACGTGATCTGCCCGGGCGCCAGGAGCGCAGCGTTCGAGCGGGTGGTGCGTGAGCATCCGGAGATCGAGGCGGCCAGCAACAACGCCAACCCGATGGGCCGGCTCGGCGACCCGCTGACCGACATCGCCCCGGTGGCGGTCTTCTTGGCCAGCGAGGACAGCCGCTACCTGACCGGCAACACCTTGTTCGTCGACGGCGGTGGCCACATCAACGGCGTGGCCTGGACGCCTGATCTGCCGGACCACCCGGCTGAGTGAGTCAGGCACACTAGGGATCCGGGGGCGTGATGCAGGAGGGAGCGGGGATGACACCCAGGGAGCAGGTGCTGGAGACGCTGGCGGACTTCGCCAGGGCGACCGATGCGCGTGACCTGGTCACGCTGCGCGCCATGCTGCATCCCGAGGGCCGCGCGTATGGCGAGGACGGCGTCGATGCCGTGCTCCGGTCGTTCCGGGACAACCTCGGCGGGGTCGGCCCGACCCAGCACCTGTTGGGCAATCACCGGATCAGCTTCCTCGACGACGACACCGTGCGCGCCTACAGCTACGCGCGCATCATGCATGTCGGCGCCGGCCCCATGGAGGGTCGGACCCTCGAGCTCTTCGGGGAGTACGACGACCTCCTCGTCCGCGCCTCGCCTGACGACCCCGCGGGCACCGGTCCGGGCAGCGGCACCGGCTGGCTGATCAAGCGCCGACGCTTGGAGATCCACCACGTCATCGGCGACTGGTCGGTCCTCCGCCCCGCCGACGACTGACCCGCCGAACCGCGGGTTCTGCCCCGCCGAACCGCGGGTTCTGACCCGCCGAACCGTGGGTTCTGCCCCGCCGAACCGCGGGTTCTGCCCCGCCGAACCGCGGGTTGTGCCCTGCCGAACCGTGGATATCGTGCTCGCGAGCCAAGCCAAGCGAACGACGGGTGACGCGGCGTGCCCGCAAACGTGCGGGACCACCACCGTGCCGGCGTACACACGGGGGTAGGTTCGACGCAGTAGCGCCGCGGTTCAGCGCAGAACCCGCGGTTCGGCGGGACAGAACCCGCGGTTCGGCGGGACAGAACCCGCGGTTCGGCGGGACAGAACCCGCGGTTCGTGGAGCTTGAGAGGGGATGCGTGTGGGGAAGCGTTGGCCGGGATTCGTCTACGGCGAGGGTGAGGAGCCGGACTACCGGTTCAGCTTCGCCAACGAGCGCACATTCCTGGCCTGGATCCGCACCGCCCTCGCGTTGCTGGCGGCCGGCGTCGCGGTCGACGTGGTGGACCTGTCACTGAGTGACTCCGCCCAGCACGTGCTGGCGGTGCTGCTGGTGGTCACGGGCCTGCTGACCGCGTTGGCGTCGTGGGGTCGCTGGGCCTTCTCGGAGCGTGCGATGCGCAAGCGGGAGCCGCTGCCCTCCTTCGGCGTCGCCACCGCCT
>Ga0164243_10015649_pt1 | contig 10469 bp, 8 predicted proteins | sample OricompcompostOP_FD_108781 | JGI IMG/M metagenome (GOLD analysis project Ga0164243, IMG submission 108781) | Organic Plus compost microbial communities from Emeryville, California, USA - Original compost - Organic plus compost (OP) | ecosystem: Engineered > Solid waste > Mixed feedstock >... | reverse complement strand
CGCATAAAAGGTGCGGTTGCGCGATTGCGCTCCAGTGACGACGTGCATGCCGATGGCTCCGGCCGCGCGGGCATCGTCAGCGAAGCGGTCGATGAGCCGGCCGCCGAGCCCGCCGTTGCGGTAGTCCTGGTGCAGGTTGACGTGCAGGTGCGCGGGATAGGCCTGGGTCAGATCAGCGAGGTCGCCGAAGTAAGGGATGTCGGCGAAGCGCGGCGACAGCGCCGGATCCTCGACGCAGCCTGCGAGATAGCCGACCGCGCGCGCGCCTGAGAGCGCCACGTAGAACCATTGCGCATCGTGCGCGAGATAGCGCCCGAGCCACCGCTCGCGAAAGGCGTCGCGCTCGGGCTGGCCCGGGAACGTCTGCGTGGCACTGGTCTCGAAGAAGATCGCATCGATGTCGGCGGTGACGTCGCCTGTAACACCGGCGCCGCCGTTGGCGTCGCTCCAGCGCTTTAGTTCCACTTCGGCAAACGTCGTCATCGCGCCTCTTCAATCACTGCATGGGGAGCGGCCGAGTTCGCAGCCGGCCGCCCAGGCGAGACAACTAGCCTACGTCGTTCCGCCTGCGCACCAAGAACTAAGGTTGCATAGATCACAAAATACGAAGCGGGCCCTGCCGGAGGCCTTGCTGTTCGCAACTGCAGCATCCATCTGTCGCCAGCGCACAAAATGGCTGTGAGCGCTTTAGCTATGCAAAATGGGAAGATCAGCCCTGCCGTCTGCCCCACTACCTTGCATCGCAACATTGGTATACCACATACCAATCATGGCGAGGTGATCAGTAAGATGCCCGAGGGCGGGCGAGGGGATCACCCATTTTTTGGAAAGGATGAGGCCATGTTGAACACCCATGCGGTCCGTCTGAACGACGCTTCTCTCCGGGTGAAGTCCGCTGCTCCGCGTCCGGAAAAGAACTGGATCAGCGAGGCCATCAAGGGCCTGCGCTCTGGCCAGGAGGCTCAGCACACCTACGCGCGTCTGCGCGCTCGCGGTGCGACCTCTCCGGAAGCGACCCGCAAGGTCGTCGACGCGCTGTTCTCGAAGAAGAGCTAAGCTGTCGGAGAGACCTCACGTCCTTGAGTTGGACGTGAAAGACGAACGCAGCGGGCCCGTCAGTGCGACTGGGCCCGTATTTGCACCCATTAAGAGGGGCCCCTACACGGGGCCCTTTTTGGTTTTGTTCAGTTTGCCGCCGCGGCGACTCTGTCGCCGTGCCCCGCCAGCCGATCCGCCGGGATGTGCGTGGCTTTGAGCGCCGCCACCGGCACGCCTTGTGGCTTTATTGGCTGCGGTGCCGGGTCCGTCGGCTCGACGTCCTTGCGGCCGTAGTTGGGGCTGTAGGGCTGCGACGGATCGTCCGGCTCGCCGGCTTTGCGCACGAGGGGAGGCGTTTGCGGCGCCTGCCCGTCCGCTTCCATCTCGACCCGTTTGGGCGGGGCATACCCCGCGTCTGGTGCAACGCCCGCTATCTGCGCCGGCTGCTCGCCGGGCCAGCTGCCATCGGCATTCTGCCCATTCTTTGAGGCGCAGCCCGCCATCGGCAGGGCGATCGCCAATGCCAGAACCGGCAGCGCCAAGCGCCTTGAACGCGGCGGCTTTACGCCGCTACTCCACACAACAAACATCTTGGGTACGCCCTTGGGGACACGCGAGCCATGCCGCCTTGAAGGCGCGGGCTCATTGAACTCACTTGCTTGACCCCAAGGGAAGCACGCCGTTGGTTAACGCCCGGCTAAGCTGCGTGCAGAAATGGCTCGGGTCGGGGCGCCTACTGACCCACGGCCTTGAGAATGCCGCTGCCGCTGATGCCGTCGAACATCGCTTGCACCGCGATGGCCGATAAGAGAAGCCCCGCAACCCGCATCAGGACGCGCTCAGCTGTCACCCCCATGGCCGCCGACACCTCCGGCGCGATGAGCAAGAGGCCGAGCGTCATGGCCATCACCGCCCCAAGGCCGATCAACACGCCGATGAGCAAAAGCGGATCGGCCTCGGAGTTGGCCGCCAGCAGGATGCCGCCGCTCATGGCACCAGGGCCCGCAATGAGCGGCGTCGCCATCGGAAACACGGCGATGTCGTGATGGTCCTGCGCCTGCTGCTGTGCCTCCTTGCCCTCCGGCACCGTCAGCTTGAAGCCGCTTTCCGGCCGGCCGAAGATCATGTCGAGCGCGATGAGGCCGAGCACAGCGCCGCCGGCCGTCTGCAAGGCCGCGATCGAAACGCCGAGGCGCGCCAGCAGCGGCTGCCCGAACAGCGTGAAGCCGAACAGGATGAGCGAGGCGATGAATACCGCGCGTAAAGCGACCTCATTGCGCTTCGAGCGCGCCATGTCGGTAGTGAAGGTGGCGAACAGAATTGCAGCTTCGACCGGCCCGACGGTGGCGAAGAAGGTCGCGAAGCTTGCGAGCGCGATTTCGAGCAACGGCTTCTCCGATCGGGGTTTGCCGGCACCCCGCGCTTGCCTCCCGCGCCGGCCGTTAGCAATCCCTTGCGAATGCTGCTAACGCACTGAAACTGAACGAAATAATGACTTCTGAGTTATCTTATATGCATGTATCATGACAGGCGTCTGAAGGGTGAGACCTATACCAGGAGGTATGCATGTCTGACACGGATTTCAGCCGCATGTTGAAGGGATATGTGCTGACGACCGCGGAGATCTTGTATCGCTTGCCCGACCATCCGTCGTTGCTCCAGACCTTTCTCTGGCAGGATTACGACCTTCACCCGCGCTTTCCGAAACTCAAGAGCTTCCTCGATTTCTGGCAGGCGAACCTCGACGGCAAGCTTTACCGGGTGTCGGTCAATCACAGCCATCTCGTCAGCCCCGCAGAGCTGAACCTCGTCGGCACCGAGTTGAGGCTGCACTAGCTCATTAGCTCACGCGATCGCGAAAAACGCGCCGCCGCTCCACACGCCCATGACCTCGGGCTGCGCCTCTGATGGAACCGCCAGATCCAACAGATCGTAGGTGAGCGCCCGCGACACCAGCGCCTCAAGGCGCCGGCGCACGGTGATGTACGGCTTGCATCCGCCGTGCGCCTTATCGGCCTCAAACCGCAGCGGCTGCTCCGGCCCGCACACGACGATGTCGTCGACGTTGGTGCGGAAGATCAGAGTCTGCTCGCGTCCCGCTCCGCGCTGCTCCATCTCGACGGCGATGAACGGCGCGTCCTCGACTGCGACATCGACCTTCTCGACCGGTGTCACCAGGTAGTGCCGTCCGTCCTCTTCGCGCTTCAAGACGCGCGCAAACAGCTTCGTCAGCCGCTCTCTGCGAATGGGGCTTCCAAGATAATGCCAAACGCCGTCGGCTGAGATCTTGAGCCCGATGTCGCCGCAGTACGGCGGATCCCAAAGCTCCACAGGAGCGGGACCGCGCTCCGCCTGGTGGATGAGCTCGGCCAAGCCGTTGATCCTATTGCCGCCGCCATTCTGCTGCATCTGATGCCTCAGTCCTTTTGTTGCGCGAGAGGGCTGGCCCCTTACGTAACATTCACTTGACCCGAACTTTCCCCGGCTCGATCGTGTTTATACTTGGTTTGACCGACCCGGGGTCGTCTCTCCAAATCAGTCAGCTCCCCCGCTGGCTTTGATCTGAGCAACGCAGGCAGCGAATAAATGACCAACATCATCCAGACCGAAGAGGCCATCGTGCCGAGGCTCGAAGCCGCGGCCGAACGCGTCCAGAAAGCTCACAAGGCCGCCGCACGCGTGATCTTCGGCCAGGACATCGTCATCGAGCGCGCGCTGGTCACGATTCTCTCAGGCGGCCATGCCCTTCTGATCGGCGTGCCGGGCCTCGCCAAGACGCTTCTCGTAGAGACGCTCGGCCGCGTCCTGGGGCTCGATGCCAAACGCGTGCAGTTCACGCCCGACCTCATGCCCTCCGACATCATCGGCTCGGAGGTCCTCGACGAGGTGCCGGGTCAGCAGCGCTCGTTCCGCTTCATCAAGGGCCCGATCTTCGCGCAGCTTCTGATGGCCGACGAGATCAACCGCGCTTCGCCCAAGACGCAATCGGCGCTGCTGCAGGCCATGCAGGAGCATCACGTGACCGTCGCCGGCGTCCGCCACGACGTCCCGACCCCATTCCACGTGCTCGCGACGCAGAACCCGCTCGAGCAGGAAGGCACCTATCCGCTGCCCGAAGCGCAGCTCGACCGCTTCCTTCTGCAGATCGACGTCGACTATCCTGATCTCGCCGCCGAGCGCCGTATGCTTTACGCCACTACCGGCCTCGAGGAGAGCAACCTGCAGGCGGTGCTCACCGCAGACGAGCTCATCACCATCCAGCGCCTCGTGCGCCAGATGCCGGTTCCCGACCGCGTCGTCGAAGCCATCCTTCGCCTCGTGCGCTCGGCCCGCCCGGGGACCGGTGCTAACGATGAAACCGACCAGTACATCGCCTGGGGTCCCGGCCCGCGCGCCAGCCAGGCCTTCATGCTGGCAGTCCGCGCCAAGGCGCTGGTCGACGGCCGCCTCGCGCCCTCGATCGACGACGTGGTGGCGCTCGCCGATCCCATCCTCAAGCATCGCATGGCCTTGTCGTTCTCGGCCCGCGCCGAAGGGCAAAACCTGAGCAGCATCATTTCCCGCCTGGCCGCAGCTGCGGAGTGATCCATGATCCGGCTCACGAGGCAGACGTCGGGTGAGGCCGCAAACCCGGCCTTCACCGGCACGGAAGCGGCAGCGCACGAGCTCGCCAACCGTCTGCCCGACCTGATGATCGAGGCCCAGCGCATCGCCCACACCGTCGCGCACGGCATTCACGGCCGCCGCCGCGCCGGTCCGGGCGAGACCTTCTGGCAGTTCCGCCAGTACCAGCCGACAGATTCCACCAGCCTCATCGACTGGCGGCGCACGGCGAGCTCGACGCACGTCTATGTCCGCGAGCGCGAGTGGGAGGCCGCTCACACGGTCTGGCTGTGGCCCGATTTGTCGGCGTCGATGGACTATCAGAGCGACCTTGCGCCCACGACCAAGCGCGAGCGCGCCGTCGTCATGACCCTCGCCGTCGCCGAGCTCCTGGTGCGTGGTGGTGAGCGCGCCGGTCTCCTCGGCGTCCTGCCGCCAACAGCGAGCCGCCGCGCCAGCCGCCGCATCGCGGAAGCGCTTGCCGTTCACAGCAGCGATCCTGCCCTCGCCGGCGGGCTGCCACCGCCCGTGCGCCTGTCGCGCTTCTCCGGGCTGATCCTCATTTCCGACTTCCTCGATCCGCTCGATGCGATCACAGACCGGCTCAAGCAGCTCTCATCTGGCGACGTCGGCGGTCACCTGATCCAGGTCATGGACCCCGCCGAAGAGAGCCTGCCCTTCACCGGCCGCATGGAGTTCGTCGGACCCGAGCTCGGCGAGCGCTGGATCGCGGACCGCACTGAGAGCGTGCGCGAACGCTATCGCGCCAAGCTCGAGGCCCATCGCAACGGCCTGCGCGAGATCGCCGGCCGTCTCGGCTGGTCGCTGATGGTTCATCACACCGACCGGCCCGCTTCCGAGCCGCTGCTCAACCTTATCATGCAGCTGCAGTCGGGCTCCGGCGGCTATCGCTGGCAGGCCGCCGGCGCCGGAGGCGCCCCATGACGCTCGGCGCCCTGGCCTTCCTCAACCCCTGGCTGCTCGCCGCGCTCGCCGCGCTGCCGATCATCTACTGGCTCCTGCGCACGGTTCCACCGCGCCCGCAGCAGCTCACCTTTCCGCCAACGCGCATCCTCGTCGGCCTCGAGAACCGGGAGAAGACGCCGGCCAAGAGCCCCTGGTGGCTCCTGCTCATCCGCCTGCTCGCCGCCGCCCTCGTCATCTTTGCGCTCGCCGATCCGGTGCTGAACCCCGAGCGCAGCGCGCCGCTCGCCGGCAGCGGCCCCGTCGCCATCGTCGTCGACAATGGCTGGGCCTCGGCCGACGACTGGAACGTGCGCCAGGCCATGATCGACCGCATGATCTCCACGGCCGAAAGCCAATCACGACCCGTAGTTATTGTGCCGACCGCAGCACCCGCCCAAACATATGAAGCCAAGATCGAGGCTCCGGGCCAGGCGCGCGCCACCGCGCGGGCGCTGCAGCCGCAGCCGTTCGCCCCCTCGCGCAAGAGCGCAGCGGAAGCGTTGTCCAAGGCTTTGAGCGGCTCGGCCGCGGGCGGCGCCAGCGTCGTCTGGGTCGGTGACGGCATCGACCACCTGGGCGAGACCAACGCCTTCGCCGAGACGCTCGCCGGACTCGCCAGCGACGGCTCGTTCACTGTTGTCGACGATCCGACGGGCCCGACAGCCCGCGCCATCGACGCCACTGTCGGCAACGGCGGCAGGCTGGAAGCGCGCATCCTGCGAACCGGCACCGGAGCGGCAAGCGGCGTCGTTCACGCCTACTCCGCCAAGGGCGCCCAACTCGGCTCCGCGCCCTTCACGTTCGACTCAGGCCAAACCGAGACCAAGGCCACCTTCGAGCAGCCGCTCGAACTGCGCAATCAGGTGACGCGCGTCGCCATCGCCGACACGCAGTCGGCCGGCGCGGTAAGCCTGCTCGACGCCCGCTCGCAGTGGCAGCGCGTCGGCCTCATCTCGGGCGAAACCAGCGAGCAGGCGCAACCGCTGCTGGCACCGTTCTACTATATCGAGAAGGCGCTCGCGCCGGCCGCCGAGATCGTCAAGCCGCGCGACGCCAATCTCGCTGCCGGCATCAATCAGGCTCTCTCAGAGAATGTCAGCGTCATGGCCTTCGCGGACGTCGGCACGCTCACCGCGGACGCCGCCGACCAAGTGAGGAGCTGGGTCGAGAAGGGCGGAGTCCTCATCCGCTTCGCCGGCCCGCGGCTCGAGAAGGGCGGCGACGATCTCTTGCCCGTGCCGCTGCGCATCGGCGGGCGCACGCTTGGTGGCGCGCTCTCTTGGTCGACGCCGCAGAAGCTCGCGGTCTTCGACCAGAACAGTCTGTTCGCGGGTCTCACCGTACCCGATGACGTCCTCGTCAACCGTCAGGTCCTCGCCGATCCCGCCCGCCTCGGCCACGACACCCAGGTCTGGGCGCGCCTCGCCGACGGCACGCCGCTCGTCACCGCCGCCCGCCGCGGCGAGGGCATGGTCGTGCTGTTTCACGTCACCGGCAACTCCGACTGGTCGAACCTGCCGATCTCGGGCCTCTTCGTCGACATGCTGAAGCGCGTCGCGAGCCTCGGCCGCCTCGGTGGTGGCGCCTCCGACACCGGCGAAGCTGACACGGCGGCAACCGGCGGTCCGGAGCAAAGGTCGAGCCCCGGCACGCTGGCGCCGCTGCAGACGCTCGACGGCTTCGGCACGCTGGTGTCGCCGCCTCCGACCGCCCGCGCCATCGAGGCTTCGAAGCTCGCCGACACCGTCGCCGGTCTCAATCATCCGCCCGGCTACTACGGTGCGCGCGGCCAGCCGCGCTCGCTCAATGTCATTCGCGCCGGCGATGTCCTGAAACCGATCGCCTCGCTACCCGTAAGCGCGGCTCGCCACAGCTATGAGAACGCCGAGGCACAACCATTGAAACCCTGGCTGCTGGCCATCGCCCTCGCGCTGATCCTCGCCGACATGCTGGCGGTCCTTCTCCTCCAATCGGGCGGCCGCCTGTTCGGGCGCGGCCCGGCGCGGCCCGCCACCGCAGCGAAGTCCATTCTCACGGTAACCCTGTGCGGCTCCGCAGCCCTGCTGGCACTTCAGGCGCTTGCTCCTACGCCGGCCTTGGCGCAGGCCCCCGTTCCGCAACCGCCCGCCGCTGGTGACGACGCCAAGGCCATCGCAGCGACGAGCAAGGTCACGCTCGGCTACGTGGTCACCGGCGATACGCAGACCGACGACACGAGCCGGATCGGCCTCGCCGGGCTCTCGCGCGTCCTGTCGCTGCGCACGGCGGTCACTCCCGGCGACCCGATGCCCGTCGACGTCGTCAAGGACGAACTCGCCTTCTATCCGGTCCTCTACTGGCCGGTACTGGAGAACGCCCAGGCCCTGCCCGAGGACACGCTCGCCAAGGTCGACGCCTACATGAAGCAGGGCGGCATGATCGTATTCGACACGCGAGACCAGGGCAGCGGCATGCCGACCGGCTCGGGCCTGCCCGGCAGCGAGTCCTCGGCCTTGCAGCGCATCCTGGGCCAGCTCGACATCCCGCGCCTCGAGCCCGTGCCTGAAAACCACGTGCTCACCAAGTCGTTCTACCTGCTGCGCTCGTTCCCCGGCCGCTGGGACGGCGGCCAGCTCTGGGTCGAGGCCGGCGGCGTCACCTCGGGCGAGGGCGGGCGCGAGGCCCGCCGCGCCGACGGCGTCTCGACGATCCTCATTACCTCCAACGACTTCGCCTCCGCTTGGGCGCTCGATCAGAGTGGCCGCCCGCTCTATCCGACAGTGCCCGGCGGCGAGGGCCAGCGCGAGATGGCGTTCCGTACCGGCATCAACATCGTCATGCACGCGCTCACCGGCAATTACAAAGCTGACCAGGTGCACGTGCCGGCGCTGCTCGAGCGGCTCGGTCAGTAAGGAAGCTTGATGAACTGGTCGATCGACTTCGCCCCGTTTCTGCCGCCCGAGTTCTTCTGGGTCGCCGGCGTCCTCGCGCTGCTGCTCATCGGACTCATGTTCCTGCGCCGCACGCGCGGCGCTCCCTTGCGCGCGCTCGCCGTACTCGCTCTTTTCGGCGCACTCCTCAATCCGACGCTGCGCGAAGAACAGCGAGAGAGCCTCGCCAATATCGCCATCGTCGTCGTCGACGAGAGCACGAGCCAAGCCCTCGAGCAGCGGCCCGAGCAGACCCGCGCCATCAGGGACGAGCTGGAAGCGCGCCTCGGCAAGATCCCGAACCTCGAGGTCCGCTGGGTGACGGCGAAGTCGCGCCCAGACGGCAGGTCGAACGGCACGCAGCTGTTCGGCGAGCTCAACTCGGCGCTGGCCGATACGCCGCCCGACCGAATCGCCGGCGTCATCATGGTGACCGACGGTCAGGTCCACGACGTACCCGGCAACGCTGCCGCGCTTGGCTTCGACGCGCCGGTGCATGCGCTGCTCACCGGCCGCCCGGGCGAGTTCGACCGCCGCATCGAGATCGTGACCGCGCCGCGCTACGGCATCGTCGGCCAGTCACGCCCCATCGAGCTGCGCGTGGTGCAGGCCGGCAAGACCGACGGCAAGGACAATGCCGTGACGCTCAAAGTCCGTCGTGAGGGCCAGCCGGACGAGACGCGCCGCACGGTCATCGGCCGCATGGAAACTTTCGACCTCCACTTCCCGCACGCCGGCACCAATATCCTTGAGGTCGAGCTGGAGCCCGCGCCCGGCGAGCTGACGCAGGCCAACAACCGCGCCGTCGTCTCGGCCGAGGGCGTGCGCGAGAACCTGCGCGTGCTGCTCGTTTCCGGCGAGCCGCATGCCGGCGAGCGCACCTGGCGCAACCTCCTGAAGTCGGATGCCGCCGTCGACCTCGTGCACTTCACCATTCTGCGCCCGCCCGAGAAGCAGGACGGCACACCGATCAATCAGCTATCGCTCATCGCCTTCCCGACGCGCGAATTGTTCTCGGAGAAGATCAACGACTTCGACCTCATCATCTTCGACCGCTACCAGCATCGGGGCATCCTGCAGCTCGGCTACTATGACAACATCGCCCGTTACGTGACCGAGCACGGCGGCGCGGTGCTGATCGCAGCCGGCGACGACTATGCCGGCAACGTCAGCCTCTACCGCACGCCGCTGTCGCCGATCATCCCGGCGATCCCGACGGGCCGCGTGCATGAGGAGCCGTTCAAGGCCGCCATCACCGACGCCGGCGTCAAGCACCCGGTGACGCGCGATCTCGCCGGCGCCAAAGGCAAGGACGGCGCGCCGTCGTGGGGCCGTTGGCTGCGCCAGGTCGAGGTCCGCCCGACCAGCGGCAAGACGGTGCTCAAGGGCGCCGCCGACGATCCCTTGCTGATCCTCGACCGCAAGGGCGAGGGCCGCGTGGCGCTGCTCGCTTCCGACCAAGCCTGGCTGTGGGCGCGCGGCTTCGAGGGTGGCGGCCCGCATACCGATCTGCTGCGCCGGCTGTCGCACTGGCTGATGAAGGAGCCCGACCTCGAGGACGAGCGCCTGATTGCCGACGCCAAGGGCCTCAACCTGACACTTGAGCGCCGCTCGATGGGCGAGAGCGTCGCCCCGGTGGAATTGAAGACACCCGGCGGGGAAACCCAGCAAATCAAGCTCGAGCCCGCGGGCCCTGGCGTCTGGCGCACGACGATGGAGGTCAAGCTGCCTGGTCTCTATAAAGCCGAGACTGATGCCGGCCCGCCCACCGGCAAGCTCACGGCCGTCGCCCATGCCGGCGCCGAGGACGTTCTCGAGATGAGCGAGGTGACAGCGACCGATCAGAAGCTGAAGCCCATCATTGACGCCACCGGCGGCGGAGCCTTCTGGTCGAAGACCGCCGGCCTGCTCTCGTCCACCGACCCCAGGGCGGTCGAGGTGCCTCGCGTCTCG
>Ga0164243_10015646_pt1 | contig 10469 bp, 11 predicted proteins | sample OricompcompostOP_FD_108781 | JGI IMG/M metagenome (GOLD analysis project Ga0164243, IMG submission 108781) | Organic Plus compost microbial communities from Emeryville, California, USA - Original compost - Organic plus compost (OP) | ecosystem: Engineered > Solid waste > Mixed feedstock >... | reverse complement strand
TGTCAGTTCGCTTCGCTCGCAGCGTTGTGTCAGTTCGCTTCGCTCACTGACAGCCCCGCCCAGTCCCTCGCCGCCGCTCCGCCGTCCCTCGCCGTCGCCGCGTCGTGCGGATGGCAGTCCGGGTCGTGCAGCCGCTCCGGGTGGGCGACCCGCTCCACGCGGCCGTCCCGCAGCAGCACCGCACGGTCGATGAGCGGTGCCAGCGGCCCCAGCTCGTGCAGCACGAGCAGCACCGAGGTGCCCTCGGCGACCTTCCGGCGCAGCGCGTCGGCCAGCACCTCCTGGCTCGCCAGGTCCACTCCGGCCAGCGGCTCGTCCATGATCAGCAGCTCGGGTTCGCCGGCCAACGCCCGCGCGATCAGCACGCGTTGCTGCTGCCCGCCGGACAGCGCGCTCGCCGGGTCCTTCGCGCGGTCGGCCATGCCGACCAGCTCCAGGGCGTGGCGCACCGCGTCCCGGTCGGTGCGGCGCAGCGGCCCCAGCCGGCTGCGGGCCAGCCGCCCCGCGGAGACGACCTCGCGTACGGTCGCGGGCACGCCGGTCGCCGCGGTCGAGCGCTGCGGTACGTACCCGATCCGCCGCCAGTCCCGGAAGCGCGCGAACGGCGTGCCGAACAGCGCCAGTTCGCCGCCGGCGAGCGGCACCTGCCCGACCACGGTGCGTACGGCCGTGGACTTGCCCGAACCGTTCGCCCCGAGCAGCGCGACGACCTCGCCGCGGCCGACGGTCAGATCGATGCCGTGCAGCACCCGGCGCGAGCCCAGTACCGCGCTGCCGGAGCGCAGGGCGATCGCGGGCTCGTCGCCGCGGCTGCCGGAACCGCCGGCGTCACCGGGCGGAACGGCGCTTTCCGGTACGGCGGTTGCCATGACGCTGCCCTCCTGCTGGTCGGAGTCGGCTTCGGTTCGGTTTCGGAATCGGCTTCGGGTCGGGTACGGGCTCAGCGGGCGTGCAGAGCCTTGCGGAGCGCGATCAGGTTATTTCGCATGACGGAGAAGTAGTCCTCCTTGTGCGGGTCTTCGACGGACTCCAGCGGGCTGAGCACGTCCGTGCGGAGGCGCAGATCGGAGGCGAGCGTGCGGGCCGTCCGGTTGCTCGCGTTCTCCTCGAAGAACACCGTGTCCACCGCGTTCTTCCGCGCCACCGTGTGCAGTTCACGCATGCGGGCCGCGCTCGGTTCCGACTCCGGGTCGATGCCGGAGACGCCCTCCTCGTGCAGGCCGTAGCGCTCGGCGAGATAGCCGAAGGCGGAGTGCGTGGTGACGAAGGTGTCGGTGCGGCGCTTCTTCAGGCCGCTGCGGAACTCCCGGTCCAGGGCGCCGAGTCGGTGCACGAGCGCGCGGGTGTTCTTGCGGTAGGCGTCCTTGTGCTTCGGGTCGGCCTTGGCGAGCTGCGCGCCGACGCCCTTGGCGGCCTGTGCGTATCGCACGGGGTCGAGCCAGATGTGCGGGTCGGCGGCGCCGGAGCCGCTGCGGGCGCGGGGCGCGCGACCCTTCTCGCCGTGCACGTCGTCGCCGTGCTTCTCCTGCTGTACGTAGGTGGAGACGTCGGCGACGTGCCGGGCGTCGGACTGCGCGACGGCCTCGTCCACGGCGGGCTGGAGCCCCTTGAGGTAGACGACGAGGCCGGCGTCGCTGAGCTGCCCGGTCTGCTTGGGGCTCAGCTCCAGATCGTGCGGCTCCGTGCCGGGCTTGGTCAGCGACTGTACGTACACGTGGCCGCCGCCGATCCGCTGGGCCAGGAACTGCAGCGGATAGAACGAGGCGACGACCGTGACCTTGCCGTCGTGCCGGGCGCCGGTGCCGGTACCGCAGCCGGTGAGAGCGAGGGTGCCGAGCAGCCCGAGCACGCCGAGTCCGGCTGCGGTGGTGGCGGAAACCGTGCGTATGCCGCGTATGCCGCTGCGGGTGCGGCGTGTGCGCGCACCGCGGAGGCGTCGTCTTCCAGCGTTCATGACAGTCATTTTCAGCTTAGTTGGAAACCATTGTCAAATGGCCGGTACGGGTTCGGAGGCCCTCGACGTGTGCGCCGACCGATTTGATCCGGCCCCCTCCCGGCTCGGTAACCTGAGGTATTCCGTCCGCGTCGATGAAGAGAGCATTGTGGCCGCCGACAAGATCGACACCATCGTCAGCCTGAGCAAGCGCCGTGGCTTCGTCTACCCGTGCAGCGAGATCTACGGCGGGCAGCGTGCCGCCTGGGACTACGGACCGCTCGGCGTCGAGCTGAAAGAGAACATCAAACGCCAGTGGTGGCGTGCCATGGTCACTTCGCGCGACGACGTGGTCGGCATCGACTCGTCCGTGATCCTGGCTCCGCAGGTCTGGGAGGCCAGCGGCCACGTCGCCACCTTCACCGACCCGCTCACCGAGTGCACCTCGTGCCACCACCGCTTCCGCGCCGACCACTTGGAGGAGGCGTACGAGGCGAAGCACGGCCGGCTGCCGGCGGGCGGCCTGGCGGACATCAACTGCCCGCACTGCGGCAACAAGGGCGGCTTCACCGAGCCCAAGCAGTTCTCCGGGCTGCTCTCCACCCACCTGGGGCCGACGCAGGACGCGGGTTCGCTGACCTATCTGCGGCCCGAGACCGCGCAGGGCATCTTCACCAACTTCGCGGCGGTGCAGCAGACTTCGCGCAAGAAGCCGCCGTTCGGCATCGCGCAGACCGGCAAGTCGTTCCGCAACGAGGTCACGCCGGGCAACTTCATCTTCCGTACGCGCGAGTTCGAGCAGATGGAGATGGAGTTCTTCGTCAAGCCCGGCGAGGACGAGAAGTGGCACCAGTACTGGATGGATCAGCGCTGGTCCTGGTACACCGACCTCGGCCTGCGCGAGGAGAACATGCGCTGGTACGAGCACCCGAAGGAGAAGCTCTCCCACTACTCGAAGCGCACCGCCGACATCGAGTACCGCTTCAACTTCGGCGGCACCGAGTTCTCCGAGCTGGAGGGCGTGGCCAACCGCACGGACTTCGACCTCACCGCGCACTCCAAGGCGTCCGGGCAGGACCTCGCGTACTTCGACCAGGAGGCCGGCGAGCGCTGGATTCCATACGTCATCGAGCCGGCGGCCGGGGTCAACCGCGCGATGCTGGCGTTCATGCTCGACGCTTACGTCGAGGACGAAGCGCCCAACGCGAAGGGCAAGTTGGAGAAGCGCACGGTGATGCGGCTGGACCCGCGGCTGTCGCCGGTGAAGGTGGCCGTGCTGCCGCTGTCCCGCAACGAGAAGCTGTCGCCGAAGGCGCGCGGTCTCGCTGAGGCGCTGCGCAGGCACTGGAACATCGAGTTCGACGACGCGGGCGCCATCGGCCGCCGCTACCGCCGCCAGGACGAGATCGGCACGCCGTTCTGCGTCACCGTCGACTTCGACACCCTCGACGACAACGCGGTGACCGTGCGCGAGCGCGACACGATGAAGCAGGACCGTGTCTCCCTCGACCAGATCGAGGCGTATCTGGGCGGCCGGCTGCTGGGCTGCTGACGTTCGCCGACGAGGCCGACGAGGCCGACGAGGCCGACGAAAAGGGGGCCGGTCCGCGGACCGGCCCCCTTTTCACGTCTTCACGCTCAGCGGCCCTGTGCTTTCAGCGGCGCAGGCCGCGCAGCAGCAGTGCGCTGACGGCGGCGAACTCCTCGTGGATCGAGGGCAGTTGCCACTGCGCGGCGTACGCCGGGTCGTGGAAGCGGGCGGTGGCGTCGAAGACGGCGCGGGCGGTGGTGGCGGCGTCCTCGGGAGGGGGCGCGAAGTCGCCGTCGCGTATGCCGTCCTCGATGATGTCGGTGAGCTGTTCCGTCAGGTCGCGTATGTGGCGGTCGACGACGTCGCTGGCTTCGCCGATCAACACCATGTAGGTGGCGAAGAGTTCGGGGTCGTCGCCGGCCTTGTGCCGTTTGGCGTCGAACAGGCCGGCCAGCCAGCGCCGCAGCCGCTCCGGCGCGGGCTGCTCCGCCGCGACGACGGTCTCCAGCCGCGCGCTCGTACGGTCCAGCCAGCGCTGGGTGACCGCCTCGCGCAGCGCCGCCTTGGTGCGGAAGTGCCGGTACACGCTGCCGTGGCTGACGTCGAGCGCGCGGGCCACGTCGACCACGGTGGCCTTCGCCGGGCCGTACCGGCGCAGCACCTCCTCCGTCGTCTCCAGGATGCGCTCGGGGGTCAACGTCCCCTGCCTGCCGGTGACTTGCGGCATCGGGCACCTGTGCTTCCGCTCGTCGCTTCCCCCCCCGTTCGGCGCGTCGGCGCGCCGGCTCGTCGGCCGGTCAGCTGCGCCGTTCGCTGTCGAGGGAGGCCATCTGGGCGGCAGGGTAGCGGTCGCCCGCCGCGGCGCCCACCGGGACCGTGCGCTCGATGGCCGCGAGGTCGGCCTCGTCGAGCGTGACGTCGAGCGCGGCCAGCGACTCCGTGAGCCGCTGCCGGGTGCGGGCGCCGACCAGCGGCACGATGTCCGTGCCGCGTGACAGCACCCAGGCGATCGCGATCTGCGCGACCGTGACGCCCTTCTGGTCGGCGAGCGCCCGCAGTTGCTCGACGAGGGCCAGGTTGTGGTCGAGGTTGTTGCCGGAGAAGCGGGGGCTCGAACTGCGGAAGTCGCCGGGCTGCGTCTCCCGGTCGCGGCTCCAGTGGCCGCTGATGAGGCCGCGCGAGAGCACGCCGTACGCGGTGACGCCGATGCCCAACTCCCGTACCGTGGGCAGGATTTCCTGCTCGATGCCGCGCGAGATCAGCGAGTATTCGATCTGCAGGTCGGCGATGGGCGCGACGGCGGCGGCCCGGCGCAGCGTCTCGGGCCCCACCTCGGACAGCCCGATGTGCCGTACGTGCCCGGCGTCCACCAGCTCCTTGATGGCGCCGACGGTCTCCTCGACCGGCACGTCCGGGTCGAGGCGCGCGGGGCGGTAGATGTCGATGTGGTCGAGGCCGAGCCGCTGGAGGGAGTAGGCGAGGAAGTTCTTGACCGCGGCCGGGCGCGCGTCGTAGCCGCTGAAGCCGCCTTCGACGGTGCGCAGGGCGCCGAACTTGACGCTGGTGAGCGCCCGTTCGCGAGCGGCGGCGGGCGCGCTGCGCAGCGCTTCGCCGATCAGCATTTCGTTGTGGCCCATGCCGTAGAAGTCGCCGGTGTCCAGGAGCGTGACTCCGGCGTCGAGGGCGGCGTGAATGGTGGCGATGGATTCGTTGCGGTCGTGCTCGCCGTACAGCGCGGACATGCCCATGCAGCCGAGGCCGAGGGCGGAGGTCCGCGGACCGTACGAGCCGAGAGTGCGGGAGGGCAGGGCGGAGGTGGCCATGGGGGCTCCTTGGGGCGTAGCGGCGTACGACCGGGGGGTTGCAGGCCGACCATGACACGACGGGTGACAGATCGCAAAATCTGTCACCCGTCAGCTCCGGGTTGTTCAACTGGCCTCTGCGCGTGGTCAGTTGGCCCCGGCGTACGCGACGAAGTCCGCCCAGGCGGCGGGGGAGAGGGCGAGGTGCGGGCCCTCCTTGTCCTTCGAGTCCCGGACGTGGACGGTCTCGGGGCAGGTGGCTACCTCGACGCAGTCGCCGTCGCCGCCGCTGCTGTGGCTGGACTTGTGCCAGGAGAGGGCCACTTCGACGCAGTCGCCTGAACTGCCGCTGCTGTAGCTGGATTTGAACCAGGAAAGCTCGCTGCTCATAGGTCTCCTCGCATCCGCTGCAACAGGCTCACGGAGTCCCCGAAGGAGAGAGCCTGCGAGCGCATCCTGGCATACCGTTTTTGGAGCGTGCTGACCACTTTTGGGTCAGGGATGAACTGTCCGCTTTCCTGGCCTTCGCAGTACGCGAACCACTGATTCTCCGGTGTCTCAAGCAGATGCATCGGCCCGTCCAGGCCCGCATGATCCTCCCGCACCAGCGGCATCACCTGAATCTCCACGTTCCGCTGCTGTGCGACTTCCAGCACGTGGTCGATCAGTTCGCGTGTGGCTTCAACTCCCCCCATGCGACGGAGAAACAGGTGCTCCTCCAGGACGAAGCTGAAGGACGTGTTCGGGCGCTCGCGCAGCAGCCGCTGCCGTTCGGCACGCGCTTGCCACTGCGCATCGATCTGGTCGTCACCGACCGGAGGGACCTTGTTGGTGAACAGCGTCCGTGCGTACGCCTCCGTCTGCAACAAGCCCGGAATCAACCGGCACTCGTACGTGTACAGCGCGATCGCCAGCGCCTCCAGATGCGCCCAGCGCCGGAACCACGTCGCCAACCCGGGCTGGCGCGCGAGGTGTTGGGCGCCTTTCCGCAGTGCGCCGGTCTCGCCCAGCAGCTCCTCCGCCCGCTCCACGAACGCCGCGTCCGGCATCCGGCGGCCCTGCTCGATGCTGGCGACGGTGTGCTTCGAGTAGCGCACCCTCGGCGCGAACTGCTCTCTCGTGAAGCCCGCGTGCTCGCGCAGCGCCTGCACCACCGCGCCGAACGTCCGCAAGCTGTCGGACACTTCGGGCTCGCCGCCGCACGGCGGCTGTTCGTTTCCGGTCACACTCAGCCCCTCCCCGTACACACCCGTCCCCGGCGTCACCGCCGCCTCAAGGCGTCCATCGTCACGCACCGTGACGGCTACTGTCGACCCCTTGTGTGCGTACGCTGACGCTCCGTACGCGCCTCACGTGCGCCGCACGCGCTCCCCGCGGGTCATATTGGGGCGCATGGCACTCGCACCATCCGACCCGCCCGCCGCTCAACGGCCGCCCGCAGTCCGGGAGTTCACAGCCCGGGAGTTCACAGTCCGGGAGTTCACGCAGCGCTTCAGCTCCACCCCGCGCGGCGCGCGGCTCGCCCGGCACCTCGCGCAGCACCAGCTCGACGGCTGGGGCTTTCCGTACGGCACGGACGTCTCCGACCGGGCCGCGGCCGTCGTCGCCGAGCTGACGGCGAACGCCGTCACGCACGGCCGCGTGCCCGGCCGGGACTTCGAGCTGCGGCTCGTGCACCTGGGCGGCACGCTGCGTATCGAGGTCTCGGACGCCCGCGGCGAGCACGCACCGGAAGCCTCAACTGCCGTGCCGCGGGCGCTGGATGAGTCCGGCCGCGGGCTGGTGCTCGTCGGAGAGCTGGCCGACCGGTGGTGGGTGGCGGACCGGGAGCCGGTCGGCAAGACCGTACGGGCCGAGGTCGATCTGCCGCCGGACGCCCGTCGCCGGGCGTCCACGGTGTCTTGACCGGCTGCCCCCGCGGCTGCTCCCGGGACCGCGCCTGCCGTCAGCGGGCGAACTTCTCGACGGCCTCCGGCGTGACCGGCGTGAAGAAGTTGACGAGGTTGCCGTCGGGGTCGCGGAAGAGCAGCGAGCGGTTGCCCCAGGGCATCGTGGTGGGCTCCTTGACGACCTCGGGGACGAAGGCGGACAGGTTCGCGTACACGTCGTCCACGTCGTCGACCAGGAACTCGATGATCACGCTGTGGTTGTCGGCCGGACGTGCCGGGGGTTCGGAGCCCGGCGCGGACGGTGAAACGGTGCGGGCGCCGGCGATGGCGAGGGTCGCGCCGGAGGTCCTGAGTTCGGCGAAGTCCTCGGTGTACCGGGTCGCTTGGAGACCGGTGGCCTTCTCGTAGAACGAGACGAGGCGTGCGACATCGCCGGTGACGATTCGGATCGAGACGAAGTCCATGGAGTTCTCCCTGAGGTCGGGGTTGGTGTAGCCGTTGCGCTGCGCACGCTAGGACAGATAGCGGACGGAATCGGTCCGGTATCGCGCGTAGGCTCCACGCATGTCCCGACCCACCGGCCGCGTGCTCACCCTCCTCGAACTGTTGCAATCGGGCGGCACCCGTACGGTGGCCGAACTCGCCGGCCGGCTCGGCGTCGACGGACGCACCGTGCGGCGCTACGTGCAGCAGCTGACCGACCTCAACGTGCCCGTCGAGACGGTGCGCGGCCGCTACGGCGGATACCGCCTCGCCCGCGGCCACCGCATGCCGCCGCTCATGCTCGGCGACGACGAGGCTCTGGCCGTACTGCTCGGACTGATCGCCGGACGCCGGACGGGGCTGACGACGGCGACGGCCACCGCGAGCGAGACGGCGGCGGCCAAGATCCGGCGGGTGCTGCCCGAGCGCGTCGCCCGGCGGCTCGACAGCGTCCTGGAATCCCTCGCCTTCACGGAACCGTACGGAGAATCGGCGACCCTCGACGCCACGGTCCTGCTCACCATCGCCGACGCGGTACGGCACCGGCGGCCGGTCTCGATCGGCTACACCGACCGCCACGGCCGGCGCAGCGACCGCACGCTGCACCCGTACGGGATCGTGGCCCACGCGGGCCGCTGGTACGTCACCGGCGCCGACCCCGGGCTCGGGGAGGACCGGACCTTCCGGCTGGACCGTATCGCCGAAGTCAGGGCGCTGCCCGGGGAGTTCGAGGCGCCCGCCGGGGCGGACCCGGCGCAGCGGGTGCTGACCGGGTTCGCCACCGCCGCGTACCGGCACGAGGTGACCCTGTGGATACACGGGACGGTCGAGCAGATCCGCGCCCGGCTTCCCGCCAGCGTCGCGAGCGTGGAGGAGGGCGCGGAGGAGAGCCCGTACGGGGGTGCGGAGGAGGGCGCGGAGGAGCCCGCCTCCGCGGCAGACGCCGGTCCCGCGGCAGACGCGGACGCCGCGGCCGAGCGCTGGCTGCGCGTCGAACTGCGGGCCGAGCGCCTGGACTGGCTGCCGCCCGTACTCGCCGCCCTCGACCGCCCGTTCACCATCGAGCGCCCCGACGAACTGCGCGGCCTCGTCGGCGAGTTCGCCGACCGGCTCGCGGACCGCGCCCGCCGGGCCGCCGGCCCCGGTCGCGCGGCGGCGGCCACGGGCGGGGGACCGGCGTCCTGAGCCGGCACCGCTACCCCAGCGCCTTCGGCAGCCGCAGGGACATCGCCGCCAGCCACACCAGTCCGGCGATCTGGACGGCGAGGGCGACCGCCAGAGCGGCGGCGAAGCCGTGTGCCGGAACCAGGGCCAGGAACAGCGAGCCGAGCGTGGCGACGCCGAGGGCGAGGCAGGACTGCTGGGTGGTGGCCGCCAGTCCGCTGCCCGCTCCCGCGCGGGCGGCGGGCACGGCGGCGAGCAGAATGCGGAAGAACAGCGGGAGTTGGATGCCCTGGGCGAGCCCGCACAGCAGCAGCCCGGGAGCCAGCGCGGGCGGCCCGAGGTGCGGCCAGGCGGCCAGCGCCGTGACCGCGACCGCGGCCAGCCCCGCGCTCTGGAGTACGGCGCTCAGCGTGAGCGCGCGGCTGCCCAGCCGGCGCGCGAGCCGCGGCGCCAGCATCGCGGTGGTGAACTGGCCCAGCCCCATGGGTACGAGCGTGAGCCCGGCCGCCAACGGCCCGTAGCGCAGGCCCTGTTGGAGCACCACCGCGATCTCGAACATCCAGCTGCTGAACCCGATGAAGACCGGCAGGCCGAGCAGCAGCCCGCGGCGTACGCCCGGTTCGCGCAGCAGCGAGGGCGGCAGCAGCGGGCTGCCGCCGGAGCGCTCGCCGCGGCGTTCCGTCGCCAGGAACGCCCAGATCAGCAACGGAGCGGCGAACAGCAGCAGTTGGGACCACAGCGGCCAGCCCGCCGCCCTGCCCTCGGTCAGCGGCAGCAGCAGCGCGACCAGGGCGGCGGCCAGCAGCAGCGTGCCCGTGACGTCGCCGCGGGCGGGCCGCGCCGCCCTGGTGTCCGGTACGGCGCGCAGCCCGCACAGTACGGTCGCGGCGACGACGGGCACGTTGATCAGGAAGACGGCGCGCCAGCCGGTGCCGGCGACGTCGGCGGCGACGAGGAGCCCGCCCAGCACCTGACCGAGCACGCTGCCGACGCCGCCCACCGCGCCGTACAGGCCCAACGCCCGTGCACGGCCGTGCCCTTGAGTCGTGGCGTGGATCGTCGCCAGCACCTGCGGCAGCAGCAGCGCGGACGCGGCGCCCTGCGCGGCCCGCGCGGCGACCAGCCACCACGCGGTCGGCGCGAGCCCGCAGCCGAGCGAGGTGAGGCCGAACGCGGCGACGCCCCACAGGAACAGCCGCCTGCGCCCGTACGTGTCGCCGAGCCGGCCGCCGAGGACGAGCAGCACGGCGTAGGCGACGGCGTAACCGGCGACGACCATCTCCAACACGGCGGGCGAGGCGTGGAGTTCGCGGGAGATGCTGGGCAGCGCGACGTTCACGATGAAGAAGTCGATCATCGGCAGCCCGGCGCCGAGCAGCAGTGCCGCCAGGCCGAGCGGCCGAAGTCGGGGCGCGGCGGCGCCGGTTGGCGGGTGGGCGGGTCCGGAGGTGCGGACCGTGGTCTCGGGTATGACGGTCTCGGGTATGACGGTCTCGGGTACGACGTTCTGGCTCACGGCTACGAGCCTCACCGCACGCCCAGACTGGTACCAGAGCCTCTTTATCCTGGTAGTGGCTCTACCTGGCACCAGACTGCGGTCGTGCCGCACCCTGGACGCCATGCGTACCGCACCGCCCGCACCCGTCTCCGGCGCCGCCGCTCCGGCT
>Ga0164243_10015642_pt1 | contig 10472 bp, 27 predicted proteins | sample OricompcompostOP_FD_108781 | JGI IMG/M metagenome (GOLD analysis project Ga0164243, IMG submission 108781) | Organic Plus compost microbial communities from Emeryville, California, USA - Original compost - Organic plus compost (OP) | ecosystem: Engineered > Solid waste > Mixed feedstock >... | reverse complement strand
TTTAATAGCGCCGTTTTCATATAGTAAACATTATATGAAATCCGCATAAGGCCGGGCATTTTACGAAGTGGACAAGGTACAAGCCAAGAAACGTGTCCAACTCCCCACTTCTCACTCCCAGGCAAAATTTCAAATCTGCCAAAAATCTACCCGAAACAGATGGTCCAATTTTGCTCGATACTCGATCCGATAAGCTGTCGATAACTGAAAATAAAACACCGCGTATAACGTTCAGAAATAGCCTTCAGAGCTTGGTATAAAGGGAGGGGGTACTTTTATATATCCATATAATTTAACGTCCCTAATCGGCTTATACTCGCTCAAAATATGAGTAAGGATATATAATAATTTCTTTATATCTAATCGTGTTGACAATACAGTTATAAAGTAAATATAATTGTTCCAAAAGGAGTGATAAGTAAATGACCGATAGGAGAGATAGATGCGATCACTGTGGCAAGTGGCAACTTAGAGGAACTTTGGTGATTCCTAATACTCCTGAAGAATATTGGGACGGTAGATTTGCTGTTTGTGAAGAATGCGCTTCGAGCAAAAAGTATGATCGCGAGTATTGGACTAAGTGGGCAAACAATAGACAAAAGGATTGATCTGTAATGAAATTAACTAAAAATCAAATCGAGTTATTAAATCAATTAACCGATAGTGAATGGGTTTCAGTATTTGATGCTAAACCTGCTATCAATAGCAATACCGTCTACGCACTTTCAAGAAGAAAAATGCTTGAGATTAAATGGAATGATGATAAGATGTATATACGAAAATTAAAACCCTAAATTTATGGGTTTCTTTTTTTATGGAGTGATCGGGAAAATGTCTAAACCTGGATCGATAGCAAAGGCAGGGAGGTAGGTCGCTGTACTTACTGCTTGCAGGTAGGCAAAGCAAGTATTCTTCCTTACAGGTGGTAAAGGAGGCATCGGTTTTGCTAATCCTAAAATTTTATTTTTGTAATCAACAATATCTTTCGCTAACCAACTAACAGTTCGACAATTAACTTCTTCTTGGCTAAAAAATTCGTCTAACTTTGATACAGGAATAGTACATTTCAAATACTTCCTGGCCATATCCCTTGCTTTAAACAATTGTCTCAGCTTTTTATATTTTCTCTTCCTTTCTACTTTCATGATTCTGTCTAATCCATTCAAAGTTATATCAATTCTTCCTTCACGGTTTTCTACGTATTACGCATTAAGATTTATCTACTAAAACATTCAACTTAAAGCTTGTTTTGCAATAGCATTTCCATGAAGGCTAAAACGATAACCACTTTCAATTTCTTTTAATGCTTTTTCGTATCTTTCAGCGTTTTTTGCCTTCTCGATTAACTCAGCAAATATTAGTTTTTCTTCATCTGTCCATGTTGAAATATTTTTATCCATAAAATCTTGCCATTGCATTTTTCCCATATCACCCTTTCGCAGTATCGTTCTAACACACATATTTGATTTCATCTTATAACTCGACTTATAACTTTACAAATGAATTTGGTTATTCTAATGAACAATCAACGTGTGTTAGCTGAAATTTTTCATAACATGGACATCAATTACTTTGAAAAAAACTAAATGCGAGTTAGAAAAGGCCGGGTATACTATCGAGATGACTTATCCGCAACCTAAATTGTCAGACGACGGCAATATGTATAAAGCTGTTATTGATCCTAATCAGAATTGATACGTTCATTAGTATTTAACTAATCATCTTTATTCGTCATATTATCGTGGATCGTTTTAATCACAGCATCTATTTTAACAAAGTCCTGGTAACAATCATCACATAACAAAACGATCCGCGTTGCATTTCTAGGTTTATACTTCTTCACTTCATCGAGTTTAATTAGTTTACCACAGCATTCGCAATTCTTGGTCTTAATAATCATTGAAAATCAACTCCCTAATACATATATACCATTATTTTTAACAAGTAAAGCTTTGTTGTAACATAACCTTTATAACTTGATTAAACATCAAAATGGTTATAGATTATAGTTATAACAAACCATTGGAGGAAATTGAGATGACTATTGACTGGAATAAGCTTGTTGATGATTTAAAAATTGCTAAAGGAATTGCTGAAGAAGCTTCAAAAGGCGAAGATGGCGGAACGGCGAATTTGGACTATGTTTATATTAAGTTGCCTAGAGCAAGGGAAAAAAGGTCCAGGAGATATTCGAAATGGCCGGATTATACACTTATAAGCGTACATGGTATGGTGGAACTCATTTTTCCATAGGTGGCATCCGTGGTGGTCAAGGTAATGCCAATGTCAGAGCCACTGTAGCGGTTAGAGATTATATGAAATCGCAAGGTTGGGATGTAGGTATTATTTGCATCGCTGACTAATATTCAAGGGGGAGCAGAGATGGAGATAACCGGTTTAACGTTATTGGTTGGCAAGTATTTAGTCGTCCGTTTTGCTGTTATCTCAATACATTACGCCGTGCGGAAAGGCGTTCAAAAATGGAGGTTAAAACATGTTGTCTAGCGCTTTAGGGATCGTCGGAGCCGGCGTATTTTATTATTCTGTGGTTGTTGTAACTCGAAAAACATTCAATAAAGCTATTGAAAAGGCCAAAAATAACCGTAAATTACTTTAAAAAAACTCGATTTTTTCAAGATTTTTTATGGTTTTTTAATTAAAAACGCGATTTTTCTTGCAGAAAGGGCGATTTCTAAGTGAAACATCTGCTGATCGAAGAAATGAAGCGAGCTATTGAAATTATGGAATCAAAAGAACAAATAAGCAAAACTAAAATGGTTCAACTTCCGGGTTGGGATCGTCCATATCCGATGGTTGATCGTGAAACTTCTGAATTGTGCCAGTTACTAAGATTGATCCGTAAACATTCGGTGACTCTTGAAAAGGGGATTCGTTAATGGATTTTGAATTCGAAAAGAAACGTTTATACGGCTTGTTAGGAGAAAAAGTCGTTAAAACATTAAGGTCGCATAACTGCTATCTTGCCGGTGGAGCTATAACAAGTCTATTTTGCAACAGGGAAATAAATGATTTTGATATTTATTTTCGGAATGCTGATGATTTGGTTACGTTTATTTATGAGCATTGGGGAAGTGATTGGATCGTTACATCGACAGATAAAGCAACAACGATCAAATTGCATGGAAAAGATGTTCAACTCATTCATTTTAAATATTTTGATGATGCTAACGAAATCTTTGACACATTTGATTTTACGGCATGTATGGGAGCTTTCGATTTTGCTATTGAGGAATTTGTTTTACATCCTGATTTTTTACGGCATAACTCGCAAAGGGTTCTTAAATTCAATACAAATACTGCCTTCCCGATAGTGTCCTTACTCCGTGTCGCCAAATACCAGGAAAAGGGTTATACAATCTCTAAAACCGAATTTATTAAAATCATCATGACCTGCATGAATTTAAAAATCGAAAGTTATGATGATCTGAAACATCAATTAGGCGGTATGTATGGAATCAATTATGATCGGCTTTTTGATGAAGTCAAAGACGAAGAATTTAGTCTTGATAAAGCTATTGAATATGTCAGCAATTTATCTTATGACGATTCCCATTTTGAAGGTACAGATGTGACAGAAATAAGTTCCATAGAGAATTTGCTGAAGAAAATTGTTGGGAAACTTAAATTTAAGTATTTCAAGCTTCCTAGTAATGATGATATTTATATTTTGGAACCTAACGGCGACATAGAAAGAACAAATGAAATTCCTGAAGATGAAGAAGATATTGTTTACTATGAGATTCCGTATACAGATTTTCTTCACGAAACTAAGCTTTACAAATTTGTTGAAAAAAATTATAACGGTGAACTTAGAAGCTTTTTCAATAGCAACTTCCGATATGAGATTGGTAAAGAAGTTAGACCAAGAAATGAATATCTGTTCTTCACTACATTTGAAAACTTAAAGTATGCCACTTATTCACATCAAAATAACAAAACTTGTATTGAGGTTGAATTTGATCCGGCGGATATAGCTGATATCAATTCAGGAAAACATGAAATCAAATTAAGGAAATGTCGTGTAATTAGAGAAGTCCCTAAAGAGGAATGGGAACCAATATTTAAGGATGAATTTATGCCGTCTTAGGAGGACTTGAAATTGGATGCAACCGAAGCATTAACCATTATAGAACAAAAGGTATTGGCTATCGGGGAAGTTGTCGGGTTTGCATTGGCGGTTAATGAACAGGTTGATCTTGTTGGTTTGGCCGGTGAGCTTCACAATATCTACTCAATGATTGGGGACATCAAAGATGCGAACTGTGGAAATTAAATTTGGTGAAATGTGGGTTGAAGTTGCTTTTGGTAGCTTGAAGAAAGGCGACTTATTCCGGATGTATGAATCAGACGGCACTCCTGTCAGAGATCGCGGAACAGATCAATTCATCGCAACTTCCGATGCCTATTATGAAACTAATATTGATGGCCATGCTGTAAAATATGAGCCATTTTACGGATAGCCGAAACCATGCATCACGGATCGTCGTATATCAATAAAAAAGGTTGCTGATAGTGACCAAAAGGAGGAATTAAGATGTTTGGACAATTTATTCTGTTGGCGCTTTTCGTAGTGTTCATGATTTTTATGGGTATTGCATTGATCGCGTTCGCTTTTTCAAGTATCCCTCTTTTGATCATTATTGCAATCGTGGCAATTTTTATGTCGATATATACGACGATTCTTAGGATGAATAAACCTAAGAAAAAGTAGGGAAATGGATGTTTGAAGTTTGTTGTATATGTGAAAAGGAAGTTGAAACAAATCAAGATTTTTATGATCGTGGCCGTGTTTGCGATTCTTGTTGGCGTGAATGGGAATTAGAAAACCGCGAGCAGGAATTCCATTACTGGAACACAAGATTATAGACCACCCTAACCTTTTCCGTTGGTAAGGGCCATTAGGGAGGTATGGAGGAAGAAAATTGAACCAAGATAAAGAATTAAATTTACTTCAAGATTTTCATGCTGTTGGAACGGAAATTGAAAATAAACAAGAAAAATTTGATAAATTATTGGATCAAGTAAATCGTAAGGCTGAACTTGGCAAAGCGGAAGCCGGCCTTGTTTACAAATATGATGATGACGGCCAAATCGTTCGTGTCGATGGTTTACCTTTGTCGCGCAAGGAGCGCCGTGAATTTAAGCGGATGGAACAGCGCCGGTTATGGAAAATCCATAAGGCCCAGGCTAAGGCAAAATGGGAAAAAACCAAGAAATAACGGTACAGTAAGCCGAAAAATGTTAATTGACAATAAGGCTCTACCGGGAAGGTGGGGCCTTTTAATATAACGTAATTAAATTGATAAATTGCCTAAATGGTTATAATATCTAGTTATAACCAAAGGAGGAATAACTCGTGTTAGATTATGCGTTTGATGTTTGGTTGAATTGGTCCGATGGAGCTATTAAGCATTATCAAATACCACAATTTCACGAATGGCATAAGCATGACAAAATCGACTTAATGGAGCGCATTCCTTTCTTTAAAGTTAAAGAAGGATTCTATGATTATGTACTGGACGGTAATTTTGAATTGCCGGAAGATTTGATTATAAGCGTTAATTGCCAGGCGTTTTATAGGAAAAACGATAAGCGATATTATAGTAATGCGTTTATTATTTGCGATGGCAAAAGGGTTTTGGCGGTCGATCCAGGCAACTCTAAAACTCCTAATAGAAAAAGTTATTTAATACCGCGCCATGAACGCACAATTATAGATATGCTTATTCAAAAAGAACCAATAAAATTTGAATACACTCCTGTTGATGCTACCGAAAACGATTATATGAATCCTCCAAATCATCTTATGTACGGACTTACAAGACTTGAAAGAGATTTGAAGTCATTATTGATCGAAGGACTTCTTATTTCTTTGGGCGATAATGATTTATCTAAAGCTCGTTATTGGTATTCAGAATGGGATAACAAAAGCATGGATTCAATTAAGGACCTAAATGTTAATGATTTAATTTTTAGGTTAATCGAAGAGGTTGCTATCGGATTTCACCAGGGGCATAAAGACCTTTTAGTTGCTATCGCTAAAACTGATCCAGTTATAAAAATCCAATACAACGCAATTATCGAAAGGGACGAAAGTAATGGCAAAACGCAAAAGTTGGGATGAATATTTCATGAATTTGGTTGAGCCTGTTTCGGATCGTTCTACTTGCGATAGGTTAAATGTTGGTTGTGTTTTGGTTAAGGATAACAGGCCAATTGCGACAGGCTACAATGGATCAGTAAGTGGTCATAAGCATTGTGATGATGCAGGACATTTGATGTACGAAAATGGATGCAAACGGACCATTCATGCCGAACTTAATGCTTTGCTTCAATGCGCCAAGTATGGCATTTCTGCCGGCGGATCGACAGCTTATGTAAGTCATTACCCTTGTCCAGAATGTATGAAAGCGCTCAACCAGGCAGGCATAAAAAGGATTGTTTACAAACATTTTTATCAGCATCGATATGAAAATGACTTTGATGAAGGTATGGAAGTGGTTCAATTTGAAAGGGATCATTAGAACTATCGATAGGTTAGGCCGGATCGTTATTCCAAAATCATTTAGGGATGTATTGAATTGGAACACCGATGATGATATTGAGATTACTTTGTGCGAAGAAGGACTGTATCTCCGTAAACGTACTAAATTTGCGAGATGTGCGATGACCGGCGAAATAGCAGATGATTTAAAGGTGTATGGAAACGGTATTTTATTGAGCAATAAAGGGAAGAAGTTGCTGTTGGAGGTCCTGGAAAATGAATTGGATCAATGAAAAAATCGCTTATTGGGAAATAGTTTATAGAGAAACAAAACATTCTGTTGCAAAGAAAAAGGCTAAACAACAACTGAAGATGTTGAAAGAGTTAAAGAAAGATTTCGATGATGCATTACCTTTGTTAGAATCAATCGAAATGATAAACGATATAGCAAGAACCGCCTTAGAAAAATAGGGCGGTTTTTTATACTTTTCGAGTTGCAAAACAATTATAACCAGAATAACATTTTATTAAGTGAATAAGTTATAATAAAAGGTTATAAGGAGATGGTCATCTTGATGATGGAAATGCATCATGTGGAGGATGTTGTTAGAGGTGGTGGCCGATGGATTAACCCACTTTACGGATCGTCAAGATATGTTAGTGATGAAATTAGAATCCGTCTTAAATATGGAATTATAAAGGATTATAAACCTAAAGGCGTAAGTGAAATTGAGCAAAAGCTTTATGATTACCTAAAAGCGGAATTTATTATGGTTGGCAAGAGTAAAAAGTTAAAATGCGAAGGATTTGTTTCTAGTAGTGATGGTTTTAGCGCTATTGTTTTCCCAATTGATGCAGAAGATGAAGAATATCAGCTAGAACGATTGATTGCTTTATCTCATGAAATTGGTCATTATCTTGATTTTAAGTTTAATTATGATTTCAATGTATTGCTTTTTGATTCAAATAACAACCGAGACAAGAAACTCAAAAAAGAGTTACTGGCCTGGAATTATGCATACGACATTTTGAGCGCTTTAGGTTTTAATCAATGGATTGAATTTATAGATAAAATGAAAATCAGCTTGATGACTTATTTTGAATTTGAAGAGCAAGAAATGATGTTCCGACACATTGGCGTTATAGAAAGAATGGTGAGAAATGCAGGTTAATTTTGTGTATTTTTATAACCGTATCAATTTGAATAATACAATATTTAGTTATAAAATACAGTTATAACAACAAGATATACAGCGAGGGGAAATGAGCATTGGGTAAAGTTAAACATGGGATGGCGGATTCGCGATTTTACTATTGTTGGCAAGATATGAAAAAGCGATGTTTGAACGAAAATAACCCATCGTATAAAAATTATGGTGGTCGCGGTATAAAAATTTGTCAACGGTGGTTAGATGATTTTGCGAATTTCATGAATGATATGTTGGATTCTTATATTGAACACGTATCTAAATATGGTGAAAAAAACACTACTTTAGATCGCATTGATACTAATGGTAATTACGAGCCTAGTAATTGTAAATGGTCTACTTTTAAAGAACAAAACAATAATCAAAGAAGGTTGAAGTTGTTAGAAGTTGATGGCATCAAATATACTATTCCTCAATTCTGTGAAAAATTCAACTTTAATTACGATACTGTTTATCACAGAGTTAGAAGAGGTTGGTCAACAGAAAAAATTTTAAAAACACAAAAATTAGAAACCGGTAAATACGAAAGAACGAAGGAGATTAGAGAAAAAAATCGTAAAGGAAGTTATAAAAGTGCAAGTAAAGGTTAATGGGGAAAATTATTTTAGAATTACTACAAAATACGGGGTTAGTGATAGTTTGCATCATACAGGTCATACTGGCGTTGATCTAGCTATGCCAATAGGTACTGAAATCCATAGCCCTATCGATGGTACTGTAATCACGGTTAGAGATTTAGGGAATTGGAACGCCGGTAAATACATTAAGGTCAGAACCGAAGATGGAAATACAGATTTAATCTTTGGGCATTTAAGTGAATTTAAGGTTAAAGTAGGAGATCGTGTTGATAAAGGTGATTTGATTGCTTTGTCGGGCAATACAGGCCATTCAACAGGTCCACATCTTCATTTAGGGGCCAGGGATGCTCATACTGGCGGATGGCTTAACCCGGAAAAATGGGTTGATATCTTTCAAGAAGTCTCGGCTGATATTTTGGGATTTGTTTTAATGAGCGCTAAGTTTGTTGGTTCTGTGATAATTTCACTTATCTAAGGGGGAATTGGCGTTGGATTATGTTGTTCGCAAGAAAATGGGCGCTGTTGATTTTACTTCTGAATTGATAGGCGTTATACCAAAAGAACAAGCTGAAGTCATTTACCGAAACATCGAATATCATTCCGATATGGTGAAGAATGTTGTCATTGATTTATTAAGAGCAAACCCAAGCAAATATGCTCCCGTATTTCTTGGCGATGTTGAATGAAAGAATATCCTAACAAACATTTGGCTCAAGTTGAAACGCCGGCTTGCATGGAAATTGATCCTGGAAAGAAACGGAAGAATAAACGCCAGTTATTCTGTCCTTACTGCTGTAAATGGGAATATTTCAAAGGTGAACAACGTGATGGTTACGTTGCTTTATCAAGATGTCAAAGCTGTGGCATCTCTAAAAATGATTTTTGGGTTAAAAAGGTCAACAAATTGTGGGGCATCGGCATCCGACCACAACCTAGAAAAAGGTGATTAGATGCAAGATTGGAAGCTGTTCAAAGACGGAGCCTTATGCCTGATAGGTAACAGTAGTGTGGTAATGAGTTATATAGCTTCGTTAGGGGAAATTGTAACGTTAAACATCGACATAAAACAGGGAACAGTTAATGTTTTAGAATCGAAAAAGAACTTTAGCAGATCGGAACAAATTAGTCTTGGTATTAGGCGTAAGCAATTTAAAGAATTTAAAAAGCACAAGGGATTTATCGATACCCTCGGTTATAAATTTTGTACTTCATGCTTAACGAGCAAAACTACTGATCACTTTGGTTATAGAAGTGACAGCCCGGATGGATTAGCGCGGCATTGTAAAGAATGCGTCAATTCTAAAGCTAAACGTTATAGGAAAGCTCGTAAGAAGATGAATGGAGAGATAGAGAACTAAATTTTGATTGGCCTTTGCCACGAACAATCAAGCCTCTTCTGTTGGTAAAGGCAAGCACAAGGGAGGATTAACCGGTATGGGATATATTAGGGACCAGAAGAAAAGAAAGAAATGTATGAGGAAATGGATTCGCAAGTTCATTAAATGGGGTTTAATAATCGCTTTTGTGGCTTTTCTAATTTGGTGGCTTCTTCATATGCTTGGCGACTTGCAGGGTAGTATCATTGGATTAGAGGATCAAATTAACAAGCAAAATATTGAACTTAATAATATACACGATCAATTACAAGAAACTTTGCAAGAAAATCATCAACTCAAAGTTAAAATAAACGGAATTAGTGAATATATCGTTGATCAAGACAATGTTATTCATGATTTGCAAGGACAACTAAATCAACCTAACGGAGAATATACTGCCCCGGAACCGAAGTTAGGCGATGCCAATATTATTGAACAACCGAATGCAGTTGAAAACCAAAATATCACAAAAGATATTATGAAACATCGTGATTCCCTTGCGATTACATCTTTAATGGGTGCATTAGCTTTATTGGGCCGCTTGGCTCTACCTATTTTGAGATTTGGAGCGTTGTAAATGACAGAAGAAAAAATTAGAAGGGCATCTGATGATGAACAAATAGTTAATGAGCCGATTGATAAAAAGAAATTGATTGCCGTTATGAAAAGGTTTTTAGGTTCGAAGAAATCCGATCCCGAAGTTACAAAGTGGTTTAAAGTTGAAGGCGGAGTTCATTATTTAGCGACAACTTTAGGTTCTGCTGTTCAAATCATATTTCATAATCGATATGCCGGATCGTATACA